>ENA-UOOM01001763-UOOM01001763.1-fermentation-metagenome-genome-assembly--contig:-NODE-1763-length-19818-cov-33.016748_pt1 | contig 19818 bp, 15 predicted proteins | sample MGYA00245781_ERZ724031 | MGnify/ENA primary metagenome ERZ724031 (study PRJEB28704, sample SAMN03018317) | fermentation metagenome | biome: anthropogenic terrestrial biome; feature: soil... | reverse complement strand
GTCAAGTACTATTTACATATACTTTTTGTCCACTTTCATGTGCAACGGTCTTATACAATTCATGATTTATTTAGATTAGAGGCCTAAGTAATTGTAATTGAAGGAATGGCATGTATACTTAGTCTCATGCTTTTTATATCAGGATGAGACGATTTCGCAGAGTAGTTAACTCAATGTCCGGATGAGGGATGAATAGCGTCTACCGGACACCCTTTGAAAACCTTGGGATCATTTCCTAAACAGATACCGCAATTGATGCATTTATCGGGATCAATATAGGCTTTACCATCCTGATATGTTATAGCTCCTTCCGGGCACACTTTCAAACAAAATCCGCAAGCGATACAAGTGGAGGCATCCACAACCTGATATCGCTTCTGTCTCTCCTCCTCTTGTGCCAAAATAGTCGAATCCATGCGAATATCGTTGATTTGGGATACACTTGGATTTTTCACTTTCACTCTTTCTTCAGGTGGATTTTCGGCCTCAATTTGGATCTGTGTAGGTACATCACTATCGTTCGCTGGTATTGCTTCAGAAGCGAGAGTATCGGGTACAATCATGTTTGGGATCGCGATAAAGCCATCCACGCAGCGACGGCATCCGATGCACTTTACACTATCTATCTTTGCTTTCCCATTCTCCATGTAAATGGCATCAACAGGGCACACGGTCTGTTTTTCTCGTTTGGGAAATACACCACGCGCAGCCATAATCTGTATGATGGCTATCAGTATAAGTAATAATACTAAGATTATCGGTAACACTCTTTTCATGGTTCTCTCTCTATAGTGATGGTCCCGGTTTTGGGACATTTTTTGGCACAGCGTCCGCACATGATGCATTCTACAGATTCCACATATTCATCACGGTTAACATTTATATTCATGGGGCAATATAGGCTGCAGATACCACAATCTGTACAGCGTTCCAGATTTCTACGAATCTTGCGTCGCCTGATCCCAAACAAAGCACCCAACACTTGAGCGATATTCAGTAAGGCGGCATAGGGACACAGAAATCGGCACCAGAAGCGTTCCATGAATACTCCTCCTATCACGATTATCATGATCGTGATGATCCCCAACGGAGCTAATGCGGGCAGCCGTGACAACGCATATATCGGACAAAAATTGATGTAGATCCAGGCAAAGCCGGAAACAACCAAAACAAAATTTATGCCCAAGATCCAATATTTGATCTTGCTAAGTTTATGCTCGGCATAATACGGAATCTGTCGCCTTTTCCTGCGATGGGAAAACATGAATAGCAACTCTTGAAAAGTACCTATGGGGCACACATAAGCGCAAAACACTCTGCCCCAAAACATGGACATCACCATCAATAGTATCCCAAGGAAAATGCCCAGAGAAGCCAAGCCGAGACTGAGAATGAGAATATTGCCTTTCAATATGCCAAAACAGACTATGGCATAAGGACAGATATTGTGGATGGAGGCTTTGCCGACAGTTATCACAAAAGTAAGTATTGCTAGGGCTACTACAAGGAAAAAGGCTTGGAATATATTCCTTTTGCTCATTGATTTTCTTGCAAAAAAGCTATTCTTTGGCCTATCGTCATGGCTGGAGCCCTACTAGCCACTGCTTCGTGATATACCGGGCGCTCCTCCTCCCGAAACACCCCCAGACGGATGCTGTTAGTATCCAGCGCAAGCCTGCGGGCTTCTTCAGTGTTGTCTGGAATACTATCCATGATGGCACATCTGTGGTTATAAAGCTCGTAAGTGTTGTTGTAGCTGACACACGGCTGCAGAACCTCGATAAAAGAGAAGCCTTTGTGCAATATTGCCCTACGCATCAGATCGCTGAGGTGATCGATCTTTGCGCTATAACCTCTGGCAACGAACGAGGCTCCGGCCTCCATAAGCAGATTGATGGCTGAGAAGGGCGGTTCCACATTGCCCTTGGGAGTGGAAAGTCCCTTGAACCCAAGAGTAGAAAGAGGAGATGCCTGGCCGGTGGTGAGTCCGTAATTACCATTATTGTGTAGAATCAATGTTACATCCATGTTACGCTTTGCAGCAAAAAGAGTATGCTCTAGACCCTCCCCTAAGCTGTCACCATCACCGCCAAATGTGATTACATGAAGCTGGGGATTTGCCATTTTAATACCTTGAGCGCTTGCCAGAGCACGTCCATGCAGACCGTACAAACCGGATATATCCAGATAATCGAAGATTTTGCCATGACACCCTATCCCGGAACTCATCACAAAATCTGAAAGTGTATGATCCTCTTCAACAAGTTCTTTTATGCTCTTTCGTATGGCATTGAAGATTCCGAAATTTCCACAGCCAATGCACCATGTGTTTTCCTTGTCACTGATCAGCTTACGCATTGTCGGCCTCCCTTATTGCTTTAACCAATTCTTCAGCAGAAAATTGGCGACCATCGTAGCGAAGAATATTTGCCTTCACTTTCAGAGCCATCTTGCTACTGAGAAACTTGGCAAAGTTTGGCATGATGGAATGTTCCACCACGATCGCTTCGCTATCCCGATAAGGCTGCAGTTCTTCATATGGAAAGGGGTCCAGATATATAGGCACGACCAAAGTGAAATCAATGTATTTCATAGCTTCACGCAACTCCAAAGCTGTGGAGCCATAGGCAAATACGATTGGTTTTCCGCTACCATAGACCATTACTCTTTCATATCTTTGAGAGAGCTCATTTATAGTATTGAGCTTACGCAAGCGCTTCTCTTTCATACGTTTTACTGCTTCAGCATCATCGGTACGCACTCCACTTTCCACATGTTCGTTTGTGTTCCACTTTATCACATCGTCTTCAGAGCAATTATCTTTACCGGGAAAACGTAGCGGTGATACGCCTGATTCGGTGATTTTGTAACGGAGATACTTATCATCAGCAGAAAGGTTTACTTGGCTCTCTGTTATGCTATCAAGCGGGATTTTTACATTTGTCATGCATTCGCTAAGATGTTTTTCGGTGAGAAGAATAGCCGGACTCTGGCTTTCCCAAGCAAGATTCATAAGCTCGGTTGCCAAGGAAAAAGCTCTTTCAAAGCTGTCGGGACTCGCCAGGATCCTCGGGAACTCGCCGTGCCCCTGATGCAATGCGAAATTCAGATCTTCCTGGGCTGTATAGGTGGATACACCGGTTGCGGGACCGGGTCTGGAAGACAGAAAACACAGCAGCGGAGCTTCCACCATACCTGCCATAGAAAAGGCTTCCTGCATCAGGGCGAAACCGCCACCACTGCTTCCTACTGCCGCTCTCTTGCCCGCAAAACATGCTCCCAGCGCCATGTTAGCCGCAGCCAATTCACTTTCCGCGTGAATGGTAATCACGCCCATTCTGTCGCTCTTTTTCGCCAGATAATGCAAGATCGAGGATGCGGGGGTCATGGGATAGCCGAAATAGTAATCCAGACCAGCTGCCCAAGCTCCTAAAGCAATCAATTGATTCCCGGTATAGAGTGTTTGCGGAATAGTCCTTTTTTGTTTCAAGGTGTAAGGGCAATAAAGACCCATTTTTCGAACAATGCCATACAATTTTTGGGCGAATGCCTGGTTTTGAGGGATATTGTGCTTAAACTCGCTGGCGATAGTGTTTAGCATCATGTCTTCGCTGATGTCCAGCACAGCGCAAAAAATTGCTATCGGTGCCATGGACATATTAACATCTTCCGGATAATGCTCTTTTACCAGTTTGCGTAAAGGTAAGCAGACAAGTCCCGCTATATCTGCGTCTGCTTCATCGCAGAAATGCAAGCCTCTTTCGCTAATCTCGCTGATGTGTTTTTCTACACTTCGTTTATCGAAGCTGACGATGAGATCAGCTGACTTATAACAGTTATACATGGCCTCGCCAGACATGCTTACCACGCTGAAATTGTGTCCGCCTTTGATGAGTGACTGATAATCATCGTTTTGAAAAACATTGTTTTGATGACGCACTGCAAGCAGGGCAATCACCTGGGCTGATTTTTTGATTCCTTCACCGGCTTTACCACCGATGAGAACTGTATATATATTCTGAGGCAATATTTAGTCTCCTAAAGGATTTTGAATTACTTCTATGTATGGCATCACGTCATATTCTACCTGGGATTCTACCCTCTGCAGCATCGCGATTACTTCATTGTCCATATCCGAGCTTTCAGCTAAATATAGCGCAACCTGCGCAAAAGTAACTTCATTGGGGTATTGTAGCATGCCTTTTTCTATGAAACGAATACTGTGCTGGGGAGCATTATCCAGAAGGTGTTGCAACACAAAGTGCACATATATCTTCCATCCTTCAGAATGCGGGAAAATTACGCGGTCCACGAAACTTTCCAATTCAAGCCAATCCCGGTTTTGGGTGTATATGGTAGTATAGAACTCCGTTAGTTTGATTTCATTGTCGATGAAGATTTTTCCGCGATCTATATAGGAACGGGCTTTTTCGGCATCGCCAATATTGGCAAAGTAAGTGGCGGCTCTCACAAAACCAGAACCGTAGTTCAACACCAAGCGCCGCATATTTTCATCTTTGAATACTTTGTCGTCGCTGATAGAGCGATATTCATAAACCATGTCGATGTTGTCCAGCAATCTAGGGATGTTTTCCTGGTCTTCTGCATTGTTTGACACAACGCGAGCTACCATGCCTTCATTGCGGGTGTGATCTTCAAAACCGATAAAGCTTTCGCAGGTAACGGCAAAATAGATGGGACGATGACCAAAGTTGTCCTGAATAATTTTCATCACAGCCTGGTCGGATACTCTATAGAATGGTTCGCGCTGACGCCAGGAAGGGGTTTCTTCCAATTCCAATACAAAAGATCCACTGGCCTCGGTTCCGGGAACCACTAGATCTTGATTGAGGCGCGTCACGTACAATTCATCGATCTTCTCATCCGGAATATTGAACAGGATGCCTTCCTTATCCCGGAGCTGGCGGATATACCACTCAGTATTCAACAAAGATAGATTTGCTACCGAGACATCCTTACGGATTCCCTTCAGATATTTGCTCTTGTACTCCATCGCAGATCTCATGGCATCCCTGGCTTGGGCTGAGGGCTGGATATCCTCCGCAGGATAGATGTGTTCCTTGGCGTGAGGATCTGCTACGGCCTGTGCGTACCACAGAGGGAATGTGTCGTTATCACCATTAGTAAATATGATAGCGTTTTCTTCCAATGAATTCAGGAAGTTTAGGCCATAATCCAGAGCTATGTATTCTTGCGAACGATCGTGCACATGATATTGCGAGATCATGTTTCCAATAGGCAAAAGCAACATGATGGCAGCAAGGATATAGCGGGCAGATTGATTTTTAAGCAAATTTATGAATGCCAGAGCACCGATTCCAAGCCAAACCGCCCACATATTGTACGCTACCACAAAGAAATAGTCCCTGTCGCGCACTTCTGTATTGGAGAGATTCATCACAAAGACCATGATGATTGTGGTGAAGAGCAGAATTACAAAGAAGTAGTTGAAGCTGTGTTTGTTTTTCCGGAAGTGAAATGCGCCGCCTAAGAACCCGATGACAGCGATGAAAAGACCTGAGATGGAAGTGCTGATCGCTCCAGCGCTCTTTACCAGAGGATTGAGAATGCCATTGGGAAACCACTGCATCTGGAAATAGCGCAGGAAATGATGCACAAACTGAACTTCAATGATATGTATCTGTCTCTCAATAAAACTAATCAAATCAGAGAAACTGTTAATATCTAAGAGTCTTATTCGGTTTGCTTCGTCAACCCTTCTTAAGAACATACTGGTAGAGCCGTATTGTCTACGAAGAACAAAATCCATAAATGCATTTATAGTGCTGGGATGACCTTCATTGATAAAGGGACGGTCAGCAGCCCGGATCATCAGATACAAATGGCTGGAGAGCCCCACTAAAACCAAAATAGTGGATAGCTGCCAAAAGCGTTTGCCAAAGATATCACGCAGTTCCCAGGCCAGGATCACCAAGGTTACCAAAGCAAAACCCCATTTATCGAAATCGTCTACTTTAAACCCCTTTCCGATTTCACCAAAAATAACATAAGCTCCCAATATTACAAGCGTGTATGCAAAAACCTTAACCCAAAATTCCACACCTCTTTCTCTTCTCTGGAGCATCGGGTAGACAATTATGAAGAGCACTGCGGGTGCTATCTGCAAAGCGGTTTGATGCACGCAAAAGCCCAGGAAGAACAGATACACAATCAGCAGCAAGATATTCTGATGGTCATAATCCCGGCTCTTTTCCACCCACAGCAGAGTAAGCCAGAGTATCAGATTTACAAAGAAGACCAATCCCGAATAAACCTCTGCTTCGATGGCATTCATCCAGAAGGTGAAAGAGAATGCGGTATACAAAGCCGCCACAGTTCCGGCAATCATAGCTTCCCAAGCTCGCACTTTCATCATGCTTACCAGCTTTACGGTAAACAAATAGGTGAACATCACGGCAAATGCGGATGCCAGACAGGATATGAATGCCGCTATCACAGCATGAGACACTATCCCGCCAAAAAGAGCGACTATGGCTCTGCCAAATACGATATAGAACGGATTCCCCGGAGGATGCGGAACTCCCAATATGCTGATGCATGTGGCATATTCCCCGCTATCCCAAAAGCTCATGGTTCGGGCTTGAGTGCTGATGTATATCACCAGAGTTATGGCAAATATCAGCCATGCCAGTACACGATTGTGAAATACGGGAACCAAAGCCTGAGGTCTGATCGGAGTATTATCTACGATACGCCGGGGTTCAGGTCTTATATACTCCACTTTTCTGGCTTTGTTCAGTTTTCGTCTAATATCATCACTTTTGGGCATTACAACTCCTTCTTAGTCTTTCATTCCACTACGCGAATAGCTGGCGATAATTTGTTTCTGAGCAAAGAAGAACAGAATAACAATCGGTAATATGCTAAAGGTGGATGCCGCCATCAACAGTGTGGTTTGCGTAGAAGCCTCTTGATTGAAATAGCTGAGTCCTACTTGCAACACACGCAATTCGGGGCGGTTGATCATCACCAATGGCCACATGAAGCTATTCCAACTGGAGATCAATGAAAAGATTGAAGCCGTTGCTATCACGGGCTTTGATAACGGAACCACTATGCGCCAAAGCATTCCAAAAGTAGAACAGCCATCTATCGATGCCGCGTCAAAAAGCTCTTTGGGTAAAGATTTGAAATGCTGCCGGAACAGAAAGATGGTAAATATATTGGCAATCCAGGGTATGATTAGCGCGTTATAGGTATCCAGCCAGCTAAGTTTATCCAATAACACATAGGACGAAATCATATAAATAGGTTGAGGTACCATCATCATGGACAGAAATAAGTAAAAGAAAAAATCTCTGCCCTTGAACTCCATGCGGGCAAAGGCGTATGCGGCCAGCAAAGAAGTGAATATTACTCCGATCAAGCTAAACAAAGACACATATATAGTATTATAGAAATACAGTCCAAAAGGCACTTTCTTGAAGGCCTTGATATAATTCGCGAAATGGAAGCTGGGCTTCTTACGGATCATTTCGATCTGTGAGCTTGGCACTTCTTTGTATTCTTCTGTGATATTCAGATCTTCATCTAATACATGAATTATGCTGATATCGCCTTTGTCCGTCACCAAGAGGATACGCTCCGTCTGTCCGTTGTTATTCCAAACATGGTATTCTTCTTTGGGTATGAACAGAGTTTCTTGTTTGTTAAACTCACTTTGAGTCATTAGAGATGTGGAAAGCATCCACAAAAAGGGAACAACCATGGTCAGTCCAAATATTATCAGGATTGTGTAGGTTATAATGCTTCTGAATCTATCCATTGTATTTCCCCTTTAATAATTCACGTGTCTTTCGACTCTACGCTGGAAGATGGTTAGCATGAGAATCAAGACAAACAAAGCTAGGGCAACCGCACTGGCATAACCCATTTCCAATACATCGAATCCACGTTCATATATGTAGTAAACGATTAGCTTGGTAGTGTTCAAGGGTCCGCCCTTATCGGTCATCAAATATATCTGCGAGAAAGTTTGGAATGTGGTAATGGTGGTCATGATCAATACATAAAAAGTGGTGGGTGAAATCAGAGGGACGGTGACATTCCAGAACTGACGCGCCTTGCCGGCACCGTCAATCTCAGCAGCTTCATAATAGACCTTGGAGATGTTTTGCAACCCCGCAAGATAGATGATGGTGTTGTATCCCAAACCCTTCCATACCGTCATGATGATGATGGCAAAAAGCGCTTGCGATGGACCATGAAAGAATTGCGGCAATTTATCAAAACCAAGATTTTCAAACATAATCAGGAAGATGCCCCGGGATTCAGAGAGCCATGCCTGGGGGGAAATGCCTATATAGCCCAAAAAGGTATTCATTAACCCGGTCTGTTCGTTGAAGATCAGTTTCCACACAATAGATACAGCTACCAACGAAGTTACAAAGGGCATAAAATACACAATCCGAAACAGGCTCTTGAAGTATTTAATCTTATTGAGCAGCACGGCAAACAGTAGGGATAGCACTATGGTGGAAGGCACTAGGATGATAACCAACCAGAATGTATTCCCCATCGATTGCCAAAACACAGAATCCTGTAACATCTTGCTGTAATTCTCCAAACCTATGAATCTGCCTGTTCCCTGAAGTGACCAATCGAAAAAAGAGAGTATAAAACTCATCACGATCGGAATCAACCGAAAGGCAATTACGATTACCAAAGCAGGTAACAGGTACAGGTATGGAGAAATCTTCCATTTTGTTTTCATATCTCACCACCATTATCATTGTCGCTGGACTTGCGATATTTACGCCAGTTTATGCCCAGCTTTGTACATTTTTTATAGAAGTTTTCCCTGGTTATCTCTGCCATAGCAGCAGCACGCAGGACGTTTCCCCCGGTTTTAGCCAGCAGATTTTGAATATAATGTTTACTGAAAGCATCCCGGGCTTGTGCCCAGCTCGCATTGTCGATCTCAACAAAGACTTCCGTGGATCCGGACGTACCACTAACGCTTTCCGGAAGGTCTTCGGGTTGTACAACCTTGTTTTCAGCCATAATCACAGCATGTTCCAAGGCATTGCGCAATTCCCGGATATTACCTTTCCAATTGTAGTTTAGCAGTAAAGACATCACTCCGGGCGATATCTTCAGTTCAGCTTTGTTGTATTTATCACAAAACTCTTGCACAAAAGAGCTAGCCAAGACTCTGATATCGTCCTTGCGTTCCCGAAGCGGCGGGATATGCAAGTTTATTACGTTCAATCTGTAGTACAAATCTTCGCGGAACAAGCCTTCTTTTACCAACGCTTCAATGTCTTTGTTGCTGGCAGCGATTATACGGGTATCGGTACGGGTGTCCTCATCAGAACCTACTGCTCTGTAAACTCCTGTTTCCAAAACTTTTAAAAGCTTTACCTGAAAAGCAAGCGAAGTTTCAGTGATTTCATCCAGAAACAATGTGCCCCCGTTAGCTTCCTGAAAATAGCCTATCTTGTCCCGATTGGCATCGGTGAAAGCACCGCGTTTATGCCCAAACAGCAGGCTTTCCAGCAGTGTCTCGGTGAGGCTTCCACAATTTACAGAGACAAATTTCTCACCTCTGCGAGGGCTATTGCGATGGATCAATTCTGCAAAGACGCTTTTCCCCACACCGGTCTCCCCGGTTATCAAAGCCAGAGTATCCAAACCCGCGATCTTCTTTAATTTTTGGATGATGGATTGTATGGGAACGGAGTTTCCGATGATCAGATCCGTATCCAGTTCCTTTCTCAGCATCGCGCTCAGTCTGCGGTTTTCTTCCAGTAACCACTGAGCTTGAAGCGTCTTTTCCACCATGATATTGATCAGGTCAGGATTGCTTAGCGGTTTCACCAAGAATTCAGCAGCCCCTAGTTTCATAGCCATTACGGCTGCTTCGATCGAAGCCTGGCCACTGATCGCTATCACGGCTGTATAGGGATGATCCGTAGTAAGTTCTCTGATCAAGTCCAAACCATTCTCACCGGGCAATACAAGATCGACGATAGCAATGTGATAGCGGTTATTCAGCAGCTTCTTTCTGGCCTCACTTAGAGATGTAACCAAAGATGTGTGATATTTATTGTCAAGTTGGGTATCGATTAGCTCGAGGCTTTCCACTGAATCGTCGACAATCAATAAACGTGCTTTATCCTTCATCTGATCACACCCAAAATTTTGTTCTGTTCAGGAACCCATATGCCATGAACACCAAAACTCTCTTCCTCAAACATAGTTGATTCCGGCATTTGTAACAGTATGTCAATCTGCTCCTCGGAAAGCTCTATTTCTTGATTGAATGCCAAAAAGATGGCACTACAACCCTCATGTATCGTAGCCCCGGTTCGAATATCCATGTTTTCATACCACATACTTAGCCTTAGCAAAGCTGTCTCGAACCACATGGACAGTTCCATCGCACTGACACTGGCAACACACTCTTTTAAAGCCTTATCTTGATACAAGCGAAAGTGGTGTTTGATGGGTAGATAGTGTTGCAGATAGCCAATTTCCTGGTCCATCCATTTGGGCAGAGAGATCTCCTGCTTCAAGGCAAAAGATCTCTCTGTCAATTGGCTATACAAGTCTTTCAACATATTGTCGATCCTGATTCCGGCTCTGTATATTTTGTCGATTTCATCAATATTCGGATGCTCTTTACGCAGACGATGGCTATAGGCCAGGATCAGGTTCAGAGGATTGTTCAGATTGTGAATCAATCCTTCCAGAATATGACGAACCAGGATCTTATCGTTCATACTATTTATGTGTCTTCTTGTATTCCGTCAGTCCCGCGCGGAAGATGCGCATGGCATCTTTCAGAGCTTCTTTATTCAGTATGTAGGCCAGGCGCAATTCATTTTTTCCCAGACCGGGAGTAGCATAGAATCCTTCCGCCGGCGCAGCCATCACAGTTTTGCCGTCTATCTGAAACTCATCCAGCATCCAGGTAACGAAGTCTTCAGCATTTTCTATAGGTAACTTGGCTACAATGTAGAAAGCACCTTGAGGTTTTTTGCAGATTATTCCATCGATATTTGTCAGTTCATTATAGACCAGGTCTCTGCGAGATTGATATTCTGCTACCATTTCATGAAAATACTCATCCGGCAGATACACGCAGGCGTTGGCTGCCAATTGATCGATGGTGGGAGGGCACAATCTGGCTTGAGCGAATTTCAGCGTGGCTGACATCAAGTCCCTGTTTCTGGATACGATGCAACCGATGCGGGCTCCACAAGCAGAATAGCGCTTGGAAACACTGTCCACCATGATGGCGTTCGCGTCAAAATCCGGAATCTGCAATACACTTGTATGGCAAAGCCCATCATATATAAACTCCCGATACACCTCATCCGAAATGAGGAAGAGACCATGCTTCTTGCACAAAGCGGCAACGCGGAAAAGCTCTTCGTTGCTATACACTGCACCGGTCGGGTTACCGGGATTGCACAGCATTATTGCCCGTGTTTTAGGGCCGATTAGTGCCTCAAATGCTTCATCATTCGGCAAAGCAAAGCCATTTTCCGCCAGAGTGGTAATAGCTTGCAGTTTGATCGATGCCATAGTGGCGAAACCGTTGTAGTTCGTATAAAAAGGTTCCGGTACAATGATCTCATCGCCTTCGTTGGCAGCAACCATCATGGCAAAGGTAACTGCTTCGCTACCTGCTGTGGTCACAATAATGTCTTTGGTATCCAAAGATATACCTAAGCGTTTGTAATAATGTACCAGCCCCTGCTGGTACACCTCAAGCCCCTGCGAGGGCCCGTATGCCAGCACTTTTTCCGAAAACTCATGATAAACCTTCATCATCTGAGGGGGGGTAGGAATATCGGGCTGGCCGATGTTTAGGTGATACACTTTAATGCCTCTGCTCTTCGCGTCTACCGCATGAGGCATCAGCTTCCTGATAGGGGAAGCTTGGATTTCCAAAGCACGTTTTGATAGCTTCATTTTTACATTCCTCTGTAATTTATCCTTTGTGTCCCATATTTAGAACAATGGAAAAAAGACAAGGAAAATTTTGGAAGGGGTGTTCTGATAAAGCGCTTATATACAATCTTACAAGGCTTTGCGTAGGTAGATAGAATTACTTAGGCTGCCGGAATCTGCTAAGAGAGGTACAATGGTAGTGGTATTGGAATAGTTAATTGTATACAAAAGAAGCCGGGGGTTAGCCCGGCCTTTTTAATTATCTTGTAATCCGATTAATTCACTTTGAAGGTCTTATCGCCTTTCTCAAAATATCCGATAATCTGTTTTGCAGCCGCTATGCCGGCATTGGTATTCGCTTCAGCGGTTTGCGCGCCCATCTTCTTTGGAGTGCAGAATATTCTGTCCGCAAACTGCTCGTTAATTGCCGCCAGATTATCCGGGGCTATGTCACTCACATACCGGAAGCCTTTCTTGTCTGCAAAAGCCTTCAATAAGGCTTCTTCATCAATCACTTCTTTGCGAGCAGTATTCACCAGAGTAGCGCCTTCTGGCAGCATAGAAAGCAGGTTCCAATTGATAGACTTTTTTGTTTCCGAATTTGCAGGTATGTGCAAGGATACGTAGTCTCCGGTTTTGAAGATGTCTTCTACTTTCTTTAGTGCTTTCACGCTTTCTTTCACCATTACTTCATCGGCAATGTAAGGATCGTATGCATACACTTCCATCCCGATCCCGATTGCCATTTTGGCGACAAGGCGGGCAATATGTCCGAAGCCGAAGAGCACCAGTTTCTTACCGGCAATTTCAGTACCGCTTTTACCGTTGAATCTACCCCGAGCCATATAGATCATCATGCCGATGGCGAGTTCTGCCACCGCGTTCGAGTTCTGCCCAGGAGTGTTCATCACAACTACATCGTGGGCTGTAGCTGCTTTGAGATCCACGTTGTCATATCCTGCTCCGGCTCTTACCACAATTTTCAGCTTTTTCGCTGCATTGAGAACCGCTTCATCCACTTTATCGCTGCGGATGATAAGCGCTTCAGCTTCGGCAACAGCCTTGTGAAAATCACTCACATCCGTATAGGATTCCAAAAAACTGTAGTCGTACTGAGCGGCTTCCAGCTCGGCTTTGATCTTTGCTGCGGCTTCCGCGGCAAAGGGTTTCTCTGTGGCGATCAAGACTTTTGGCATTATAGCCTCCATATATATTTTTGTTTTTCTGATAATAATATAAGCTCGCTTTTTCCAAAAGCAAACAGAGGAGTCAGTCTCCCAGCGATATTCCCAGTCCCCTGGCTGTTTTTACCAGATTGCCTTTGGGATTTACCAAGTTGTACTCCTTGATGGCATCTTTGATGGGTACGGCAACGATATTTGGGTGCTTGTATGCCACCATGTGACCCCATTTTTTGGCTAAGACCAATTCGAAGGCTCTAACTCCGAATTGTGATGCCAGGATACGATCAAACGCGTTGGGTGTGCCACCACGTTGCAGATGTCCCAAGATGGTTTCTCTAATCTCTATGGGGCAGCCGCCTTTACGTAATTCCTCTCCAAGGCGCATACCGGCACCTCCTAGTCGTATCTTCATCGCACCCGGCGTGCTATTCTCTGTATAGGACAATTCCCCTCCAATGGGCACCGCGCCTTCGGCTATCACGATATTTGCAAAACCTCTGCCATTATCAAAGCGCTGCATTATTGCTTCCATAACCTTATCAATATCATAAGGTATCTCCGGAATCAGACATACCTCTGCCCCACCTGCGATTGATGCATGAAGTGCTATCCAACCGGCATAACGCCCCATCACTTCCAATATCAATACCCTGTGGTGACTGGCAGCGGTGGTTACCAGTTTATCCACTGCATCTGTGGCTACATCTACGGCAGTTTGAAAACCAAAAGTAAAATCCGTATCGCTGAGGTCGTTATCGATGGTTTTGGGTACTCCGATGATGGGACAGCCCAGTTCAAACAAGCCCTGCGATATGCGTTGAGAACCGTCACCACCTATGTTTATAATTGCATCGATGTTTTGATAGCGGAGCCTTTGCATAAAATCCTGGCTGCGATCAGCCGTAGACCATTTTCCATGCTCGTCTTTCACGGGCCAAGCGAAAGGTCCACCCTTGTTTGTAGTGCCGATGATTGTTCCGCCTCGCACATGGATGCCCGCCACGGTTTCAGGGGTCAATTCCACTAAATGCATAGGATCCCTCAGAATACCGTCAAAGGCATCTATAGACCCCAATACTTCCCAAGTTCGCTCCTGTGAAGCTCGCTTCACGATAGCTCTTATCACTGCATTCAGACCGGGGCAATCTCCACCGCCGGTTGCTATTAAAAGTCTCTTTTTCATACAGGCTCCCTTAATTGCTCAGGTCAGGCTCTCATTCCTGCTTTTTTTCGTCAACTGATTTCTAGTACTCTGCTGTTTTAATATTCTTCGCATACTTCACAGGGTTACTGTGGCACTTAGCAAATCCGGTGGAGCAGCTATCGGCACATCAAATTGGCTCCACTAATTCAAATATGGCAGCAAGCAACGTGATAGAAGTAGATGTATCTACAAATTTGGAAGAAAACTTTTACGTAGCAAGCGGTAATCCTTGAAACTCATAAATGAGGCCAGAGCCAGAAATCCTGCTGCAACTATGAACACTGATTCTATACCTAACCCCTTGAGCAGTATGAAACCCAAGACCGGAGCTATCAATCCGCGTACCCCGGTTAGGGTTACATGAACACTTTGGTACATGGCAGCATCATCATTCCCGGCAAAGAATATCGAACTCATATTCCAGGCCATATTCACTCCGGTCATAGCCAGGCCAAAGATCGTATAGGCTATAAATACAACTATCACGGCGACTACCGATTCACCGGCCCAGAGCGATGATAAGACAAATAAAATGGGAAACAGCATCAACAATGCAAAGCTATATCCTATATATTTGAATGGATGCATCTTATCGTGCAACCTACCAAACAGAGGTGCCAAGAACAACATCCCTACCTGAGAAAGGATTCCTTTAGCCAGAAAGTTGTTGGTATAACTCAGTTGTAGTTTATCTACCATGTATATGGGAATTATCGGTTGCATCATGATGTAACCCATACCGTAGATCGAAAAGCTTCTTTCGAAGGCAGCAAAAGCTTTGTTCTCTTTCATTAATTTCAGGCTACGCTTTATTGGATCTGTTAAAGCGTCTTTAAAAGATATCTGTTTGCGTCCAACCGGTGGATCAACCACCGGTTCTTGTATTTTTATGCGAGAAAGCAATATCGTACTAACGAAACCGGCAATACCCGTAAGCGCCAATATCCATCTGTAGCTGTTTTCATTGCTGTCCAGCACTCTGCCGGCAATGAAGGTAAGGGTTACAGACACCACCATTCCAATGCTCATGGTATACCCATAGACGGCAGAGCGGCGCTGAGGCCGGATATTCTTTTGATATATGGTGTTCTGTGCAGGAACCAACAGAGAATTTGCAGAATATAACAGTCCCATTACCACCAAAAACTCGTTCATGGTAGTCAGCCAGATAGCATAGATCAAAGTAAGCCTGCCTACGATACCACCTACAATGAAATAGCGGGATTTGTGATGGGATTGCTCGAATAGCCTTCCCCACCAGATCGAGAGGAAATTTGATATGGGCCAGATCATGGTCATCAGCATCAATTGCCAATCCATGGCGCGCAACGCCTTGCGGGCAATAATGTCCTGCGTTTGCGCCAATGATTGCACTGCACCGTTAAATATGGCAGCGAACATCAGCATATACACCGTATGGCGTACAAAGGGATTCAGTTCTTTTATTTTCATTCTAAGAGTAAATACCTGAATTTGCGGAGTCCAATTTTGTCAATACACAAAAAGCATCCCGCATTAAGTGACAGCCTTATCGACCTACAGTAAAGGCCTCCCCGTATATGAGGAGGCCACAGGCTTTATATTTATTGTATTTTAGTACATTCCGCCCATTCCGCCCATTCCTGGGTTCGGCATGGGAGCAGGAGCTTCGGGCTCGGGGATATCAGTAACAATACACTCGGTGGTCAGGAACAAGGCAGAAATTGAGACAGCGTTTTGCACGGCACTGCGCACCACTTTGGCAGGATCGATGATCCCGGCTTCAAAGAGGTCTTCATACTTACCGTTTGCGGCATTGAATCCCATATGAATATCTTTGTAGCCTTTGATCTTTTCAACTACCACGGCTCCTTCTTCACCGGCATTGGCTGCGATCTGGTAAACAGGTTTTTCCAGAGCTTTCGCAAGGATTTCCACTGCCATTTTTTCTTCATAAGATAATCCTTTCAGGGCTTTGAGGGCTTTCGCGGCCTGAATGAGGGTAACTCCACCACCGGGTACGATACCTTCTTCAACAGCTGCACGGGTTGCGTGCAAAGCATCGTCCACGCGCGCTTTCTTTTCTTTCATCTCAGTTTCTGTAGCTGCCCCGATACGTAACACTGCTACACCACTGGAAAGCTTTGCCAAACGTTCTTGCAGCTTTTCCTTGTCGTAATCGGAGGTAGTTTCTTCGATCTGAGCTTTGATCTGTTTGATTCTTCCGTCGATGGCTTCTTGAGCGCCAGCACCTTCACGGATAGTGGTGTTTTCTTTCTCCACCAAAATCTTCTTGGCGCGGCCCAAGTCGGTCATGGTCGCACTGTCAAGTTTGCGGCCCATATCTTCAGAGATTAGAGTGGCACCGGTGAGGATGGCGATATCTTCCATCATGGCTTTGCGACGATCGCCAAAACCGGGAGCTTTCACTGCTACTATGTTCAATACACCGCGCAGCTTGTTCACGACCAAGGTTGCCAAAGCTTCGCCTTCGATGTCTTCAGAGATTATCAATAGGGGCTTGCCGGTCTGAGCCACTTCCTGAAGAATGGGCAACAGATCTTTCATCACGCTGATTTTCTTGTCATAAAGCAGAATGAAAGGCTCTTCCATCTCAGCAATCATCTTGTCAGGATTGGTGACAAAATATGGAGAAATGTAACCACGATCAAACTGCATACCTTCCACTTTCTCTAGGCCGGTATCGATGGATTTGGCTTCTTCGATATTGATGATGCCTTCTTTTCCAACGCTTTCCATCGCTTCAGCGATTAATTTGCCGATCTCAGGATCGTTGTTGGCACTGATGCTGGCTATCTGAGCGATTTCTGCATTACTCTTGATAGTCTTGGAATATTCGTGAATCTGTTCCACGATAACTTTGGTGGCCTTTTCCAATCCGCGCTTCAGATACATCGGATTCACTCCGGCTGTTACGTGCTTCAGGCCTTCTTCGATGATGGATTGCGCCAATAAAGTAGCGGTGGTGGTGCCGTCTCCGGCGTTATCATGAGTCTTCTCCGCAACTTCTTTGCAGAGTTGCGCGCCCATGTTTTCATAGGCATCTTCCAATTCAATCTCTTTAGCAATGGTTACGCCATCATTGGTGATGAGCGGAGAACCAAATTTCTTGTCCAATACCACATTTCTGCCCTTGGGTCCAAGGGTAACCTTAACGGCATCTGCCAGTTTGTCAACCCCGCGCTTAAGGCTGGTGCGGGCTTCGTGTGCATACTGCATTTGTTTTGCCATTTTGTTTTTCCTCCATATTTACGTAATTTCGATTTCTTATTCTTAGCAGTCTGTGCTTCTGAGTGCTAATCTTATTATATCCCGTTTCCTGTCAAGTCCAAATTATTTTTTTCGCTCCCATCGCTGTACCCGCATCTTGAGTTCTCTGCTAAGGGATTCTAATATATAAAATTAGCTGTGGAGTGACTGATGATTTTATCGAGAGAGTCATCAGCTCATGATCCCAATTATAACACACTGATAGATATTAATCATATTGCAGCACAAGGTGAACCAAACATGGTTATATTTTATGTCCTCTGCTCCTATTATCGATTTTTCAGCACTTTCGGGGATATAATAACAAAAACATGAGGCAATGGGCTTCTATAGAGTATCCATAGATAATTGTCCAATATGCAGTTAATCTGCTCTATTTTCGGTTGTAACGCCCTCTTCATCGAAATGATATCATCTCGCCGGGCACGTGTGCGGGGCCCCATTCAATATTTGGTGTAGGGCTGGGCAGGGATTATGTCTTTTAAAAATATCCTTTCTATGCTTTTTTTCGCCTTTGTCTTCCCATTGCGTCCGCCATCAAAATGGCATTCAATACCGTATCTGGATTTATCTGGCTTGCCTCATTGTATATTGAAGAGCCCGGCTTACAGGTTTCTATCGCCACCTTTTGCAATTGCATTCTATCCCGATAGTCCAAACCTATATCTGCCAAAGTAGTGGGAAGACCTATACTCTCACAAAATGAATACACTTCATCTATCTCCTCTTTTGAAGACCCGGTAAGATGCAATCCCGTCAGGACTCCGAAAGCTACTTTTTCGCCATGATAGTAATCGTGACTTTCCTGCAGAATGGTAAGTCCATTGTGTACAGCATGGGCACAAGCGATTCCACAGCTCTCAAATCCTATTCCGCTGAGCAGGATATTTGCTTCAACTATATATTCCAAAGCGGGGCTGACAAGACTGTTCTCATTCGCTATTTTTGCCATTAGCCCATATTCAAGGAGTGTATCGTAACATAAGCGGGCAATATTCATACCGGCTCCAGTACTATGTCCACCGCATTCATTCATAGACATCGTTCTGTAGCAGGAACGTGCTTCAAACCAGGTAGCCAGTGCATCTCCCATACCGGATACGATGAATCGATGTGGGGATGCTGCAATGATATCGAGATCAACCATAACAACCGTAGGATTGCTTTTCTGATACAGAACTTCTTCGAAAACACCATTTTCCCTATATACTACTGCACAACCGCTGCACGGTGCGTCTGTGGAGGCAATTGTGGGTATCACAATTACCGGTATTCCAGTATTGTCTGCGCAAATCTTTGCCGTGTCTATTACCTTTCCCCCACCCATTCCAATCATAACATCGATCCCCAAGTCCCGAATTTTCCCGTTGATACGATCCAGCTCTTTGTGGCAACACTCACCATTAAACTTATCTACTGAGATATTGCGCAAGCTAAACACATCAGGATAGCCGGAGATTATACCCGATATCACGGATTTGGATGCTAATAGTAAGGCCCTGTTACCCAGTTTATCAATCAGATCCGGCAATTCACCAATAACTCCACAGCCTTGAATATAGTGTCCGGGAAATACAGCTTTTACTCTCATTCTTACTCCTTGTGTTATGATTCTTTTGAACACGATAAAATCGGATTTGATACCGACGGTCCTATCTCTCAAATTTCCACATAAATTTGTCAATCATTATTTCACAGATTTGTTGATCCTGCTTTATGGTGCTGATGTTTCTTGAAACAATTTGTGGAACATTATAATGAGTCACTGAATATTGCAAATAGCAATCAATGGACATAATTGATAAATCGAAGAGAGAAAAGAATATCTGATAAGCATTTGCAGAAAATCAATGGACATTTACTCAACTAATCTCATGGTTTTGATCACCAAAACCCGCAAATTTGGCAATGTTTTGTCCATTGCTTGTAACTATTATTAACCTTATTAGGCCAAAAGAATATACCCATTTTATTCCTGTATTCAGGGCGTTCATCACCTCTTAATCAAGCCTTAATCAAGCGTTAATAATTAACGCTTGATGAACGCTTGATGACCACTTGATTAACACTGTCTACAGAGGTGGTATCAAGATTGATATTTTGGTCTTTATGAGCCTCCAATGATGCCTCCAATGACTCATTGAGCTTACTCTATTGTCCTATTTAGTATATCGGCTTTGGATTCCGCTTTGTATTGGCCCATCATTGCTCATTTTT
>ENA-UOOM01001762-UOOM01001762.1-fermentation-metagenome-genome-assembly--contig:-NODE-1762-length-19823-cov-7.725668_pt1 | contig 19823 bp, 20 predicted proteins | sample MGYA00245781_ERZ724031 | MGnify/ENA primary metagenome ERZ724031 (study PRJEB28704, sample SAMN03018317) | fermentation metagenome | biome: anthropogenic terrestrial biome; feature: soil; material... | reverse complement strand
CAGCAACCACGTCATCCTTGAGGTCTTCTTTCAATCTTGTGGATTCGCCGATCAGCTCAAGGCCTACGTTCTGCACCTTGCCGCTTCTTTGCTCTATTACTACAAAAATACCTTTGCTCATAGTAGGGTTTCCTCCTTCAATTTCTCAGCAGTTCTCTATGCAAAATCCTGCATTTTAGAGAAATGCCCTGTTGTTTTTTGCAGAAATTAATATTGGGTGTTTCTGCCCCGGAAGGGGTGAGGTGTCTTAGATAATGAACTTCTCTTCCAACTTTTTCACAATGGCTTCTACAGCCTGCTCCGGTGTTAGGTCGTTTAAAACGGTTCCCGCACCCTTCATTTCTTTTGTGAAGGATTTGTATACGTTGGTGGGGGAGCCTTTTAAGCCGATCATATCCAGCTCTAAAAGATTTTTCAAATCCTCAAAGCCGATGGTCTTGATTTCTTTTTTATAAGCATCAAAAACACCGCCGACGGACATATATCTAGGCTCAGCCAATTCTGCGATGGCAGTCAAAAGGCAGGGAGTTTTTACTTTCACAATGTGGTAGCCGTCCTCAAACTGTCTTTTTACAGTCACAAAGCTATCCCCGGCATCCACAATTTCTTCTACATAAGAAACCTGAGGCAGGTGCAGTTTTTCTGCAATCTGGGGGCCAACCTGTGCTGTGTCACCATCGATTGCCTGACGGCCGGTGATGATCAAATCATAGCCTACCTTTTGCAAAGCTGCGGCCAAAATGCCGGAGGTTGCATAAGTATCGGAGCCGCCGAATTCTCTTGCGGAAACAAGGAAGGCTTCGTCGCAGCCCATAGCCAAAGCCTCTCTGAGGGCAATATCCGCCTGAGGAGGGCCCATGGAGACAACGGTTACGGTGCCGCCTAATTTTTCTTTTAAGGACAAGGCAGCTTCAATGCCTGTTTTATCATCATGGTTGATGATGGAGGGAACACCGTCACGGATCAGTGTGCCTGTTTTCGGATCAATCTTTACTTCTACGGTATCAGGTACCTGTTTGATACAAACAACGATTTTCATAGGAAAAGTTTCTCCTTTCATATTTTCAGAGTATGATAAATTACTTCAAGCCTAACCAACTGGAAATAACAATTTTCTGTACTTCGGAGGTACCCTCATAGATTTCTGTAATCTTTGCATCACGCATCATTCTTTCAATGGGGTAATCTCTTGTGTAGCCGTAGCCGCCGAAAAGCTGAAGGCATCTTCTGGTTACATCGCTTGCGATGGAGCCTGCCATATATTTTGCCATAGCGGACAGGTGGGTATAGGGTCTGTGGGCATCCTTTTCACAGGCTGCTTCATAAACCAAAAGCTTCACTGACTCCACCTTTGCGGCCATATCCGCCAATTCAAATTGTGTGTTTTGGAACTGACCGATTTTTCTGTTAAACTGTTTTCTTTCCATAACATATTTTACGCATTCTTCAATGGCGCCTTCTGCGATACCCAAGGCCTGGGAAGCGATACCGATACGTCCGCCGTCCAAGGTCTGCATTGCAATTTTAAAGCCTTGTCCTTCTTTGCCCAATATGTTTTCCTTGGGGATGCGACAGTTTTCAAAAATCAATTCACAGGTTGCAGAGCCGCGAATACCCATTTTTCTTTCTTTATTGCCGATGGTGAACCCGGGGGTGTCCTTTTCAACAATAAAGGCGGAGATGCCCCGGTTGCCTTTTGCTTTATCTGTCATGGCAATAATCACATAGGTGTCTGCATAGCCTGCATTTGTGATAAATACCTTTGTACCGTTTAACACATATTCATCACCGTCCAGCTTTGCCGTTGTTTGCTGCATAGAGGAATCCGTTCCTGCACTGGGCTCGGTTAAACCGAAGGCACCCAGCTTTTCACCCTTTGCAAGGGGAACTAAGTATTTTTGTTTTTGCTCATCGCTGCCAAACATATAGATTGGGCCGGCGCAAAGGGAGGTGTGTGCGGAAACAATAACCGAGGTTGTGGCACAAACCTTGCCAAGCTCTTCAACTGCCATGGCGTAGGTTAAATAATCCCCGCCGGCACCGCCGTATTCTTTCGGAAAGGGGATGCCCATAAAACCGAATCTTGCCAGCTTACTTAACGACTCCACGGGAAATCTTTCTTCTTCATCCAGCTCTTCCGCCAAAGGCTTTATTTCTGTTTCGGCGAATTTTTTGTAAAGATCTCGCAATAAAACGTGTTCTTTAGAATAGCCAAACTCCATAAACTTGTTCCTCCTTAGATCATTTAATATTTAGGCAATTCCCTGCAAAGGGGAGTGTTTTTTACGTCCATCCTTTGTTGCGGTATTACCTGTATTATATTTTGTTATTTCTCTAACAATTATATTTTATCAGCAACTAATGTGCCAAACAAGGTCTTTCTTGATTTTGCCTTAAAAATGCAAAGAAAGCATGGCATCCTGTTGTAATAAATGTTAGAATGTAACAAAGTCATTGTTATAATTTAAATTTCTCACAGAACGAGGTATCTTTCTATGAAGCTGACAAAGGAACTTTTTTTATCCATGAATTTTCTCCCTGATGTGTTGGATCGTATTAATGACGGGGTGAATGTGGTGGATGCAAGCGGCATACTTGTTTACGTCAATGACATCAGCGCCAACTATGCCGGCAAGCGAAAAGGGGAAATGCTTGGTAAATCCATTACCGATTTTTATCCTGCTGCGGTGCTTTTAGCCGTTTTGCAGGATAAAAAGTCTGTATTGGATAAAACCATTCATTTTGTGCCGCCAAAAAAATATATTGTGAATTCTTATCCAATTTTTCACAAGGGGGAATTCATCGGGGCTTTTTCTGTGTTTCAGGATATACAGGAGCTGGATCAGCTGAACAGCAAAATAAAACAGCTGGAGATACAGGTGAAGCTGAATAAGCCTGAGGGGGATTTTAACCATGTGGTGCATTTGGGCACCATGCAAAGCGTGTTCCGTCAGGCCAAGAAAATTGTGGGCTCCTTGGGAGGCCCCCGCCACTCCATCATTACCGGGGCGTCGGGAACGGGGAAAACCATGCTGGCGACTCTCATTTATAATTATGCCAAGGAGATTGGTGTTATCAGCAAAAATGCCCCCTTTATCGAAATCAACTGTGCCCAGTTTACCAATCCGGACATTGCCGCCGTGGAAATTTTCGGCTCTGTAGAGGGGGCGTACACAGGCTCAAAAAAGAAAAAAGGCTTGTTTGAGCAGGCAAACGGGGGAATTTTATTTTTGGACGAGGCCCATACCATTGAAAATTATCAAAACCTGCTGCTTAAGGCCATCGAATCCGGCAAAATCCGCCGCATCGGCGACACCAGAGAAACGGATATTAATGTTATTGTGATAGCCGCCTCCACCAAAAACCTCCATGAGGTGTTCCTTCCCGAGCTGTATCAGCGCTTGGGGCAATACGAAATGTATCTGCCCTCCTTGCAGGAGCGTTCCTTGGAAGAAAAGGAGCAGTTATTTTTGCATTTTGTGAAAAAATATGAAACGGCCGTATGGGAGGCCCGCCGCATTCATTATCATGTTGTGTTTACTCCCCAGGCAAAGCACGCACTGCTGAATGCCGTTTATCCAAGGAATATCAGACAAATGCGGGATGTCATCAATTACAGCATTGATGCCTCCTCGCCGTTGATTGAAGATATTGGGGAAAAAACGGATATTACCACCGTGGTGGGGTTGGAGCATATCCCTTTTGAGGTTTCGGAAAAGGCGGATGCGGAAAAAAGCAATCTTTCCCCTGCCAATAAAATTAACAAAGAGGTGGGGCAGTTTATTCTGGAACGGTACAATAAGGGAGACGGCCCCAGAAAAATTTCCCGCCGCTTGGGAGAAATGGGCTATGATTTGCCCTATTATAAGGTAGCCTACTATTTGAAAAAGAAAAATAGCTAGGGTTTCTGAAAACAAAAAGCCCAAAACGGAGGTGTCTTATGGGCAGAAAACGAAAAAGAAAAAAGAAGGGCGGGAAAGCCTTTCCCATAGGGGTGATACTGGTTGTTTTATGTCTGTATCTGGTTTCAGTTTACGGCAATTCTTCGGGAACAGCTGTTTATATCAATCAAGAGAAGGTAGCCTTTTCTGCAAATACTGGAGAGCCCTTTACCGATGCCCAAGGGCGGATGCAGGTGCCCCTGCGGGCGGTGATGGAGGCCTATGGCTGTACCGTCACATGGACGGGAGAGGATACCACCTTGGAAAAAGGGGAAACCACGGTGCAGGTGCCTGTGGGAAAGACCTATCTCCTTGTCAATGGCGCGAAAAAATCCACGGATACGGCGGCTATGATGCAGGAAGGGCGCACTTATCTGCCCATTCGCCCTGTTTTGGAGGCCTTTGGGGCAAAGGTCCGATGGGATGGAGAGAAAAATGCCGTTATTATTACGGAAAGCCCGGAGGGCTTAGTAACGGTTCACTTTATTGATGTGGGGCAGGCCGATGCCATTTTCATTGACAATAGAGAGTTTGAGGTATTGATAGATGGTGGAAATAATAAGGATGGAACAACGGTGGCGGAGTATTTGAAGGACTATGTTGACGGCACTTTGGATATGATCATTGCCACCCATCCCGATGCCGACCATATCGGCGGCTTGGATGATGTGATCGAAGCCTATTCCGTATCTAAAATCATAGACAGCGGCGCAGGAAAGAAGACCAAAACCTATGAGGAATATTGGCAGGCGGCACAAGATGAAGCAGATTGTGAAATTTTGTATGATGAAGATATAACCTTCGATTTAGGCCATGGTGCCAGCCTAAAGCTTATCGAAACGGGAGACGATTTTCAGGATGTGAATGACAGCAGCGTGGTGGCCCAACTGAATTATGGGGAGGTTTCCCTTTTATTGACGGGAGATATGGGGCGAACGGCGGAACTTGGCTCCCTTTCCAAATTTGAAAAAATAACGGTTTTAAAATCCGGCCACCATGGCTCCAGAACCTCCTCCTCCCAAGCGCTATTGGATATTTTGCAGCCGGAGTATGTGGTAATATCAGCAGGGAAGGAAAACACCTACGGCCATCCCCACAGGGCGGTACTGGAACGTTATTTTAACGGCGGCGCCACGGTTTACGGCACCTTCCGCAGCGGCATCATTGTGATGCATACCGATGGTGCTACCGTAACCTTTGATACCGACGACCCGGTTGTGCTCAGTGATGCGGGCGATTCTTAATCACTGTTTTTCACGTGGCCATATTAAATTTTACATAAAAAGCCCCATTGCCGAAAATTGGACAACCAATTTCTGTAAGCAATGGGGCTTCTTTATGGGGTAAGATACTTTTTTATGTTAGCTGAAAAAGGTTTGTAATACGTTGTTCTCTTTTTCCTTGGGGCTTTCCTTTTGAGATTCGCTGTTTAGAATTTTCATAAATTCCTCCCCGGTGATGGTTTCCTTTTCCAAAAGATAAGCCGCAATCTCATCCATTTTTTCTTTACTTGTCGAAATGATTTCATAGGCCTTATCATGGGCTTCTTGAATCAAACGGATGACTGCCTTATCAATTTTTGCGGCGGTTTCATTAGAGCAGGCCAAGGTGGCATCTCCCCCCAGATATTGATTATTTACAGTTTCTAATGCAACCATACCAAATTCATCGCTCATGCCATAGCGGGTAATCATGGCTCTGGCCATACGGGTGGCTTGCTCAATATCGTTGGAGGCTCCCGTTGTTACGGAGTTGAAGCAGATTTCTTCCGCAACACGCCCTGCCGTTAATGTGGCAATTTTATTAAACACCTTTTCACGATCCATAAGGAAAAATTCCTCTTCATCCACCTGCATGGTATAACCCAAGGCCCCGGAGGTTCTGGGAATGATGGTGATTTTATGCACGGGGGCGGAGTTTTTCTGCTTTGCTGCCACCAAGGCATGGCCCACTTCGTGATAAGCGATGATTTTCTTTTCGTGCTTGGAAATTACGGTACCTTTTCTCTGGTATCCTGCCAAAATCACTTCAACGCTTTCCTCCAAATCATTTTGGCTGACCTTGGTGCGGCCCATACGAACGGCACGCAATGCGCCTTCATTGATAATATTGGCAAGCTCTGCCCCCGAAGCGCCGGAGGTTGCCCTTGCAATGGGGCCAAAATCGATGCCTCCTTCCATGGTAACTTTTTTTGCGTGTACCTTAAGAATGGATTCTCGTCCTTGTAAATCCGGCAGTTCCACGGGGATTCTGCGGTCAAAGCGTCCGGGACGCAGCAGAGCCTTATCCAAGGTTTCCGGGCGGTTGGTGGCCGCCAGAATAACCACACCTTTTTTGCCGTCAAACCCATCCATTTCTGTCAAAAGCTGGTTCAAGGTTTGTTCTCTTTCGTCATTGCCCCCCATGCCGCCGCCGTCTCTTTTTTTACCGATGGTATCTATTTCATCAATAAAAACAATGCAGGGCGCTTTTTCGTTTGCCTGCTTAAATAAATCCCTGACCTTGGCGGCGCCCATACCAACGAACATTTCTACAAATTCAGAACCGGAGATGGAGAAAAAGGGTACATTTGCCTCCCCTGCGACGGCTTGTGCCAACAGGGTTTTTCCTGTTCCCGGCGGGCCTACCAGCAAGGCACCCTTGGGTAATGTGGCGCCAACAACGGTATATTTAAAGGGGTTATGCAAAAAGTCCACAATTTCCGTAAGGGCTTCCTTGGCTTCATCCTGCCCCGCCACGTCGGAAAAGGTCTTGCCTGTTTGCGCCTTAACATAAATTTTTGCGTTAGACTTGCCGAAGGACATGGCATTGCCCCCCATGCCGCCCATTTTTCCCATCATCTTGCTCATACCAAAACGCCAGAGCAGGGCAAATACAACAATCATAATGATTGTGCTGATAATCGGCGAAATTTCCTTAGGCTTTACCTCGTTAAATTTCACACCGGCTTGATCCAGCCGATCCACCAGCATACTGTCGTCCATACGTCCGGTGACATATACTTTTTCCGGCTGCACCTCTGTGTCTTCCTCGGTAGTTCCTTTTAAAACAAAATAAATATTATCTTCGTTTACTTGCACCTCATTTACGTTTTGCCCTTTTAATTCACTTAAAAAAACGTCATAGGTCACCTTTTCCATGGCGTCCTTTGTTATTAAGGGCAGTAAAAACATATTGAATAGATACATCAGCAGCAGTACTAAAATCCAATAAAAAATAAACGGTTTCTTTTTATTCTCCATGTCATCACACTCCTTCTTTTCCCCTGTTATGTAGTTGTTATCATGGGGTTATATTCCTGTTTTTTGTGGATACAAAGGAAGAAATCATTTTTTTTCTTCCAAGGCTTTTATATTTTTTTTAATTTTGTCTAAAACGGTATAAAATACAATCCATTCCTCTTCTGTAATGGTTTCTGTCATTTTTTGTTCCAAAAGAAATATATTTTGCAGTATCCCTTGATATAAAGCCACGGCCTTTTCTGTCAGTGTTATTTTTTTCAGCCTTGCATCGTGGGCAACGCTTTGTCTGGAAATAAACCCTTTTCTCTCCAGCACTTGAAGTATGCCCGTTACCGTAGATCTTCTGATATTAAAGTCAATTTCCAAATCCCTTTGGTAAATGTCTCGGCATTGGTTTTCATATAAATAATGCATAATCCAAATTTGCATGGTGGTCAAATGCTCCACCTCAGTGCAAGTGGTTCGCTTTGTGATCTGCCGGCAGATGGAATTTACAATAGACTTCAGCTCTACGCAAAACTTAGAATAGTATTCCACAAAATGCACCTCCGATTGTTAGGTTGCTAACAGTATAACAGCCTAACAATCTTGAGGCAATTAAATTCAGATTAAGATTTGACAAAATTTCTTAATTTTCGTCTTTGCGTTGTATATCCGCACCCAGTGACCGTAATTTTTCGTCTATTTTATAATACCCCCGCTCGATATGGTGAATATCGCCGATTTCTGTTTCTCCCTTGGCCGCCAGAGCCGAAAGAATGAGGGCGGCGCCTGCCCTTAAATCCGTTGCCCGCACCTTGCTGCCTGTCAGCTCCTCCACGCCCTCAATCACCGCATTGCGGCTTTCAATACGAATATCTGCTCCCATACGCTGTAGCTCTCCCGCATGGGTGAAGCGATTTTCAAACACCGTTTCCGTAATCACACTGGTACCCTTTGCTACGGTCATCAGGCTCATAAAGGGTGCCTGCATATCTGTGGGGAAGCCGGGAAAGGGCATGGTTTTTAATTGCAGAGGCTGCAGCCTGCCTTTTCTGAAAACATGGAGTCCCTCAGGGGTGGCCTCGATTTTTACATTGCATTCCGCCAGTTTTGCAATGACGGGCTTCAAATGCTCCTCCCGAATATTTTCCAAAATAATATCGCCGCCGGTAATTGCCGCACCCACCATAAAGGTGCCCGCCTCAATGCGGTCGGGAATGACCTTGTGGGTTGCGCCGCCCAATTCCTTTCCGCCGGTGATTTCAATGGTATCTGTGCCGTCTCCCTGCACCTCTGCCCCAAGCTTTCTTAAAAAATCCGCCAGATCAATAATTTCCGGTTCCGCCGCGGCATTTTCGATCATGGTTTTTCCTCTTGCCAATACTGCCGCCATCATGAGGTTTTCCGTTGCCCCCACACTGGGAAAATCCAAATAAATAGAGGCGCCTCTGAGTCTTTTGGCAGTCAGCTCAATTAGTCCATGCTCCTGCTTACTTTTTACACCCATTAAGTGAAAGCCTTTCAAATGCAGATCGATGGGTCTGCTTCCGATTTGACAGCCCCCGGGATGGGGAAGCTTTGCCTGACCATACCTGGATAAAAGAGGGCCGGCAACAAGAAAAGAAGCACGCATTTTTCCTGCCTGCTCGTAGAAGCTCTCTAAAGAAGTCAACTCCTTTGCGCAAATTGTAATGAGTTCCTTTTCCTGATCATAGGTGATTTCCACTCCGAAGCCTTTAAGGATTTCAAGCATATTCAAAACATCCGTAAGAGGCGGAACATTCTCTATGGTACAAGGCTCCTGTGTCAGCAGACAGGCTGCCAAAATCGGCAAGGCCGCATTTTTTGAACCGCTGATGCGAACCTTTCCGTGCAGCAAATCTGTATGCTGAATGATAAATTTTTCCATACCCATCCCTCGCATTTCTTAAAAAATAATTTATAATTGCGTTTATATTATGTCCCCTTGAAAAAAAAGCAACCGATAAAATAGCAGCCGTTTTTGTAAAAAAATTGTATAAAATTAATGCTTTACAGTTTGCAATCTTATGGTTATAATAGAAGAGATTCCTGCGGATGTAGTTCATTGGTAGAATGAAAGCTTCCCAAGCTTTAGAGGTGGGTTCGATTCCCATCATCCGCTTTTACAGTATTGCCAAAGTATTGCCAAAAAATAGTGGATTTACTAGAAAAGCTTAAAAAATCAAAACTTTTGATTTTTTAAGCTTTCTTTTTTCAAAAATAGAAAACGTGGACGTATTTTTATAGAACAGGCAGGTTGGTGTTTTATAGAAGGGTTTTTTTACAAATAAAAAGAGACACAGCTTCTGTGCCTCAAAATTTTATGTTTTATTTTTCTTTTAATAAATCTCTGATTTCTTCCAAAAGCAATACATCGGCAGGAGGTGCGGCGGGCGCCACCGCCTCTTTTTTCTTTCTTGCGGAAATCAGCTTTACAAAAATAAAAATAGAGAAAGAAATGATCAAAAAGTCCATAATGGATTGGAGAAAGGCCCCGTATAAAATTGCGGCCTCGGGAACCTCCCCTGCGGCAGGGGTAATCACATATTTCAAATCGGAAAAATTGATGCCGCCTAAAATCAGCCCAAGGAGAGGCATAAGAACATCATTTACCAGTGAGGTGACAATTTTACCAAAAGCACCACCTATAATTACACCGACAGCAAGGTCGACTACATTTCCCTTTAAAGCAAATTCTTTAAACTCTTTCAGCATACAGCTACCTCCTATTTATGTAAAAAATGTAAGCCTTATTTTCAGTTAAATATACAATATTCGTTTTGAAATAGCAAGCCATATTTGCGGGAATTCTAAAAAAATTTGAATGCGACGGGAGATTTGGGGGTTTTTATAAATAGTGCTGTTTTTTTTACGGGAAGATGCTATAATAAAAAGGATTGACTTGAAAAAAGGAGAGAATACACTATGATCGCAGCACAGGGTGTCAGCCTTCAATATGGGGGCAGGGTGCTTTTTAATGATGTAAACATTAATTTTACAAAAGGAAATTGTTATGGGCTGATTGGCGCAAACGGCGCAGGAAAGTCCACATTTTTAAAAATTTTGTCTGGGGAAATTGAACCCAATAAGGGAACTGTTTTTATCACCCCCGGAGAAAGAATGGCAGTTTTAAAGCAGGATCACTTCATATTTGATGAATTTGAGGTGGTGCAGACGGTTTTATATGGGCATAAAAGACTGTATGAAATCATGAAGGCAAAAGAGGAATTGTATGCAAAGGAAGACTTTTCAGACGAGGACGGCATTCAGGTTTCCGAGCTGGAGGGGGAATTTGCAGAGTTGGACGGCTGGTCGGCGGAATCCGATGCGGAAATTTTGCTCAATGGCTTGGGCATTACCAATGAACTGCATTATGTGAAAATGAAGGAATTGACGGGTACACAAAAGGTGAAGGTGCTTTTGGCCCAGGCACTGTTTGGCAACCCCGATATTTTACTTTTGGACGAGCCTACCAACCATTTGGATATTCAGGCCATCCGATGGCTGGAAGACTTTTTGATGAACTTTGAAAATACCGTGATTGTGGTATCCCATGACAGGCACTTCTTAAATAAGGTGTGTACAAACATTGCGGATATTGATTACGGAAAGATTACCATGTTTGTGGGGAACTATGATTTTTGGTACAGCTTTACTCAGATGACCCAGCGTCAGCTGAAGGATCAAAATAAGCGGGTAGAGCAGAAGATGAAGGACTTGCAGGAATTTATCCAGCGCTTCAGTGCCAATGCCTCCAAGGCAAAACAGGCAACCAGCAGAAAAAAATTGTTGGATAACCTGCAGATGGATACGATTAAGCCCTCCAGCAGGAGGTACCCCTTCTGTAGCTTTAAGCAGGACAGAGAGGTTGGAAATGACGTTCTTCTGGTGGAGAATATTTCAAAAACCGTTGATGGCAAAAAGGTTCTGAATAACGTAAGCTTTATGATTCGACCCAATGAAAAAGTAACCTTTGTGGGCAAGGATGAGATTTCCAGAACCACATTGTTCCAAATTTTAATGGGCGAGGCGGAACCCGATGAAGGAAAATTCAAATGGGGAATTACCACAAAAACGGGATATTTCCCCAAGGATAACGCCGCATATTTTGAAGGCCGCAAGGAGTCTTTGATTGAATGGCTCAGACCCTTCGCCAAGGAAGGCGAGCAGTATGATGCGGATATCCGCGGATGGCTGGGACGGATGCTTTTCAGCGGAGAAGAGGCGTTAAAATCTGCCGATGTGTTATCCGGCGGCGAAAAGGTGCGCTGTATGCTTTGTAAAATGATGATGAGCGGCGCAAACGTGATGATTATGGACGAGCCTACCAACCATTTGGATTTGGAATCCATCACAGCGTTAAACGAAGGGCTATCAGAATATAAGGGGACACTGCTGTTTTATTCCCATGACCATCAGTTTGTGCAAACCATTGCCGATAGGGTGATCGAAATTTTGCCGGGAGGCCTCATTGACAGAACCATGACCTATGATGAATATTTGGAGGATGAGGAAATTAACGCACTGCGGTTGAGGCTGACAGAGGAGGCGTAAGCCATGATAAACGGAAAAATTGATTTGAGAAGCGATACGGTGACCGTGCCCACCGAGGAAATGAGAAAAGCCATGGCTGTGGCGAAGGTTGGCGACGATGTTTACGGCGATGATGCTACGGTAAATCTGCTGGAGCACTTGGCGGCAGAAAGATTTGGCAAAGAGGCTGCCCTTTTTGTTCCCACAGGAACCATGAGCAATCAGCTGGCACTGTTTACCCATGTGCAAAGAGGGGAAGAAGTGATCCTTCCCGATAACTGCCATGTGGTTGTCCATGAGGCAGGGGCCGCCGCTATTATTGCCGGTGCCCAGCTGCGTTCTGTGCCCAATGGAAAGGGAGAGATGTCCCTGGAATTGGTTGAGCATTATATTAGAAAAGACCCGGAGGATATTCATCAGCCAAGAACTGCACTGATTACTTATGAAAATGCTGATTCCGACGGGCAGGTACGTTCTTTAGACTACATGAAAAAAATCAATGACCTTGCGAAAAAATATGACCTGCCTGTTCATATTGACGGCGCCAGAATTTTTAATGCGGCGGTGTATTTGGGTGTGGATGTCAAGGAAATGGCCCAGTATGCAGATACCATTTCCGTTTGCTTGTCCAAGGGGCTTTGTGCCCCCGTTGGGTCTGTTTTGGTTGGAAGTAAGGCCTTTATTGCCTTGGCAAGAAGAAAGCGCAAAATCCTTGGCGGCGGTATGCGGCAAGTGGGTATTTTGGCAGCGGCAGGTATTTTGGCATTGCAGGAAATGCCAAAGAGATTGCAGGAGGACCATGACAATGCCAAGTATTTGGCGAGACGGCTGCAGGAAGTAAAGGGCTTAGAGGTGTATGAAGCCAGACAGCAGATTAATATGGTGTTCTTTCGTTTGCAGGCATACCCCTTAGACTCTGCCGCATTGGTGGCCTATATGGCGGCCCATGATGTGCGGATAAATGGGGAGGATAACGGGATACTGCGTTTTGTCACCCATTGTTATGTGTCCAGGGAAGAAATTGACCGTGTTGTGCAATTATTAAAGGATGCAAAATAAAATGCATTGCCCTCGGTTACGAGGGCAATATTTATTTTTCCTTTGTGGGAGGGAGCAGGCAATCTGCTTTTCTTGTGCCTTTCATTGAGAATACTCCGTCTTTTGAGGGGGATAAGGCCCGTAATGGTCAGAAAGGGCATAAAATAGAAGAATGAAGAGAATGGATGGAGGGATTGAAATGTGGAAAATTTTTTTGGTGCTGACGGTGGGTTTTTTCATTGGTTTTCATAAGCTGATTCGTGGGAAGCTGATCCAACTCAATAGCCGTATGCAAATCCTGTGGCTCCTTCTCTTGATTTTCTGTATGGGTGTCAGCATCGGTCGAAACGGAGCGGTGCTTGAGAGCTTACCGTCCTTGGGCGGCAAGGCGTTGCTGTTTTCTGTTCTTGCAGTGGCGGGAAGTATCCTTTTTGTGTTTGTACTAAGTAAGCTGTTTCTGGAAAAGGGGGAGAAAAAATGAGTTTGGCTATTTTTGTTGTTTTGGTGTTGGGCATTTTGGGCGGGATGTATATGCCCCTTGGAATCTCGGCTTTTTTAGACCAAGCCTCCTCGTTTATGCTGCTGATCCTCTTGTTTTCCGTGGGCATTGATTTGGGGTTAAACCGTCATGTTTTTGCTCAGGTATGCCGGCTGGGCTTTCGTATTCTGCTGATTCCCCTGGGGGTTATTTTAGGCTCCTTATGGGGCGGTGCCATGGCTGCTTTCTTTATGCAGACACAGATAAAGGAGGGGATGGCCATTGCTGCCGGCTTGGGGTGGTACAGCCTGTCCGGAATTATACTCACAAATGCGGGAAATCCGGTTGCCGGGACCATTTCCTTTTTATCGAACGTGTTCCGAGAGATATTTACTTTTATTTTGATACCCTTTTTGGCAAAATATTTGAACGGATATAGCGCCATCGCCCCGGCGGGGGCAACCTCTATGGATACCACCCTTGGTATGATCAGCAGGCATACCGATGGGACGATTACGGTAATTGCTTTTGTGAATGGTGCAATCTGTACATTGCTTGTACCTGTTTTAATGCAAATGTTCCTTTGAAAGAAAAAAGTTCCCGAAATCCCTTGACTTTTTAGGTTTAATATAGTATCATTATTTAGCAAGTTGTCCATATGCGGATGTGGCGGAATTGGCAGACGCGCTAGATTCAGGTTCTAGTCGGGGTTTCTCGGTGCAGGTTCAAGTCCTGTCATCCGCATTCATGTAATTGAAATACCCTATAAACTCAACGAATTTTACACTTGTTGAGTTTTTTTATTTCCCATTTTTCACACTTTCATGTGATTTTCACTCGTTAGACTTTTTAAGAAAAATATAGAGGTTTAGTGAGTGATTTTTTAATTGAAAGGAATGTCTAAAATGAAAAAAATTAGCCTTAATCAAAATGAACCTATCACTATGTCAGAATGTTTTGAGCAATATATTGTTCGCTGTAAAGTAAGAAATTTGTCAGAAAAAACAATAGGTATATACAAGGTTCATTTTTCTGTATTAGAGAAATATTCTAAAGCAGCAAATTGGAGTTTAGATACTATTAGTCCATACCAAATTGACGGATTTGTTCTTTATCTAAAAGAACGTGGTTGCAATGATATTACTGTACAATCATATTTAAGAGATTTAAGAGCCTTTTTCTATTTTTGTATGGAAAATGAGTGGATGCCGCAATTTAAAATTAAGTTGCCTAAAGCTGATAAAAAAATAAAAGAAACATATATAGATGAAGAACTGAGAATATTGCTTAAGAACCCTAACCTTAAAGTTTCTGATTTTACAGAGTATAAAACTTGGGTATATTCCAATTATCTGTTGGCTACTGGTAATAGAATATCTTCAGCATTAAATATAACAATAGGTGACTTGGATTTTAATAATCAGTTAATTCAAATGAATACCAGCAAAAACAGAAAAGCGCAAATAATTCCTATGTCTGATAGTTTAATGATAATTTTAAAAGAGTATCTCACTTATAGAAAAGGTGTAACTAGTGATTATTTATTCTGTAACTCTTACGGGGGGAAATCAGATTTACGAACCTATCAAGAAATATATCTGTATGACGATAAAATCGTGTTGGTTTGGAATTACAAGGATAGCACAAAAACAGTCTCCCTCAAGGACATTGAAAGTTCGGATTTATCATTAAACGCTGCATTCAGCTGAAAGTCTTGAAAATCATTGGTTTCAAGGCTTTTTATTTTGTAATTTTTAAGTATTGTAAAATGAAGTATGGAGATTTCTGACGGAATGGTGCTATATCTGGCTTGACAGGTATTTTCCTCGTCTTTTTGATTTTTTTAAAATATATTTGCCTTAGCCATCTCTAGTATGAACAGGAATTTGAAAGAACATATGTAAAAAATCAGGAAAAAAGCCGGAGCTGATTGTAATCGCTTTTAACGAAGGCATAGTTATATTTTTTGAGGTGCAAACATATGAGACAGAAATTGAAAATGCTTCTGAAAGCAGTTGTGGTTTTGATCATGGTAGTTTGGATATTTTCTAAAATACCCTTTTCTAAAACAATAAATCAAGAAATTTCTGCCCGGATATATGAAAACGGAAGGATAACAGGCGAAACAAAAGTTATAATAGACGGAGCAAGGAGCCACTATCTCTTTACAGAGAATGAATGGTTCCATGGGAAATTTTATATTACTGCCTACGAAAAATCGGGCAGGCAGGATATGACTGCAAGCATTAGGTGGAAGAACGAAGATACTATACAGCATCTAACATACTTTCAAAATGCCGGCTTCCCGTCTATGGACATCATTAATACACTTATCATGAATGATACTATGACGCAATTTGCGTTGATGTTTACCGATGGTACTGTGATTGCGACCTCTGATGAAATATATCAGATTGATATAAAACATATTTCTTATGATCGCGATACAGGAGTTACCTCTATTGACGATGTGGGCAGAATTCCAAAAATAGAAACGCCTTGAGAACATCGCCGCATCCCCAGGGCACTTAACAAAGGCTGCATAGAAAGCCCAAAAAGAACTGCCATACCATAGAGAAGGGCAGTTGCCGCAAGGGGCAGATCAAAAAAAGACAAAAGGGCAAGGGGCGCAAAGGCGGCAAGGCAAAGGATACGAAAGATCTGCGTGATGCTAAATTGTGTTCCCTGATCTGCGGCAGCGGCAATGATTGGCTGGAAAAGTACGGATAAACAGCTGGAAAGGGCAATCAACACCCCGATGCCGCCGGAGGAAAAGCTCTGATCCAAAAGGAAAACCGCAGCAAAGCTGGCAATGCACCCATAGTGCATCCAATAGACTCCCTGCAAAGCACCATAGCAATAAATCAAGGTCTCTTTTTTCATATCCTTACCTCAAGGTTTTAATGGGTGATAATTTCCGGGCCGTCTTCTGTTACAAGAACTGTGTATTCCCATTGGGCGGAAAGGGAGCCGTCCTTGGTATAAATGGTCCAACCATTCTCTTTATCCTGATAAAAAGCCTCTTTTCCCGCATTTACCATAGGCTCAATGGTGAATACCATGCCGGGAACCAAAAGCATACCCGTGCCCCGCTTGCCGATATGGCAAACATAAGGGTCCTCATGAAACCCATTACCTACGCCGTGCCCGCCGATATCCCGCAAAACAGTATAGCCGTTGGCATAAATATATTTGCTGATGACCTCACCGATATCGCCCAAAAAGCCCCAAGGCTTCACTTCCTGCAAGGCCAAATCAACGGATTCCTTTGCCGCCCGAACGAGCTTTTCTGCTTCGGGGCTTACCTTGCCAATGCAGAACATACGGGAGGCATCGGCATAATAGCCATTCAAAATTGTGGTAACATCAACGTTGATAATATCGCCCTCCTTCAAGATTTCATTGGGAGAGGGAATGCCGTGGCAGATGACGTTATTGACGGAGGTACACACGCTTTTGGGATAACCGCAGTAGCCCAAGGGTGCAGGGATGCCGCCGTGGGAAACAATAAAGTTATGCACCAGAGTATTGATTGCTTCTGTTGACATCCCGGCACAAATTTTTTCTTCAACCATATCTAAGGTTGCCGTATTGATAACGCCGGCCTTCCGGATTCCTTCTACCTGCTCCGGCGTTTTAATAATTTTGTGGGAGGGAACCGTGGCTCCGTGTTCCTTGTACTGCGCAATTTTTTCATCCATTGCTGCGTGGCATTGCTTGTATTTTTTACCGCTGTTGCACCAGCAAAGGTCGTTACGACCGAGCTTCATAAATTGTCAGATCCTTTCCTTGTACTCCTTTTCGTGTGTCAGAAAGGGGCGCCAAAGGGATATTTTTAGCAAAAAAGTTTCACAATAGCAGAAGGGTGATTGTTACGGCCTTTCAAGCTGCCTGATTGTGAGCCTTTTATAGAAAAATATACGAATATTGGTTCTTTCAGAACACTGGAAAAATTGATAACTTTAATTTTCATAGTAGCATAAAAGGTGCGGAATAACAATAGAGATATTGCTTGATGAAAGTATATATCAGTGGTACGATTTGTAAAGAGCATAAAGAAAAAGGGAAAGGAATGAAAAAAATATGATTTATAAAAGTGTTGAGCAATTGGTGGGGGAAAATATTGTTGTGCTTTTGCCCGATACCGGAGAACGCTATCTGACAACGGCAATGTTTGCTGAAGCATGATGGCAGAGCGTAATCAATTGACGGCAGGTTTGGCGGCGGTGCTGATGCTGATTGACCATGTGGGGGCCATGTTTTTCCCCGAACAGCTTGTTTTTCGGCTGATCGGGCGGCTGTCTTTTCCCTTATTTGCATACGGCATTGCCCAAGGGGTTGCCCATACCTCTGATTTTTTAAAGTATTTCTTTCGTATTTTTTTGACGGCGGTGCTATCCCAGCCTATTTATAGCATGGCGTTTCGCAATACAAACCTGAACCCGGTATTTACATTGGCCTATGGTGCCTTGGTGGTATGGCTATGGCGCAGAGGAAAAAAGGAAAAGCTGGCGGCGGGGATATTGCTGGTGCTTTCCTATTGGCTGAAAAGCAGCTATAGCTGGTATGGTGTTGCAACCATTGGGCTGTTTGCCTTTTATGAATCGGCAAAAAGCGTTTGCTTTTATGCCCAAGGGGCGCTGCAGCTGGTATATGGCTGTATTACGGGCATATGGGCACAATGCCTTTCTCTGTGTGCCTTTCCTTTTGCAGGTGTGAAATGGAGAAGAAGGTTGCAGCTGCCGAGATATTTTTTCTATGTGTTTTATCCCCTGCATCTTATGATTTTGGTGGGGATAAGAGCGCTGATTTTTTAAAAAAAGAGATCTGCAAAATTGCAGACCTCGGAACTTATTAAACGTATTTTTTTATTTTCGCAAGGCTGGCTTTAATATTGCATCATAGCCGCTTGGAGTTATTTTTTTGCCGAAACCGCAAAATGGTGCGTAATATCACAGCGGCAACGGGGCCGAGAATTAACCCCCAAAAGCCGATGCACTTGTATCCAAAATACATAGAGAATAAGGTGAGCAGGGGATGCATACCGATTTGTGCCCCTAATATTTTAGGCTGCATGAATTGGCGCACCACTTGCACGATGGCGTAAATCGCTAAATATCCGATACCCAGGAAGGTGTTGCCCCAAAAAAAGTGGAGCAATGCCCCTGGCCAGAGGATAAAGCCGCTCCCGAAAAAGGGTATGGCATCGATGAGGGCAATGGTGATGCTCAGCAAGAGGGCGTAAGGCGAATGTAAAACATATAGCCCTATGATACAGATGAGGAAAACATAACCCATGAGAATCAGCTGTGTTTTCAAATATCCCCAAAGGGAGGCGGCCAAGTCTTGCTTGGTGGCCTCCAAAGAGCCGCCCAAAAGTGGCTCAACATGGGTTTTGAACGCCCGGTGAATGCTTTCCTGATCCTTCGTCAGAAAATAAGCGGAAAACAGGGCGATGAAAAAGCCCAATAAAATCTTTGGCACGGCGGTAATGGCAGAGACGGAGCCGCTGCCTTGGGCGAAGGAAAGCAAGATGCCAAACAGACCTTCTTGCAGGTTTGCGGTAATGTCCGTAAAAACATCGGGCAAGCCCACAAGAAGCCCGTCTATCTTCATCCAGAATTGGGTTAGGCCCTTTTCCAGCATTTTTAAATAGGCTGGAAGATCCTCCAGGAGGTTTTGCAGCTGCTCATAAAGCTGGGCTCCGGCGAAATAGCCTAAAAACCCCAGAAGGGAAAACAAGAGCAGGATCCCCAAAAGTGCGCCTGCCCATCGGGGGACGCCGTGTTTTTCCAATCCATCCGTCAACGGGAGGAACAAACGGCTTAAGAGCCAGCCGAAAACAAAGGGTAAAAAAATCGGGAACAGGTAGCGGAAAAAGAGAAAACAGCAAAGAATGCCGCCGCCAAGAATCAAGAAGTTTTGGATTACCTGTTTGTTTTTATTGTAAAATTCCCCCATATTATCCCTCCTCGCCGGCTGGCTTATAATCTATGTATAGTATAATACGAAAGAAGGATTTGGTACAAGTTTTCCGAAGAATTAAAAAAGTTTTAAGCTTTGTTTTTGATCTCAGAAGATAGGTTTACCATTTCGATGGCGGCCAATGCGATATCGTAGCCTTTATTCCCGGCTTTTGTGCCGGCACGCTCGATGGCCTGCTCGATGTTTTCCGTTGTAACAACGCCGAAAAGCACAGGAATATCCGTTTCCATGGAAAGATGGGCGATACCCTTGGAGACCTCGCTGCAAACATAGTCGTAATGGGTGGTTGCACCGCGGATGACAGCGCCGAGGCAAACAATGGCATCGAAGCCGCCATTTTTCACAAGGAGCTTGGCTGCGGCGGGAATTTCAAAGGCACCCGGTACACGGATCAATGAGATATTTTCAGCGTCGATACCGTGGCGGAGCAGGGCGTCCTCGGCGCCTTCAATCAGTTTTCCCACGATAAAGTCATTGAAACGGGAAGCCACAATTCCTACCTTTATGCCTGTTGCAATTAAATTTCCCTGAATGATTTTCATAGTATTTCCTCCTCTTTAAGTCAAGTACCATTTTATCAGTACTTGCATTTATTTTTTATTA
>ENA-UOOM01001761-UOOM01001761.1-fermentation-metagenome-genome-assembly--contig:-NODE-1761-length-19823-cov-84.161423_pt1 | contig 19823 bp, 20 predicted proteins | sample MGYA00245781_ERZ724031 | MGnify/ENA primary metagenome ERZ724031 (study PRJEB28704, sample SAMN03018317) | fermentation metagenome | biome: anthropogenic terrestrial biome; feature: soil... | reverse complement strand
TTGGAAGTTATTTAGTACCTAAGGACCCCACGACTTCAGTCGCTGGGAGTTTCAGACATAATAAATGAGGAACCTTTATGCGAGTAGAGGAGATAATAACGCCAGAAAACAGGACGAAATATTTACTTGTTGATGATGATGGAGAGCCAGTAAAACCAGTTTTAAATTTCTTGAAATATAAAGATAACAGCGGTAAGGCAAGGAACACCCTGCGTGCATATTGCTATCACTTAAAAGCATTCTTTGATTTTTTACAGCAGAAAGAAATGGATTATCTTAATATAGGCGTAGATGAAATGGCCGAAATTTATGAGGTGACTCCAGAATCCATATGGTAATGTAAAATATAATTTATTTAAACGAATTGCATCAGTGCAGAAAAATCTAAAATAACCATTAATAGGAGCCTGTAAAAAATTTTGTGTAAACTGAATAAAAAGTACTCTTTCTTGGCAATAATTTAGATAAATAAATCACCAAATTATTACAAGGAGGAGTATTTTTTATGTCGAATTTATCAAAAGAAGTTTTAAGAAATTATGTTAAGGAGCAAAATTTCAAGAATGCTGATGAAGTTCTTGATGCTATGAAAGAAATGTTTAGAGATGTTCTCCAGGAAGCATTAGAGTCAGAAATAGACACTCAACTTGGGTATGACAAATATGATATATCTGAAAAACAAACTGAAAATAGCCGAAATGGCTATTCAAAGAAAACTGTTAAATCTAAATTAGGAGAAGTAGAACTTAATATACCACGTGACAGGAATGGTGAATTTGAGCCTAAAATTGTACCTAAATATCAAAGAAGTGTAAATGGATTAGAAGATAAAGTAATGGCTCTCTATGCATCTGGAATGACTACTAGGGATATTGCGGAGCAAGTAAAAAATTTATATAATGTTGAGATATCAGCTGAAATGGTATCAAATATAACAAACAGAATTATTCCTGTAATTACCGACTGGCAAAATAGACCACTTGAAAAAACATATTCATTTGTATTTATGGATGCAATACATTACAAAGTACGTGAGGATAAACAGATTGTTGTTAAAGCAGCATATGTTGTATTGGGTGTAAATATGGATGGAGAAAAGGACGTATTAGGTATATGGATAGGGGCAAACGAAAGCAGCAAGTTCTGGCTTTCAGTTCTTAATGACCTTAGAAATAGAGGCGTACAGAATGTGCTCATATTCTGTGTAGATGGGTTAAATGGCTTCAAAGAAGCTATCGAATCGGTATATCCATTTGCAAAAATACAACGTTGTATAATTCACCAACTTAGAGCAAGTATGAAGTATATACCATATAAGGATAAGAAGGCTTTTGCAGCAGATTTAAAAGCAGTATACAGTGCTATAAATGAAGATGCTGCTCTTGAAAATCTGCAATATGCAAAGGAAAAATGGGAAAAGAAATATCCTAATGCTGTAAAAAGCTGGGAGGATAACTGGGATAACCTTATAACATTCTTTGCTTTCCCAGAATATATTCGTAAAATTATGTATACTACAAATGCAATAGAGAGTCTTAACAGCCAATTCAGAAAGGTTACTAAAACAAGACTTATATTCCCTAATGATGAAAGTCTTATGAAGATGCTATATTTAGCTACTGAGAAGATTAGCAAGAAATGGACCAGAGCATATTCAAACTGGGATCTTGTAATAAGTCAGCTCAATATAATTTTTGAAGATATCTTTAAAAAAGAAGCTTAGTTTGGGGACTCTGTCCCCAAACCCCAGAGGTTTATCGCTTTAATTCTCCCAGGAACGGGAAAAACGGACGCTTAAAAACGCCCGTTCCCATACAGAACCCCAGTAACCGCTCAGGTTGCTCCTCAGCATTGCCCTATCCTGTTATTGGGGAAGACAATGTATATTATCTCCTGAATGAGGAATAATATACATTATATTAACATTACAGTTTTAACTTTATCGACAAAAATTAACAATATATTTAATCAACTTGATATCCTAATTATTTGCTAATAGAAAGAGAATACACAAAATTATTTACACAGCCATTAATAGTAGAAGACTTCAGTACAGTTATTGTGCTGAAGCCTTTTTACTCAGCTGTGTAAATAATTTTGACTCTTTTACTCTATCGGAATTGCACTTTTGGAGGGAAACAATCAAAATAAAAGGAATATCCCTCCCACCACCTTGTAATAATTTGTTAGCTTATTTATCTAATTTACTGCTAAGAAAAAGTATTTTTTATTTAGTTTACACAAAAAATTCTTTACAGGTCCTAAAAAAGAAGTGCCAAGCTTAGTACTTCTTATAAATCTTCTAAATATATATTTAATCTTTTAAGCTCCATTGCTTGTAGTGCTACTTTAAAGTTATCATTATCTAATACATTGCACATATTATTGATACTGACATTTGCATTATTATTAAATAACTCATTTGCTAATTTAATTAATATTTTATGCCCACTACACCAATCCTCATTGTTTAGCATATCTTCAAATCTTATACCATCACCTGTAATAAACTTAGCTGCCTTTTTTATTATATATTTGTTGCTGCATAACACATAATATGCACATAAATAATAATTATCTACTTCATACTCTGCATAAACTTTGTTTGTATCTTTTAATAGCTTAATTAAATTATACCTATGTTCTATATCAGTATAGTAGATATTTATTTTCTGCCCTAAATATTCTTGCATTAAATTCTCCAATATGTCATTCACATTTTTGCTTTCTTCTACAGCTCTTAGCTTAATTTGTCTTAAGAGATTTTCATCAATATTGGTTGTAAACTGCACTTTATTACTCAATTTATCACCTCATTTAAAGTGTACACTTATATAAGTATAAAGGCAATAACCATATATTGACTTAAATAAAATATAAATTATAAATTATATAATCTTTGCAAATTCCTAGCTTTAGCTGTAGGAAACAGTAAATGAATACTTATTAAGAAAAAATCCCTATTAATAATAAACTATTGTTTTTTACAATATCATCTAAAACAGTAGATGTATCATCTAAATTTTGAGATTGCTCATTTGCAATGGCTTTGATTGCTTTTAATCTTAGCCAATATTCTAATTTTTGAATTGAATTAGGAGTATTTTCAAGTGTTTCACATACAAGATTATAATTATCTCTTGTATAACTATGTTCCAGCTCAAATAAAATGCTTTCAATATTTATAGTAGATTCCATAAAATATATAGCTCCTCTCTTTGTTATATCAATTTTTATTTTTGATTTATATATATAGTACAAAATAAGATAATTTTTTATACTCAAAAATTAAAATGTAATAATAATAAATTGAAGAATTAAAATTAATGGCTTTTTAAAGCTAAAAAATATAAATGGATATAACAATAAAATAAAGGGGGGAAAAAATAAAATGGCAGAAAATAAATATCATAAAAATTATGAAGAAATTGATATAGAGACAGATCCAAGATTCCAAATGGAAAGAATAGTATCAATATTAAATTTAGAAAAAGTTAATAAAAATGTGCCTCGAAATGGCAATTTATTATATAGATGCCCTTTATGCGGAGATAGTAAAGATAAAAGCCATGGACATCTATACATTGATTATACTAAGAATAGTTACTATTGTGCTAAATGCGGCGAAAGTGGGAAGCCACTTTCATTATATGCCAAAGTAAATGGCATAGATAATAAAACTGCCTTTAAAGAATTATTAGGGAGTGAAATAACTAAAAATGAAAGAAAAAGGATATATAATATTAAAAAAATTAAAGAGGATATAGAACAAAATAAAGAAAAAGAAAATACTATATTAGCTGGAATTAAAAGAAGAGATAATGTATATAGAGCATTACTTAACGAATTAACATTATCGCCCATGCACAGAGAATCACTTCTTAAAAGAGGATTAGATAACAAGTTTATAGAAAAAATGGGTTATAAAACTATTCCTCAAGACGCCAATAAAAGAAAGAAGATAACATATAAATTAATAAAAAATGGATATAAACTAATAGGAATACCTGGATTTTATAAAGATACTGATAATAATTGGACATTCAAAGGGTATAATGGTTTTTTAGTCCCAGTCTATGATAACAAAAATAGGATACAAGCATTTCAAGTTAGACGTTTTACTAAGAAATGTAAATATATTTGGTTTTCTTCTTCAGGAGAAAATTGTGGTACTTCTTCAGAAGCATTTATAAATTTTACTTCTGTAGATAAAACTAAACCTTTTGTTATTGTAGAAGGAGTGCTTAAAAGTCAAGTGTGTGAGTATTTAAGACCATCAGCAAATTATATAGGTATTCCAGGTACATTTGCTATAAGATTTTTAATAGAAACATTAAAAAAATTAAAAATAAATAATATTTATCTAGCTTTTGATATGGATAAACTAACTAATGAATATGTAGCAAAGGCTGAAAATAATTTAACAAAGTTATTGAAAAAAAATAATATAAAATATGATATATTTAATTGGGATATAAATAAAGGGAAAGGACTTGATGATTACTTATTTAATATAATGTTAGAAAAATCTGTAAAAGCTGGTGGTTTCATATACTGTGGATAAAATAATGTTTTTTAAGTCGAAATATAAGGAGGAATTAATTTGAATAGAAATGAAGCAAATATGTTAAGTATATTAGAAATAATAGAAAGATATGATCCTACAACTTATATGCACTCAGTCAATGTATCTAAAATGGTGAATATATATTGTAAATATTATAATGTTGTCAATAAAGAAGATATAGTATATGGAGCATTACTACATGATGTAGGCAAAATATTTGTAGATAAGCGAATTCTTAATAAACCAGGTAAATTAACTGTAGAGGAATTTGCAGAAATGAGGAAACATACAATATATGGATATGAATATTTAAAAAGTAGTCATATACCTCAAAGCATATATATTTATACTCTATATCATCATCATAGAGTAGATGGTTTAAATGAATTATATGATTTTAGTAAATATATAAGAAACAAAGGGGATTTAATAAATAACTTAAGTAATTCTCAATTAAACAAAATATATTTACTAAATATATGTGATAGTTTTGAAGCTATGATATCAGCAAGACGCAGCTATAAAGATAGTATTGATATGGATGATGCTATATTAGAGTTAACTAATGGTAAGAATACACAATTTAATGCAAGTGTAACAGATAAATTTATCAAAATTTATAATCAATACATTAAAAAATATGCATAAAAAAAGTTATATTCTTTTTATTAAATTAATCGTTCCTTTAAAATAGCCTTTCGTTTTTTAATGAAAGGCTATTTTTTTAATCTAATACATAAGAAACCATTGCCATTAAGTACAGTATATAGGATGTTAAGTAGGTATTTTACTTAAAATGTAGTTTAAAAGGCACAATATTTTTTAAAAAAATATTGTGCCTTTTTATATTTTTAAAAACTAACTGATATATATGTTTAAGCAAGTAAAAAAACAAGGAAACTTGCTTAACACAAAATTATAGAAAGGAGAATGAATATGAATGCAGACATCAATATTAGAGTAACTGATCATGCTATTGCAAGATATAAAGAAAGAATTGACGATAGCTTGTCTGATGAAGAAATTAAAAAAGAGCTGCTTGGGATTTATAAAAGTGGCAAAAAAACAAAATTAAGAGAATGCGTATTTGAAAAAAATGCAACGGAATACATATTTGAGAACAAAAATGCAGCTATATTGGTAATCATAAAATACGCAATTAAGGGTAAAAAAAGAAAATATTATGGGGGAGTTATCGTAACTTGTTTAGGAGATAGCACAACAAGAAAATGGTATAAAGAGCAAGCTAATAAAACATATGCAAGGGCAGGTTATATATTATAGATACCATAAAAAATTCTGATTTAATATATCGAGCTAAACAAGATGATAAAAATGCAATGGAGGAACTATTAAATTTATATTCAGGATTAATAAAAAAAATAGCAAGTTATTACTATTATCATTTAAAAGTAACACACATGGATTTAGATGAACTAATAACAGAAGGACAAATGGGATTTATAAATGCTGTTAGAAATTTTGATATATCTAAAGGGTATCAATTAAGTACATATGTTACTTATGGAATTAAAAACAGTATCTTAAATGCATTGAGAGAAACATCAATGATTAAATATTCTACTAGAGAATTAATGAAACAAGTAAATAAAAATAAAAAAAACATTGATGAAAAGACACAACTTTTTGATTTAAATCTAATTGGCACCGCAGAAAATTTAGAATTATGTATGTGCTATGCTAACTCAATTGACGCTTTATCAATTGAGGAAAATAACGTAGAAAATACTTATTTTAATCATATAGAAAAAGAACATAAACATGAAATAGTACAACAATTATTACAACAATTATTACCTAATGAAAAAAAAGTAATAATTGATTATTTTGGTATAGGCAGTCAAAAACGCTTAACTCTTAAAGCAATCTCTAAAAAATATGATATTCCTTATACGAAAGTAAGACAAATTAAAGAAGAATCAATTGAAAAAATTAAAAAATATATAACTGATTGCAATAATAATGAATTGGAATATCTAGAGTAACTTAATTTAATTAGGTTATGCCAAAAGAGGGAGGTGTAAAAAGATTGCATATACTATTTAGTTCTATAGAAAATCCTAATAAACCTTTAATAAGACCTGTATCACCTGAAGAATTTAACGTTAAAATATCCGAAAGTTCCGATATGATATTAAAAGTCTTAGGTAATTTCGTTATACCTGCAGTATCCATAGGCTTTTTAATTTCTATAATTGTGTATGTAACTGGGGGTATCTTACATTCTGATAAAGTAAGAAAAGCAGGTGCGGGGGGTATAGGTGCATCAATGTTAGGCTATTTCATCTATATGATATCACCATATTTAATGGGGCTATTATATGGTATTACACAAGTATTTAAATAACTAAAGAAAGGAGGTAAAAATTAACCATGCAAAACAAATTAATGAAACCATTTAAAAAAATAAAAGATAAAATGGTATTATTCTTATCTACTATAAATATGTTCTTTCTGACTACTACATCAAAGGTATTCGCAGCTGGTGGAAGTTCTGCTATATCAACACAAGAAGTTACAAATGTAACAGAAAAAATTAAAAATGTAATTACTCAATTAGCAATGCCAATAGGATCATTATGTATCCTTGTTGGTGTAATATCCACTGCAATTAGAATAGCTGTTAATCATAATAATCCTAAAGAAAGAACAGAAAATCTAAACAGTTTATGGTGGCTAGCAATTGCTTCATTTATATTAGGTGCAGCTTTATTAATTACAGGCGTTATTATTAATGTAACATCTAATAATGGAGTTATGTATTAGATTAAAACATAATTATATTATCCAAAGGTATATTTTGTATTATATTATATGCCTTTGGGTAATCATTTTATTTAACTGTGAACTACCACGAGCCTAAAGGCATTGTGGCTTCTAGGAGCCTAGGTTTACCAGACTAAGTATAGAGAAATCTATACTACGATTATTAACTCATGACACCTACGGTTGACGCAACAGACCGTTGCTCTGTCGCTTGTGTTTAAGTAGAACTGGGGTAAAGTTCGGTGATGCAAGTGTAAAAAGGTAATAATCATTGTCGAGTTGATGACGGACACCCCATATGGTAATAGTATGGAGTTACGCATAACTTACCGTAAGGTAAAGTATTTTCAAGAAGTTGATATTTTGGTTTATGTAATTTCTATTAATGGAAAACCATTTATTAACGGCAGCAATAATTATTTAAGCAAAGAATTTCAGAAAAGCACATTTAAGAGCAGGGATAAGCCTTCATCCACTACCCTAAAGGGATAGTGGTTTTCGGCTAAGCTTTTATAAAGAATCTACATAAGGCTTAGCCACAAGCTCATGATTTCAATCACTGGAATGAAGACTTATATTACTTGAATTTATTATATTAAACGTCTTAAAACGGGCGTTATGCTATCGCTAATGGATTGCAGCGGCAGTCCTTGATAGTGAAAGCCTTAGGGAAAATAATCAGTCTTTATGTCATTCGTGATATATTGGAAGTTATTTAGTACCTAAGAACCCTACGACTTTAGTCGTTGGGAGTTTTAGATAAAGGAGCTGAAAAATATGAGAACTTTCAAAATACCTTTTGATGTTACAAGTGAAGAAAAAGTTTTTAAGGGTGTATTATCATTTAGACAAATGGGTTATATGTTCCTAAATATATTATGTATTGGGTTACTATTTATACCTATACCAATATTTTTTAGAATAATTATTTTTATACCTCTTGTCATTTTTTCTACACTATGTGCATTTTTGCAAATAGATGGAGTGTATTTTGATAAATATCTAATGCTTTACATTAAATATAAAAAAAGGAATAAAAAATATATTTACAGGAAATAGGTGGTGAAAAAATTGGTATTTTCAATAGTTGTGATAATAATATCTATTTGTATAGGTATTGGTATGTGGCTCTACATAAAAAAGCAAGATAATGCATCAATATCAGATATAAATAATCAAAAAAATCAGAATGAGGTAGAAAAGCCTAATTCAATTTTAGATATGGCAAAGCAAAAATTATCTATAGATGATATATCAAATGGAGTAATAACATTAGAAAATTACAAGAAAAGATCTATTTTACTAAAAATAAAAAACTCAGATTTTAATATGCTTTCTGAGGAAAGCCAGGAAGTAACTGAAAATATACTGAGGCAATTAGCATTATCTTTACAATATGATGTTAGCTTTTATAGTACAACAAGGGTAATAGATACTTCAAAGCCTTTAATTAAAGCTAAGCAAGTATTAAATAATACGGATAATCAAGCTATTCAGCGTTATGCGATCAATTATATAAACACTTTTGATTCAATAATGACAGCAAACCATATTGCTGAGAGAGAAGATTATATAATATTAACTTATACTGGAGATATGAAGCAATCTGTAAAAGAGCTAGAAAGAAGAGCTGCACAATTTATTACCGTATTAAAAAAGATAAATACAAAATGTGAATTAGTTAGTACAGAAGGAATTATAAATTTAATATATCATGATCTTAATAGGAATGATTATTTTAATCCTTCAAAATCTATTAAATTAGGTGCTTTAGATTTATATGTAGGCCATAATAAGAAGGAGGCAAAATAAATTATGCTATTTAAAAAATTTAAAAAACAAGAAACTAATAAAAATATTAATGTGCAAAAATTAAATATACATGAGAATATAGAAGATAATGTTACTCCTTATAACCAAGTTATAATGCCAGAAGCTTTATTGGAATATAATGACTATATGTACTTAGGCAATGGGCATTATATAAGAACGTTAGCAATGAGTTTATATCCGTCTGATGTATATATTGGGTGGTTAGACGAATTGTTTGATGTTGCTGATATAGATATTACAATTTACAATACTGCAGTCCCGAATGATTTAGTAAGGAAAAAATTGACAAGAAAATCTGTAAAACTGCAAAGCCAATATAATGCATATAGAGATAATGGAGATATTACTTTACTCCCACAGCTGCAAGAAGCTATACAAGATATAGAAGATGAAAGATATCAAATACAAACCAATAAAGATAAAATGTTTTATGTCACAATCATAATTAAAATACATGCTAATAGCAAAGAACAATTAGAAACTAAAACATCAGCTATTAAAGATATATTATCTAAAAGATATTCAGAAGTAAAAACATTATCGTTAAGACAATTAGAAGGGTTGCAATGCTCACTACCAATTGGGCATACTCCATTGGATGGATTTGATAGAAATATAACTAGTTATGGATTATCAACCTTATTTCCAATAAGTAACCCATCTGTTACACATACTGATGGATTTTATTTAGGCAGAAATTATTTTACAGGTGCTCCAGTACTATTAAATCCTTTTTCTGATGAACTATTAAATCCACATATTTGTGTTTTTGGAATAACAGGTTCAGGCAAATCAGTTTGCTTAAAATCAATGGCAAACAAAGCTGTTGGTATTCTTGGATTAAAAGGAGCTATCATAGATCCTGAAGGTGAATATGAAGATGATATTACTAGACTAATGGGTGGAACATATATAAATTTAAAAACTGGTCAGGAAAGTGGAATAAATATATTTGAAATTGATGTTGCTATAGATAATAAAGGTGTTGAATATGTTCCAATTAATGATAAAGTTATTGAAATAAAAGCATTACTTTCAGCTATCACTCGATATTCTATGCAAAGACCATTAACTGCTGTAGAACAAGCATTAGTAGAAAAAGCTGTTATTGAAACTTACAAGGAATTTGGTATTACTTCAAATCCATCAAGTTTATATGTGCAACAGCAAAAACAAATTAATGGCAAATTTTTAGTTGGTAAAGTAAAAAAAACTCTTCCAACATTAAGTGATTTTTATAAGCAATTAAAAAAATATGAAAAAGCACAAGAATTATCTATTGTATTACACCCATACCTAAAGGGTAATTCCATGGGGATGTTTGATTGTCAATCTAGAATTCCTATGGATATAAATTTAATTGGATTTAATTTATCTAGTATAGATGATGAGTTTACTAAGTTTTATTGTTCATTTGTATTATTTGGTTGGCTATGGCAAAACTTTGCTTTAAAATATCGTGATACAGAAAAATTTATTTTATTTGATGAAACATGGGTATTTCTTAAATATCCTGAAAGTGCTAATTTCTTAGCAACTATAGCAAGAAGAGGTAGAAAATATAAAACAGCATTATGGTGTGCTAGTCAATTTCTAAATGAATTTTTAGCTTCTGATGAAGGATTAGCTATAATAAACTCTTGCTCAACACATATAATATTAAATCAGTTACCACAGGTAGCAGAACAAGCAGTTAAACAATTTCATTTAGCAGATGGTGCGGCTGAATTATTAACAACTTTTGATAAAGGTGAATGTATATTCCAACTACAAAATTATGTTACAGCTATAAAAATTGAGCCTATACCTTATGAATGGGACTATATAAGAACTGATTAAAGTTGTGCCAATTTATCAAAAATCAAAAATATCAGATTAATCATAAGGAGGTGAAATATTAATATGGATAAATTAATAAAAAAGTATTCAATTATATTTTTATTAACTATTTTTTGTTTGACGTCTAATTGGCAAAAAGCATATGCAAGCGGGAAAGTAGGTACTAAAGTTGCATATCCAACACCTGTTGCTGGTTCAGTTACAGTAAAAGGACCTGGCACATTCATATCAACATCAGAATGGGAACAAGAAACATATTATAAATATGAACAATATTGGGTAGATGGCACACCTGAAAAGTTTATTCAAATTGGCAGTAGCGGTAGTGGAAAGCAATGGGTGCATATTCCAGGCACTCCTGGGCATTATACGACTATACGAATTCCAATGCAGCGATGGGTTATCAAACCAAGCGGTTATAATGTATTTGTATCTGGTGAAATAGAACTTCACATGGATGAAACATATTTATTTACTGAAAATAATATAAAAGATAATGGAGAACCTGCAGGATTACATTATAAAGCATATATAAAAAATGTTTATGTAGAGTCACCGCTGGATGGTGAAGTACCAGGCACAATAGTAAGTCCATATGTATCTCACACAGTAAATAGATACCAAAATAAAGGTAAATATTATGCTCCCCAAGTTGAAAGTACTAAAGCAATAAATGGAAATAGTGCTGTTTTAACAGGAAAATTTGAATACCCTTATGCTGGTGATGGAGATTCTTATTTGGGATGTGGTTTAACTGTTACAGCTATATTAACAAAAGAAGAAGCATCTGCTATCCCAGGAATAACTAATAAAGTAAAATATAAATTTACTAGCGAACCAATTTATGAGTGTGCATCTATACCAGTTAATGCTTTTAATTCAGTTAATTATACTGGCTCTAAAAAACGCAAAACTGATTTAATGTTTAAAAAAGGTCCTATAGCTCCAGATATATATTGGAGATTTAAAATATAGTAAAAATTATTATTATATAAAAACATACTACCTTACATTTATTTGAGGTAGTATGTTTTTTTTGACTTTTTTATTATAATATAATCAAAGATTAAATATATAAAAAAATGAAGGTGATTTAAATGTATATTGTAATTATAATTATGGCTATATTATTTGTTATATCATATCCACAAATTGGTGTATCTATAATAGCTTTAATTTTAATAGGTGCTTTGTTTAATAAATGGGCAAAAAAATTCTATAAAAATTTATTCTTAGTATCATGGTTTGCCTGGGCAATTATAGATGAATTTAAGAAAAAGTATTTTGTGTTTGATAAAATAGATAAATTTATAAAATACATATGCGAAGTTACTAAACTTAATAGTTTTTATAAAAATGAAGATATTAGTTATTTCATTGTGTTAGGAATATTGTTAACATTATCTGATATATCAATAACAAAATTAATTAACTATTTTAGGAATGCATACCCAGAACCAAGTCAGCAAATAAATGATAGTGAAGATACTACTAATGCCAGAGCTATTAAACAAAATGTCAAGAAAAAGCAAACAAAAATTAATAATAATCAAGCCAACGAAGAAGAAGAAAATATTAATTTTGGAGTGTATGATTCTAAAGCGTCAAAAATGTAAAATTATATTAAAGAAATACTAGTATATATAGTATTCATATAAAAAAACAATTCATCTCGGTATTATTTAAATACTGAGATGAATTGTTTTTTTGTTATAAAAACCAAATGTTTTTATATTTTTTGAAATTTATTGATATTTAATATAAAAAGAAAGGAAGGAGGATTAAAAGTTTATGCTAATTGAAAGTCATAAAAAACTTTTTAATACTTTAAGTATCATGCTTATTACTATTGCTATACTGTTTGGCAGTATATATGAAATATGTATTTGTAAAGCAGTTATAAATAAACATAGTATTCAAAATGGTAATTCAATTAAATACGACCGAATGAATATTGATACTAGAGTATATGCACAAGAAACAACTATTGCAAAAAGTGCAGATGGAAGTGTAGACCCAAATGCATCTGTACCAAAAGATACAAGTAAAAAAATTTCAAAAGATGACTACGTTGAAGCTATTGAAAGAATTGAAGGTGGTTCATCTTTTGAAAAAATAATTGCCAAAGTACTTGCCAATTTATTAGGTTCATTAATGAGCATTATTGGAAATGTTGGGCATCTTCAAACATTAGACGGTATAGTATTTAATACTGGTATGTGGGTTGATGGATATACTCCTTTAGAGCAATCAGATTGGAATAATATAAATAGTTGGTACACGGCAATGTCTGCTTTATCAGCAGTACTATTAATGATAGCAATATTGACTATCTTTGTTAAGTTTGTTAAAGCAGCAGGGAATATGCAATATAGAAATGAAGCAATAAATTCATTAAAAAGATTATTCGCTTCACCACTAATTATCATGATTACACCAATGATTATACATGCATTATTATATATAAACAATAATATGGTTTCTGCATTTTATTCATTTGTTTCAACAAAGAATATAAGTTTAGATTCGACATTAGGAACAACTACAGTTTTAGATTCACTAGAACTTAGTAGCCCCCTAGCTGGTGTATTAATATTAGGCTTATTTGCATTTTTAACTATAAAAATAAATATTATATTTATTATTAGAAATTTTAATATTATTGTGTACACAATATTTACACCTTTTGCAGCTACATTGTGGATTATAGATGAAAATATTAATGGTGCTAAAGTATGGTTAGGTGAACTTATATCAAACATATTTATGCAAATGTCTTATGCTTTTTTATTCTCAATATATTTAAGTTTTATGGGTGGTAAAACTTGGCTTACACAATTAATATGGGGTAATTTAATAGTTGCACTTGCAGATGTTTTAAGGAATATGTTCCAAGGGAAATTAACAGAATTAAGTGGATTAAATGAAACAAGAGCAGCTAGTAATATGATCGCTAGTAGTATGGGCACAATGGCAGGAGTATCTGCATTATTTGGTACTGCTAATGCTTTTAAAGCTCAAGTACCTCATAAACAAAAGAGTGAAGATGCAGGCCAGGCACAATCAGCTGCCGCACAACCAGCTGCTGGTTTTTCTGCAAATAATAATTCAGCAAGACATTCAGCAAGATATGGTACACCTGCAGCATATGCAAGACGTAATGCAGCATATGTAAAACGTAATGCAGATGCAAACACAGCAAATATAAATTCAGCAGATACAACAAATACAAATTCATTTGTACACAGATCTATTAATACTGGAAATAAAATAGCAACAGCAACTTCAATTGCAAGTAAAGTTGCTAAAGGTACCTTTGAAGTGGCAGCTATGCCAATTGCCGCTGCGAGTGGAAATCCAAATATAGTGAGAGGTGTAGTAGATTTAGGAAAAAATGTTGATAATGGCGTACAAACTATAAGTGGACCTGCAGGCAGAGCAGTAGGAGCTGGGGTAGAAGGTACTAAAATAGGAGTAAATAAAGGAGCAGAAAAAATTAAAGGAACAAAAGCAGGACAAAAGACGCAAGAATTTGTTAATAGAGCAAAAGATCATGTTCCTGAGAAAGTTAAAACTACAGCGAACGATGTTGGAGCAGCAACAAAAAATGTTGGGAAAAAGGTTGGAAAAGGATTAGGAACAGCTGCAACAAATACTGCAAAAGTCTTAAGTGGAAAAGATGAAGATATTGATAATATCTTAAAATATAGGTAGCAACTATGAATAATGATATGAATAATAATGTAGATAATAATGAAAGAAACTCTGTTGAAAAAAAACATAAGAAAAAAACTAGAAGAATATCAAAGAGAATATCGAGAAAAATTTTACGATTTTTGCTGCCTATAATTCTAATATTTTTGCTTATTTGCTTAGCTGTAGATTTTTTCTTTTACTATATACCTAAAGCTGTTAATACTGCTGAAAATAAAGCATTAAAGACCTATGCAATTAAACAAACTGATAAAGCAAATATTTCTGATTTGCATCTAGAAGATGGGACTAAGCTATATGAAATGTGTGATTTTAATGGTAAAGATACAGAATTAGCTTTAAAATGGAGTGATTTGTATGCAATGGTAATATTTGAGGATAATACATCTATAGAAAGTTTTAATGCTGATAAAGAAAATAAAAAGGTAAGAAAACGATTTGATAAAATTGCATATGATTTAGCTCCATCATTTACTTATATAAAAGGTAATATAAAAGTAACTTTAACAAAAGAAGTACCTGTAACAGATAAAGAAGGAAATGTAGTAGGGATAAAACAAGAAACAACAGTGATTAGTAATGATACTGTATATTATTTAAAAACAGCAAATACAATTTATGGCACATATAATTATTCGTATGAGGCAAAAACTGATGAAAGAACTGATAGTGAAGGCACTTGGACTACAACATCATTACAATTAGTTAATAGTACAGTAACAGATGAGAATAAAAGGTTAGATGAGTATTTAAAAAAGATGTTAAAACTAACTGAGCAAAGGGAAGTCGAAGATACTAGAAATGAATTTATACAAGAATCAATTGGTATTTATACTGATCAGGAAAATAGTGAGTGGCTTTTAGATGAAAATAATAACGCATCATGGGGAATGATTGGCGGGGTAGATGCAAATATTAGTGCTGATGTAATTAATGCTATAATGAAAGCTTCAGAGAAATATTCTATACCACCATGGCTTATTATGGGTTACTGTTATCATGAAAGCCGGTTTATAGCAGATATTATGGCATGTGATGATTTAGGCAAAACAGTAAAAGTAAGTGCTGTTAAAAATAATCCTGAATATATGAATAATCCTCGACGTAGTTTAGGATTAATGCAAGTAACAATGTGGAGTAGTAAGTGTAGGGCATTAGGATATGATCCAGTTAAAGAAGCACTTAATCCTTATGTACAAATAGATGTTGCTTGTAATGAATTAGTAAATATTAAATTTAAGCAATTTAATATAGATCCTAAAAAGGTAGATTGGAAAGGTAATGGATGGGTAGAACAAACATGGAAAGGTTGTCAAGCGTATAATGGGCTTGTTTATTATAATCAAAGTGTTGCAAAAGCTAAAGAATATGCATTTACTCATTATTTAAGAACACCAAAGGGTGATGGAATATTTGATATTGCAGAAAAATATAAATTAAACTTTCAGCTTAATAAAAATGGGGGATATACTAAGATATCAGTATGGCCTACACCAAATTATTATAATATAACTTCTCCATTCGGAATGCGTATACATCCAACATTACACGTAAGAAAACTCCATCCAGGTATAGATATAGGAGCTCCATCAGGGGCAAAAGTAATATCAGCAACAAATGGAGTAGTTATACGAGCAAGTAATGTTGGTGATGGCTATGGAAATTGCGTAATAGTTAGGAATTCAGCTTATGATTGTTTATATGGCCATTTATCATCTATATCAGTAAGAGTAGGAGAAAAAATCCCTACTGGTAAACAAATTGGTAATGTAGGAAGTACAGGATTTTCAACAGGTCCACATTTGCATTTCGGAATTAGTAAAGGAGATTATAAAAATAATAATTGGATAAACCCATTAACTATAGTCTCACATTAAATAAGAAATATACAGGAGTTGATTATTTTGAAAATAGGAGTAATGACTGGAATAAAAGAATTAGATTTAGAGCTACAAAGTAAAATTAAGCAAGTAACAATTGCTTACCATACTGACTGCTTTTTTATGGATACAGATATAACTATTGCTATTATATCTCCAGTCCCTAAAATTAAGATGAAGTTTGAAGATTTATTATTTGAATTAAGAAAAAGAAATATAAGAGTAATATTATTATTAGAGAATGAAAAGTCAAAATATTTACCAATAGCTTTATCATTAGGAATAGCAGATATAATATTTGATCCTGTAACAATAGAAAAAATCATTGATAAATTGAAATATCCTACACCTTTTTCTGATATTGCAAAATATTATGACAAAAATAAAATATATCAACAATCTAATTCAAAAAATAATAATATACCTACAAATGAAAAAATATTAAAAGCACAAATTATAAACTTATTTAAATTTTTTAATAAAGATAAGGATATTGATAAAAATTTATCTGTAAATGAATTATTAGTTCTGCTAAATAATGAAATAATTAAAAAGGTTTGTAAATAGTTGAGTATTATAAGTCTTTATTTTTATAAAACAAAAAAAATAAGAGATCAAAAATTTTGTTCTCTTATTTTTTTGTTTTGCTTTATATTATTTTTAAAACTTAAATATATACAAGTAGTACAAAAAAATATATAAGGAGGGAGAATGCAAGTATAAATGCTTGCAGAAATAATTTATGAAGAAAATAGTTAAAATTGTTTTCACTGGTTGTCTTTTATTAGGTCTTGTATTTTTTGTAATAATAAAAAATACAAGTGGATGTTCTAATGCTATAGTTCTAAAAAGAGATGTTAATGCAGGTGCAGTAATAACAGATGATATGCTTTCTATTGTATCTATACCTAATACTGTGTTTCCTAAAGACGTTATAGTAAATAAAAAAGATGTATTAGGAAAAACATTATCAGTACCACGTTTAAAAGGTGATTATATTCCTAAAAGTGCTGTAAAGAAAGTAAATATTACTTTGAAAGATAATGAAGTAGCATTTTCTTTAAGAATACCAAAGGATGATACAAGATTAATACAACAAGGCGGGGAAATTGCACTTTCACTTATATCTAATAGCAATACAGAGCCTTTGCTAGTAAAAGGAATATATGTTATGGCTATAAATTCACTTGATGAGCAGCAAACAAGTGAACAACCAACTGATTTAATTATTGCAAAAACTACTGATTTAATAGGGAATAAAATAGCACCTTATCTAAAAAATAATAATTACAAAGTATTAGTTTTACCGCAAAATACAGAAAATAATAGTACACCAAATACTACTACAAATGTAGATGCAAATAAAAACACAAGCGATAAAACGAAATAAGTAAGAAAGGAGATAAACATTAACTATGATTATAAGTATGTATTGCCCAAATGGAAGAGTAGGGAAAACAACAACAACTCTAGCATTAGCACATTATGCACAAGATTGTGATGTAAGCACCTGTGTACTAGAATTTGATTTTTCACCTGGAGATATATCTTCCATTCTTGGATTAGATATGGCTAAAACCATACTAGATGCTGCTGATGGTGATTTTGATATTGCTATACAAAAACCTGAAAATGAAGATTTCCACGTTATAGTCGCAGGATATCCAGATTATCCTGAGCAGTTAAAAAGTGAAGATGTTGTTCGAATACTAAATACGTTAGAATCAAAATATGAATTGATAATTGTAGATATCCAGCCTAATTTTATAGAATTAGTAATTGATATATTACAATTATCAGACAAAATTGTTTTAGTACTTAATAATGAGCAGCAGGGTATAACTCGTGTTATTAATAATATTAATTGGGGTATCAAATCGGGATATATGGATGAAAATAAGTTTGAAATTTTAATAAATAAATATAATAAAAAAGATAAAATAAATTATATAGCCGAAGCACAATTCCAATATCCATTATTAGCTACTATACCTATAATAAATAACTTTAAAGGATATACTGATGAACGTTTTACAAAACATATAGGTGAAATATTTGAGATATTATTACCTGCAAAGACTGATGAAATAAAAAGTACAAAGGGATTTTTCCATGGATTATTTAATAAGAAACAAAATACAAAAGGGAAAAATCAAAATATTGATTCAACGATATCTCAATTACCCCCGCCAAATATTGATTTAGAAGATACAGATATTAAGCCAAGAAAAGATTTTGGTACAGTAATAAGAGAACCTAAAAAAAATGAGGGAATAACACTTGAAGGTATAGATGATTTATTAAATACTAAAGATGAAACTGAAAAGGAGGATGATGCTGAAATATTAGATCTTGATAAAATAAAATCAGAAAATAAGAATACAGATATATTTGATGTAAACAATCAGGTTGACAACACAGCATTTGATGAAGATAAAGATGCTAATCTCATAATTAACAATACAGATGCTGAAACAAACACTATAAATGGGGAAAATAATAATATAAAAAATAATACAAATGTACAAGATGATGCTACAAAAATTAATGAAGATGATGAAGAACCTTTAGAAGTAAACAATGAAGAAGAAAGCACTATTGATGCAACTAACTTAACTGATGAAAAGGAAACAAATAATATTATTGATGATGATGTTGATACATCTATCCCAGAATTTAAGAATTCAGGTATTTTAAATGTTCAAGAAAATATCAATAATTATATATCAGAATGTAATGCTAAAATAAAAAATCTTATAAGTAATAACCAAAGTTTAAAAAATAAAAATGAGCTTTTAGAGAATTCTAATAATATGCTACAAAAGATGCTTACAGATGAAAAAAATGAAAAAAATCGTATAAATGAGAAGCTGCAAGCAACAGAACAAAATGATAATGATATTAAAGATGAACATGCAGAATTAAAAAGAAAAGTTGATAACCTAAATACTGAGCTAAAAACAAAATCTGATTATATAGAATCCCTAAATAAACAATTATTAGCAAAAGAAACTGAATATAAAAATAAAGTAAGTACTATACAGCAAAAACTAGAAGAAATAAAATCTACTTTATAGTTAAAAGCCTTCTTAATTTTAAGAAGGCTTTTTTAGTGTGCCCAGCATGGGCAATAACTTGGTGGTGAAAGTCCACTACGGACTTGGTAGTAGGAACCGTTAGCCAAAAGCAAGGGTGTCCATGGC
>ENA-UOOM01001759-UOOM01001759.1-fermentation-metagenome-genome-assembly--contig:-NODE-1759-length-19832-cov-8.156748_pt1 | contig 19832 bp, 21 predicted proteins | sample MGYA00245781_ERZ724031 | MGnify/ENA primary metagenome ERZ724031 (study PRJEB28704, sample SAMN03018317) | fermentation metagenome | biome: anthropogenic terrestrial biome; feature: soil; material... | reverse complement strand
TCCTCGGTCTTGCAGTGCATGGCGTATTTGCCGCGGTAATCGTTGATGTTGAATTGTTTCATTTGGGTTCCTCCTTTATCTCAATTGAATTATTAAACCGATAATGCTCAGGCAGAGCGCAAACGCACTAGCCAATATGTATTTTGTTTCGCATAGCCAGATTAGGAAACGGGCAAGCGGTGTGTTACGGGTAAAATATTTTATTTTAAACATGGCAGCCCTCCCTTAATTTATTTCCAACCCTTCGCCGCTGGCTTGGGTTAGGATGCTTGTACAATTTTAATGCCTGTGTATTCGGTAAATTTCTGCGGGCAGATATAATACAACCAACCCCCGTTATCTCCCTGAATTGCGTAACCAAATGGCAATTCCCTTTTCTTCATTTTCTCCCGTATAAGCTGGGGCGCAACCTCCATCAACCGTGCGGCTTCCCGAACGTCCATCCTGCCGTAATCATTGAATTTATTAGCGTGGATGTAAAATGACCACTTGGAACTAACTTTGCTCCTCTCGCCCCAAGGAAAAATGTCTTGGAGTATGCCACGCCTTATGGTTTCTTCGGATAGCTTCATGTGAGCGGCGGCTTCTTTTAGGAAAAGTCGATTTCTCATAAAAATACCCCCTTACCTGTAACAAACGGTAAAAACCTTAGCGCCAGTCGATATACCTGTTGGGTAATTGTGTGCCTCAAGCCAAGCCTCAACAGTTTCCATCACTGATTTTCTATACTGATTAGCGACGTCTGTGTGTCCGTTTTTGGTGTAACTGGTTTTTACGACTTCATCGTCAGCGATATAAATTTTGCTCATGATCGCACCAATAGCTTGTGCATGAGGTTTGCCCGATTTAGAAAATACACCTAAAATTTCAGCCATTTCCGTTTGCTCATAAAGCTTTTCCTGCTCAACCCTAATCATAGGAACATTAATTCCCACGGGTGCATACATATCCTTTAGGAAATAGGTTCGTTGCACAGGGTCTACGCCAGCCGCAATTAGTTGTGGCAAAATGATTTTTGCGGCGTTATTTACAGATGCGAGCTTTCTTTTTGAAGAGGTCTGGCTTTGGGACAAGGTTCCTTTGGTTGCAATTTCTTTAAGCTTGTCCTCTACGGCGATAAAGTAAATTCTTGCTTCTTCCCCTCTTTTGTTCTGACAGCCCATGGCAAGCTTCTTGGCAAATGAGGCTGTGAGTTTGTAATCTGTGGTGGGCCTGCCACCTTTGGGGTTTTCGTCCTTCGGTACGAAAACTAAATAGTCTACATCTTTTTCAGCAAAAGCGTTTTCAATTATATTTACCTTGCACCATTTTGAAAAATTGCTTTTATCAAGTTCCAAAAACTCATAAAGCTTTCTTGCTGTGGTTCTGCCCTCGCCATCTACTTGCAAAGCAATTTCGATGGGGGTCTGCGCTTCTTTAATAGCCAATTTGTTCATTTTATACCTCCTGCTATTCTGTTTTAGCCTCAGGCTAATTTTAGGGTTAAAAAAATTTGACTTTCAACAATTGTGACAATTTAATAAGGTTTTCGGACGATGGTTTTTTCTTGCCAGTCTCCACTTGACAAATGAAAGCGCTAGATACGCCTAGTGCTTTGGCAACTTCCACTTGTGACATATTTTTCTTGATTCTCGCTTCTCGTGCCTTTTCTCCTAATTCATTCCAATCCAAAAAAACACCCCCTTTCTGAAAAAAAGTATTGACTATTAACCTACAGTTAATTATAATATAACTGTAGCTTAAATAAACCATTAGCTAAAACATATATACTACAGATTAAATTCTTGGCAGTTCTTAACCTGTGATTAAAGTATATATTAACTCTAGGCTAATGTCAATAGGTTTTTTAAGTTTTTTTATAGACCTTATTTTATAGATTAGAGGGAGTTAAAATGGACTTTGGTAAAAAATTAAAGAATCTAAGAGAACTTGCTGGTATGTCGCAAGTGGAACTGGCTGGGACTATAGGGATATCTTCTGTTATGATCTCTCAGTATGAAAATGGCAAAAAGATGCCGAGCAGAGAGACGGTTAAAAAGATAGCTGAAACATTCGGAATTTCTTCGTCTGATTTAATCGGGGACAATATTAACGATGATCCCATTGATGAAATAACCATTTTAAACAGAGCTGCAAAAAGAATGACACCAGAGAACAGAAAGAAATTATTAGAAATGGCAAAAGTTATGTTTAAGGAGGATTTCGAGGATTGATGATAAGACCGGACTACCGCAGGGCTACTAATGTTGCTTATAAAGTTCTTTCTCAAGAGAAAAATATTTCGCTTCCAATAGATATTTGGAAGATAGTACATAGATTCAAAAAACTGAAAGTTATCTCTTATTCGCACATGGCCCAAAGGTTCGGGCTAACATTCCTTGAATTTTTAAATACAGTGGAGAGTGAGTACGGATATTTACAAAGAGATTTGAATGATCTAAGCAAAGCGTTTATCGTTTATAACGACAAAAAAGACGCAACAACTATACGATTTACCGTTGCACACGAGTTCTCCCACTACCTTCTGGGACATATTTTAGATGATTGCATATCTGACAAAGAAGCGAATTGTTGCGCTAGAAATATATTATGCCCCGTCCCTATTGTTGATGGTCTGAAAGCAATCAACGAATATGACTATATGCGTTTTTTTGCTATAAGCCAGCCTATGGCCGCCGCTTGCGTGGAGTTGAAAAAATCAGATTCCTATTACATATCTTTCGACTTCTATCTGCGAATTAGGGAAACAGTATTCGATCTTACGCCTTTAGAAAAATCGCATGCTTCCTACGCGGGTGCGCATGTTTCAGTTTGAAAAATAAAAATCCCCTCCTGCGCCAACAGGAAGGGACAAGCGGTCATACGAGTACGATCCGCCCCGATTAAGCAGATTATACCACAGACCGCTTTTGTTTACTATACCCAAAATAAACAAAGGAGGTTTTTTTATTGCGCAATCCTAACGGTTACGGTAGCGTATACAAATTATCAGGCAAGCGCCGTCTGCAATACGGCGTTAAAAAAGTGGTCGGCTGGAATGACAAGGGGCATCCTGTTTATGCTGTCCTTGGCTATTACAAAGACCGCAAGGAAGCATTGAAAGCATTAGGTGTTTACAACGAGAACCCTTATGATATCGAAGCCACCAATACAACACTTGAGGAAATGTTTGAGATTTTTAAAAAGCGACGATTTGATAAAATCTCGAAATCAGGGCAAAACATCTATCAAGCTGCATACAAGCATCTGAACCCCTTATGGGGGTACAAAATGAAAGATTTAAAAACATATCACTTTCAAAATCTTATAGACAATTTAGACCGCAAATACCAAACCAAGGATCATATCAGAACCTTGGCTAATCAGATTTTTGACATAGCAATTGAATTGGACGTATGCAATAAAAACTACGCCAAGTTCATTGTTCTTGAAACAAAAGAGAAATCTGAGAAGCATAAGTCATTTACTAATGAAGAAATAAAGTTAATTGTGGATAATGTGGATAACATACCAAATTTGGACATTGCGCTCATTTTGATTTACACAGGAATGCGTCCTAATGAATTGCTGAAGATGAAAAAAGAGGATGTTCACTTAAAAGAGCGATATATGATAGGTGGCTCAAAGACTAAGGCTGGAAAGAATCGGATTATCCCAATTCACAAAAAGATATTGCTGCTTGTGGCAAAACGATATGAAACTAGCGAAACATTTCTAATCGAGAACGAAGGTAAGTCTATCACTGTACAGGGATATAGAAAAGAACAATGGCATAATACTGTAATTGCCTTAGGACTTGATAGTTTCCCTTATGACTGTCGCCATACTTTTGCTTCATTAATGAATACTGCTGGCGCAAACAGGCTTGCTACGAAGCTAATAATGGGCCACAGCACACAAGATTTGACCGACGGTACATACACCCACAAGCAACTTGATGAACTAGTAACAAATATTGATTTATTGGACTAAAAAAGGCGGTTTTTTGTTACTAGTGTGTTACTAGTAGGAAAATATACATTAGTTTATGCAAACGCCAGAATCCCATAAAGTCAACCTTTCTGCCGTTTTTACAAGGATAAAAAGCGTACAAATATTTAAGTTTCCATTAAGATTCAATATTTCGCTTTTATTAAGATTTTTATTAAGTTCTTCTTAAAATATATACCCTATATTAATGGAAAACAATAAAAAAAATGTAACGCTTGAAAGGTGGTAAATAACGTGGAAGAATTATTATGGATCGCATTGATCCTTGGTGCATTCCTAAAGATAATCAGTATATACTTCGGCGGGATTGCCTGCTTTGCTTTTAAAAAAGAAGTGGAATATCCTTCCGCCAAAAAACTCCGGCGGTTTGCTGTCCTTACCGCCGCCAGAAATGAAGCAGAGGTCATCGGCGGCTTTATAGAAAGCATCAAGGAGCAGGACTACCCCATTGAATTATTTGATGTATTTGTCATTCCCAATCATTGCACTGATAATACGGAAGAGGTTGCCAGGGCTTGGGGTGCGGAAATCATACACTGTCCATTTCCCGTAAGCTGTAAGGGGGACGCCCTGCAGCAGGCCTTCCTGCAGCTTCGGAAAAAAGGCTATGATGCCTATTGCGTGTTTGATTCAGACAATATTGTAGACCCGGATTTTCTGCTTAAGATGAATGATGCCTTTGATGCCGGCGCAAAAGTTGCAAAGGGGCGTCAGCTGGCGGGCAACCCTTACAGCTCTTGGGTCTCCGGCTGCTATCATCTCTATTTTAACCTTTTTCATTTATTTTTCAATAAGGCAAGAGGGGCCTGCGGCCTTTCCGCCAAGCTGGTGGGGACAGGCTTTGCAGTCCGAAAGGATGTTTTAGAGTCCCTTGGTGGTTGGAACACCACAACCATCGCAGAGGATGCGGAGTTTTCCGCCCAATGCGCCCTCTTGGGAGAACGGGTTTGGTGGGTTCCCGATGCCGTTACTTATGATGAACAGCCGGAATCCTTCCGGGTATCCCTAATACAGCGCCGCAGATGGTGCAGCGGCATACTGCAGGTTGGAAAGCTATATTTTAAGCCTATGCTCCAGCGGATTTTTAAGCCAAACCCCGCCTTTGCCGCAGATTTCTCCATGTTTTTAATGGGGGCCTTTGGTCAAGCCCTTTCCGTTCTTCCCCTTGGACTGACACTTTTGGCGGCGATCCTGGACGGTAAGGGCGGAATACTTAACTTTTTTCAGGTAATGGGAGCTTACTTCATTCTTTATTACTGTTTGCTTTCTCTCATGGCCATGGTACTCACCTTTCGCGATGAAGGGCAGCTGTTCCCCCCAAAAATGCGCAAAGCAATTTTGCTCTTTCCCGTTTTTATGACCTCTTTCATCCCCTTGCAGGTAATCAGCCTATTTAAAGAAACAAGAAGCTGGAAGGAAATTCCCCACAGCGGTAAAAATAAAAATACCATACCTATGGTTTGATATAAAAAGAGCATTGACCCCATTCTGTTCAAACTTTTTTAGGGCACCGTCGTCAACTAAAACGATAGTGCCCTAAATCTATGTAACGCTTCTTTTGTTTCATCACTATACCAAGGTATAACAGCTCTAAGGGGCTTAAAAAACTCATTTCAGCATATTTACAAATTCGCCGGTATAGTCTTCTATCGCTAAATCCCCATCATATCTAACAGCTATGATTTGATTTCCTTTTAGCAAAAATATTCTCTGCGCCCCTGCAAGGCCCCCTACCCAAGCCTGATCCACACCCTTGTAATTCACCGGATAGGTATCATAATATTCCATGAATTCCCCTACCGCCCGTTCTCCCAAGAAGGCGAAGCGCAGCTCATAATACTCCACACTCAAATATACCTCATCCGCAATGACTCTGTCATTTTGCTGATACTCCAGCCGGCCCACCTGCTCAATGGTATATTGCACAGGTGAGAAAAACGTGGAGGCCTTTTCAACGAAAATAGGGTATTCCTTATATTCCCGGCCTAATTTTGTCATCTCCAATTCCTGTAACGCTACATAGGAAATGGGAAGCTCCTCTTCTGCAATTTTTTGTCCCCCGTCCTTCCCCACAATAATTGCCAAAAGCGGCAATAAGGCAAAAAAAATCGACAGGATATGTATCACGCTCTCAAAGCGAAACCATTTTGTGGTAGGAATTTCCAGTACTTCCATTTTGTATCCCGCGTCAATGCTCTCCAACTTTTCTTTTAACAGTCGATAGGAACGATATTCACGGGTTAATGAGATCATATTAATCAGAAACGCCATGGCATAAGTCAGCCCCACATATTGCCCTTCTCCCAAAATATAATCCTCTATGTTGAAATAAATTGTGAACACTTGCACTGCTCCCAGAAAGAAAACAGCCAACACAGACAGGATAACGCTGTTCCGTTTCTTTTTCTTTAATTCCTCATAAATAGGCCGTTCCTCTTCTTTTGTAAAAGGAAGCTCCTTGGGAAATTCTGCGTCGCTGGAGAACACAAATAGGCCCTCCTGTACTCCGCAAACAAAGTGCCAGCCTGCCTCTGCAAAAAGCTCCTTCATTTCCGCCTTAGGAAGCTCTTTTTTGTTTGCAGTGGGAATGACCCGATAGTTTATCTTCCGGCAATATTCATCTCTGAAAATCGCTTTTCTGCCCTTAATCTCATTGAGCATCAACCCTTCCTCCGCCATCTGCGACAGCCATAGCTCCAGATTGGTTATGTCAAACAGATTTACGGGAATCAGCCGCTTTACCATACAACACCTCTTCCGCATATAAAACCATAGTTTAACCATAGATTGACTATATCAATTTATCCATTTATTGTCAAGAAAACATGAAAATTGCTGCCTTTTCTTGCTAAAATTCCTATTTTTAAAATACAGTACCGCACTTTTTAGGAAAACAAAAAGGCTCCCAGACTTTACGGTCAATGGAACCTCTTTGTATGGTTGTATGTCTTTTTTGGAAATGGCAACTATTTTCCGTCTGTTCTTTCCCACAAACGCCGCAAAATTAAGCCTCTTCCATCTTCCTTCGGCACTCCCCGCACACACCGTAAAGGATCAGCTGCTCACAGCTTACCTGAAAATCCAAATCGTCGGCAACCTTTTTATGAAGCTCCGTCAATTCCTCCAGATATAAATCCTGTACCTTGCCGCACTGCACGCAAACCGTATGGGGATGGCACTTTACAATCGCATCATAACGAGAGCTGCCCTCTCCAACATTCAGCTCCTGAACCAAACCAAGCTGCTTGAAATAGTCTAAGGTTTTATAAACCGTAGCCAAGCTCATGGTGGGATTTGTAGGCTCCAAAGCTCTGTAGATGGTTTCCGCATTAGGATGTTCTTTGGTATTGATCAGCATATTATACACCGCAATACGCTGAGGTGTTACCTTTAACCCTTTTTCTCTTAAAACCTGCGCTGTCTCTTTCATAAGCAAAACTCCTAAGCGATAACTATTTTTATTTAATAATAGTATACAAGAAGGAATTAGTCAATAGGAATATTTGGATTTCTGAAATTCCTCGAGGGCTTATATTGTTTTAGGCCCTCCTTTGTGCTACAATTTGTAACATAAATTGAAGGAGGGACGAAAATGCATATTGTACTTTTAGAGCCGGAAATACCGCAAAATGCAGGCAATATTGCCAGAACCTGTGCCGTTACTAATTCCGTTTTGCACCTAATTAAGCCCTTAGGATTTTCCGTTGATGATAAATATTTAAAAAGAGCAGGCCTGGATTATTGGTCACTGCTGGATATTCGTTACTATAAAAGCTTTCCGGAGTTCATAGAGAAAAACCAAGGCATTCGCCTTTGGATGGCAACCACAAAGGCAAGGCACGTTTATACCGATGTTTCTTTCCAAGCCGATGACTATATTATGTTCGGGAAGGAAAGTGCAGGAATCCCCGAAGAAATTCTCATGGCTTATGAAGAAGGCACCCTGCGTATTCCCATGCTGGAGGCGGCAAGAAGCCTGAATTTATCAAATTCTGTTGCCATTGTTATTTATGAAGCCCTGCGCCAACAGGGTTTTCCCAATATGCTGACCCAAGGGCAGCTGCACCATCATACTTGGGGAACCGAGACAAGGGAATAAAAACCATAAAATAACACCATCGAATTTCAAAAAACTTCGGTGGTGTTATTTTACTTGCAAGAACTCTGCAAGCTGACCGTATTTTTCGCATCTGTTTCATGCTATCACTGTCAATTTCCTGTGTCAATGTGACAAAATGCCAAATTGCATCTATTTCACGAAAAAATCGCCCTCATGCAACATATATTGCAAGCTTCTTTCCTTTTTTCGTACGGAAAATTTTCTGCAAAAGACCGCATAATGCAAGAAGTCCAAGAGCCTCGTAGTATTCTGGAATAAAACCCCCATTTGCGGCATCGCCTTGGCACAAATGGGGGAAGCTTTTAATTTTGTTCCATTCCTTCTATGGATGCAAAAAACTGGTCATAGGTTTCACCCCAGTTTTTAATTGGCGCCGTGGCACCGATGCAGCCATCCTCCAAATCAGACAGATACCGCTCTCCCTGCTGATAAATTTCGCCAACGGTAACGCCACAGCCCAATTCCGTTGCCAGTTCGCATAATGCCAGCTCTGGATCCTCGGCCTTTTTGGTTTCCAATATCCGCTTGCGCAGGGCACTGTTTGTTCTGGCTTTTTCCAATAATTCAAATAAACCGTCCTTTAACATTTTATTCGCCTCCTTGCTTTCAGTATTTCCCGCAAAAGCAATAAAATGCGAACTTTTCAAAACCATTTTATTTTCTATCAGAAAGAATTTCAAAAACCTCTATTTTTAAAAAATGCTTCGATGGCGTCTGCTGTCAAATCTAAGTCCTCTTTTGTATGGCCTGCGGAAAGAATAAATCGTAAGCGGGCAGCACCCTTGGGCACCATAGGAAACTTGATGGCTTGGGCATAAATTCCTTTTTCAAATAATACCCGGCTCATTTCCTCCGCCACCGTTTCCTCCCCCACAATGACAGGAATCACAGGGGTAACGGAGGTACCTATATTCAGCCCCATCTCTTCCATGCGTGCGGCAAAATACGCCCTGTTTTCCCAGAGCCTTTTCACATAGGACCCATCCTCAGCAATCATTTCAACCGCCTTTAACGCCCCTGCCGCCAAGCAGGGCGCCATGGGGGAGGCCGTAAAAATAAAACTTCTTGCCCGGGGACGCAAGGCCTGAATGAATTCCTTTGTTCCCGCCACAAAGCCTCCTGCGGAACCAAATGCCTTGGACAAAGAGCCTGTTTCCACAAAAACCTGCTCCCGCAGACCGAAATGATCCACCGTTCCCCTGCCCATAGGCCCCATAACACCGTCACCATGGGCATCATCCACCATCAGCAATGCACCGTACTGCTCCGCCAAGCGGGCAATTTCCGGAAGGGGCGCCAAATCTCCGTCCATACTGAACACGCCATCCGTTACAATCAGTTTTTTCCCCGCAACAGGCTCCGCTAGTATTTGGTCCAAGGATTTCATATTTTTATGCTCATACACCTTAATTTTTGCACCGGAAAGGCGGCAGCCGTCAATAATACTGCCATGGTTCAAGGCATCGCTGTAAATAACGTCCCCTTTTCCCACCAAAAACGGAATGACCCCGGTATTTGCAGAAACCCCGCAATTAAAAACCAGCACTGCCTCCACATTTTTAAACCTCGCCAATGCTTCCTCCAATGCATCATGCACAGGAAAATTTCCCACAATATTGCGGCTTGCCGTAGGCCCAACGCCATATTGATCCAGCGCAGTTTTAGCCGCCTGTATCACATCGGGATGACTGGCAAGACCCAAATAATTATTGGAGGCCATATTGATAACTTCCCGTCCGTCAAGATGAATGCATGGCCCTTGGGGGCTCTCTATGGTTCTATACATATTCTCTCCTCTTTCTTTCCTGTGACCTTTCTTTGCTTGATTATAACAAAGTCCCACCGGAGAAACAACCCGCTTTGCCATATCCATAATCCCGAAGCCCTTTATTCTATCAAAAACAGGCCCAAGAATTCTTAAGCCTGTTTTTCTTCTATTGCATCGCCAATTCTTTTCTCTCTTTCCGGCGCATCAAAACCCGATCCTTCCACTTTTCCAATTCCACAATGGGAAGGGGCAGGAAAGCCAAAATGCCAACAATTACCCATTCGCAGGGGCCTAAGGGAACCACCTTAAATATGGTAGCCAAGGGCTGAAGCATAATCACGCTGCCTTGCAATGCTACCCCAATGAGAAAGGCACCCACCAGCCACAGATTTTCAAAGGGTCGGATGGCAAATAAAGAGTGCTCCGAGCGCATATTAAACGCATGAATCAACTGGGATATGGAAAGCACGGCAAAGGCCATGGTTCTTCCCGTAACATACATTTTCTCATCATCAAAATAAATATGCCCGATGGCAAAGGCCAACAGTGCCAGCATACCAATCATCATGCCTTCCACCATAATTTTACTGCCCAAGCCGCCGCCGAACACTGTGCTTTCCCGCTCCCGGGGCGGACGCTCCATACAATCCTCTTCCACAGGGTCCATGCCCAAGGCAATGGCCGGCAAGGAATCCGTCACCAAATTGACCCAGAGCAAATGGATGGGCAGCAAGGGCGTTGCCCAGCCAAAGCACATTGCCGCAAAAATCGTGATAATCTCTCCAATGTTGCTGGATAAGAGAAAGTGCACCGCTTTTCGGATGTTATCGTAAATGCCCCGGCCTTCCCGCACTGCCTCCACAATGGTTGCAAAATTATCGTCCGTCAAAATCATATCCGACGCACCCTTGGCGACTTCCGTGCCGCTTTTTCCCATGGCACATCCAATATCCGCCGCTTTCAATGCGGGGGCATCATTTACCCCATCCCCCGTCATGGCAACCACACTGCCGTCCTTTTGATAGGCCTTTACAATGCGTACCTTATGCTCCGGGGCAACTCTGGCAAACACCGTGCACCTTGCCGCCGCTGCCTCCAAAGCACTGTCAGAAAGCTTGCTTAATTCCTGTCCCGTAATGCAGGTGTCCCCTTTGTTATAAATGCCAAGCTGGGCGGCTATGGCCTGTGCCGTCAGCACATGGTCCCCGGTAATCATCACAGGGCGGATACCCGCCTTTTTGCAAAGGGCCACGGCCTCCTCCGCCTCCGGTCTGGGGGGATCCATCATGCCTGCCATGCCCACAAATACCATATCCCACTCCACCGTATCCTCTTTGGATAAATCCGGCTTCTTCTTCCACTCACGAAAGGCAACGGCAACCACCCGCAGCGCACCTGCCGCCATCTCTCCGTTTTGCATCCGTGCCCTACTTTTTTTACTGCCTTCAAAAGCAACCTGCAGATGCCCGTCCAAGCATTTGGTGCAGCGCTCCAGCAAAATATCCGGCGCACCCTTTGTTACGGTCATCCAAGCCCCATCCTCCAAGGCATGGAGGGTGGTCATCATTTTACGGGCAGAGGAAAAGGGGATTTCTCCTGCTCTTGGCATTTCCCTCTGCACCTCCTCAATGCGGATGCCCCCTTCCTCCGCCGCCTCTGCCAGCGCCAGCTCCGTCGGTTCCCCCACAAGCTTCCCCTGCTCCTTGCGGCAATCATTGCAAAGGGAAAACAGCGTAAGCAGTAATTGTCTGATTTCCGCATCCTTTTTCTTGCTATAGTCCGAAAGCTTTACCACCTTCATTTTATTCTGGGTTAAGGTGCCTGTTTTGTCAGAACAGATCACTGCCGCACTCCCTAAGGTTTCCACCGCCGGTAGACGGCGGATAATGGTATTTTTCTTCGACATTCTTTGCATACCAATGGCCAAAACAATGGTTACAATGGCAGGCAAGCCCTCGGGGATTGCGGCAACGGCCAAGCTGACCGAGGTCATAAACATGGTAAAGGGCGCTTCCTGACGGAGAAGCCCCATGGCAAAAATAATCCCGCAAATGGCCAATGCCCCCATGCCAAGGGTTTTTCCTGTTTGTCCCAATTTTTTTTGCAGGGGTGTTTCCTGATCCTCCTGTTCTGCCAAAAGGTTTGCTATGCGCCCGATTTCAGTATCCATGCCCGTTGCCACCACAACGGCTCGTCCATGGCCTCCCAGCACAAAGCTGCCGGAAAGCACCATATTTTTTCTATCCCCCAAAGGGGTTTCTCCGGCAAACACTTTTGTTTCCTTATCCACCGCCAGAGATTCTCCGGTAATTGCACTCTCTTCCGTTTTTAAGCTGTGGCTTTCCAGCACCCTGCCATCTGCGCAGATATAGCCCCCTGTTTCAAGGATCAAAATATCCCCCGGGACTACCTCCTCGGTAAAAATTTCCTCACGCCTTCCGCCCCGCAGCACCACAGCCTTTGGTGCCGACATTTTTTTCAGAGCCTCCAAAGCTTTCTGGGCCTTGCTCTCTTGAATGACGCCCAAAAGAGCGTTCAACACCACAATGGCTATGATAATCGCAGAGTCAATAAAATCCTTCTCTCCGTTCCAGTAAGACACCGCAAAGGAAATTCCTGCGGCAATCAATAACAGCATAATCATAAAATCATTAAACTGGGCAAAAAACCTGCGGAGTACCCCTGCCTTTTTCTCCTCCTGCCGAAGCATATTTTTTCCGTTTTCCAGCAGACGCTTCCTTGCTTCTTCTGGGGAAAGCCCATTTTCCAAGGATGTCCCCAAAGACTGACCCACTTCCCTTGCTTCTTTATTCCACCAATCCATATGCTCACACCCGTCCTTTGTATTTTTATCGGTTTGTCCTCTTTTTCATATTTATGTGGCCATGCCCAAAAAAATGCCTCCTGCATACTATGTAAATCAGGAGGTGTTTCCCTATGGTTTTTAGTTTGCTCCTTGCCCTTTCCCTCAGCATAGATGCTTTGGGCATCGGCATATCTTACGGATTGCGCCGTATCACTTTCCCTACCGCATCCAAATTCTTATTGGCATTGGAAACATTTTTAATGATGGAAGGTTTTATATTAGCAGGCCGCGGGCTTGCACTGCTTCTTCCCTCCACCGCAGGCAAGACCCTGGCGCCCTGCTTTTTACTTCTGTTTGGTCTATGGCTTTGCTTACAAGGCTTTCGGAAGGCAAAAGAGCCGCCGTCACCCTTGGCATCCGTTCAGCAGCCTTCCGTTTGCGACAAAGACGCATCCCAAACGCTAGACCCTAAGGAAGCCCTCCTCCTTGGTTTTATTCTTTCGTTGGATTCCTTAGGTATTGGCATCAGTGCCGCAGCCTCGGGCATGGAAATCAGCAAGCTTCCTATGTTCGCCGCTATTTTTCAAACCTTTTTTCTGCTTTTGGGCGCTTCCTTTGGGATGAAGCTGCAGACTTCCGCCAAAATACGGGAAAATTTATGGACGCTGGTCTCCGGCGGTATTCTGATTTTTATTGCAATCCTTCGACTTATATAAATATTTTATACAGTTTCCAAGCCATTACCAAAAAATAGGGGTTTCCTTTTTCTGCAAAATGTGTTATACTGTAAAAACACTGATACATGGGAAAGGTATCCGGAGCATTGAGGTTTATAACCAATCACCTCGATACAGCAAATCTCCGGGAAATGCAGCCCACGAACCCCAGAGCTTTCCCACTGAAGGGTATGCATTGAAGAAATCAGTGTTTTTTTGACTAAATTGGAGGCGATTGTTTTGTTTACTTCTTTCAACAGCCTTGTTGTTTATACCGCTCACTCCTTGGAGGAGCAAGCACAAATGCGTGCGCTGATGGAAAAAGCCCAGATAGAACATTCCGTTTCTGCCATATATTCCAATGCCCCAAAGGGATTGTATCCTGCAATTTCTCCTGAACTTATGATGACACAATCCGTGGATTATCTTTTTTATGTGCATAAAAAGGATTTTGAAAAAGCAAAAAAGCTGATTTAGGAAAGCTGTCATGGAAAGAAAAGCTACTTAATACCTCGCTTGTACCTTTTTTAACTTAATCACAAAAACCCGTTGTACTATTTGCATAGTACAACGGGTTTTTTAATGCTCATAAACTCAGAAACATTCCATATAATGCTTTTTCGTTAAGGACATAGTGATTTCATGGAACTATACAAACGGCTAAGAAAATTTTTCAACTGCCAAGAAAAAGTATAGAATAACAGCACTACCACAAGCCTTTTGACGCCATAAGACAAACATAAACGCCGGATATGCACCTTGCATAAAGCAGCATTTCTCATTCCGTAAATCATTCTTTCACCCAGTATAAAATAGCATCTCTTAAAAAAACGGCACACCCCTTTATCTTTCCATCATAATAGGAAGTAAATCTTTCATCCAGTACATACATCTTTGCAATACCGCAGTGAGCCTTTGGGGAATCATTTTGCCACCACATTCCCAGCCAATCTTTATGCAAAAGTACAATTTTTCTGCCCTCTTCCCCTTGGGGGGTTACTCCCTGTGCTACCGCCGCTTGCAGGCACAAAAGAATTTCCTTCTCTAAAGCTTTGATTTTTTCATACGCAGCCTCAGTCATGTTCATCATTTTTTTTGTTGCTTCCTCCATGGAGGCGTCTCCATATTTTTCTCTAACCTCACGTCCATAGCGTTCTTCATTCTCCCGTATTTCCCGCTCTTTCCATATTTCAAAACGCTCTGTATCACTCATTTTCTTTTCTCCCTTCGCTGCAGAAATTGTCTTTTTTACAATAGAAATCATGCGTTCCAGCCGCTGCTTCCTGCCTTCCAATTCCTCTAAATGGCTATACAGCGCAGAAAGCATATCAAAATCTTTTTCATATACAATGCCTTTAATTTGCTCCAGCCTCAACCCCCGTTCTCGGTAAAAAAGGATTTGCTGCAATAATTCCATTTCCTTTACTCCGTAAAATCGATACCCGGCTTCATTGGTACGCAAAGGCATCAGCAACCCTATTTGGTCATAATAGCGCAAGGTGCGCGCACTCACCCCGGCCAAATTCGATAATTCCTGAATGCTATATTCCATCTGATCGCCTCCTATTGTAAGAAAAGCATACCTCTTGACGCAACGTTAAAGTCAATAGGTAAAATCATTTTTTCATCTTTTTTAAAAATTCCGCATATAAAAAACGGGGGCGAAGCCACCCGTCTCTCAAAAACATATTATGCTGTTTGTAATTTTTTCTTATTTCCAATCAGCTGGCTAACCACAACCATACCGATGATTGCAACGCCAATCACATCCGTAAGTATGCCGGGATGAATCAATAACAGCCCTGCGCCAATGGAAATGCCCCGCATCACAGGGTTCATTTCCTTAAACATAAAGCCAATGATACCGGCGGCAATGGAAAACATACCCACAAAGGAGGTAATGACCACCTGCACGACCTGAATGGGTGTGGTATTGATAAACAGCAACGCCTCATTATACGCAAACACATAAGGGATAATAAACGCCGCTATGGCAAGCATGGTAGCATTAAAAGCAGTCTTCATGGGATTTGCCCCAGCAATGGCCGCTCCGGCATAGGCCGCCAATGCCACAGGAGGGGTAATATCCGCCACAATACCGAAATAGAATACAAACATATTTGCGGCGATAATATCCATGTTCATACCCGTAATTAAAATGGGGGCACAGGTGGTTGCCATAATGATATAGTTTGCCGTGGTGGGCACACCCATACCCAGAATGATACAGCACACCATGGTTAAAATCAGCGCAATCATCAAATTATCTCCTGCGATGGAAACAATGCCGGAAATAAAAATCTGGCCTAGGCCTGTCATGCTGACAACGCCGGCAATAATCCCTGCCATACCGCAGGCCGCCGCTACGGATAAGGTGCCTTTGCCGCCGTTTTCCAATGCCGTAAAGAACCCATCTACATTCATGCGGTATTCTTTATTAAACATACTCACGACAATGGCTACCAACGTAGCAAAAATTGCGGAACGTGACATGGTATACCCATCAATAATCATATAAACCAACATCACTAATGGCAACAGCAAATAAATATCTTTTACCAAATGACGGAGCTTGGGTAATTCCTCCTTTGGAATCCCCATCAGCTTCAATTTTCTGGCCTTAAAATGCACCATAAGGAAGATACCGGAAAAATACAAAAACGCGGGTAAAATGGCCTTTTGAATGATGGTGGCATATTCCACCCCGCACATCTCCGCCATCAAAAATGCGGCGGCACCCATAATCGGGGGCATAATCTGTCCGCCTGTGGAAGCGGCAGCCTCAACAGCACCGGCAAATTCCCCAGGATACCCTGTTTTTTTCATCATAGGAATGGTAACGCTGCCTGTGGTAACGGTATTTCCCACAGAGCTGCCTGAAACCATGCCGCATAATGCACTGGAAATAACCGCAACCTTCGCCGGGCCGCCGGAGCTTGCACCTGCGAAAGCATTTGCACATTGAATGAAAAAGTTTGAAATTCCTGTGGCCTCCAAAAATGCGCCAAAAATAATAAACAATACAATAAACGTAGAACAAACACCAATGGGCACGCCAATGACACCCGTTGTTGTATAAAATAAATTATAAATAATTCTTCTTAGGGGCAACCCAGAGCTAAAGGCATAAATCACAAAGCCCGTTGCCACAACAATAATGGGAATGCCCGTGACACGCCGGCAGGCCTCCGTCAGCACCAAAATGCCAATGATACCCATAATCACTTCCACTTGCCCGATTCTTGTTGCTTTTTGCAAAATATTGTTAAAATTGATTACATAGTAGAAAAAGCCGGCGGAGCCTGCAATCCCCATCACCCAGTCATACCAAGGAATATAATTGACCTTCTGCACCATGCCCTTTCTTCTGGGAAAAATGGTGAAAATCAATAGAATTACCATGCCCAAGAACAGGCACCGGCGAATCTGCTCTCCCCAATTTGCGAACAAATTCATATAAATTGCAAACAACGCAAATCCAATCAGCATACACCGCACTATGATCTTCGGCACACCTTCAAAAGGACGGGTATTCGACTCCCGATCATATTTTTTCATAACGGCTTCCAAATCCTGCAGAGTTTCTTCCCTTTGCAAGGGTGTTGTATTTACCGAGGATATTTTATCCTTCTTTTGAAACATCCCATTCTCCTCCTTTTGTTCTTTGTAGCACCAATTCTTCTTGTTTTTACCAACGTTTCTTTTCATAGGTAAACGTAGCAGCCCGCTCCCCCTTGCAAAGCGCCCGCAGGCTGATTTCCTTGCCGGCTACCGTTAAAATATGATCATACACCGGGCTGATATGATAAGCAAGGTCTGCAATGGGTCGGTCGATCCCTGAAACAATCATGGCGCCGTCCTCCCCATAGGATAAGGTCTGCCCCGGGGCAAGCTCCGTCTGCACGCCTGCACCAAAATTATAATATACGGTTTCATATACCACAATTTCTTCTTTTTCGATTCTATATCTATCCTCCACCGGGGATTGATTGACGGAATGCTTGAAACGCACAGAAAACTCCCCGCCCTCTTTCATGGGATAGCTTGCGAGAATTTCGCCTGTCTTCCCGTTCCGCACCACCAGGCAAGCCTCCGTAGGGTTCACAAGAAAAATAGCAGTTGCAATAATAACAGCCATTATTGCAACCACTATACCGGCTTTTCCCTTCAAACGCATTTTATGTTTCCCCAACAATTAGTTGAGCACACCAATCTCTTTGAAGTATTTTTCAGCACCGGGATGGAAAGGAACGGAAATCCCCTGTACGGCCAAGGCGGGATCCAATTCAGCAAACTTTGCATTGCTGTTTGCCAAAGCATCCTTATTTTCAAAGAGGGCCTTTGTCAGCTCATAAACAGCATCCTCCGTCAAATCATTCCCAGCAATTAATGTTGCCCGAACGCTTAAGGTCTGGACATCCTCAGGCACGGAGGCATAGGTTCCCCCGGGAATAATTGTTTTTGTATAAAAAGGATATTCAGCCATCAATGCCTCTGCGTGTTCATCATCAATGGAGAGCAAATTAATTTCTTTGGAAATGGATAAATCCACAACGGCTGTGGTCGGCGCCCCTGCGGTAATAAAAGCCGCATGAATTTTACCATCCTTGATGGAGTCTGCCGCATCCCCAAAGCTACCGTTTACCTTAACAATATCTTTATGAATATCAAGGCCATAAGCGGCCAAAATTTGCGTTGCATTAAACTCTACACCGCTGCCTGCATCCCCCACGTTTACCGTCTTTCCTTTTAAATCAGCAATACTGGTGATTCCCGATTCCGCAATCACTTGACAGGTTTCATCATAAAGGCCGGCAACTGCGGAAAAGGTATCAAAAGCACCGTCTGCCTCAAAAAGATCCGTCCCGTTAAATGCATAGTACATAACATCATTCTGTACAATGGCAATATCAGAAACCTTTTCATCAATATCTAAAATATTCGCCTTAGAGGCTCCTGTGGAAACCACCTTAAGGCTTGTATTTTCCATAGCATTATTCAAAACGGTAGACATTGTTCCGCCAACCGCATAGTAAGTACCTGTTGTACCGCCTGTGCCAAGGGTTAACTGAGCCGCACCGCCTTCGGCATCGTTGCCGCCGCCGCAGCCTGCGAAAGCCATCATTGCCACCACAGCCAAAGCCGTCACTGTTGCCAATTTCTTTTTCATTTACCCATCTCCTTCTCTTCCTTTTTCCTCTTTATGCAAATTATTTCATTTATATACAATTTTTATTTTATCATAAATATGGCCATACTTCAATGCAAAATTTATCGTTTCCCCGTGCAATTGCAATGTTTAATTCAGAATTTCAATATATTGCCTTAAAAAATAAACAATTTCATTCGTTTTTTTTATGGTTTATCATGCGAATTCTAATTAGTGCCAGAAAAATAAATATTTTGTTTTTTGAATACCGTACTAAAACCATTCTTTTTTTCTATCATTTTAATGTATTTTAATTATTTTTTTATTTGCCGCTGCATATATACCATTGCCGCGCATATCCCTGCAGCATTTCAGCCACTGGACAATTTCCTGCAAACTGTGTAAAATATAGATGAAATATGCCTTTATCGAAGGAGCCTCCCTATGTCTATACACACAATTCAATACGAAAGTATTAAAATCGAATTTGAACTCATTCGTAAGGATGTAAAATATATTAACCTTCGTGTAAACAAACACGGTAAGGTTGTTGTTTCTGCGTCTAAAAAAGTTCCCCTTTCTGTCATCAAGGAATTCGTTGAGGCAAAATCCTTATGGATTATTACCCATCTGGCGGAAATAGAACAAATTCGCCAAAGCCTGCCACCCACAGGCTTTCATGATGGAAAAACACTGTATTATCTAGGGGAGGCCTACAGCTTGGTCTTGTTAAAGGGCCCCAAAAAAATCATCCTCCATGAGAACAGCATCCTTATGTCCTCCCAAAGCACCACAGAGCAGGGGCTAAAAGAGGAATACCTCGCTTGGCTGAAAAAGCAGGCCACAGTAAAGTTTGAAGAAATTATGACCCGCATCTATCCTTTGGTTGCGCCTTATGGCATCCTCCGCCCATCCATACAAATCAGAAATATGAAAACCCTTTGGGGCAGCTGCACCACCGGCGGCCATTCCATACGGCTGAACCTCCAGCTTATAAAGGCCACAGAAAATTGTATCGAGCAGGTGGTACTGCACGAGCTTTTACACTTTCGATATAAGAACCATGGCAACGATTTTTATGACGCATTGGGCAGGCTTATGCCCGACTGGAAAGAGCGGAAAAATGCGTTGGAGTCGAAATATAGAGACTATGTGTGAAATTTGCTCCTATGTTTAGTTGACAAATCCCTTCAATAGGCATATAATAACTTAGATAGCATATCTTTTATATTGCCGCGGAGTGGAGCAGTCCGGTAGCTCGTCGGGCTCATAACCCGAAGGTC
>ENA-UOOM01001756-UOOM01001756.1-fermentation-metagenome-genome-assembly--contig:-NODE-1756-length-19857-cov-9.813655_pt1 | contig 19857 bp, 16 predicted proteins | sample MGYA00245781_ERZ724031 | MGnify/ENA primary metagenome ERZ724031 (study PRJEB28704, sample SAMN03018317) | fermentation metagenome | biome: anthropogenic terrestrial biome; feature: soil; material... | reverse complement strand
GAGGCTTTCCTCGGAAGTGTGGAAAGGATGTGGAAACTGTGGAATCGCTCTACAGACGGAGTGTGGAAAAAAGAGGAATGAAAAAAATAAAAAAGTGTAACTCGGCCCGCAAAACATAAAATTCTAAATGAGAACATGTTGTACCAAAAAAGAATTTCAAGAAGAAATCTTTCCTTCATTTTTACAAGGTAATTATTTTTTATTTACAAAAATTCATTATAACTTTAGAGCGTCATAACAAGTGAAAACGCCCAATAGGGATTTGTGTATACTTTTTATCCTGTAAAAACGGATAAAATAAGGGAAAGGCCTTTCTTCGGAATGTAGCCCGTATCGTTAAAAGTATTTATAATCCTAATAAACAAGAATTCCGCGAAAGAAACAAACGGCGGAACAAGAAACAGAGAAAACAACACACCGGCAGTCAACAGAATGATATCTTCCCGTACTTCATCCGGAAGATATCGCTGTGGGACAGTATGATTGTCCCGATATCCGGCAACGGCCGGAAATGATTAGGCACACGCAGGCTCCGTTAGTGGATCCTGACATTATTTCATCCATTTAATTACATTCATTCATAAAAGAATTAAAACACATCCTCCATTCTATTTTTTCGAAAACAGGTATCGGAATAGCAGGATAACTATCAAATCATTATAAAACAAATAAGCTCATGAAACGGACAGGCATTATCTTATTTCTTGCCGCGCCGTTCTTCTCTTCCCTATTCGCTCAAGAGAAAGTAGACGCAGCCTTGAACATGTTCCGCGCCAACGACACCATCGTCAAACGGCAGGTCGAATACAAAGACCCCGGCCGCGCAGGCGAAAGCGTGTTGTGGGACTTCGGAAAACTCAAACCGGTGAACAATCGTTATACCGTTCTTTACTCGCAAACCGGAGACACAGACTCGCTCCTTGCCGGCACCGAACACCAGACACGTTACTATTACGCGCTGCAAAACGACTCGCTGTTGCTTTGCGGCTATGAGAACCCCACCACCCGGATATCGTATGAAACGCCCGAACTCTTGCTCCGCTTCCCGATGCAATACAGCGACAAGGCGGAAGGTTATTATCAGGGCCGGGGGATTTATTGCGACAAGCTCGACATTGAAGCGTACGGCTCCTACCAAACCGCGGCCGATGCTTACGGCATGCTTATTTTGCCCGGCGGCGACACTCTGCGGCATGTGCTGCGGGTAAAGACCGAGAAGCTGGTTTCGGAAAACATCCTGCCTGTCACGGATAGCCTGCGCATAGCAAGAACGGAGGTGGACAGCCTGCAAACTGCCCGCATAGCGCAACAGGAGAGCATCCGTTACCGGTTGGAGCGCGACAGCGCCGTGACGCGGGTGGATACATATCGCTGGTATGCCGCGGGATACCGTTATCCGGTGTTCGAGACGGTGCGGACGGGTAACGCCCGAGACGACGGTAAGACGGACTACTTCGCCACCGCCTTTTATTTTCCGCCCGAAGAACACACCTACCTGCAACGCGACGAGAAGAACCGGCAAGTGCGGGACTCCCTGCTGCTGGTGGATAAAGCTGCAGAAGAAAAGGCGCGCAATGGCGACAACGATACGAAAAGCAATAGGTTGGAAAACGGGATAACGGTTACCTATAACTTCTTCCCCAACCCGGTGGAATCGCAACTGGCGCTTGAAATTTATATCTCCGAAGAGGCCAATGTTTCGTACGGATTGTACAGTATTACGGGAGCATTGGTATATCAGAAACGGGCCCGGCTGCTGCCGGCCGGAACCCACAGCGAAAGGATCGATATGGGGCATTGTCTTCGGGGAGAGTATATCTTGCAGTTGCAGGTGAATGAAAAAAAGTATAGTGAGAAGATTTTAAAAAAATAAACGATGAAAGATGAACGATAAATTATGAACTAAAAGCCGGGACTATATAGTAGAGCCATAAAGATTGACAACCGACTACAAAAAATAATACAAATGAAAAAAATATCTTTTATTACAATTTTATTAACCTGTTTTTCCGTAACAACCTATTGCTACGGACAGGAGAAAAGCATCATTCCGGTATCGCCGGAAGCAGCGGCTTTAACCAAAATGATCAATTATCCGGTGAATTTCTATACGGGCATACCGGATATCAGTATTCCACTTTACGAAATAAAAGTAGGCAAATTAACTCTGCCCATCACCCTTCAATATCACGCCGGAGGCTTTAAAGTCAACGAAAGAGCCACCCGGGTGGGATTGGGCTGGAACTTGAGTTGCGATTTGCAAATAACAAGGGAAATCAACGGGATAGACGATTTTGCCCATAACGGATATATGAATAATACTAAAATGACCTCGGCGGAGTATCCTCTTTTTGATCCGAAAAATTCCCTGTTCCCAAGCCAGAATACCTATGAGATTGCCCATGGTGATATTGACGTGATGCCGGATAAGTTTTACTACAAGTTATTGAACAAATCGGGGTTGTTTTTTATTTTAAAAAATGCAACAGGAAAGGATTACTCTTTTGTAGCAGTGCCCTATGACAATATCCGGATTGAATTTCAGAATTCGAATTTTATCATCACCGATACCGACGGGACGAAATACTATTTCGGAGCAGGAGACATTGATAACGGAACGGGCAAAGAATTTACTACCGACCAACCCGAAGGCGAAGGAGGAGGGCATTTGACTTCATGGAAATGTGTAAGGATCGTTAACAGCCTGGGGCGGGAAGAATTTTTCTTTACCTATGAAAACAGGTCTATAGAAAAAAATCTCATTAAAAGGGATTTTATCGAATACTACAGTGCTTACAAATACATCGATAAAGATTATTATCGTTCCGATGAAACGCCCCTTAATACAATGATTCAATTTAATAACTATGGCATCCCCTTTTCCTGCGTTTCCAACCCAAAATACATTGAATATTTAGCAACCAGAACGATTCCTAAATTACATGTTCCTTATTACGATGAGGCTACGGCTTCTTTTGTAGATAAAGAATATGATTATATGGTCGATTATCCTGTTACTCCTTTCACCGCATTATATGTGAGAGGGATCACTCTGAAAGAAATCACCTTCAGGGGAGGCAAAGTAATTTTCCATGGTGCAGACAGGTTATCGCAGATAGAAGTAACAGATGCCGCCAGGCAAAGTGTAAAGACTATCCAATTTTATCAGAGTTACCAAACAACCTATAATAATATGACAGAAGCCAAAAAATATAACGGAAATAATTTTGTGGGAACACTTTACTTGGATTCATTGTCGATGGGGGCATCTTTTATACCGGTAGAAACTTATAAATTCGTGTATCACAATAAATTCTGTTACGGAAACCACTTGGTAGGACATGATGCTTGGAATTATCCCAACACGCTCACAAGGGAAATTTGGAATCAGGATCAAACCTCTACGGTACCTTCTATGACATCACCGGAAACCTATTATTTTGATGGCAAATTAAATAGTGATAAAGTGGAAAACATCCCCTTGAAGACATCCGGCTCTGAATGGGCACTCATCAGTAAGGAAGACTGTATGAGAAACGGAGTAATAAAACGGATTGTTTATCCTACAGGGGGATTCACTGATTTCGACTTCGAGGGCAATCAATGTTCGGTCAATCTATTAGTCGATCGTTACTCGATATATGCTCCTGATTATACGTGTGTTTTTCCACAATATTGCGGAGGCCTACGCATACGCAGCATCAACTTCTATGAACCGGATGCGACCCTGCCTACCACGCAAAAATATTACAAGTACGGTAAATATGAAAACGGGACGGGCGAGTTAACATATGCTCCAAGAATAGATACTTCGAACGATCTTTATAATTTGTCGGCTGCCACTACTTCGCAATTTGTAGCCCATGTAAAATGGACCTGCGATAATTACTCCGATAATTGTACAAACAGATCCTCTCTTGCCGTTCTTTCCATTGAACAGAAAAAAATGCTTTATCCTGCATCATCCTTGGACTATTCTTACGGTAACGGGATTTTTGTGTACTATACGGATGTAACAGAATATAATATGGATTCAGGGGTGCATTCGGGTAAAACCGTATATTCCTATTTTTCACCGAAAGATTTCTACGTCGATTATTGGAATTATTGGAACTACCGGAGCCATATTTCCAGTACAATTATCCCTTACATTAAAACAGGCGTATATAATGGCGCACAAAAAAGCGTCAGCCAATACAGTTTCACCCCGGAAGGCAAATACCGGTTAACCTATCACTCATCGTATGAATACGAGAAGTTTGAAAAGCAACCTAAGATACAAGTCGCTTATGCAGCTTTCAATATCATCTACCAAGTGGAAGGCGGAAATGGCAATATAACAGGAAGCGGATTATATGACGATAATTACCCTTCTCCTGTAATTGAATCTATAGGTTTTCCCAATAGCGGATCGGATTTTATTTCCGGGACTTATACTATTCCGGTTGAGAAGTTATTGATGAAAAGCCGGAAAGAAGAACGGTACGACAGTTTGGAAAATGTAACCGTCACGGAAACAGCCTTTGACTATGATTCCTATTCACAATTGAATTCCACCCGGACAATTATGAGTCGAGGCAACACAACCGACACTTACCTCAAGTATTCTTATAATTTCGACGGCATTTACACCGATATGAGGAATAAAAATATGATCAGCCAAATTATAGAAGAACAAGTATATGTGGGCGGAAGCAAGACAAAGACCACCCGGAACAACTATAAGAAAATAGCGGAAAGAAGTAATGATTTCATTGTTCCTGCTTCCATAGAAATAGCCTATACAAATAATCCTTTTAGAGTGGAAACCTCTTTCGATGAATACGACCAGTACGGAAATGTTGTGCAACTCACCGGTAAAGACCGTGTGCCTATTTCCTACTTATGGGGATATTGGAGCTTGTATCCCATTGCTGAGTTAAAAGGAATACGCTATGTAACTATTCCGGAGAGATTCAAATCGGGAGCAAACATCAATATTCCTCAAAACGAAACATCGCTGCGAAACGTCCTTTTGGAATTAAAGGGTCGTTTTACGGGCAATAGCCAAATCACGGGATACACCTACAAATGGTTGACAGGGATGACCAGCCGGATCGATGCCAACGGAACGATCACTTATTACGAATACGATTTGTATGGGCGATTGGTTTCAATTAAAGACAATGCCGGGCAAATACTGCATACCTATTCCTACCATGTGCTGCCCTCAACTCCAGTGCATGATCCTTGGAGCGTGAATATTCCACAGCTGTTCAGCGTGACGGAAGAATGCCCTTCGGGTTCCAAACAATCATACAACGTTATTCTTCCGGGAGGCAACTACAGTAGTAGTACAACGGCATATGCGAATACAATTGCGCGTGAATTTTATGATGCGGGAGTGGGAGAAGGGGCAACCAGCTTTCCTGGTGATTGTAATAGCCATCATATTAAAATTGAATTGGAAGGTCTTTATGATTCATGGTATCTTTCTTATTTCTACAACAGTTGTACAGTCGATTTCTTTCAGAACGGCTCTATCGCTTATTCCGTAGATATGACTTTTAACGATTTATCCAATTTTACATCTCCTTTTTTCCCAGCAAGCGAACTGTATATTCTTCCAGGAACGTATGAAGTTTCCATGCATCCTTATCCCGGAACACACTATATGAATGGAAATCTCCCATTATATGGATGTGTAAAAATGCCTAATTACGAAACAATATTGATTTTCAACTCAATGAATGCAACCATCACTTTCAACTCGAATACAAATTATAGAATTGAAATGGCTCCGGTATATGGTGAAACAATCACCTTAATTGAATATCTTCCATAAGCAATTATCAATTATACAATCAATAAAAAAACAACGATATGAAAAAATATGTATTAAGATTGACCGCAATTATCTGTTTCCTGCTAATGAATATGACAACATACAGCCAGAACAGAAATTTTCTCGACCGGTATATGGTGAGCCATTCAAAAGAAATCGCTTATAATATGACTAAAAAATACAACCTTGCTCCCGTAAAACAAGAGCAATTGGAACGCACATTTATCGATTATTATAAAGCAATCGACAGTTTGCGCAACAGTCCCGCCGGCAAGCCGGAAAAAGACGCGGCTTATCAGAAAATTGTACAAAAACGCGATAATAAGCTGAATGAGATATTGCCAGACAACCAGTGGAAAAGGTATCAGGCAGACAAGGCCCGGCAGGCATCGGATTCGCTCGGAATAGTTCCTAAAAAAGAAATACCCCAACAACGATGAACAATAATTTATATAAACACAGCATAACGGCGTCGATACTCCTACTGCTCTGCGCCATGGTGGAGATTTATCCGCAAAGCGCCGACCGGAATTACATTCTCACCCGCACCATGCAGAATGAATCAGGCAGTGTGTATATCGATAAAATCGATTATTACGACGGCTTGGGACGCCCCGTACTGACGGTACAAAAGACTGCCTCGCCGCAGAAACAAGATATCGTCACCTTACAGGAATACGATAACATCGGAAGGAAATCCAATGCATGGTTGCCCGTTCCAACCGACGGGACAGGGACATACGTTCCACCCTCCACGATCACTTCCGCTGCAGCAAGTTTCTATACCGATAACGCCGCCTACAACAAACCGATCTATGAACCTTCTCCTTTAAGCAGGATAAAGCAGCAATTCAGTCCCGGAGAGGCATGGCATACCACCGGAAAAGCGATGAAAACGGCATACCTGAGCAATACCGAAACCGGAGAACTTTCCTGCGAATTGTATCTCACGGATTTCTCTTCCATGCTGGTCGGTCTCAGCAAATATCCGGCAGGCAGGTTGTTCGTCACCCAAACCACCGATGAAGACGGACACGTCACCTACACCTTTACCGACAATCAGGAGCAAACATTATTGGTAAGGGAGATGAACGGCTCCGTCGCTCATGATACTTATTATGTATATGACGACCTGGGGCAATTACGTTATGTACTACCGCCCCTATGTACCGAAATAGACGAGGCAACGCTGAACCTGTATGCCTACAAGTATGAATATGACGGACGGGGCAACTGCAACCAAAAGAAACTGCCCGGCTGCGATCCGGTTATAATGAAATACGATCAGGCAGACCGTCTCATTTTCTCGCAGGACGGAAACCAACGGGCAAAAAACGAATGGACGTTTTACCTGTATGACCTGTTCGGCCGACAAACTGTTACAGGGACTTGCGTAAACCCCGCTATCAGTGAGTTCGAAGCCATTGTCGTCTATACCGATTATAACGGCGGGGCAACTCTCGGCGGATATACCATCACCCCTTCCCTACCCTCCGATATAAAATTGATGACCGTCAATTATTACGATGATTATACGTTTACCAACACGTTGACGGCTGCCGAGCAAGCAAAGATGCCCTATACGGCCGTCTCGGGGTATGATGCACAGTATACCCGGGGAGCCAAAGGTTTACTCACCGGGACACGCGCCTACCGCTTGGACGATCCGGCAAAATACACCGTCTCGGCGATGTATTATGACCACCGTGGGCGGGTGGTGCAAACACACACCTCCAATCATTTGGGAGGTTTCGAGGATGAATATTTCGCCTACACCTTCACGGGAAAAGTAAAACAGCAGCAGCATGTGCATTCCGCGTCCGGAAAGACAACACAGACGGAAATCTATACATACACTTACGACCATGCCGAACGATTGCTCTCGGTCGCTCACAAGTTGAACGATGCCGCGGAAGTTACTTTGGCTCAATATACATACGATGAAATCGGAAGGTTAAAAACCAAAAAGCTGCACGGATCGGAGGAAACGATCCATTACGATTATAACGTGCGCAGTTGGATCACGCAAATCTCCGGCTCGAAGTTCAATCAGACCCTGGCATACAACGTCGCGGTGAATGGAATCTCTCCTACTAATGCCCTGTACAACGGCAATATCAGTGCCATGAAGTGGAAAGCAGGGGACGAAACGACCGAGCGGGGATACCAGTTTGCCTATGACCGGCTTAACCGCATGGCTTCCGCCTATTATGGTGAAGGAAGCGCGCTTACGGCAAGTTCCAATCGCTATAATGAATTGCCTACCTATGACAAAATGGGTAACATTACCACTCTCCAACGGCAAGGGAAACAGGATAGCGGCTACGGCCTGATTGATGACTTGGCTTATACGTATACGGGGAATCAACTGACCAAAGTCACCGATGCCGTCAGCGGCCCGCTATATAACGGAGCATTTCATTTTATGGACGGTGCGAATGTAGCGACGGAATATGTATACGACAAAAACGGCAACCTGACGAAAGATTACAACAAAAAGATCGTCGAAATTCGATACAATGCATTAAATTTGCCGGATGCATTGCAATTTACCAACGGCAATACAACAAATTATACGTATGATGCTGCCGGGACAAAGTTAAGCGTAACTTACCAGACGGCAGTGGCGGGAATCACCATCCCGATGACAAACGTGATGACGCCGTTGGCCTCGGCCAATATCCTGGCAACAACAACGACGGATTACTGCGGGAATGTGGTTTATGAGAACGGGAAAGTAAGCAGGATACTGACGGAGGAAGGATATATCACTCTTTCGGGCACTCCCCCAACGACTCCCACCTATCATTATTACCTGAAGGATCATCAGGGAAACAACCGGGTGGTGTTAAGCCAAAATGGAACGGTGGAACAGGTGAACCACTATTATCCTTTCGGGGGATTATTCGGGGAAAGCACTGGCGGGGCGACGCAACCTTATAAGTACAATGGTAAGGAGTTAGACCGTATGCATGGGCTCGACCTTTTCGATTACGGGGCAAGGCACTATGATGCCACACTCGGAAGATGGTTTACAGTCGATCCGATGGGGGAAGAGTATTATAATATTTCACCGTATGTATATGCTGCGAATAATCCGGTAAGATTAATAGATCCGAATGGGATGTTTTTAGATGATTATCAGCTTGACAGATTGGGCAATATGCATTTAATAAAACGAACAAATGATGACTATCATACTATTTATGCAACGACAACTGAAGGTGATATCGACAAAAATAATTCAATACAAGTTGAAAAATCATTTATTGATTTAAAACAAACAGAAACCTTACAAGGCAAGTATTCAAGTGCTGCAGACGGAAATAATGCTACTGTTTCATTTTCTGTAGATACCTATACGACATTTGATATAGGACAAGCGACTCGTTTCTTTGAATTTGCTGCGAATAATACCGATACCGAATGGTCCCAAACAAATACTTCCACGGAAAATGTCAATGGTAGCTTTTTAAAAACATCTCATTCGGATAACGCTGAAGTGGGTCAAAGTGCATTGATAAGTAATATAATATCAAATAATCAAGTAGCAAGTATAGTAAACAGTACGCAAACAACTATATTAGAAGCAAATCATAGCCATCCGAATGGTTCAACTGTTGTATCTTATGGAGATCATCGGCTTGCTACTAAAATTCAGAATAGATTTCCTAACGCAATGATGCACATTTATTCTCCGCACACCAGACAGTACACACCTTTTAGCAGGCATTCCATTCCTGGAATGTTACATGAAATTATAGTTAAACCCAAAAACAGATAGAAAATTATGAAAAGATACATCTTTTTTTTTATTTTTCAGGCATTATTTATTTATGGAATTATGGCTCAATCAAATAATGAGTTATTTAAGGTAATAATAAAAGAGTCGAAGAAAGTAGATAAAATAAAAGAAGAATTAGATTCTTCTAATAATACGGTTAAACTAAAAAACCTAACAGTAAAAAATTGTCATTTAGACTCTATATTAAAAAATATAACTATAGAAAAAAAAGGCAACTATATTTCAAATTATTACTTAACATTGGCGATGCACAAGGGAAAAATCTATATTGAAATAATCAATATAGATTCTCATAATTATATAATTGAATTTTCTAATCTTGGAGCTTCTTCAGATAATTATTTAAGAATGGGTGTTAATATTTTAGGATGTGTCATCTACAATGATTCATATTTCTATATTCTATCCTTTCCAAAACCGAATTCAGTAAAAGAAAAGGATATTACACACATGTTTGCGTCTACGAGTAAAGAAATAATTATTAGATCAGAAAAAATCGATAATAATATTATTTTTATTGAAAGTCCAATGCGATTATATGAATATACAAATGGCGATTTTAAATTATTAAAAGATATTTCATCATCCGAAAATTAAAAAAGTATATAGTAATAAATGAGGAGGTGAAGGAAGTTCATTAACAGGCCATCCAATAAAATGGAAAATATTAAAACTCTGCAACGGCAAGGCAAGCAGGACAGTGGCTACGGCCTGATTGATGACCTGACTTATACGTATACAGGCAATCAATTGACCAAAGTCACCGATGCTGTCAGCGGGCCATTGTATAACGGAGCCTTCCATTTTATGGCGCCAACGTAGCAACGGAGTACATCTATGACAAAAACGGCAACCTGACGAAAGATTACAACAAAAAAATCGTCGATATCCAATACAATGCATTAAATTTGCCGGACGCATTGCAGTTTACGAACGGCAATACAACAAATTATATGTATGATGCTGCCGGGGCAAAGTTAAGCGTAACATACCAAACGGCAGTGGCGGGAATCACCATCCCGATGACCAGCGTTATGACGCCGTTGGCGGCGACCAATATCTTTACGTCAACAACGACGGATTATTGCGGCAATGTGATTTATGAGAACGGAGTGGTAAGCAGGATTCTAACGGAAGAAGGATATATAACGCTTTCGGGCGCTACCCCAACCTATCATTATTACCTGAAGGATCATCAGGGGAACAACCGGGTGGTGTTAAGCCAGAGCGGAACGGTGGAACAGGTAAACCACTACTATCCTTTCGGAGGATTGTTCGGGGAAAGCGCCAACGGGGCTACGCAGCCGTATAAATACAATGGCAAAGAGTTAGACCGTATGCACGGGCTCGACCTCTTCGATTACGGGGTAAGGCATTATGATGCCACCCTTGGCAGGTGGTTTGCGATAGATCCGATGGCGGAAGAAGAATATGAACATTCTCTTTACAGTTATGTGGCTAATAATCCGATTAATTATGAAGATCCCACAGGCATGTTCAGAACAAAATTCGGTGCCTGGCTCTATAAGTTATTCAATGGAGGGGAGCAGATATTACGGGATAAAGGAGGAGAATTTTTTGTAAGTAGTCGGGTAGAGAATACAGGAGACGAACCGGGCATCACGATAAAAAGAACGTTTGACAGTGAAGGGCGAACGCAAGGAAGGGATTTAGCTTTTGAGTCGGCTCTAAACGCATATACAGCACAAATGCGTTTTAAGGAAATGGCGCTTCAGCATGGGTTTGAGTATTACGAAACAAATAGCAGGAGTGAAGCAATAGCATCGTTATTGCAGCCTGCAACAATGGTCGTCTTGCCAAATCCTTTTATTAAAAATATAAATAACGCCATCAACACCGGCAAGACGGAAAGTCAAGGGGCTAAATCTCTTGGTGCTGCGGGGAAAGGTTTTAATAAGGTGCTGCAATCAGGAGGGCAAAAATTAAATCCCAGCACATTAAAAGCATTAAACTTAACTAAAGAACAAGGAAGAAATGCAATACATGCATTGAAAAGAGAGTTCAATCTTCCTAACAATTTCCATGGGAAAATAATGGGAAATGGAGACTACATTCATCCAAATACAGGAAAAGTTATTGGTAATTTATTTAATTATGTTTATTAGTATGGAAAGAGATTATTTCTTGGATAAAGTAAGTTGTGAATTTGCTGTTATAACTTATGATAAAGATTACAATATTGTCACGAAAGAACTTGGCATTGAACCAACAAGAAAATTCAATAAAGATGATGTAAGAGTATCCAGATTTTCTCCTAGGATTGGGTATTGTCCTCATGGATTATGGGCAATACAGTCCGAATCTGTTATCAGCGAAGAATTGGATATATCAGGTCAAATAAAATACTTTCAAAAATTACTTGGTAATAAAATTGATATAATACAAAAGTTAAAGAACTTCTATCAGTTTGAGTGTGTTTTTTCGGTAGCAATTGAAACAGAGGATGCAGGAGCCGGAATTGATTTAAATGAGATGGAATTAGCATTTATTACCAAAATATCATCTCGTTATACTTGCACCTTTATCGCTAAAGAAAGCATCGGTTAAGTTGATGAATTAAAGGCAATTTTCCACAAAAAAGGGATGTAAATATCCACTCATGATAGTTATCTGACACAAAATTCAAAAAGATAAAATTCAATATGGTAGGGGCATACAACATCGCTGTTAATAGCATAACACATTAGAGAACAGTATCGGAAATCATGATTCCCATGACAAGAGTCATAACGCCTTTGGCGACGGATAACATTTTGGCGACGATAAAGACGGACTATTGCGGGAAAGTGGTTTATGAAAATGGAGCGGTAAGTAAGATATTGACGGAAGAGGGGTATATTACTTTATCGGGCGCGAACCTAATGATCTCCACCTATCATTATTATCTGAAGGATCATCAGGGAAACAACAGGGTGGTGTTAAGCCAGAGCGGAGCGGTGGAACAGGTGAATCATTACTATCCTTTTGGAGGATTGTTCGGGGAAAGTATCGGTGGGGCAACGCAGCCGTATAAATACAATGGCAAAGAGTTGGACCGCATGCACGGACTCGATCTTTTCGATTACGGTGCAAGGCATTATGATGCGGCTCTTGGCAGGTGGTTTGCGGTCGATCCAATGGCGGAGAGATATTATAGTATTTCACCTTATGTATATGCTGCAAATAACCCAATGCATCTAATTGATATTGATTGAATGATGATTGGAGATTACTATAATAGAAACGGTTATTGGTTGGGGCGGGATAAATTTGATGATAATAAAGTGTATCTTGCCGATGCAGTCAATAAAGATGCCAAAGGATTAGTTACAGAAGCTACCAATAAACAAGAACTGTCTATCTCACACGACGATTTTAGAAAACAAGCTGCAACAGTTTATGCGGAAAGTTCGGCATATAAAAAGTCTACAGTTTCTGATAATTTGCAGAAAGAAATGTATTCAATTGCTTCTATATATCAAAGAAACAATATTGCTTATGGGGCTGATGCTCCTAAATCTAAAGAATATTTATCCCTAACACCTGAAAAAATAAATGAAAGTTCATTTAAAACGACATCAAACGCAGCGGTAATTAATGCTTTAACAGGTGGATTTGATTATAGTTTTGGAGCAAATATGTGGGATGCAAGAGAACAAGCTTTATTTCATTATGCAACGTGGAAAGCTAATATTGGAAAGAATTTTCGAGCTCCACAAATAAAAGTTTCCCCTGCTAATTATGGGGCCTATAAAAATAAGGGAAAATAAGATTACTTTCGACAGCTGTTTATCGTGAAACTATTTTTTGGAAAATAAAATAAGGAAACTATGAAAATATTTTTATTAATTGGATTTATATTAGTAAACTTGGAAGCGTCTTCTGAAAATGCCCATTTTATCAAGATGTATTCAAGTAGTTCTAAAAAATATAAAACCCAAGAACTATTCTTTAAAAAAGATAAATTACTATGGGCGAAAAATTATTCATATAATGGATGGCAAATTATTGATTCTTTATCGTATGAATACTCCGACTCTATCATTTATCGACATATATTTTATCCTATATATGATGAAACTAAACGTTCATTCATTAAATATAAATTTATGAGAACACAGGCTGAACTTAGGCATGCTTTTTCTAATAACATTTTATCATCGATAAATGATAATTACCATTTTTCTAAATGCTATTTAAAAGATATAGATTTACTACTGAATTCAGAACCGATATACGAAAATGGAGTGTATAAATTTCCAGATGGAATGATTCCTTCCATATTATTGAACTATGGCATCCCGTATAACGAAAATTTGTATTCTTTTTCTTTTAAAATAAAGGAAAATCTAATTATAGAAGATTCTTTTGATTTTTTACATTATTTCATTAGGAGAAAATATAACTATGATAATAATATATTGCAAAAAGTAATAATAGAAGTGCACAACAAAAAGAGTAAGGATAATTTTATTTATAATGAAGAATTTATCTTACAATTAACGCCAGCGCCATGAAATGGAAAGCCGGAGCGGAAACTACCGAAAGGGGATATCAGTTCGCCTACGACGGCCTTAACCGGATGGCTTCCGCCTATTACGGGGAAGGATACTCACTAACAGCCAATCCCAACCGGTACAATGAGTTGCCCACCTACGACAAAATGGGCAACATTAAAACCCTCCAACGGCAAGGGAAACAAGACAGCGGCTACGGGTTGATCGACAACCTGACTTATGCCTACACAGGCAATCAATTGACGAAAGTCACTGACGCTGTGAACGGCCCATTGTATAATGGGGCGTTCCATTTTATGGACGGGGCGAATGTAGCGACGGAATATGTATACGACAAAAACGGCAACCTGATAAAAGATTACAACAAAAAGATCGTCGATATTCAGTATAATGCATTAAATTTGCCGGATGCATTGCAGTTTACGAATGACAATACAACGAGCTATATGTATGATGCTGCCGGGAGTAAGTTAAGCGTAACCCATCAGACGGCAGTGGCGGGGATCACCATTCCGATGACAAGTGTGATGACGCCGTTGGCAACGACCAACATTTTAGCGACGACAACGACGGATTATTGCGGGAATGTGATTTATGAAAACGAAGCGGTAAGCAGGATTTTGACGGAAGAGGGGTATATTACCCTTGCGGGTACTACCCCCACCTATCATTACTATTTAAAGGATCATCAAGGAAATAACCGGGTGGTTTTAAGCCAAAGCGGAGCGGTGGAACAGGTGAACCACTACTATCCTTTCGGAGGATTGTTCGGGGAAAGCGCCAATGGTGCTACGCAACCGTATAAATACAATGGCAAGGAGCTCGATCGTATGCACGGGCTTGATCTCTTCGATTACGGGGCAAGGCATTATGATGCAACTCTTGGCAGGTGGTTTGCCGTAGATCCGATGGGAGAAAAATATTACAATATATCACCATATGTATATGTGGCAAATAATCCGATAAGATTTATTGATACCGATGGGAAAAGAATTCGAATAGCTAATAACTATGCAGGAGCTATGGAAAATATTGCAAAAATAGCAGCTACAAATTTTGGAAGTCAAGTTTTAACTCATTTAATAGGTAAAAACGAAACATATACCTTAAACTCAAAATTCTGGACTTCTAGTAGCTCTTATGATCCAAATAATGGTAATATTAATTATGTTGGAACACCCTGGTATAAACAAGTTGGAGGAGTTTTAAATTCTATGACTGCAATGGGGCATGAAACGTTCCATGCTTTTGATCATAGTAACAATCTGTTTAATTCAGCTAATGCAAAATATAGTAAAGGTATTGCAGAACCTCGCGGTGTAAGTTTTGAGAACTATTTAAGAGAGGTATATTCTTTATCTCCATTGAGAGAAAAATATGGTTCAATACAGGGGAATTTTAATCAATTTACAGGAAATGGAGAAAAAATATCGAATTTTACGACATTAGGTAGTAATGCAGATAAAACAAGTTATGGTTTTAGTTATACAAAAACCACAACAGTCGTTGAAAGTTATAAAACTTTGCTGGGAATAAAAATTCCGGATAAAACAAGTACAGAAACGAATACATATTATATGACTATATCCAGAGATAAAAGCAATACCGCTTCATTTCAGATATATAATAGCGAAGAAGAATATAGAAGAGCAACCTCAAATTGGTAGAATATGAAGAATTACAAAAGGACTAAAATAATTGGATTATTCACGTTAGGCATAAACACTGTCTTATTAATCAAGTCGATTTATTTATATTATTCATACAATTTTACAAACAAATTATTTCTGTTTATGTATCCGTATTGGGTCTTATCGATAAGCGCTTTACTTGCGATTGGTGGAATATATATATCAATCCTTCTATACAAAAAAATGATTAAAATGAGATTTTTTTTTATTGCAACGTTCACAATATGGTTAATTATTATATCGAATTATTTTTTTTCAATATATTGAAAAAAATCAAATTATTGCGCCATTCCTCAATAAATGGGGAATATTACAATCAAATATCAGCACCATGAAGTGGAAAGCCGGGGCAGAAACCACCGAACGGGGGTATCAATTCGCCTATGACGGACTCAACCGGATGGCTTCCGCCTATTATGGTGAAGGAAGCGCGCTTACGACAAGTCCCAATCGCTATAATGAATTGCCTACCTATGACACAATGGGCAATATCAAAACCTTGCAACGGCAGGGCAAGCAGGACAGCGGTTACGGGTTGATCGACGACCTTACGTACACCTATACAGGCAATCAATTGACGAAAGTAACCGATGCTATCAGCGGCCCGCTTTATAACGGGGCCTTCCACTTTATGGACGGAGCCGATGTGGCAACGGAGTATGTCTATGACAAAAACGGCAACCTGACGAAAGATTACAACAAAAAGATCGTCGATATTCAGTATAATGCATTAAATTTGCCGGATGCATTGCAGTTTACGAATGACAATACAACGAGCTATATGTATGATGCTGCCGGGAGTAAGTTAAGCGTAACCCATCAGACGGCAGTGGCGGGGATCACCATTCCGATGACAAGTGTGATGACGCCGTTGGCAACGACCAACATTTTAGCGACGACAACGACGGATTATTGCGGGAATGTGATTTATGAAAACGAAGCGGTAAGCAGGATTTTGACGGAAGAGGGGTATATTACCCTTGCGGGTACTACCCCCACCTATCATTACTATTTAAAGGATCATCAAGGAAATAACCGGGTGGTTTTAAGCCAAAGCGGAGCGGTGGAACAGGTGAACCACTACTATCCTTTCGGAGGATTGTTCGGGGAAAGCGCCAATGGTGCTACGCAACCGTATAAATACAATGGCAAGGAGCTCGATCGTATGCACGGGCTTGATCTCTTCGATTACGGGGCAAGGCATTATGATGCAACTCTTGGCAGGTGGTTTGCCGTAGATCCGATGGGAGAAAAATATTACAATATATCACCATATGTATATGTGGCAAATAATCCGATAAGATTTATTGATACCGATGGGAGAAAAATTGTTCAATACAATTATACTCATTATAACAAAAGTGGATATGTTTCAGGAACATTAGGACTTTCGAATAAAACGGAAGCCGCCATGAGGGATTATGTTAACACAAAAGAAGGTCGAAGTTTTCTTTCACAATATGCTTCTGCAGGAGATGTTGTAGGAGGTTATAAATTCGAAAAAGATGGAGCATTAAGTAATCAGATTTTTGAAATTAAAGATTTTTCGTTTGAAAAAGAGACTGGGCATATTGTTCCTTTTGGATCGCAAGGTAGTATTAGTAAACCAGAACTAAATGGAAAAGGAGATGTAAAAATGACATTAAAAGTCTATTCTTTAGGATACTCTAAAGAAGATATAGGTGAAACGATCACACATGAATTACAAGTTCATGGCTATAAAAAGGCAGATGAAGCTAACGGGAAAAAAGTAACGACTGAGATTCAAGATCATAAAGCTCTGAAAAATAAAGACCTAAAACATGAAGGTTTTAAGAAATATGAATCTGTTCGCAAAGAATTGGAAATAATAGATACTGATTACATTAAAGCTTTTAAAGATGCAGAAAAAAAATATCAAGAAATATACTAAAACACTTAATGACATATTGCTGTACATTTATTGCATTTGTTGTATTGTGTTTTATAGTTGTAATAGAAAGCCTGTTTCTAATGATAGAATTAACCTAATTATTGATAATATAAAATCCACTATTCATGATAAAAGATTTGAATTAGACAGCATTACTTTCCTTTATACGGTCGATAGTGTTTTTATGTATAAGTATTTACCGACAAGATATTTTCAAACTTCTTTTTATTCTCACAAAGATAACGTTTATGAATACAGGGATATATATGATGATTTAGGTGGAAAATACTTAGGCAAAGACTCTATATTGACTTTCTCTATAAAGGATACCTCATTTGTATATTATTCAACAATTGAATTTATTTCAACAACAATAGACTATCCATATTCTGATTGCAGATATGAAATAAAAAAAATAGATGATAATAGCTATGTTACGACAAAGCAAAGTTTGATTGATACAACGTATCAAGAAATATATTATTACGATAAAAACTTCCGAATTTTTAAATTTATAAACTCTTATAGAGAAAATATTTGTGTTTATACAAGCAAATAACAGTCACGTCATTTAAACGACAACCTGACAAAAGATTATAACAAAAAGATTGTCGATATTCAATACAATGCATTAAATTTGCCAGACGGATTGCAGTTTACGAACGGCAATACGACAAGCTATGTGTACAATGCTGCCGGGGATAAGTTAAGCGTAACATACCAAACGGCAGCGGCGGGAATCACCATCCCGATGACAAGTGTGATGACACCTTTGGCAAAGGGCAACGTTTTTGCAACGACAACGACGGATTACTGCGGGAATGTGGTTTATGAGAACGGGAAAGTAAGCAGGATACTGACGGAGGAAGGATATATCACTCTTTCGGGCACTCCCCCAACGACTCCCACCTATCATTATTACCTGAAGGATCATCAGGGAAACAACCGGGTGGTGTTAAGCCAAAGCGGAGCGGTGGAACAGGTGAACCACTATTATCCTTTTGGCGAATTATTCGGGGAAAGCGCCAATACATTGATAAGTAATACAATATCAAACAATCAAGTAGCAAGTATCGTAAATAGTAGGCAAGCGACTATATTGGAAGCGAATCATAGCCACACCCTAATGGCTCAACCGTACGCAATGATGCATATTTATTCCCCGTCACGCAACAGTATACACCTTTTGGCGGGCATTCCATTTCTGGAATGCTAGATGAAATCATCGTTAAACAAAAAAACAGATAGAAAATTATGAAAAGATATATCCTTTTTTTTATACTCTCAACATTATTTATTTATGGAGTCACTGCCCAATCAAACAAGAAATTATTTAGACTAATAACTAAAGATTCCCAATGGACAAATAGAATAAGAGAAGAATTAGATTCTACTAATAAAACGGCTATATTAAAAAATCTGACAGTCCTTAATTGTCAAATGGACTCTATATTAAAAAATATAACTACAGAAAAGAAGGGCAGATATATTTCGAGTTACTATTTAACTATAGCGAAGCATAACGAAAAACTATATGTTGAAATAATTAATATAGATTCTCATAATTATATAATTGAGTTTTCTAACCAAGGGATTTCTTCAGATAACTATTTAAGAAAAGGAATTGATATTTTAGGATGTGTTATTTACAATGATTCTTATTTTTATATTCTATCCTTTCCTAAGCCAAATTCAGTAGAAGAAAAAGAAATTAGACAGATATTTGCGTCTACTAATAAAGAAATAATTATAAGAACAGAAAAAATAGATGATAACATTCTTTTTCTTGAAAGCCTTATGCGATTATATGAATATAAAAATGGTAATTTTAAATCATTAAATGACTTTCCTCCGTCTGGAAATAATAAAAGTATGCAGTAAATTGTGAGGGGGGGGGGAGGAAGCTTATTAACGTCCAATCCTAACCGGTACAATGAGTTACCAACCTACGACAAGATGGGCAATATCACATCTTGCAACGGCAAAGTAAGCAGAAAGGAATTAGACCGGTATGCACGGGCTTGAACTCTTCGATTACGGAGCAAGACATTACATAATATTCCCGTAAAAAACAGTAAGATTGAAGAGAATATACTAAATTTGCGGTT
>ENA-UOOM01001755-UOOM01001755.1-fermentation-metagenome-genome-assembly--contig:-NODE-1755-length-19881-cov-15.169878_pt1 | contig 19881 bp, 18 predicted proteins | sample MGYA00245781_ERZ724031 | MGnify/ENA primary metagenome ERZ724031 (study PRJEB28704, sample SAMN03018317) | fermentation metagenome | biome: anthropogenic terrestrial biome; feature: soil... | reverse complement strand
ATGTTCACACGCGATGGCAACCGCTTCTACCTGGGCGACGCAAACAAGCCCCAGGCCGAGATTACCTTTGAAAACGTGGGCGAGAACCGCTGGTCGGTCAGCCATACCTTTGTGGATGGCAGCCTGCGCGGCCAGGGCATGGCCGAGAAACTGCTGGACGCTGTGGCCGACCTGGCGCGCAAAGAGGGCAAAAAGCTGTCCGCCACGTGCAGCTACGCCCGCAAACAGTTTGAGACGAACGACAAGTATCAGGACGTTATCGTTTGACGGCGGCGGTTGAACCCGCCGCGCATCCCCTGGTGGCCCTATGTGCGCTGGTCGCCATGACGGCGACCGGGCTGGGCTATCAGCTGGGCAAGCAGCCGGGCCGCTACCGGCAGGGCACGGTGCTGCTGCTCAAGGGCGGCACCACCTTGCTGGCGGCCATGCTGGCGCTCTACGGGGCAAGCCGCTCTGGCCACCCCGGGCACTGGTGGCTGTTTGCCGGGCTGGTGGTGTGCGCCGCGGCCGATGTGGCGCTGGATTTGCACTTTCGCCTGGGCATGGTGGTGTTTGCTCTGGGGCACGCGTGCTACATCACGGCCTTCCTGCTGCTGGCGCCCGTGCAGCCGGTGAGCATCGCGGTGTATGTGGTGCTTCTGCTGGTGGTGCTGCTGGCGGGCCGCCGCCTGGCCGCCCATATGACCGAGCCGGTGCTCCCCTTCCAGCTGTATGGGGCGGTGATTTCGGCCATGCTGGCCCTGGCGATTGGCCTACGGCCCATGACGGCCATCGGCGCCGTGTTGTTTGTGATCAGCGATTCGCTGATTTTTTATCGCTTTGTGCGCCCGGCAGGCCGGGTGAATGACGCCGCCTGCATCCTGCTGTACTACAGTGCCCAGTACCTGCTGGCGCTGTCCACGCTGTTTTAACATCAACGCTTTGTCAAGGAGCATGCTGTGAACGACTATCGCGAGATTCTCCTCAAGGAAATGGTGCCCGCCCTGGGCTGTACCGAGCCCATCGCCATCGCGCTGTGCGCGGCCAAGGCCCGTGAGCTGCTGGGCAAGGAGCCCGAGCGCCTGCACATCTATTGCAGCGGCAATGTCATCAAAAACACCCAGAGCGTGGTGGTGCCCAACACCGGTGGCATGGCCGGCATCGCGGCGGCGGGCGCTGCCGGGTGCTTTGGCGGCAACGCCGCCCTGGGGCTGGAAGTGCTGACCTCCATGACGCCGCAGGCTATTGCCCGCGCGGCTGCGTGCATTGACGCGGGCTGTGTGCAGGTCAGCCATGCCAAGGGCGTGGATAACCTGTACATCCGTGTGGTGGCGACAGCGGGCGAGGACGAGGCCGAGGCCACCATCGCAGGCGCCCACAACCGCGTGACGGCGCTGAAGAAAAACGGGCAGGACATGATGCCCACCGCCGATGACATGGCCGCCGCTCAGGCGGACGCGGCCGAGGGCTTCTCGGTGGATAGCATCCTGGCCTACGCCAAGGCGCTTGATTTTGACGCCGAGGCGGAGCTGACCGCCCGCCTTGACAAGCAGGCGGACGACAACTACGTCATTGCCCGCGAGGGCATGGATAACGACTGGGGCGCCAGCGTCGGCCGCACGCTGGTGGAGACCTATCCCGATGACAGCCGCGCGCGCATCCGTGCCTACGCGGCCGCCGGGTCCGACGCGCGCATGGCCGGCTGCTCGCGACCGGTGGTCATCAACTCGGGCTCGGGCAACCAGGGCATGACGGTCAGCCTGCCGCTGATTATCTACGCGCAGGATATGGGGGTAGACCGCGACCGGCTGCGCCGGGCGCTGGTGATATCAAACCTCATGGCCATCTACATCAAGCGGCTCATCGGCAAACTCTCCGCCTTCTGCGGTGTGGTCAGCGCCGCCGCTGCCGCGGGCGCCGGGCTGGCCTGGCTGCAGGGCATGGGGGAGGAGCAGATTGGCTCGGTCATCAGCAATACGCTGCTCACCTCCGGCGGCATCCTGTGCGATGGGGCCAAGGCCTCCTGCGCCACCAAGATATCCGTATCGCTGGATAACGCCCTGCTGGCGCTGGAGATGACCAAGCGAGGCCGCCTGCTGCCCGAGGGGCAGGGCCTGTGTGGCCGCACCGCCGATGAAACCATCCGCAACGTCGCCCGTGTGGCGCGCGAGGGCATGAAGGAGACCGACGACCAGATTCTGGAGACCATGCTCTACGGCTGCGCGCCCAGGCCCGAAGCAGCAGGATAAACGAATAGCAAAACAGAAGCACCGCCCCTGCGCAGCGTATCGTCTGCACAGGGGCGGCTTTTCATGTCGATGCGTAATGGAAGTGAATCAAATGGTCATGGCCGGTGCTGCTTCAGGTTCGCCTGTTCGAGGCGCAGCTTGCGGTAGCTATCCAGCCGTATGGCGGACAGTTGCCCGGCCTCCACCGCGGCGCGCACAGCGCAGCCGGGCTCGCAACCGTGCTGGCAGTCGCCGAAGCGGCATCCTGTTGCCAGCGCCGTGATGTCTTCAAAGGCAGCGTCGGCATCGCTGTCATACAGCTTCAGCTCCCGCATGCCGGGGGTGTCAATCAGAAAGCCGCCGCCCGTCAGGGGAATCAGCTCTCTGGTTGTAGTGGTGTGGCGGCCCTTGTCCAGATAGGCACTGGTGTGGGCCGTGCGCAGGCGCTGCTCATCCAGCAGCGCGTTGATGAGGGAGGATTTGCCCACGCCCGACGAGCCCAGCAGCACGGCCCGCTGGCCATGCAGCAGGCGGCGCAATTCATCGATGCCCTGGCCGGTGTGGGCAGAAACGATAATCATCGCCCTGGGCGGGCGCAGCGCCCGCAGGGGCGCCAGCCATTTTTCGGGCTCGGGGGCCAGGTCGGCCTTGGTGAGCAGCAACACGGCGGGCATGCCCGCGCCGTCGCTCATCGCCAGGTACCGGTCCAGGCGCTTTGGGTTGAATTCGTCGTTCAAGGAGGTGCAGATCAGCGCCATGTCCACATTGGCGACCATCGGCTGGGGCTTGCCCCTGCGCCCGGCCTCCACGCGGCTGAGCACGCTGGTGCGGGGCGCCATCGAAACAATGCGCGCCGCGCCGCCCGTGTCGGTCGCCCGGTCCAGGGCGACCCGGTCGCCGGTAACCAGCGCGGTCTGCTGTTGTTCGAGCAGTCTTCGCAGGCCGCCCGAGGGGGCGGCGGAGAGGTCCAGGTTTTCCTGCGGTAGCCACACGCGAAAAGCGCCGCGGTGCTGCGCGCAAACAATGCCTTGATAGGTGGTCATCATACCCTTTCAGGGCGCAAAAAAAGCGCCGGTCGATTTATCTCCCGGACGCCATGGGCACACTGGCCGGATAATCCGCTATGCCGGGAGCCATGCGGACAGAGCCTTCTTCGCTTTTTTCATACTTGATCCGCACCGCCCTTTCTTTCATAGAATAGGCGCATTATAGCCCGATTCATATGATAAGTCAACGATTTTCAAGCCCTATCGTTTAAGGCAGTCTTGAACTGGGGATACTCTTTTGCTATAATGAACCATAACAACCCCACTTTGGTTCAGAACAATTAATAGGAGGAAACCCCATGAAGAAATTCCTGACCCTGATGCTGGTGCTCGCGCTGGCGCTGCCCTTTGGCGTGTTTGCCGCTGAGACCTACGAAATCGCCATGGTAACCGATATCGGCACCATCGATGACAAATCCTTCAACCAGGGCACCTGGGAAGGCATCGTCGAGTTCGCCGAAAAGAACGGCAAGACCTACAACTACTATCAGCCCACCGCCCAGTCCACCGAAGTATACCTGGACATGATTGAGCAGGCGGTCAATGCCGGCGCCAAGGTGGTTGTCACCCCCGGCTTCCTGTTTGAGCAGCCGATCTTCCAGGCCCAGGATATGTATCCGGACGTCAGCTTCATCCTCATCGACGGCAACCCCAACGATGGCGACTGGAGCAAGGCCACCGGCCCCGAATACCGCACCGAGAAGAATGCTGTTGGCATCGTGTACGCTGAGGAGCAGGCCGGTTTCCTGGCTGGCTACGCGGCGGTGAAGGACGGCTACACCAAGCTGGGCTTCATGGGCGGCATGGCGGTGCCCGCGGTCATCCGCTTTGGCTACGGCTTCGTGCAGGGCGCGGAATACGCGGCCAACGAGCTGGGCATTAAGGACCTGCAGATGAACTACCACTACACCGGCGGCTTTGAGGCCACCCCCGAGGCGCAGAGCCGGGCGGCCTCCTGGTATGCTGACGGCATCGAAGTCATCTTCGCCTGCGGCGGCGCCGTGGGCAACAGCGTGATGGCGGCGGCCGAGGCAGCGGATGCCAAGGTCATCGGCGTGGACGTGGACCAGTCTGCCCAGAGCAAGAAGACGGTCATCACCTCCGCCACCAAGGGCCTGGCCCCCTCCGTTATCCAGACCCTGACCGAGTACTATGACGGCAACTTCCCCGGCGGCGAGGCGCTGGTGATGGATGCGGCCTCCGACGGCGTTGCGCTGCCCATGGCCACCTCCCAGTTCAAGACCTTCAACCAGGCGGACTATGACGCCATCTTTGCCAAGCTGGTGGCCCACGAGATCACCTTGCTCAAGGATACCGACATCGCCAGCGTGACCGAGATTCCGGTCGAGACCATGACGGTGAACGAGGTTAAGTAATCACACCCCACAGGGCTGTCCGCCGGGCGGGCAGCCCTCTTTTTTCCTACTTATGTACATTTCCTCTTTCGTTCAGTATGATCCACTTACCTGATACGCACAAAGGGAGACCGATGCAAGACTATATCATCGAAATGCTCCACATCACCAAGGATTTTCCCGGCATCCGCGCCAATGATGACATCACGCTGCAACTGCGGCGGGGAGAGATTCACGCCCTGCTGGGCGAAAACGGCGCCGGCAAGTCCACGCTGATGAGCATCCTGTTTGGCCTGTACCAGGCCGACCGGGGAGAGATCCGCAAGGACGGCAAGCCCGTGCAGGTGCGCAACCCCAACGACGCCAACGCCCTGGGCATCGGCATGGTGCACCAGCATTTCAAGCTGGTGCATAATTTCACGGTGCTGGAGAACATCGTGCTGGGGGTGGAAACCACCGAGCACGGTGTGCTCAAGATGGACGAGGCCCGGGAGAAGGTGATGCGGCTGTCCCGGCAGTATGGCCTGAGCATCGACCCGGATGCCCACATCGAGGACATCACGGTGGGCATGCAGCAGCGGGTGGAAATCCTCAAGATGCTGTACCGCGACAACCAGATCCTCATCTTTGACGAGCCCACCGCCGTGCTCACACCCCGGGAGATTGACGAGCTGATGAACATCATGCGGGGCCTGGCCCAGGAGGGCAAGAGCATCCTGTTTATCACCCACAAGCTGGCCGAAATCAAGGCCGTGGCCGACCGGGTGACGGTGCTGCGCAAGGGGGCCTATGTGGGCACGGTACAGGTAGCCGATACCACGGTCGAGCAGATGGCCGAGATGATGGTGGGCCGCAAGATCAGCTTCGTGCTGGACAAGCAGGAGAAGGCCCCCGGCCAGGCTGCCCTGTCGGTGCGCGACCTGTCGGTCGCCGGCCGCCACAACAAGAAGGCGGTGGACGGCGTCAGCTTTGACGTGCACCAGGGCGAGATTGTGTGCATCGCGGGCATCGACGGCAACGGGCAGAGCGAGCTGGTCTACGCGCTGACCGGGCTGATGCCCCTGCAATCGGGCCAGGTGCTGATGAACGGGGAAGATATTACGCAGTACAGCATCCGCCGCCGCAACGACCTGGGCCTGGGGCACATCCCCGAGGACAGGCATAAGTACGGCCTGGTGCTGGACTACGATTTGCAGCAAAACCTGGCGCTGAAGGACTACCACAAGCCCGAGATGCAGCAGCACGGATTCATCCGCTTTGACCGGGTGCGCGCGCACGCGGAGGATTTGATCTCCCGCTTTGACATCCGCTCGGCCCAGGGGCCGGACACGGTGTCCCGCAGCATGTCGGGCGGCAACCAGCAAAAGGCGATTATCGCGCGGGAGATTGACATCAAGCCCGAGGTGCTCATTGCTGTGCAGCCCACCCGCGGCCTGGATGTTGGCGCCACCATGTACATCCACGAACAGCTGATCAAAGAGCGCGATAGCGGCAAGGCGGTGCTGCTCATCTCGCTGGAGCTGGACGAGGTATTCCAATTGGCGGACCGCATTCTGGTCATCTTTGAGGGCCGCATCGTGGCCGAGTTTGCCGGCAAGGAGGCCACCGCGCAGGAGCTGGGCCTTTACATGGCCGGCAGCAGGAAGGAGAACGCCTGACATGAATAAGGTAAGAAAAAGCCTGTCCAGCGCCTCCGCCTCGCTGCTGGCGATTGTGGCGGGGCTGCTGGCGGGGTTTGTGATTCTGCTGATATCCAACCCGCAAAACGCGCTGCGCGGCCTGGGCACCATTTTGATTGGCGGCTGGAACAACGGCATGAAGGGCGTGGGCCAGGTGCTGTACTTCGCCACGCCCATCATCATGACCGGCCTGTCGGTCGGCTTCGCGTTCAAGACGGGCATGTTCAACATCGGCGCCTCCGGGCAGCTGATGGTGGGCGGCTTTGTATCCATCTATGTGGGCGTCACGTGGACGTTCCTGCCCGGCGCCCTGCACTGGATTGTGGCGCTGCTGATGGGCATGCTGGCCGGCATGGTGTGGGGCATGATTGTGGGCATCTTCAAGGCGCTGCTCAACGTGCACGAGGTCATCAGCTCCATTATGCTCAACTACATCGGCATGTACGGCGTCAACTACCTGGTCAAGAATTCGCACCTGTTTGACGCTTTGCGCAACCAGACGGTCAACGTGGCCAACAACGCCGTGATTCCCAAGGCCGGGCTTGACAACATCTTCTACATGCTCAAGGGCCGCTTCCACGACGCGTCCAGCGTCAACGCGGGCATATTGATTGCCATCGGGTTCGCGGTGCTGATATATATCCTGCTGGGCCGCACCACCTTCGGCTACGAGCTGAAGGCCTGCGGCTTCAACCGCCATGCCAGCCGCTATGCAGGCATCAGCGAGAACCGCGCCATCATTACCTCCATGGCCATCGCGGGCGGCCTGGCCGGTGTGGCAGGGGCGCTGATGTATCTGGCGCCGGCCAGCGGCATGCACATTCACGTGGCCGAGGTGCTGGCAGCCCAGGGCTTCAACGGCATCGCGGTGGCGCTGCTGGGCATGTCCAACCCCATCGGCATCATCTTCACGGGCCTGTTCATCGCCCACATCACGGTGGGGGGCAGTTACCTGCAGTCCCTCAAGTACATGAAGGAAATCATCGACGTCATCATCGGCCTCATCATCTACTTCAGCGCCTTCTCGCTGTTGGTGCGCGACATCATGAGGCGCGTTGCCCGCCGCGGCAAGGAGAAGGACGCCGCGGCACCCGAGCCTGTCAAAGAGGAGGTGGAGCGCTGATGGATACCATCTTTTTCCTGGTGCAGCAGATGATGTTCTTCTCCATCCCGCTGCTGATTGTGGCCCTGGGCGGCATGTTCTCCGAGCGTTCCGGCGTGGTCAACATCGCGCTGGAGGGCATCATGGTGGCGGGCGCGTTCTGCTCCATCTTCTTCATCAGCAAGATGCAGGACACCATGAGCGGCCAGTGGCTGCTGATATTGGCCATCCTCATCGCGGTGGGCAGCGGCATGCTGTTTTCCCTGCTGCATGCCTACGCCGCCATCAACCTGCGCAGCGACCAGACCATCTCGGGCACGGCGCTTAACGTGATTGCGCCTGCCGCCGCCATCTACCTGGCGCGCATGGTGCAGCCCAACGGCGTGCAGCAAATTGAGTTCAACAACACCTTTCGCATCGCCAGCGTGCCGGTGCTGGGGGATATCCCGGTGCTTGGGCCGCTGCTGTTCCAGAACGCGTACATCACCACCTACATCGGCCTCATCATCTTCGCGGTGGCAGCCTTCGTGCTGTACAAGACGCGCTTTGGCCTGCGCCTGCGCGCCTGCGGCGAGCATCCCCAGGCGGCCGACAGCGTGGGCATCAATGTGTACCGCATGCGCTACGCGGGCGTGCTCATATCCGGCGCGCTGGCCGGGCTGGGCGGCCTGGTGTATGTCATCCCCACCTCTACCAACTTCAATGCCACGGTATCGGGCTATGGCTTCCTGGCGCTGGCGGTGCTCATCTTCGGCCAGTGGAAGCCCCTGCGCATCCTCATCGCGGCCTTCTTCTTCGGCCTGATGAAGACGGTGGCCTCAGCCTATTCGGGCATCGCGGTGCTCAAGGACCTGGGCATCCCAAGCGACGTGTACAAGATGATTCCCTTCATCGCCACGCTGATTGTGCTGGCCTTCACCAGCAGAAAATCCCAGGCCCCGCGCGCCAGCGGCGTGCCCTACGACAAGGGCGCCAGGTAGCCCTGTGGCCACCGACGCTATGTACATCGCCTATGTGGAGGCGCAGGTTGCCGATGCCGGCGCCGTGCGCAGCCGCAGGATGTTCGGCGAATACATGGTCTACGTCAACGACAAGCCCTTGCTGCTGGTGTGCGACAACACGGTGTTCGTTAAAATGCGCCCGGAGTTGGCGAATTTGATGGCTGCCGCCGACACGGCGGAGCCTTACCCCGGGGCCAAGCCGCACTACCTGCTGGACATTGACAATCGGGCGCTGAGCCTGCGGGTGCTTTCCATTTTGGAACCCATTACTCCACTGCCCGCCAGGCGGGCGCGCAAGCCGGCGAAGTAGCCCCATCCCGCGACAATAAAATGGATTGCCAAGGTGTGTACCGCGGCAATCCCTTTTCAATGAATGTGGTAGGAGGAACCCAGTGCAAGAGTTTGTGAACGGCGCCATCCAGGGCGTCAAGAAGTTCTTTTCGGAGGCCACGGCCGACATGGCGCTGAGCATCGTGGGGGCGCTTGCGCTGCTGCTGGCGGGGCGCTTCATCATCAAGCGCGCCATGCGCCTGTTTGACCACTACACCACCAAGAGCAAGCTGGATCAGGGCCTCATCAGCTTTTTGAGCAGCCTGATCTCCATCACGCTGCACACCATTTTAATCATCAGCATCGCCACATCTTTAGGCGTGCCCAGCACCAGCTTCATCGCCATCCTGTCCTCGGTGGGTCTGGCGGTGGGCCTGGCGCTGCAGGGCAGCCTGGGCAACTTTGCCGGCGGGCTGATGCTGCTGCTGTTTCACCCCTTCCGGGTGGGCGATTATATCAAGGCAGGCGATGTGGAGGGCACGGTGGCCAGCATGAACGTGATGTACACGCAGCTGACCACCTTTGACCGCAAGAAAATCATACTGCCCAACAGCAGCCTGTCAAACGGCGTGGTCACCAACTTTTCGGCCTATGATACCCGCCGGGTGGACATCCCCTTCATGCTGGCCTACGATACCGATATCGCCCAGGCCAAAGCGCTGATGGAGCGCACAGCCCTGGCTCACCCCCTGGTGCTGCCGGACCCGGCGCCCGCGGCGCGCATGGGCGCCATGCAGGGTGGCCTGCTCAGCTTCACGCTGCGCGTGTGGTGCCGCACACCGGATTTCTGGACGGTCACCTTCGACCTCACCGAGGGGCTTAAGCAGGCCTTTGACCACCAGGGCATCGAGGCACCGCCGCCCCAGAGCGTCACCATGCTGCGCGAGCGGGCCAAGCTCTAAGGCGGCGTATATTCTGGCGATTGGTTATTCTTCGGCCTCTGCCTGCGTGTCGGCGGGGCCGAATTCCTTTTCCAGGATGCGTACGCGCTCCGCGTGGCTTACCACCCGGTGAATCTGGTGCAGCATCCACACATGACCGTCCGGGTCACTGAAGACAGCGTTTGATACGCCCATCTGCGCCATCTCGGTCACGGGCTGTATCTGATTGCAGCCGGCCTCGATGGCCGCGTCCCACGCCGCTTTGATATCCGGCACCAGCACGTTGAGCCAGGAGGGCAGGGGCTGCCCAGGCTGCGGTGCTGTCAGGCCATAGTCCGGGTTCTCGTCCAGCAGGTGAATGCGCGTACCATAGATGGAAAACACCGCCTCGTTGGTCCCCTTGGGGAAGTTGGATACCTCAATGCGCTTCACCTCAAAGATGCGCTCGTATAGCGCCAGGGCGGCCAGGCTGTCGCGGACAACCAAATCAATTTCTACACCGGTGATGTGGGTCATGGCTTCCTCCAATGATTTATATTCGCTGAAGTATACCCCGGATGTGGGCAATGAGCGCTGAATAACATCAGAACAACAAAGGACCGCTGCGAGGCGATCCTTTGTAGTATCCAGGTAGTGATTTTGCTCAGTTGTACCTGGGCACCAGGCCTTCGGCGTGCCAGGGCAGCCAGGCAACCGCGCCGTGCAGCATGTTGAACACCACGTAGTAGCGTTCATGCGTGCGCCAGCCGCCTGCGGTGGAGTAACTGGTGGAGTTAATCTGGCACTGGGGCAGCTGTGCCTGCAGGTCGGCCACCAGCTCGGGGCTCACCGGGTCATTGGAATTGCGGTTGTTGCTGTTGTACACCCACAGCCGCTCCAGCCCCTTGAGGCCGTACAGGGGGGTAAAATCTTGCGTCTGGTTAAAGCAGATGTTGAGGTCAATGAGGTTCTCCAGGCCGCTCAGCGGCGAATAATCTTCAATATAATTGTTAAACAGCTCCGCGTACTCCAGCTTTTCCAGCTTTTTGAGCGGCGAAATATCGGTGATAAAGTTGCCGGCCAGAATGATGACGCGCAGCTCGGTCAAATCCTCGATGAAGCTGATATCGTCAATGGCGTTGTGCCCCAGGTCCAGCGCGCGCAGTTCGGTGCAGTACTTCAGCTGGCGGAAATCCGAACTCTTGTGCAGCTCGGAGCGTTTGTTGTGGTTGTTGGCGTAAGCGGTGGCATCCGTGCGGATATAGTGCTCATCCACCAGGCGAATGGTCCAGCCGAATTTGATGTCCGGATAGCGCTCGGCCAGCAGGTCGATTTCCTCGGCCTTCAGGCGGCTTTCAAACATGTCTATGCGCGATAGGCCGGGATGCGCGTCGATGAAGCGAATCAGCTCGTTGATGTCCGTCACGCGGATCTCGCCCAGGTTGACATAACGGGCATTGACGGCCAGCTGTACATCGGTCAGGGAGGGCTTGGGTTGTTCGGCCAACGCGGCGGTGGTGGTCAGCAGCAGAATCGTCAGCAGCACTGCGGATAGGAACTTTCTCATGTCTCTCCTTCTCTCATGCCCTGGGGCGGTTTGGGTCCCGCTGATGGCGCCGGCACAGCCCGCGCGAAAGGGACGGCGCTCACTATAACACAAATAATTTTATTCCGCAACATTTCGACATAATTGTGAAATAATTACACAACAGATGTGCCGGATAGGAGAAGAACGGTCGGTAGATTTTGTGTCAGCACCCTGCCCGCGGGGGACAGTGCCGCTGATTTATGATAGAATGAGGGCATCAAAAAAACACTGGCTGACCCGGGACAGGGCCCAGGGCGACAGCCGGTATATGGTACAAGGAGGCGTTGAGATGGATTACAATCAAATGGCTTTGGAGCTGTCTGAAAAGCATCGCGGCAAGCTGGAGGTGGTCTCCAAGGTGCCGGTGACCAACCGTGAGGAGCTAAGCGTGGCCTATACCCCCGGCGTGGCCGAGCCCTGCCGCCGCATCCACGCCGACAAGCACGATGCCTATAAGTACACCATCAAGGGCCGCACCGTGGCCGTGGTGAGCGACGGCACCGCCGTGCTGGGCCTGGGCGACATCGGGCCGGAGGCCGCCATGCCGGTCATGGAGGGCAAGGCCGTGCTGTTCAAGGCCTTTGGCAATGTGGATGCCTTCCCCATCTGCCTGGATACCAAGGACACCGAGGAAATCATCAAGACCGTCAAATACCTGGCCCCCACCTTTGGCGGCATCAACCTGGAGGACATCGCTTCCCCCCGCTGCTTTGAGATTGAGCGCCGCCTGAAAGCGGAGCTGGACATCCCCATTTTCCATGACGACCAGCACGGCACCGCCGTGGTAACGGCCGCCGGCCTCATCAACGCCCTCAAGGTGGTGGGCAAGGAGTGGAAGGATGTGTCCATCCTCATCAGCGGCTCGGGCGCCGCGGGCATTTCCATCGCCCGGCTCCTGATGCAGCTGGGGCCCAAGGACATCGTGCTCACTGCGCGCCGCGGCGCGCTGGCCCCGGGCGAGGAGTGGATGAACGAGGCCCAGCGCGAAATCGCCAGCGAGACCAACCGCGACAAGCAGCGCGGCCCGCTCAGCGAGGTCATCAAGGGCAAGGACATCTTCCTGGGCGTTTCCGGCCCCGGCATTCTGACCACCGAGATGGTGGCCACCATGGCCAGGGACCCCATTGTCTTTGCCATGGCCAACCCTACCCCCGAGATTATGCCCGACGAGGCCAAGGCGGGCGGCGCAAAAGTGATTGCCACCGGCCGCAGCGATTTCCCCAACCAGATCAACAACGTGCTGGTGTTCCCCGGCATTTTCAAGGGCGCCCTGATGGTGGAAGCCCGCGACATCACCGAGGAGATGAAGCTGGCCGCCGCGCGCGCTATCGCCTCGCTGTGCGCGCCGGAAGAAATCAACCCCGAGTACATCATCCCCGGCCCCTTTGACATGCGCGTGGCCGACGCCGTGGCCGAGGAAGTGGCCACCGTGGCCGAGCAGACGGGCATCGCCCGCGTGCCCCGCAAATAAAGGCGCCACAGCCCTGCGGTATTCGATGCAGCCCCAGCATGCCTCGTTCCCGGCGGATAGGCCGCCGGGAACGGCTGTATAGGCCGGGCGTCGCCGCTTTCGCCACGGCCGGTATGCCCTTTTCACCATGAAGGAGAGCCCATGAACCTGTTGCTGTCCATTTCGGCGGTCTTTCCGATTTTCTTCTATCTACTGGCGGGCGCCGCGCTGCGCCGGGGCGGCAAGCTGTCTGACACCACCATGAACCAGGTGAACAAGATTGTCTACAGCTACTGCTTCCCATTTAACATGTTCGCCAATGTGTACCGCACCAACATCGGCGAGGTACTAAACCCGGGCTTCCTCATCACTATGCTGGTGCTGGTGCTGGTGGTCATTGTGTTAAACGTGCTGCTGGTGCCCCGCCACTTCAAGGACAGGGCTGTGCAGGGCAGCGTGATGCAGGGCATCATCCGCGGCAACATGCTGCTGTTTGCCCTGCCGGTGGTCAGCGTCATCAGCGGGCCCGATCAGGTGGGCCTGGTCTCGCTGTGCATCGCCATTGTGGTGCCGGTGTACAACATCCTGTGCGTGGTGATTCTGGAGTCCCTGCGCGGCGCGCAGCTCAAGCCGGGGCACCTGGCGCTGAGCATCATCAAAAACCCGCTCATCCTGGGCGCGGCGCTGGGCCTGCTGGTCAAGCTGGCGGGCATCCGCTTCCCCGTGTTTGTCGAGCGCACCATTGCAGAGATTGCCGGCATCGTGACGCCCGTGGCGCTGGTCATGCTGGGCGGCGGTCTGCGTATCGCCGATACCGTTACCTACCGGCGCGAGCTGGTGGTGGTTAGCGTGGCCAAGCTGCTGCTGGTGCCCCTGCTGTTCGTGCTGACGGTCAAGCTGCTGGGCTTTGACAAGGTGGCCGTCACCACCGCCATGGCGCTGGGCGCGGTGCCCAATGCCGTATCTAGCTACGTGATGGCCAAGGAGATGGAGGCCGACAGCGTGCTGGCGGGCCAGATTGTGGCCGTCACCACGGTGCTGTCCATGGCCTCGGTGTTCCTGTGGGTGTTTGTACTGTCCAACCTGGGGTGGATTGGGTAGGGAAAAGCCGGATGAAGCAGCGCATGCATAAGGTCATCGTCATCGGCAGCCCGGGCAGCGGCAAGAGCACGTTTGCCCGGGCTTTGCACGCGGTGACCGGCCTGCCGCTGTATCACCTGGACAACTTGTATTGGAACGCGGACGCCTCCAATGTGGACAGCGCCGTGTTTCGCCAGCGTCTGGCGCAGGTGCTGCGGCAGCCCGCATGGATTGTGGATGGCAACTACGCCTCCACCATGGAGATGCGGCTGCGGGCGTGCGACACGGTGTTTTTTCTGGATTATCCGGTGGCTGTATGCCTGCGGGGCATCGCCGACAGAAGGGGCAAGCCGCGCCCCGATTTGCCCTGGGTGGAGCCGCCGGACCATGTGGACGAGGAGTTCGTCGGCATGATACGCGCCTACCCGGAAGTCGGCAGGCCGCAGGTGCTGGCGCTGTTGGCGCGCTATCCGAAGAAGAACGCGGTCATCTTCCGCGACCGGGCGGAATCGGCTGATTACCTGCGCCGCCTGGCGGCGGATTGGCGGGCCGATTCCTTTACAACGGCCGTGTTTTTGAGTATCCTATATGGAGAAAATAAGCCATATCACGCGGCGGCATCGCGCTGCCGCATCAAGGAGGGAAATATGCAGATACAGGGCAGGGCGATGGCGGGCACGCTGGAGTCCAACGACGTGATGGTCACAGTGTCCCCGGCGCAGGCGCTGGAGGTGCAGGTGACATCCATCGTGCTGGGCCAGTTTGGCGAGGAGCTCAAGCGCGTGGCGCTGGATACCGCGGCACAGTTAGGCGTGCAGGGCGCGCTGATTGAACTGGATGACCGCGGCGCGGTGGAATGCACCGTGCGCGCCCGGGTGGAGACGGCGCTCACGCGCGCGAAGGAGGCCAAGTCATGAGGCGCTCGATGATGTTTGTGCCGGGCAACAATCCCGGTATGCTGCTCAACGCCGATGTATACGGCGCGGATTCCCTCATCCTGGACCTGGAGGACGCGGTCGCCCCCGGTGAAAAGGACGCGGCGCGCGTGCTGGTGCGCAACGCCCTGCGCACCTTTGACTACGGCAGCGCCGAGGTCATCATCCGCATCAACCCGCTGGGCACCTCCTATATTGAGGATGATATCCGCGCGGTGGTGCCGCTGAAGCCCGCGCTGATCATGCCCACCAAGGTGGCCGGGGCGATGGACATCCACGCCGTCAGCGCCATGATACTGGCCGCCGAGCGCGAGAATGGCCTGCCCGAGGGCAGCGTGGGGCTCATCCCCCTGCTGGAGACCGCCCTGGGCATCGAAAACGCCTACCAGATCGCCACGGCCGACCCGCGGGTGAAGGCCATCTTCCTGGGCGCGGAGGACCTCAGCAGCGATTTGCAGGCCATCCGCAGCAAGGAGAACCACGAGATTCTATACGCCCGCGGCCGGGTGGTGATGGCGGCGCGCGCCGCCGGAGTGGATTGCTACGACACCCCTTTCACCGATGTGAACGACGATGAGGGGCTGGCGCAGGACGCGGCCTTTGCCCGCGCCATCGGCTTCACCGGCAAAGCGGTCATATCGCCCCGGCATGTGCCCGCGGTCAACGAGGCGTTCAGCCCATCGGACAAGGACATCGCCTACGCGCGGGAAGTCATGGCCGTCATCGAGGAGGGCGAGCGCATGGGCCGCGGCGCGGTATCGTTGCGCGGCAAGATGATTGACAAGCCCATTGTCGACCGGGCGCGCCGCGTGCTGGAGGCAGCCGAGGCGCTGGGATTGGGAGGATACGAGCATGAATAAGCTGATTGGCGGCCTCAAGCAGGCCATGGACGCCTGCAAACTGCGCGACGGCATGACGCTGTCCTTCCACCACCACCTGCGCAACGGCGATCAGGTGTTAAACCAGGTGCTGGCGGAGGCCGCGGCCCTGGGCGTCAAGGGGCTTACCATACAGGCCAGCAGCCTGTTTGACGTGCATGCCCCGCTGATTGACCACATCAAGAGCGGCGTGGTCACCGGCATCGAGACCAACTACATGAGTGGCGGCATTGGCCGCGCCATTTCCGAGGGTGTGCTGGCACAGCCCGTGCGCTTCCGCAGCCATGGCGGCAGGCCCGATGCCATCGACACCGGACGGGTGCACATTGACATCGCCTTTGTGGCAGCGCCGGCGGCTGATGCCCGCGGCAACGCCAACGGCGTGGCCGGCCCCGCCGCCTGCGGCTCGCTGGGCTATGCCATGAGCGACGCGCGCCATGCCGAGCGCGTGGTCATCGTGACCGACCACCTGGAGCCCTATCCGCTGATGCCCGCCTCCATTGGCGAGGAGGATGTGGATTATGTGGTGCAGGTGGACTCCATCGGCGACCCCAAGGGCATTGTGTCGGGCACCACCCGCATCACCCGCGACCCCGTTGGCCTGACCATCGCGCGCTATGCCGCCCAGGTGATTGAGCACAGCGGGTTGCTGAAGCCCGGCTTCTCCTTCCAGACGGGGGCAGGCGGCGCGTCCCTGGCCGTCACCCAATATCTGAAGCCCATCATGAAGCGCCTGGGCGTGACCGGCAGCTTCGGCCTGGGCGGCATCACCGGCTATCTGGTGGACATGCTGGAGGAGGGCTACTTCGAATCCTTGATGGATGTGCAGTGCTTCGACCTGCGGGCGGTGCAGTCCATCCGCGACAACCCCCGCCACCAGGAGGTATCGGCCACCCGCTATGCCAGCCCCAGCGCCAAGTCGGCTGCCGTCAACTCGCTGGATGTGGTGGTGCTGGGCGCCACCGAGATTGATACCGGCTTTAATGTCAACGTGCATACCGATTCCAACGGCGTCATCATGGGCGGCTCAGGCGGCCACAGCGATACCGCTGCCGGCGCCAAGCTGAGCATGATTGTGGCGCCGCTGTTCCGCGCGCGCCTGCCCATTGTGGTGGACAAGGTGCTGTGCGTCACCACCCCAGGCGATACCGTGGATGTGCTGGTCACCCAGCGAGGTGTCGCGGTCAACCCCGCGCGTCCCGAGCTGCGCGACAGCCTCAAGCAGGGCGGCCTGCCGGTGTTTGACATCGAGGAGCTGAAGAACATGGCCGAGCGCGTCACGGGCAAACCCGCCCTCGTGCGCCCCCAGGGCCGCGTGGTGGCCGAGGTGGAGTACCGCGACCAGCGAATTATCGACAGGATACATAGCATTAACAGCTGACATAGCCAGGTTGGTATGGTGGCGGCAGAGCATCGCCTTGCTTTGCCGCCATCGCACTGCTATAATGTGCTCAAATGGAGCATATCTGGCCAAATACCGCAGGACAGCAGGAGTTTTGAAGGCAAGGATGGTGTTCATGACCATAAATCGCGCAGCCAATGAAATCATCGTACGCATGCAGGGCGTCAGCAAGAGCTTCCCCGGCGTGAAAGCGCTGGATGGGGTGGATTTTGACCTGCGCGCGGGCGAGGTCATGGCGCTGCTGGGTGAAAACGGCGCGGGCAAGTCCACGCTGATGAAGATTCTCAGCGGCGTATATCAGCGCGATGAGGGCCAAGTGACCGTCTTTGGCAAGGAAGTGGAGGTTGGTCTCACCCCGCGCAAGGCGCAGGAGCTGGGCATCACCATCATCCACCAGGAATTGAACATGTGCCAGCACCTGACGGTGGCGGAGAACATTTTCCTGGGCCGCGAGCTGCGCATGAAGGACGGCAGGCTGGACAACAAATCTATGAACCAGGCGGCCGCCCAGGTGCTGGAGCGGCTGCGCATAGACATCCGCCCGACGGATGTGGTGGGCAACCTGCAGCTATCCAAGCGCCAGATGGTGGAGATTGCCCGCGCGCTGTCCACCGACGCGCGGGTGCTGATTATGGATGAACCCACCAGCGCCCTGACGGCGCGCGAGATACAGGATTTATTCCAGATTATCCGCCAGTTGCGCGACGAGGGCCGCGGCATCATCTACATCAGCCACCGGCTGGAAGAGTTGCAGCATATTGTGGACCGGGTCACCGTCCTGCGCGATGGCAAGCACATCCGCACCATGGAGTGGCAGGATACCAGTCTGCCCGAAATCATCAGCCTGATGGTGGGGCGCGACATCAAGGAGAAGTTCCCCCGGGTGGAGAGCGTGCGCGGCAAGCCGATTTTTGAGGTACACGGCCTCAATGCCGGGCGCCTGGTGCGCGACGTATCGCTCACCCTCTACGAGGGGGAGATATTGGGCATCGCGGGCCTGGTGGGCGCCGGCCGCACCGAGACCACCCGCGCCATCGTGGGGGTGGACCCCAAGGATTCTGGTCGCCTGGTACTGGACGGCCGGGAGATACGCATCAACAAGCCCATGGACGCCATCAGGCAGGGTGTGGTGCTGGTGCCTGAGGACCGCAAGCGCGACGGCCTGTGTGTCAAGCTGAGCGTCACCAGCAATGTGGAATTGCCCAACCTGGACATCGTATCCACCCCGGCTGGTGTGGTGCGCGTGCGTCAGGTGGCCGACATGGTCAAGAAGGCCATCAGCAACCTGTCCATCCGCCTGCCCGGCCCGCATGTGGATGCGGCCAGCCTGTCGGGCGGCAACCAGCAAAAGGTGGTGGTGGGCAAGTGGCTGGCGCGCAACTCCCGCGTGGTGATTTTTGATGAGCCTACCCGCGGCATCGACGTGGCCGCCAAGGTGGAGATATATCATCTGATGAACCAGCTTAAGCAGCAGGGCATCGGCGTGATGTTCATCTCATCCGAAATGCCCGAGGTGCTGGGCATCGCCGACCGCATTGTGGTGATGTGCGACGGGCGCGTCACCGGCGAACTGATGCGCGAGGAGGCCACCCAGGAGAAGATACTGGAATACGCCACCCGCTTTGACTACAAGCTGGACACAGCCGCTTCGTGAAAGGACACAGACCATGACGGACACTGTAAAAAAACGCAATTGGTTTCAGCGGCTGTTTGCCGTGCGGGGCATGGGCCAGGTCATCACGGTATTCTTTGGCCTCATTGTGCTGTGCCTGGTGTTTTACCTCATCAACCCCAACTTCCTGTCCCAGCGCAATGTAGCCAACCTGCTGCGCCAGATAGCGCCATACCTCATCATCGGCATCGGGCAGGGGTATGTGCTGATTACCGGCAACATCGACCTGTCCATCGGCTCAGTCATCGGCATGAGCACCATGATATCGGCCACGCTGATGACCCGGGGCATGGACCCCTGGGTGGCCACGCTTGTCACCATGGTGCCCTGCCTGCTGACGGGGCTGCTCAACGGCTTCCTGGTCTCCGCGTGCAAGCTGCCGCCCTTTATCGGCACGCTGGGCACCATGACCATCGCCCGCGGCGTAGCGCAGCTGGTCAACGGCAACATGAACACCGATGCCATCGGCCGCGGGGCCGAGGGCTGGCGCGATTTCCTGTACTATGGGCGCACGCTGGGCATCTACAACACCTTCTGGATTGCGCTGGTGATCTGGCTGATTTTCAACTTCCTGCTCTCGCGCACGCGCACGGGCCGGCATGTATACGCCATCGGCAGCAATGTGGAGGCATCCAAGCTGTCGGGTGTCAATGTGAACCTGACCACCATCAAAGCCTACCTCATCAGCGCGTTCTGCGCGGGCGTGGTGGGGTTGATTACGTGCGCACAGGCCGGCATGGGCGCCATGGACGCCGGCACGGGGTATGAGTTGTTCGCGGTGGCCGCCTCGGTCATCGGCGGCATCTCCACCTTGGGCGGCCAGGGTATCTTGCTGGGCACGGTGATGGGCGCCAGCGTGTGGGGCGCCATGTACAACGGTTTAAGCCTGGTGGGCGCGCCGGTGGCTTGGCGCAACATCGTGGTGGGTATAATTGTTGTACTATCGGTGCTCATCGACGTGCTGGTGCGCTCGGGCACTTTCAACAAGGCGCGCATCCGCGCGATGTTCTCCAAAAAAATCTAAACGCACGGGCGTTTTGATAGATTCGACCCACATATTGAAGGAGGTACCTCACCCATGAAGAAACTCGTTGCACTGTTCCTGACGCTGGCGCTGGCGCTGACCGGCGTGGCCGCATTGGCCGAAGAATTCACCGTCTATCTGATTACCATGGACCTGATGGACCAGCACTGGGTCAACGTGGACGCGGGCGCCAAGGCCGCGGTTGAAGAGCTCGGCAAGGAAGGCATCAAGGTAAACTACGTGTGGGATGCGCCCACCCAGGGCAAGAATGA
>ENA-UOOM01001754-UOOM01001754.1-fermentation-metagenome-genome-assembly--contig:-NODE-1754-length-19885-cov-7.627383_pt1 | contig 19885 bp, 24 predicted proteins | sample MGYA00245781_ERZ724031 | MGnify/ENA primary metagenome ERZ724031 (study PRJEB28704, sample SAMN03018317) | fermentation metagenome | biome: anthropogenic terrestrial biome; feature: soil; material... | reverse complement strand
ATGTTTTTGCATAAATGGGTCAAGGGACTTCTCCCTTGCAGGGTTTGGGACAGCGTCCCAAGGGTTTGAAGCTTAAATTTCAGATTTATTTCTTTTTATGATATAGCACAAAAGAAAACTTAATCCCGTTTTCCTCATGGGCCTCTTCCTCTATCAACTCCCACTCCGGCAGTAAGTCTAGATTGGGAAAACTGGTATCCGCGGGAAAGGTAGCATAAATTTTGGTTACATAGGCCTTCTCGCAGAAGGGCAAAAGCTGTTGATAAATGCTCTCCCCTCCGGCAACAAAAACCTCTTTCCCCTCAAAGCGCTCTAACGCAAGGGGCAGCTCCTCAAGGCTATGGCAAAGGATAACCCCTTCCGCCGAATACTTCGGATTCTTGGTCAGCACAATATGCTCCCGGTTCGGCAGGGGCTTTTTGTTAGGAAAAGACTCCAGTGTTTTCCGCCCCAAAACCAATACATTCCCGGAGGTAATGATCCGAAAACGCTTCATATCCCCAGAAATACGACATAGCAAATCCCCTTCCTTGCCAATGCCCCATTGCTCATCCACCGCTACAATTAAATTCATATCTCCACTCCTATCATATGGCCACAGGCACCTTGCCGATGGGCTTGCCATGCTGATACCCTTCCACAATAAAATCATCCACTGTGAAGTCATAAAAGCTTTTAATCTCCGGATTCAACCGTACCTTGGGCGCCGGGAAGGCCTCTCGTTTCACCAGTTCTTCAATCATGGGGATATGCCTGTCGTAAATATGCATATCACTAATTACGTGCACCAATTCCCCCGCCTGTAAACCGCTCACTTGGGCAAACATCATCAAAAGGGCCGCATACTGCACCACATTCCAGTTGTTGGCCGCTAAGGTATCCTGTGACCGCTGATTGAGAATTGCATTCAGCTTGTCCCCCACCACGTTAAAAGTCATGCTGTAGGCACAGGGCTCCAAGCCCATTTCCTTTAGGTCGGCAAAGTTATAAATATTCGTCATAATCCTGCGGGAATACGGCATATTTTTTAATTGCCATAACACATTATCCACCTGATCCATTGTGCCATGCTTAAAATCATACGGCACCCCCAGCTGATAGCCATAGGCCTTGCCGATGGAACCAGTTTCATCCGCCCAAGAATCCCAAATTTTGCTGTTCAAATCATGGATATTATTGGATTTCTTCTGCCAAATCCAAAGAATCTCATCAATGGCCGCCTTCCAATTTGTGGCACGCAATGTCAAAAGAGGGAACTCCTCCCCAAGATCATAGCGGTTCACAACGCCAAATATTTTTAAGGTATATGCAGGGCTGCCGTCCTCCCAATGGGGACGCACCTTTTCGTTCTCCGTTGAAACTCCATTTTCTAGGATATCCTTACAGTTTTTAATAAAAATCGTGTCTGCTTTACTCATCGTCTCTCCTCCTATTTTGCATCTCCTCCTGCTGCCGAGGAAAATTATATTTTATTATAAAGGAAAACCACAGGCATTTCCAGTACAACGGATAAATAAAATATAAAGCCCCGCCCCGCAACAGAAAAGCGCAGATATGATTTCCAGAATACACCATACCAACCCATGAAAAAAGCCTCTCTCGAGATGCATTTATTTTTTTGTAAAAAAATGTTGTAAATATTGCCTAGAAATATAAATTGTGGTAAACTCAAACAATGATGTTGCGTGCATATGTCTTTCGTATATGGACAGTCACTCATGAAAAACATTGTTTTGTCCTCATGTGGACGAAAAACCGAGGGAGGTAGTAGTATTATGAAAAAATTTCTTGCTTTGACCTTATCAGCTGTGCTGATGCTGTCCTTAGCCGCTTGCGGAGGGAACACTTCCGGAGACGACGCCGGGGACGACACCGGGGCAAATGATGCAGCAACAGGTGTAGCCATTGAAGGCGACACAATCAAAATCGGCGTTTTTGAGCCTACCACAGGCGAAAACGGCGGCGGCGGTATGCAGGAAGTGCTGGGAATGCGCTATGCAAAGGAAGCAAATCCTACCGTTGATATTAATGGCACTACATACAATATTGAATTAGTAGAGGTTGATAACCAATCTGATAAAACAGCGGCGGTTACGGCAGCCCAGTCCTTAATCAACTCCGGCGTGGTTGCAGTGCTCGGCTCCTACGGTTCCGGCGTTTCCATTGCCGCAGGCCAGACCTTTGCCGACGCACAGGTTCCCGCCATGGGCGCTTCCTGCACGAACCCCCAGGTAACCTTGGGGAATGACTTCTATTTCCGCACCTGCTTCTTAGACCCCTTCCAGGGCACCGTCATGGCGTCTTATGCCATTGAACAGGGCTATACCACAGCGGCTTTGATCAGCCAGAACGGGGATGACTATTCCACCGGCCTTGCTGCATTCTTCCAGCAGGCTTTTGAAGGCATGGGCGGCACCATTGTTGCCAACGAAACGTATCAGACCAATGAGTCTGACTTTAATGCAATCCTCACCACCATCAAGGCGGCAAACCCTGATTGCATTTTCGCACCCTCTTCCATCTCCACAGCAACCCTGCTTCTGCCTCAGGCACAGGCCAATGGCATAACTGCACAAATCATTGCCAGCGATACATGGGAAAATGAAACCATCATTTCCGCCGCAGGCTCTGCCGCAGAAGGCGTTGCACTCTCCACCTTCTTTGACGAGCATGACGAATCCAGCCCCGTTGCAAAGGACTTTGTAGAAGGCTTTAAGGCATACTTGAACAGCGACCCCCAGAACCTGACCTTAAACGGCGGTACAGACGGTGTTGCGGCAGTATCCGCATTGGGCTACGATGCTTATATGTCCATTTATGAAGCATTGAAAGCATTGGACGGTGCCGAAAACCTCAATTCCCTTGCCTTGCGTGACGCATTAAAAACAGTATCCTTCGATGGTGTTACAGGAGCAATTTCCTTTGATGAAAACGGCGACGCTATCAAAAACGTGGCTTACATCAAACAAATTAAAGACGGTAAATTCAACTTCTTAAAGACACAATCTGCTGAATAATCATAGCCGGAGAGATTACGCCGTACATTTTTATAAACAGTTCGCCGGGAGTGCTCCTCCCGGCAATTTCTTTCCCTACGGTTTGTGAAGGTTTGTAAAGGATACTTTTCCTTTTTAAACCTTTCCAAGCCGAACAACATCACTTTTTTTGTCTGGAGGTTTTAACCATGACAGCAACTGCTTTTTTGCAATATTGCCTGACAGGCATTTCCATCGGCGGTATTTACGCCCTAATCGCCATCGGCTACACCATGGTCTATGGAATCTTACGTTTAATTAACTTCGCCCACGGCGATATTTTTATGATGGCGGCTTATTTTATGATTTTTTCCATTGTAAACTTTACCTTACCATGGTACATCGCCATCCTTGTGGTGCTTGGGGCAACCATTGCCCTTGGCGTACTGATTGAAAAACTGGCTTACAAGCCCTTAAGAAGCGCCCCCCGTATGTCTATCATGATTTCCGCCATCGGCGTTTCCTATTTTCTGCAAAATGTGGCGACTTATTTATTTTCCGCCCTGCCAAAGCCCTATCCGACCATTGGGTTTTTGACAAGAACAATTACCCTTGGGGGTATTTCCACCTCGGTGGTGACTTTCATTACCCCTATTTTAACCTTAGTTTTTGTATTCATTTTGATGCAGCTGATCAACCATACAAAAATCGGTATGGCTATGCGGGCTGTTTCCAAGGATTTTGAAACCTCTCAGCTGATGGGCATTAAAATCAACCGGGTAATCAGCTTCACCTTTGTCATCGGCTGTCTTTTGGCGGCTGTAGGATCTATTCTTTATTTTACCCCCCGTCCCTCCGTATATCCCCTTGCCGGCTCCTTGCCCGGCTTAAAATGCTTTATTGCGGCGGTATTCGGCGGCATCGGCTCCATTCCCGGGGCGGTTTTGGGCGGCTTTATTATCGGTTTATCCGAAACCTTTATCAAAGCAGCAGGCTATTCGGAATTCAGCGATGTTTTTACGTTTATTTTACTCATTGTCATTCTACTGATTAAGCCGACGGGTCTGTTCGGCGAAAAAATAACGGAGAAGGTGTAAAACATGACAGAAAAAAAGAAAACCCAATTAAACCTCCTTTTTTCCGTGATTGCCCTTTTGATATGTGCAGGAATTTTATATTATGTAAATCATTATACAAAGCCCACCTATATGCTTCGTACGGTGTTGCAGCTAGGCGCAATTTATGCACTTGTGGCAGTCTCTATGAATTTATTAAACGGCTTCACCGGGCTGTTTTCTCTGGGGCAGGCAGGCTTTATGGCAGTGGGCGCTTACACCTTTGCCATATTCACCATACCCGCCCAAAGCCGCCCCGGCGTATATTATCTTTATGGCGTAGCCGACTGGCTGGCTAATTTGCAGCTGCCCATTTGGGCAGGCCTTGTTTTGGCAGGGCTGGTGGCGGCCATTTTAGCGGCACTCATCGGCGCACCGGTACTTCGCCTAAAAAGCGATTATTTCGCCATTGCCACCTTGGGCTTTGCGGAAATTGTGCGTATTATTGCGGGAAGCTCCCCCATGAACCGTGTGACCAACGGCTCCCTCGGGCTAAAAATGATCCCCAAATTCCCCAATTTTTACTTTCCTTTTATTGTTGTGGGCATTTGTATTCTGATTGTATGCCTGCTCATCCGCTCCTCCTACGGCCGTTCTTTTAAGGCAATCCGGGAGGATGAAATTGCGGCGGAGGCAATGGGCATCAACCTTGCCACACATAAGCAGCTTTCCTTTATCATCAGCTCCTTTTTTGCAGGAGTAGGCGGTGCCCTGATGGGGATGTATCTGGGTGCAATCACCTCAACCACCTTTAACATTACGTTAACCTATAATATCCTGCTGATTGTGGTCATCGGCGGCATGGGTTCTGTCACAGGCAGTATTCTTTCCGCGTTTCTGGTCATTGCCGGAAGAGAGTGGTGGCTGCGTTTTCTGGATATGGAAACCTACATCGGAGCGTTTCAGGTTCCTTTATTAAAAAACGGCTTTCGTATGGTTGTGTTCTCCGTTATTTTGATGCTTGTGGTGCTCTTTTTCCGTCGGGGCATCATGGGCATGAGGGAATTTAACTGGAACTTTATGCTGAAGCGATTGGAGAAGAAGAAAACGGGAGGTGAGGGCCTTGAGTGAAAAAGTCCTTTCCGTGCAGGATATTACCATGCAGTTTGGCGGCGTTGTTGCCGTAAACAACCTTTCCTTAGAGGTACATCAGGGGGAAATTGTTTCCCTCATCGGCCCCAATGGTGCGGGGAAAACAACGGCGTTTAACGTCATTACCGGTGTTTATGCCCCCACCAGCGGCGCAGTTACATTCGGAGGGAAAACAATCATTTCCAATTACCCTCGGGGGAAAATGAAGAAGCTCTATGCCGGGGAAAACAATGGGGTCTACAAAAAAATATTGGAGCCCACGCCTGATAAAATTACCAAGCTTGGCATTGCCCGTACCTTCCAAAATATCCGTCTGTTTAAAGAGCTTACGGTTTTGGAAAACGTGCTTATCGCAAAGCATATGCGTATGAAGGCAAATATTGTTACGGACACTTTCCTCCTAAACTGGAAGGAAGAGAAAAAAATGAAAGAGGACGCTCTGGAGCTTTTGCGTATTCTTGATTTATATGCGCTGAAGGATGAAAAATCCAGCGCCCTCCCCTACGGCAAGCAGCGGCATTTGGAAATTGCCCGGGCCTTGGCAACGGAGCCTTCCCTGCTTTTGCTGGATGAGCCTGCGGCGGGGCTGAACCCCCAAGAGACGGATGAGCTGACAGAGTTTATCCGGAAGGTGCGGGATCAATTTCATCTTACTGTTTTTATGATTGAGCATCATATGAATTTGGTTATGGATATTTCCGACCGTATTTATGTCATCGACTTCGGGAAAATGATTGCAAACGGCACACCCAATGAAATTCAGAACAATCAAAGGGTAATCGACGCATATTTGGGGGTGGCTGAGGATGAGTAATATATTAGAAATTCAGAATCTGGTGGTATCCTACGGGGGCATTGAAGCCGTAAAAGGCATTGATATGTCCGTGCCCGCGGGGGAGATTGTAACCCTAATCGGCGCAAACGGCGCCGGAAAATCCACCACGCTAAAATCCATCTCCGGCTTAGTGAAGCCAAAGTATGCCTCCATACTTTACAAAGGGAAGGAAATCGTAGGAAGCTCTCCGGATCACATTGTAGCCCAAGGCATCACTCTGGTGCCGGAGGGCAGAAGGGTTTTCCCCAACCTTACTGTAATGGAAAACCTAAGAATCGGGGCCTATTTACGGAAGGATGCCTTGAAGGAAGACTTAGAATATGTCTTTTCTCTATTTCCCAGGCTAAAAGAGCGGGAATGGCAAATGGCGGGCACCCTTTCCGGGGGTGAGCAGCAAATGCTGGCGGTGGGGCGTGCCCTCATGAGCAGGCCGAAGGTCATCATGATGGACGAACCCTCCTTAGGGCTTGCACCTTTGGTGGTGAAGGATATTTTCAACATCATCCAAACCATCAATCAACAGGGCATTACTGTTTTATTGATTGAGCAAAATGCCAACATGGCTTTAAAAATTGCCCACAAGGCTTATGTCATTGAAACGGGAACCATCACCATGGAGGGTACGGGGGCAGAGCTTTTGGCCAACGAAGAAATCAAGCAGGCTTATTTAGGAAAAACGAAATAAAAGACAGATGCGGGGCTCTGCCCCACACCCCGCACAGGGATTATCCCTATAAATCCTATCTGCAATGCCCATTTCATGGGCATTGCAGATAGGGGCCACGAAATAGGAGCCCTTTTGACGTATTCCGCCAGAAGGGCTCCCTTTTTTATTTTTTGAAACAAAATTTTTCTGAAAAATTCCGCTGAATCTGTCTAAATCCGATGCTTCTGCCATTTCGTTCCACGATAGCGCACAATGAAAAAAGCAGCCCTTACACACCAATCAATAATCATGGCAACCCAAACACCAAACAGCCCCATCTCAAAATAAACCCCTAAAACATAGCTAAACGCAAAGCGGAAGCTCCACATAGAAAAAACAGACCAGACCATGCAAAACTTCACATCGTTTGCGGCACGCAGGGCATGGGGAAGAGAAAAGGACTCCGGCCATAGGAGGGTTGCACAAATGGCGTGTAACCAAATAATTTCCGTGGCCAGCCTTGTGGCCTCCGGAGAGAGGCGATACAGCCGCAAAATAAACGGCAGCAGCAAAAGAATGATAAGGCTAAAAATAAAAATCAATATATGAATCAGCTTTAAAAATTTTCGGGTATAATATCTGGCCATATCATAATCCCCCGCACCAACGCAACGGGAGCAAACGGTAATCAGCGCCATTCCGGCGGCCATGCCCGGCAAAATTTGAAAGGTGGCAACAATATTTCCTACGGCATTTGCCGCAATGGAGGCTGTGCCGAAGCCCGTAATAACGCTTAAAACCACAATTTTCCCCAGCTGAAACATACTATTTTCTAATCCGGTTGGAATGCCGATAAATGCAATTTTTTTCTGCATTAGCTTATCAAAGCCAAAGGAAAACGGCTTGGAAAGATGCAAAATATGCTCCTGACCTCGCAGCAAGAATAAAATGCCTACGGCGGCAAGCATACGGGAAACCAAGGTGGGGATGGCCGCCCCCATAACGCCCATGTGAAAGCCAAAAATCAAAATGACATTTCCGCCCACATTCACTGCGTTCATAAGCACGGAAAGATACATGGGCAGCTTCGAGTTTCCCATGGCCCGAAATATCCCGGCCCCAGCATTATATAAAGCAATGAAGGGAATCGACGCCGTTACAATCATCAAATATATTTTTGCGCTCTCCATAACGTCGGCATCAATTTTCCCAAAAATATGATGTAAAATAAAATCTCTGGAAAGATAAATGCCCGCCGTAATTACAAGGGAAGAGATGCCCACCAAAAGCACAAGCTGATCCGCTGCCTTGCAAGCCTTCTCCCGATTCTCCTGCCCAAGGTATTGCCCCGCAACCACTGCCCCGCCGGTGGCTAGGGCGCTGAAAAGATTAATCAGCAGTATAAATATACTATCCACTAAGGAAACACCGGAAACAGCATATTCTCCCACAGTAGCAACCATAATCGAATCGGACAATCCAACAAGAATTGCCAAAAACTGCTCCACAATAATGGGGACGATCAACCTTTTTAAATCTCTATTTGAAAATAAAGCATTTTTCTTTTCTACCATTTGCCGCATACCTCCTTCCGGCGCCCATTCTTTTCAATTTATTTTTTCATGGCTCCACAATAGGTATCCGTTTTCAGGAAGGTTCTTCCCTTAAAGAAACAATGAGGCGGCACAGTAAATTAAAAGCAGTGCCATGACACCATTGAGCATTTTCCTATATTTATCAAAAAAACTGCGGAAAACAGAGCCAAAAAGCACCCAACAGAAACAGCACAAAAGAACCCCAATCCAATTAAAGGCAAGGACAAGCAAAAATGCCTTTATGGATTGATCATAGGGAAACACAAAATTGGAAATCAAAGTCAAACCAAACAGCAGTCCCTTGGGATTCACAAATTGAAGGATAACCGCCGTATGAAACGCCCGGGTATTCAATGCCAGCTTACTCTTTTTCACTGCCTTTGGCTTATCTCTCCAGATCACCCATGCCAGATAAAGTATGTAGGCCGCACCAACCACCGTCATCACCTCTACAACCTTGGGAATATAGCTGTATAAAAAAAGATTACATAAAATAGAAGCAATTAAAATCAGAGAAAACCCCGTGGACACCCCTGCACAAAAGGGTAAGCTCTTTTTTACACCAAACCTTGCGCCATTATTCATGCACATAATATTATTCGGCCCCGGCGTAATACATGAAACAAAAACATAAGAAACAAATGCAAATATATGTACCAATTCACTCACCCTTTTACCAATCATAGAAGCTGCTGCCTTCCCGGCAGCCTCGTTCCTTCACTAAAAAAACAGTGCCGCATACGTTTGAAAGGGTATCCGCAAAACTTATCATACCTGAAAACCACAGACCCCTCCGCTTTTTTCAGAACATAAAAACAATAAGCCCCGATTGTTTTTGAAACGATTTGCAACGCAAATCTTACAATAGGGGCTTTTGCCTTTTGTGAAAATAGGTTTCCCAAACTTTTTCTTACAGAGAAACTCAACCGCTATACAATATTAATCTTCCGTATCCGCCAATGGCTTTATGGGCAAACCGTTTGCAAGATGATGCAATTCGCTTTCCTCACTGTACATTTCGTTTATCTTATAAAGCAATGTCATCAAGCTGTCCGTCAAGTGAACATTTTCAACCAAAACATCGTCAGGCACCTGCAAATCCACATGGCTGAAATTCCACATACCTTTTACGCCCCACTTAGCCAAATCGTTGGCAACCTTCACTGCCTGTGAGCGAGGCAGGGTAAGAATTGCAACATCCACACTGTTATGCTTGATATATTCTTCTATCTGATCCACATCGTACACTTCCACACCACGAATGGTCATACCGATAATACGGGGGTTAATATCAAATACGGCCTTGATGACAAAACCACGTTTTTCAAAATTGGTATAGTTTACCAAAGCCTGTCCGATATTTCCACCGCCCACAACGATCATATTGTACAACTTATCCAACCCGAGTATCTTCTTTATTTCATTGTGAAGATATTCCACATTGTAGCCATAACCCTGCTGCCCAAAACCGCCAAAATTATTTAAATCCTGACGAATTTGAGATGCAGTGATATTCATTTTTGCACTCAGCTCCTTAGACGATATTCTGGTGATATCGCTCTCCAAAAGATCGCCCAAATAGCGGTAATATCTTGGGAGCCGATTTATCACCGCCGGCGAAATTCTTTTCTCACTGTCCATTTTATCCAAATCCTCTCTTGTCAACTTAAAATCAGTATAGCACTTCTGTTATTTTATTGTCAACAATAACTCTTTTATTATCGCCCTTTTTCTGTTATGATTATACCGATATCCCCAGAAAAAACGGAGGACAAAGCGATGATATTAGCGTGTAACAAGCTGCACAAATCCTACGGAATTGATGTGGTTTTAGACAAAATCACCTTTCACCTTGAAGAAAAAGAAAAAGCCGCTATTGTAGGGGTGAACGGTGCAGGAAAAACAACCTTATTCCGCGTGCTGACAGGAGAGATTTCTGCTGACGGCGGAGATTTTTATATGAAAAAAGAGGCTTCCCTTGGATATATGGCCCAAAACCAGCAAACGGAAAGCACCCGCACCATTTATGAAGAAATGTTATCGGTTTTTGCCAAAATTTTAGAAACCGAAAACCTTCTTCGTGAAATGGAAAACAAAATGGGCACATTGTCCGGGCAGGAATTGTCAGACAAGATGGAGGAATATGCCCGCTTACAGCATTTTTTTGAGCAAAATGACGGTTATAGCTATCAAAGCCGCCTACGGGGTGTATTAAAAGGCTTAGGGTTTGGAGAAGATGAATTTAACCGTCCCCTCTCTCAGCTTTCCGGTGGACAAAAAACCCGCATTTTTCTTGGGAAGCTGCTGCTCTCCAAGCCGGACATCCTGCTTCTGGATGAGCCTACCAACCATTTGGATATTGCTTCCATTGAGTGGCTAGAGGATTATCTTCGGGGCTATGACGGTGCGGCATTAATCATCTCCCATGACCGTTATTTTTTAGATAAAATTGTAACAAAGGTTGTAGAAATCGAAAACAAAAAATCTAATATTTTCAACGGCAATTACAGCTTTTATACCCAGCAAAAGGACATCAACCGTGAGGTGCAGCAAAAAGCCTTTGATACCCAGCAAAAAGAAATCAAGCATCAGGAAGAGGTTATCCGCACATTACGTTCCTTTAACCGGGAAAAATCAATCAAACGGGCAGAAAGCCGTGAAAAAACACTGGACAAGCTGGAACGGGTGGAACGGCCGGAAAATCTCCCGGAGCATATGCGCCTTACCTTAACCCCCCTCATCACCAGCGGCAACGATGTGCTCCATGCCGAAAACCTTTCCAAATCCTACGGTGGCAATAAAATATTCCAAGATATCAGCTTTGACATCAAGCGGGGAGAAAAGGCGGCCATCATCGGGCCAAATGGTGTGGGCAAATCCACGCTCTTTAAAATGCTGTTGCGTGAAGTCTCGGCGGATACGGGGATTGTGCGCTTCGGCACCAATGTGTATGCCGGGTATTACGATCAGGAGCAGCAAAAGCTGGATGAATCCAAAACGATTTTTGCGGAAATCGCAGACACCTATCCCACCTTGACGACAGGGCAGATCAGAAATGTGTTGGCGGCTTTTGTGTTTACAAACGACGATGTGTTTAAGCCCATTTCTGCCTTAAGCGGCGGAGAACGGGGCCGGGTCTCTCTGGCAAAAATTATGCTTTCCAAAGCCAATCTGCTGATGCTGGACGAGCCTACCAACCACTTGGATATGTTTTCTAAGGAAGTGTTGGAAAATGCCCTCAACTGTTATGAAGGGACTGTTATTTATATCTCCCATGACCGTTATTTTATTAACAAAACAGCGGAAATCATTTTGGAATTAACCCCAACGGGCGTTGTGCAATATATGGGAAATTACGATTACTATTTAGAAAAAAAAGCGGAACAAAGAAGAAATGAAGAAGAAAAAGCCAAGGAATCCGGTGTTTCCTCTGCCATCCCCCCTTCTGCCAGCGAAACAAAAATGGACTGGCTGAAACAAAAGGAACAATTGGCGGCGGAGCGAAAGCTGGCAGCTAAAATTGCCAGAATAGAGCAGGAAATTGAGGAAACCGAGGCGGCCATTGCCAAGGCGGACGAGGATATGGCCTTGGCTAGTACGAATTATACAAAAGCACAGGAAATTTTCGAGAAGAAAACGAAGTTAGAGGAACAATTGGAACTGCTCTTTGGCCAGTGGGAGGAGCTCCAATAAAACAAAGGAGGAAATGGAAAATGAAGTTTTTTTATCTTGCAGTATTATTTTTGCTTCTTTTCATCATGGGAGCAGGAAGGATTTTTGGTGAATATGCACAAATTGCATTTTATTTTGTGATTATTCTCATGGGTCTGGGGATGGCATTTTACGGCTATTGGTTTAAAAAATTTGTAGATAAAGTGAACGCTTTGATGCCCCTCATCGAAACAGAGCCGGATACCTACATCGAGGAAACAAAGAAGCTGTTGGAAAGCAAACTGCCCGGCAACATTCGTGCTATGCTGATTATGAATATTGCCGTTGCCCATATGGAAAAGGGTGACTTCAAAACAGCTTTGCAAACATTAAAGGAAATTCAAGGGGGTACGTTAAAAAAGGCAAACCACGCTATTTATTTTTTAAATCTTGCTTATGTACAAATTCATTTAGGACAGCATGAGCAAGCCTTGGAAATCATTAAAAAATATAAAAAGCGCTTTCTTAGCCTGCCCATGGGCGGCAATTTGCCCCGCCTAATCACATTCGTACAAGTTTTTGAAGCGATGCAGGATAATAAATGGGAGGAAGCCGAGGAAAATTTAAAAACGGCAAAAGCAGATTGGCCCGATAAGGTGACCGGTGTGAACTTTGCCTATTTGGAGGAACAGCTGGCCCAGCATAATGCGGAAACAAAAGGAAAAGCATAAAATTCTGGCATAGATGAAGTCCATGCCTTTTGCAAAAAGCTCAGTTCCTTCAAGCTTTTTGCAAAAAAGGGATGCAGGAAAAACCTGCACCCTTCTTTTTTTACTCCGTATTTTCTTTTGATGAAACTAAAAAACCAATTTCAGCATTTTTTTATTCACCTTTGGTTGCTAAATACCCGTTAATATCGCCCAAAAGCTTATCGATATCCATGCCATGTACCATACTGGCTTCCTCCAAGGTTTCCCCTGCTGCGGAAGGGCAGCCCACACAATGCATACCGCTTTGCATTAAAATCGCCGCTGCACCTCTATCCATAATCAAAAGTTCACCGATTGTCATATCCTTTGTTGCTTTCATATCGAATTCCTCCTTATTTTTAAATAGGTTATTTTGTTATGTATTCTGCCACAAAAAAAATGGAAATACAAGTGATATACGAAAATTTTACACCGGATTCTCGGGAATGTCCAAAATCAGCTTCCGGCAGTTCAGGCAAACCATGCCCTGCAGCCTTACGCCGCCCATATAGCTTTTGGCCAACAGGTATTCCCGTTTCTTGCCTTGGACATCCTTTGTTTTCCAAGTAAAAACTCTTCCAGATTCCAAATAGCCCTCTGTCATTTCCTCTCCGCAAAAGGGACATTTCATACAAATCATCTCCTATTCTATTCTACGGACGAAAGGGGCATTTTGGTGGCAGACACGACCTTGCCCTCCTGAAAAGTAAATACCAAAGCCTCTTCTTCTCCCCTTTGATCGCCAAAGAATCCCTTGGGCTTACCCAAATAGTAAATCAAATGCTGGTCTGTTTTGCCCTCAGCCTCTCCAAGATACCCGATTACTTCTTCCTCGGTAAGGCCTTCAACAATGGTGCGGTCCAGAAAATTCTTTACAATAAATTGGCGGCTGTTTCCTTGGTATTCCACCCATTTTTCTTTTGTAAAGTTTCTATTGCTGTTCCAAATCTGTCCGCCGATAAAAGCCACAACGACTAAAAATCCCAGAAAGGTTAAAAGCAGCTTGTCCTTTTTAGCCATTCTCTACTCCCCTCCTTATGAAATCCATTTGAAGCCCTTATAATAGCGAAAAATCACCTTGCCTAAAATTTTATTTTTTTCTACGAATGTATTCTTCCAAAATCTTGAATCCAGGGAACTGTTTCTATTATCCCCCATCATAAAATAGCTGTCCTCAGGCACTTCATAGGGGCCAAAGTCTCCTTGGGTTACCACCTCAAGATATGGTTCCTCCAAAACCTCCCCATTGACATAAACACTGCCGTTTTTCACCTGAACCACATCACCGCCCACGCCCATAATACGCTTCACAAACAGGGTTTCCTGCTCCGGATCGTCGGGATAGCGGAACACTGCCACATCTCCCCGCCCGGGGTCTTTAAACCAATAGGAGGTACGCAATGCCAAAATGCGGTCTCCCGTCATAATGGTATTTTCCATGGAACCTGTGGGCACCTGTGCATTGACAATTAAAAATGTGTTCACAAAACCTGCCAATACCACCGCCAATAAAATTGTTTTGATCCAGCTAATGATTTCTTTTTTTAACGAATTGTTCACTTACCCATCTCCTTCGGGCGTTTTTATTTTAAGAACCCATTGATAATTTGCGCTTCCGCTTCTTGCTCCGTCAAACCCAAGGTCATGAGCTTTGTCAGCTGTTCTCCCGCAATCTTTCCGATGGCGGCCTCATGAATTAAGGTTGCATCCACATTGTTTGCAATAATTTCCGGCTCTGCCGCAACAATGCCGTGATCCATAATAATGGCATCGCACTCAGAGTGTCCATAGCAAGCCTGATTGCCCGATAATTTGGAACGGAACAGCTGCCTCGAATTGTCTCTTGCAACGGAACGGGAAATCAGCTTTGCGCTGCTGCCCTCTCCATCCAAATCCACATCGAAGGAGGTTTCCGCATATTGCTTGCCGTGGGTCTTAATTTTTTCCTTGATGACAACCGTTGCCCCCGCCGCCAATTTTGCACTGGAAATACGCTTTGTAGAATCCACGCCTTTCAGCTGCACTGTATCCATTTCAACATAACTGTTTTCTTCTGCAATAATATGCGTCTGCGGGTTGATAATATTCTGCCCATGGCCATCTCCCTCGCCGATATGTTTTTCGATGTATTTTATTTTTGCATTTTTCCCCACAAAAAAACGATGAATCCCATCGTGCTGAGAAATGCCGCAGCCGCAGTTATGGATACCGCAGCCGGCCACAATGGTCACATCGGCACCCTCGCCAATATGAAAATCATTATATACCACATCATGCAAATCTGTTTCCGTCACCAATGCGGGAATATGCACGCTTTCGTCCTTTGTGCCGGACTTTACATAAATATCAATGCCCGAGCCGTTCTCCTTCGGAACAATTTGAATGGTGTCCGTAGAATTTCTGCCTGCACTTTTGCCGTTGCTGCGAATATTAAACGCCCCTGCGGTAGGTATGCTTTGCAGCCCCGCCACCTCGGAAAGCAGATTTTTGATTATATCACTCAACATGGCGTTATACCTCCTTAAAATACTTACAGCACGCATCAGGACGAAAGATCTCGGGCAAAACTGCTTCCTTGGGGCCCACCTGAGAAATACGGCCGCCGCTGATGACAACAATTTCATCGGCAATGTCTAAAATACGCTCCTGATGAGAGATGATTAAAATAGAGCCTTTGATTTCCCTATGCATTCTCTCAAACACATCGATCAAATTTTTAAAGCTCCAAAGATCAATGCCTGCTTCCGGCTCGTCAAACAAGGTCAGCTTTGTTTTTCTTGCCATAACTGTGGCAATTTCAATGCGCTTCAGTTCACCGCCGGAAAGGCTGCTGTTGATTTCCCGGTCGATATAATCCTTGGCACAAAGGCCCACCTCGGACAAATATTCACAGGCCTTCTCCGTGCTCAATTTTCTGCCGCTGGCCAGAGAAACCAAATCCTTCACCGTTACCCCTTTAAAACGCACTGGCTGCTGAAAGGCAAAGCTGATGCCCGAATTTGCACGCTTTGTAATGCCCCAGGCCGTAATATCCTCACCGTCTAATAAAATTTGACCGCAATCGGGCTTTTCTATCCCTGCGATCACCCTTGCCAATGTGGATTTTCCGCCGCCGTTGGGCCCTGTTACTACCACAAATTTTTCATCCTCTATGACCAGATTAATATCTTTTAAAATTTCTTTTCCATCTGCAGAAAAAGAAACATCCCTTAGCTCCAACATATTGTATCCTCCACTTCCAGTCCACCGCTTTTCCTAGGCCTTGCCGGCAGGCAAAACCCCAGAGTGCGCAGCGCAGTCTTGCGGCTTTTCACAAAAGCAGCCATACCCTTACGGCAAAATGCACCAGCGTTTTGATTTTACAAACAATTCCTAGCAAAATATATAAAAATGCTATCCTAAATTATAACAATTTTCCAAATAGACTGTCAATATTTTTCGGTTTTTTTGACGTTTTTTCCGTATAAAAACATCCTTTTCATTTTTGCTTGTCTATACTACAATATTATATATACAAAACAACAAAAGGAGGGCAACCTATGCTCGGTTTTCATACGGATGGCATTCATCTGATGGGTGCATCCAATACACTTACTTCTTTACTAAAGCAAAGAAAATTACCCCTGACCTCACAGATAACAGGGAATACTCTAGTATTTGCCATAAATGAACAGGATATCCTTACAAAAAAATTCTATGCCACCTCTTTTTATGCAGGAGAAACACCGTGGTTTGTCTGTACCGTAGGAGAATTTCCCCGTCCCGCAAAAAACACCCTGCCCTTTCGGGGGGAGGCTGATTTGGCGGATTTCATTACGGCAATTTTTTATGCCTCTCAAGGCTTTTTGCATTTGGACATTGAGCTTTCTGTGCTGAAGGAAAAACTTTCTGCGGAAAAAGGGAGGACAATCATTTCCTTCCCGGAGGAGGACTTTGGTAAAATTCCCAAAGGCGCCTTTGCCATATGCTTCTGCTTTTCAAACGGAGGATTTATGGAAAGTGACAGACTTTTTATGAAATTAACAAAGGATTTTGGCATGGATATGGGCAATGTATTGCTGGCGGGTAGTTTTGACTCAAAATATCACTATACCCGGGCCTTTGTTCTGTAAAATAGCCTATTTACCCGAAAAAAAATGCGTGTTAGAATAAAACTGCATGGGAAACCATGTGCAAATACAGAGTAGGGCTTTGTGCGTTAAGTGTCTTGTGGACGGGGAGTTGCCACGAGAACGAAAAGGAATTTTCCTTGCGGTACAGACCCCGCATCCCGCTGTCAAATAAGGACGAAGCCATTCCTCTTTATTATCACAGCAACCCCGCATTGGGGGATATTTGCGTTTTTTATTGATAATGAAGGGGTTTTTTCATAGAAAAGGCCCCTCACAGCAAAAAGGAGGTCTTTTTTCATGGAAACAAAATTTTCCACCACCCATCGCATCATCATTATGGCACTTTTGATGGCAATTTCCATCATTCTCTCTCGCTTTCTATCCATTGCCGCTTGGAACCTAAAAATCGGCTTTGCCTTTTTACCCATTGCCTTGGCGGGTATGCTTTTGGGGCCTATTCCTGCGGCTGTTGTTGCCGCTCTGGCGGATTTTCTTGGGGCAATCCTATTCCCCATCGGGCCGTTTTTTCCCGGCTTTACCCTCACGGCATTTTTGACGGGAATTTTGTTTGGTTTGTTCCTGCATAAAAAAGCAGATATGAAAAATATTATCCTGGCTTCTCTTTCCACCCAGCTCTTCTGCTCCCTGCTTTTAAATACATACTGGATTTCCGTCATATCGGGCGCATCCTTTTGGGCCTTGCTGCCTACCCGCATTTTACAGACCTGCGTGATGATTGTGTTCCAAATTATTTTGATCCGTATCTTGGCAGGCTATGCTCCCCAGCTTTATAAAATACAAAAAGCCTAAGCCTTTTGGGTTTTACAAGCTTTCTTCGTTTCTTACTATGAAAAAACTGTTGGCATTCCTACTCCCCGCCAACAGTTTTCTTTTATTTTCTATATTTTGCTTCCAGAGACAGCAGAAAAACCTTCTTCTCCAAGCCGCCGCCATACCCCACCAAATGCCCATTGCTCCCAATCACCCGATGACAGGGGATGATAATGGCGATGGGGTTTTTATGGTTGGCCATGCCGATGGCTCTGGCTCCTTTGGGGCTTGCGGCCTTCTTGGCAATCTCCCCATAGGAAGCAGTTCCTCCGTAGGGAATGCCTTGCAATGCCTGCCACACCCGCCTTTGAAATTCCGTTCCCATGGGGCGCAGGGGCAATGTAAAATCTTCTCTTTCCCCTTGAAAGTATTCCCGCAGCTGCTTCTCCGTTTCCTCAAGCAGTGCTGTTTTTTCTATAATATAAGGCGTATTGATTTCCTTATGAAAGGATACCCGGGTCAGAAATCCATCCTCCTCCCCTAAAACCAATAATCCAACCGGACTATGATAAAGATGTAGTTTCTCCAATGTGGCCCCTCCTACTTGTCCTTCTTTAACACATATACAACCAAAACCCACTGCTTCCGCTGATTCTATTTGCCTTCCTGGTTTCTGCATTTCTTTAACAGCGCAATTTCTGCGGCATAGCCCTCTAATTCATTGGGTGTTTCCAAATAAAACGGCAGATGCGCCAATTTGGGATGGTTGATGATCCTTGTTACCGCCCCCAGCCCAAGGGTGCCTTCCCCGATTTTTTCATGGCGATCCTTATGACTACCCATGGGATTTTTGCTGTCATTCAAATGAATTGCCCGCAGCCGCTCCAAGCCGATCACACGGTCAAATTCCTCTAAAACGCCCTCTAAATTTTCTGCGATATCGTAACCGCCATCGTAAACATGGCAGGTATCCAGACAAACGCCTATGCGTTCCTGTCCGTGCACCCCCTCTATAATTTGTCTGATTTCTGCAAAGCTTCGTCCCACCTCACTGCCCTTCCCGGACATGGTTTCCAGCAATATGGGGGTTTTCCCGCCATTTTTCAAAACCTCTGCCAGCATTTTGGTAATCAAGGCGATGCCAGTTTCTGCTCCCTGCTTCACATGGCTGCCGGGATGGAAATTATAGAACACATGGGGCAAAAGCTCCAGCCGTGCTAAATCCTCCTCCATCATGCGCCGTGCAAACTCCCGCAGACTGGTATCCGCCCCGCAGGCATTCATGGTATACGGTGCATGGGCAAGGAGGGTGCCAAGGCCTTTTTCCTTTGCAAAGGCAATATATGCCTCAATATCCTTTTCATCCAGCGCCTTTGCCGTGCCGCCCCGGGGATTTCTGGTGAAAAATTGAAACACATTGGCACCAACTTTCTCCGCTTCCTTTCCCATGGCCAAATACCCACGGGCCGAGGATAAATGACATCCGATCCAAAACATATTCATTCCTCCGTAGCTTCCTTAAGCCTTGTTTTTACTTTTTACTTTGCTCTTAATCATACTGTATCACGGCTTTTTTCGCAAGCCCCTTATGGGAATCTCCTTTTCCTCCTATTCTTCTTGATACATTCGCAGAAAATAAGCATTCTTAGAAGATATCTCTTTTTATTTTTTGCAAAATATGATAAAATATAGCAAAACACTTTTATAGTACACGACAAGACAAGGATAAATTAAAGGAGGTTTATTATGGCTTTTCTATGGTCAAAGGAACTGGAAACTGGAAATACGCAAATTGATACTGAGCATAAACAATTAATTCAAGCAATTAATAACCTTTTAGAGGCTTGTTCCTCGGGAAAAGGCCGTGCTGAGGTTGGAAACACCGTGGACTTTTTAGCTCAATACACCAGAACCCACTTTTCCCATGAGCAGATATTGCAGCAAAAATATAAATATCCCGACTACCCCAACCATAAGGTGCTCCATGCGGGTTTTATCCGGATTGTAGACGGTATTGCAGCACGTTTGAAAAAAGAAGGCCCTACCATTCAGCTGGTGGGCGAAGTAAATATGCACGTAGGAAACTGGCTGATTAACCACATTAAACGGGAAGACGTTAAGGTGGCAAAGCATATCCTTTCCCAGCAAAAATAATATTTCAAAAACCCCTTTGTTTAGTTCAAAACCGAACAGCAACCGGGCTTTTTCTTTGTTTTCCTCCAAGGGCTTTTCCCGTAGGCCCTGTTCCAGAAAAAACACTGATTTTACTGAAAAAAGAGCATGAAATTTGTGAACTGAACCAGTAAAAACGGACATTGAAGAAAAAGAGCCTCCTGTTGTAGAA
>ENA-UOOM01001753-UOOM01001753.1-fermentation-metagenome-genome-assembly--contig:-NODE-1753-length-19885-cov-7.758094_pt1 | contig 19885 bp, 19 predicted proteins | sample MGYA00245781_ERZ724031 | MGnify/ENA primary metagenome ERZ724031 (study PRJEB28704, sample SAMN03018317) | fermentation metagenome | biome: anthropogenic terrestrial biome; feature: soil; material... | reverse complement strand
CATCGTTTGTATTAAGGGTTCAGAAGCAACCGAACCGCTCAATGATACTTATTAGTATAATGGAGTCACAAAAGAACTTTGTCGCTAATCAGCGATAATGTCATGATATAAGTCTTCAACAAAAATGTCATCCCCCAAGATATAATGGGAGGGAGGTCACAGCATGTGGGGTATTATTGGTACTTGGGAAATGGCTTATGACGGTATTAAGGAAGGGGCGCGGATTCTGAAAGAGCAAGGGCATGTTTTTGACGCTCTGGAAACATGTGTGCGTATGGTGGAAGATTGTGATGAGTTCAACTCCGTCGGCTATGGCGGCCTACCCAATGCGGCTGGCATCGTGGAGTTGGATGCCGCATTCATGGATGGCGCGAACCTGTCGATTGGAGCAGTGGGCGCCTTGAAAGATTTCGCCAATCCTTGCGCTATTGCTAGAAAGCTCATGTCGGAGCGGCTTAATAATTTTCTGGTCGGGGAAGGTGCCGAGCAATATGCGCATCGTCATGGCTTTCCCCGCAAAAACATGCTTACGGAAAAAAGCAAGTCGCAGTGGCTGGCGCGTATGGAAGAAGTGGCGCTGCGCGAGCGCGGTCTCAGCGGGGAGCATGCGGCAAAACGCGATCGCCGGCCCGATCACGAGGGTGAACTGCATCCCTACACCGGACATGACACGGTTTGCGCTATCGGTATCGATCGCGCCGGCCATATGGCGGCCTGTACTTCAACCAGCGGTTTGTTTTTCAAGACCCCCGGCAGGGTGGGGGACTCCCCCCTCCCGGGATGCGGCTACTATGTGGATAATCGCATTGGCGGGGCTTGCGCCACCGGGTTGGGCGAAGATATTATGAAAGGATCACTCAGTTTTCAGATCGTGCAATATATGAGCCAGGGACTGACGCCGCAGGATGCTTCTGAACGGGCGGTGCAAGCGCTGCACAATCACCTGATCACCGTGCGCGGCAAGGCAGGAGATCTGTCAGTAATTGCGATGAATGCCCACGGTGAATTTGGAGCCGCCACTAATATTGCGGCTTTTCCGTTTGTCGCCGCTTCTGAAAAGCAGACACTGGCCAAGTATCGTGCGCTCCCCAGCGGTTTACAGCAGGGAAACAACAAAATGCCTTGAAGATATTACTGGCAATGCATCACTTGCAGCGCATTACTTGCGCCACCCATCAGAAATGTCACTGATCAGGGATCGTAAGGAGCAGGGTTAAAATTAACGCCAACCGTAAGATTTTACTTGTTATGGTATCTTTGTTGATTGTTTTTGGTATTGCACTGCTCGCAATCAGCGGGTATGCTGCGGAAAAGAGCCCGGCCCCTGCCAAGCTGGCTGCCCTGTGCTCCCCAAAAAGCGGCCTCACCCCTAACGAGCTTGGCCGCATCATGATTCTGGAATACCATTTGATCGGTTATCCGGAAGCCGACTGGCGGCGGACGCCGGAGAACTTCCGGAAAGACCTGCAAATGCTCTACGATAATGACTATTATCCTATTTCGCTGCAGGATCTGGTGACGCGCAATATTAGAGTTCCGGCTGGCAAAACGCCTTTTGTGCTGACCTTTGATGACTCGAGCAAAGGCCAGTTTAACTATTTGGTTAAAGGTGGCGCGCTGGTGATTGATCCGCAATGCGCGGTCGGCATCATGGAGCAGTTCAAGAAGGAGCATCCGGATTTTCCTCTGACAGCTACCTTTTATGTATTGCCTGCTATTAATCCAGGTCTGCGGTTATTCGGCCAGGAGGAATATATCAAACAAAAGCTGGAGTTCCTGGTGAAGCACGGTTATGAAATCGGTAATCATAGTTATTGGCATCAAAACCTGGCCAAGACTGATGACGCCGGCGTTCAGAAACAATTGGCGCTCTGCTTGAGGGCCGTGCAGTCCTACCTTCCTGGTTATGAAATGCGCAGCCTTTCCTTGCCTTTCGGCGTTTTCGCCAAAAACCCGCAGCTGGAAACAGCTGGCGTGCATGAAGGAACGAAATACCGCCATGATTCGATCGTTTTAGTAGGCTCCGGTTCAGTGCCTTCTCCTTTTTCCAAGGATTTTAATCCTCTCCGGCTGGAACGCATTCAAGCCGGTGACACGCCTTGGGGACCAAAAGCATTTGTGGATCGGTACCAAAAGAATCCTTCCCTGAGATACGTTAGCGATGGCAATGCCAGAACAATTACAGTGCCAAAGGGTGCTGAAACCAATATCCCCGCTGCCCTTGCAGCTAAGTACAGGGTATTGTCGGTCGAGCCAGTTGGGGCCGGACAATAGCAGTTGATATCTCTGACTCGCCTTTACATGCGGCTCACCAATACAATCAAACATGGAACAAGCTCGCGTACAGATTGCGCGAGCTTGTTTGTCTATTTACCTGTACTTTACTGTGCCATCTTCTTTTCATATAGATACTGGTCAACCCCATCATCACCAGTACGCACATAGCCAAGTTTTTCGTAAAAATGGTGATTGCGCGTTGCCACCATGGGCGTATCCAGATTCCAGACTTGAGCATCAGGGAATTCATTTTCCAAGAAATTGACTGCCTTTGTACCCACGCCCCGGTTTTGATAATCCGGATCGACATAGATCCTTCCTAGATTGTAATGCCCGTTCTTTGATCTGAAAATGATAATTCCGCCGATAATCGTATCCTCATCGAGTATTTTGTAATAGATTCCCTGTTCCATCATATCTAGTTGAAATTTGACCGAATCATAGCCTGGAGGGCCTCCGTTCGGCTTGCCAAAGAATCTTCTGGAATCGTCCTCAAAGGTTTTAATTTGCACATCGGTCAGTTGTTGCGCGTCAGCACAAGTCGCTTTTGCGAATTTGATCATAGGTTACTCATCCCTTCCCCTCTGGTAGAAGAACTCGCGCGCGGCGCAGCGCATCGTCGGCGCTTCGGGCGCACATCGTCGGCAGTATCTTCTCCACCACTATCCTAAGGCTTTCCGCAGGGGAAAGGTCAATAGTCACTTCTTGGACACATTTAACAAACTCAGCCTGGAAGATCCGGATTGTCGGGACGGTATCATCCCAAATGGCATTCTGCAGTCATTCCATTGTCGACCAATTCAATCTCTCTGTCTCCCTGATAAGCATGTCTCACATCATAGCAAACCCCTAATACCCGCGTCGACATTCTGATTAATCCTTGATACTTTTCGGAGTCCTCATCAATTGTAATGTTGTGAAAGGCTTCAACTAAGCGCTCAAGGTCGTGAGTCGCCATCCAATCTTATGGAGTCTGGCTGAATTCGATGCTCCCGGTGATGCTCGCGGTTCGAGCCCAAGGAAGGATAAAACCGCTCAGGATCCGGGCCTCGTACTCAGGCCAGTGACCCTCGGTAATGTCAACTTTTAGGAGCGGGAAAGCCCAGTACTCCAGAGTCTTTCTTTTCAAGGCCTGCGAATCACTAAAGAATTTGGCCATTCCCGATTTCCCTTTTCTGTTCCTTTGTTGTTGATAAGGAAATCCCTCGAGCATTGCCGCTACGCGCTCACCCCATCCATTCTTTCTGGCTGCGTCAACTCTCTTGATTACAATTTCGGAATCACCATCCAGAAAAACCATTCTGGCATCTGTTTGTTCAAAAACCGCGGCGATCCTACTGAAGAATTGCATGACTTCTTCTTCTGGAGTCGTAATCGCCATCAAATACTGGATATGATTCATCAGCGAGTTATCAAAGATGTGGATCGCATTATCGTCCTGGTTGTCGAAGATATATTTCCGCCATGCTGTAAGGAGCAGCTCTTGCGTCGCACTGCTTTGCACAGTATTGTCTTCCCACAAATCGCCAAAGATCGCTGTGTCCTGCCGATACTCGTCATTTAAGACAAATTTGGCGTTTCTGTCTGCCAAGCTGCCGCAGATCTTTTCCACAAATGTTGTCTTGCCTGAACCCGGCTGGCCCTCAATCAGTAACAGTTGCATGGATGTTGTCTCCTTATATATGTCCAACTTTTAGAAGTATCTTTATGTTGACAAGGGTGCCACACTCTTATATGATTTTGTCAAATTAATCGAAAATTTACTCGCCTGCAGGAATAAGCGGATAACCGTCACGGTTGGGTGATTATTGCTATGGCAAAAAGAAAGCGGGCTCTTTCAGAAAAGTATCCACCTTCTGAGCCATGCGGTTGTGAGACATGCCTGTCTTATTGCCGCCGACCCGGCTGGTGGACTGTAAGAGAAGCCAACATGGCAATAGGCGCAGGATATGCCAATCGCATGATGCTTGAAATCGCGCCCGAGCTTACTTTTGGTGTCCTTGCCCCGGCATTCCGCGGATGTGAGAACAGCATTGCATTACAGGAATTCGCTCATTGCGGCTGCTGTTTTTTGTCGAACGGCTTATGCGAACTACATGGTACAGGTTTTCAGCCGCTGGAATGCCGCTTTTGCCATCACGACAGACTGGGCCTGGGGTCCAAATGTCATGCGGATCTTGAAAAAGAGTGGCAAACCTCGGCTGGGCAGGCTTTGGTGAAGAAATGGATTCAGCTTGTAAAATCCAGCCGCGGGTCAAAGATCAGCATGTCTTCCGGCCAGACATCCGACCAGTAGCCTCGGGGGCCCTATTTGCTGCGTAGCTCCTCAATGTACTTGTGAGAAATCCCCCCGAAGTAGTTGTCGGGTGTTAACCCGTAAAAGCCAAGATTGATATCGTTGCAGTCGACCATGGTATACTTATGGATTTCCGCAATAATAGCGGCCGCCAATTTGGCTTTTAGCTCCAAGCTTCTACCAGTATACATATTGACCTGTACAAAGACGAAATTAGCATCTCGCGTAGTATGAGTAGCCCGATGACTGGATTCATAAAGCAATACTTGACCGATTTTCTCGTCAATGCCAAGGACCGACGGAATAAGCTCACGAATTGATTTCGCAAGCCTATCTTTACCATCATTATCAATGGACGTGCCAAGATGAATTATTACTTGCGGCATGACAGTATCTCCCCTAACAATATGACTCATTTCTTAAGCCTGGACAGATGACACCTCACCACTCATGCTTCATTTTTCTACCATCACCATTGTTTTCCTGCTGTTGACATTCTGAAAACCACTATTTCGCCGCATCCCAGGCAAGACGCATGAACCGTCCCCACGTCTCGTCGCCCACGTCTCGTCGGAAAGGTATTTTCTCGCTGCTGGAGAATAATTTGCCATAAGAGGCACTGGAGCATCATGATAAATAGATAATGCCTTAAACTTAACGCGGGAGGGATATATAGTGGGAAAACCCACCTCCTTTGGCAGGTCAATCAGCCTGCGGATAATCATCATCGCCCTATTGGTCTTAGTGCTCTTGATCCCGATTTCCATGGTTACGGGCCTCATCCATGAGCGCCAGCAGCGCAGCAGAGAAGTAACGGCCGAAGTAACTGCCAAGTGGGCTGACACTCAGCAAATTGGTGGCATTGTGCTGACACTGCCTTATCAGAAACATTGGAAGGACTCTGACGGAAAAGAGCAAACAAGCGTCAGTTATGTTCAGTTATTACCTGAGTCTCTGAATATCAAGGGTAGCCTAAATCCTTTTGAACGGCAGCGTGGCATCTACAAAGTGATCCTGTATGTGGCCGAAATCTCTTATAGCGGGGCTTTCAATTTGGAAAACCTGAGCAAATGCGGCGTACCTTTAGGAGATATGATCTGGAGCGACGCGTTCGTTTCTATCGGAATTACCGATATGCGCGGCATTAATGAAGCGATGCTGCTAAACTGGAATGGCAATTCGTATCAACTGGAGCCAGGTGTCCGTCAGGGATGCGATCTCTTTGATACAGGTGTCAGTGTACCAGTAGCAATTGAACCTGCAGCAGCTGAACAAAGTGTGACGCCTATTAACTTCTCTTTTGCCCTGGACTTGAACGGCAGTGAAGCCATCAGTTTCTTGCCGCTCGGACAAATTACGACTGCTGAGATGAGTTCCGAATGGGCCAGTCCCAGTTTTGAGGGCGCTTTCCTGCCTCAGACCAGGAGTATTGACAGCAATGGCTTTATTGCTTCCTGGAAGGTTTTGGACTTTAACCGCAACTATCCGCAGCAATGGGTCGGCAATATCGGCGGCGCAAAACTGGATGAAGTGCGGGAGTACGATTTCGGGGTGATGCTGTTCTCCCCCATTGACCAATACTCGCAGTCCCTGCGAGCTTTAAAGTACGCCATTCTCTTTGTTGGTCTGACGTTCCTGATTTTCTTCATGGTGGAAGTGTTCAACAGGCGACGTATTCACCCGGTGCAATATCTCCTGGTCGGCCTGGCACTTTGTCTCTTTTACGTGTTACTGCTATCGCTTTCCGAACATATTGCGTTTGCGGCGGCCTATGTTATTGCCGCCTTGGCCTGCCTCGTGCTGATCACGGTCTATGTGGGCAGTGCGCTGCAAAGCAAAGTGGCTGCGCTAGCCACCGCGGCAACCTTGGCTGGCTTATATGCCTTTATGTACGTGTTGCTGAGCAACGAGGATTATGCCTTGTTAATCGGTAGCGTTGGGTTGTTCGTCATTATGGTAGCGGTAATGCTATTAACCCGCAAAGTGGACTGGTACAGGATTGAGCTGCGGCAAGAGTCGGCGGCGGATGCAGAGTCGAGCGAACCGTGGGATGAACCGAGGGATCAGCTTCAGGAATAACGCAAGGAGGGGGTGGATATCCACCCCCTTTTTAATTAGAAGAAGTATGCTATTATATATAAGCGCATAACCGAAAACTGTTAATCTGTTAGCAATTCAAATGCTGTAGCTGTTTTCCTGGCAAATTCTATCGGATCATCAATGGAATCGAAGTGAATATAGAATAGGCGCGGCTCATCAAATAACCAGTGATTATGCAATGCTGTCACGAAGATATCTTGCTCGCGAAGGGCAGAAATGAATGGGTTGATCTCATCTTGCAGAATCACGGTTTCCCCTAAATTCAACGTCCGCCCTTGTGCATCCGGAGATTCAAAGGAAAAAAGGGCTCCGCGTGTCAAACTGGAGCGGCTTGGTCTTCCTAAGATCGTTGCATTGATGTCTCTTAGGCGTAATACGGTACAAGGGTCTTGACTTAAAATCATACCGCCTAATATCTGGGCGAACTCCTCACAAAGGTTGCATCGATCCATGTCCAACCTCCTTCGCCCTAAATATATGCCGGTTTGGTTAATTGGTGACAATATTTATGCCTGATGTGATAAGAGGTGATAAACAATGATCTCCTAATATTTATCAGCGCATGTAATCGCCATCATGATAAAGAATTGCGAAAGATCCTGGCGACCGTCTCCGGCGAAACAGCCACCGGAGTGCTGTCCAGCATATATTGAATGCCCGGGGTTGTATAGACCAGATCGGTCAGTGTCGCCACATCTTCCTGCTCAAAGCCGAGGTCGCCCATAGTCGTCGCCAAACCGACTTCCGCCAGCCATTGTTTGATTACTTCCTTGATACCCGCTTTCGTCTTAATGCCCGCTTCCGTCCGCCTGATCGGCTGCAGTATTTCGTCCAGTATCTCCTGCGCAGCCGGGTATATTGTATCCAGCACTTCCGGCAAGAGTACCGCCAAGCCCAAACCATGCGGAACGCCAGGCTTCATGGCGCTAATGGGATGCTCCAAGGCATGTCCCAGATGCAGGCCCCCGTTATCAAACGATATCCCGGCCAGCATCGAAGCGAAGGCAAGATAATAACGCGCTTCACGGTCATTCAGATCGCGCAGGATGCGCGGAAAGTACCGGAAAATCAAATCCGCACTCTTAATTGACAGCGTTTTTGAGAAAGGGCCGGCACCTTTGGCTGTGGCGGCCTCAATAGCATGCGTAAGTGCGTCCAGAGTTACATAGCGGGTCTGATTCAGCGGTAGTGAAGCCATTAAGTTGGGATCATCGATAGAATAAAGGGGGTACATTTCTTCAAAACCGATTGCCGGCTTGTAGTTTTTCTCATCAATGCCAGCCACGCCAAAATGATTGGTCTCTGAACCGGTGCCATGCGTCAAGTTGATGGCCACTACCGGTGCCGACTGTTCAGGAAAGAACTGATATTGCATCAATTGCTCACAGCTAGCCTCCGGATACCCGAGCATAATTGCGGCAATTTTCGCGGTATCGATTACACTGCCGCCGCCGATGGCGATGAACGCCTGTGTACCAAATTTGCGCGACAGATCGATGCACCGATCGATTAGAGCGGTTGAGGGATTCGCTCTTACTTCATCAAACAACAAATACTGCAACCCTTGCCGCTGCAGAAATGGTTCGACTTCCGCCCAGGCACCGGATACTTTATAGGCCATATTGTCCGTTACAACTGTTACTTTGCGCACATCCCGGAGCGCCTTGCTGGCAAAAATCTCCGGCATTTTGGTAATTGCACCCAATCCGAAGTAGATGATTGTACGACTGCGAATCTCATGGACCATATTAATGTCATTGGCTTGTTCCCACATTCTTGTCACCTTCACTTTTCTACCCGGTGCTCGTCAGGTCTCTGTAAACGCCGCATATTTCCTTAAAAAAGGCGTATTTGCGCCGGTACGCGTCCGCATATTCCGACCGGGGTTTAAAGGTCCTGGACACCGCCACATATTGTTTAATTGCTGACTGCACTGTGCGCTGATTAACGCTGTGCTCTCCTAAAATGATATCCCCGATAATTGCTCCGTCGCGATACTGCGTACGGCAAAATTCCCGGTTACAGACATCAGCCTTAATTTGCAGCCAGCCGTCATTACTGTTGCCACCGCCCGTGGCCATCACACTGCCGCTGGACTCATTTCTATCCAGCAACTCGATGTTTTGGCGTAAATCATACGCCAACCCCTCCAGAACGCTGCGGTACATCGTTTGGAGATTGTCATCCTTAGTCAGTCCGATGAAACTTCCCGTGGCATGCTCATCCCAAAAGGGACTTCTAGCGCCCATGATATACGGAATAAAAATTGGACCGCCAGCTGGGGTCGTTTTGAGCAGACCTTCTTCCAGTTCGCTCAGAATTACCGCATCCATTGGCCGCTGCAGAATAGAGGCAATAAACCATGCAATCGTACCGCCGCTGTATGATAGCGGGAGCACGTTGATCCTTTTTCCGTCAATAACATGATCCGGCAAGTGATCAGCGGCCGATCCGTCACCGCCGCCGCCCTCGCCGACCCCGCCGCCACGGCCCCCGCTTCCGCTTCCACTACAACCGAAAACGCAGGTGGAGGTGCCGGTCATTTCCCCAATCTGATGTCCTTCATAAATACCGCACCCTAATGCTTCACAAAAAGCATCAATGCCTCCGACTACCACGCGCGTGTTTTCATCGGTCCCTAACTCACAGGCATAGTTAGCGGCTATGTCGCGTAGGACTAGCTCAGATGGTACGACCTCCGGCATTTTCCATGGGTCCAAACCGAGTCTGCCAATCGGCTCAAAGTCTTTCTGCATTCGGCGATAGGTAACCATTGTTGAAGCAGCTGATTCATCAATCAAAAACTGCCCTGTCAAGCGGCAAAGCACATAGTCCTTGGGCTGCAGAAACCTGTAAGCAGCCTGATACAGATCGGGCTGATGACTTTTCAGCCAGAGCATCTTGGCTTCATTAGCAGAAGCATTGACTGTTTCACCCAGGAGCGTGCTTATCAAGTGGGCTTCTTCCGCCGCCCTTTGGTCTTGCCAGATGATCGCTTTGCCAAGCGGGTTCCCATGTTGATCAACGCAAACCAGTGATGGAGCATGACCACTAAATACCAACGCTGCCGGCTTCATCCGTCCGCCAATCTGCGCCCGCAATTCCTTCAGACAGTGAACCGTACCCCGCAGATATTCGGCAGGGTCTTGCTCGGCCATATTATCGCGGTAATCTGTGGCATAGCCATATTTGGACCCGTAATAGCGGCCGTCGATAACCGCTCCGGCCTTGATGTTGGTTGTCCCGATATCTACACCAATAATCACAGGCTCACCCCTTCGTCTCCGTTTGGCCTGCCACCTTCCCGCCAAGTTTCCCGGCAGGTGCAAAGCTATCTAGCAATGCATACACTACCAAGCTGATACCAAACGACAATAACAGCCTATTCTCTGCCAGACAGCTGATCAGCACCCCCAACAGCCACGCCACAAATGGTTGATAGCTGAATTGATGCTCATAATCATGCGCCGCTTTACAGTCACAGTCACAGTCACAGTTACCGCCACCGCCACCGCCGGCCACCCGTGTCTGTCTGGGGTATTTAAAATAGAAATAATATGCGAACACAGCCAACAACGGCACAAAGATCCTTCCGATCCAGTTCAGGACTGTCAGCACACGATCATTAACTCCAAGCCAGGCGCAAAAAATGGCCACAACCCCGCCAAGTATAATAAACAGACTGCGATAGCGCTCCCGGCCGGTAACAAAATTGATTACGATGCCATATGAGTATAAACTGCGATCGTTAAAGGTCCACGTGCAAAGTAACATGATGAGTGCTGCCACAAAAATCGGTATCCCGATGCTCCCGAGAATTTTAATCAAATCAAAACCGCCGCCGCTGACGATGCCGCTACCGCCTTCCCCGCCACACCCCGCAAACAGCCCGCCGGCGATCATGACCAGCGAATATATGACCACCCAGCCGATACCGGTGGCAATGGCCAAATCCTTTTTGGTCCTCACAAACCGGGTATAATCTGCGTAAAATGGCAGGAAGCCTATCCAGGTTAACATAACATAACTAATGCTCTGTACCAGATTGAGTTTTTCAGACAGCGGCGCCTCCGGCACTGCATTCGCATTCCCGGTAACCAATACCCTAATGCCGGCAATGATAATCACCAGTGCCACAATCGGAACCTGCAAATTGCTGCTCAGTTCCATCCCTTTAAGTTCCTTTATAGAACTTAGCACTGATATACCGACGATCACCGTGATAATCAGCACATAATTCAAGGATGGGTATATTCCCAGGAGCGATTTGGCGACCATCTCGGTCATCCAGCCAATCCAGATTAACCCGGTCGGCAGGATCAAAAGCATAATGAGCTTACAGCCCAACTTACCAAAGATCTTGCCATAGAGCGTCGCCGCCGGGAGCCGCCATTGCACTCCCACCCGACCGGACAGCAAAAACAATCCGGCCAGGATCGCATTGGCAATCAGGACGGCCGGGATAAAAGTTCGTAAATCAGTCAATAATCGCAGGTTAAATCCAAACATCAGATTATTGACCTGAATTAGCAGCGCTGAAATCAGAATCGTAAACGAAGGCCATTTTTTTAGCTGGGACTGAGGTACCTCAGTAAAAATCGAGTTGCCCATGATGAATTAGTCACCCTGCCCTGTGAAGAAATCAACCGCTTCCGCTCCCGGCGCTGTTAACCGGGGAACCGTCCCGTCAAAGCCGTCGGCAGTCAATCCCATTAATTTGCATGTCAGAGCCGCCAGATCAACGATCTTGGCATCAGCCATTTCCTGGTTTTGCGGAATACCGCTCCCGAAGAAAATCATCGGGATATTCATGTCGCTGTCTTCTGTGGTACCATGCATACCTTGATACTTCCAGAGCAATGCTTCCGGTATGAAAAGGTAGCCCGACTCGGAATCCAGAATCAAATCCGGGCAGCGCTCACAGTCCACTCTCAACGCCTGAGCTTCCGGCGAGCCTTTGCTGGTAATTCGCGCGACACCTTCCTGCGCCTCAAAAAAAGCAGTCACAGCAGCGGCATCGTCTCCATTAAGCCAGATATAGGCGTTCCGACCATCCACCACCACCGCCGCTTGATCAAAGTTGTTATTTATCAAAACATTGATTGGGATTGCTTTGGATACTGGCGACATGCCGTGATCTGCCAGGATCATGACGGCCGTATCGCTGAGTATATCTGACTTTTTCATGTAACTAAACAGCTTCCCGATTTCCTGATCAATCAATTTGACAGCCTGCGCAACTTCAAAGGAATCCGGGCCAAAACGATGCCCGATTGAATCTGCTGATTGAATATTAACCAACGTAAAATCCGGTTTTTCTTCCGTAAGCACTGACTTTAATGCTTCAAAAACCCAGGTAGTAGTCTTTAGGTGATAATCATAGTACTGATCATTGTTTTCGCTGTCATCCAATTGGGGGGCTTCCCCAATATAGTCCGGGTGAGCGCTCATCGTTGCCTGAATGTCGCAACCCTTTTCGAACAGCGTCAACATATTCTTCTTACCGGAGACAATCGCGGTTTTCTTACCATGCTCGCCGGCAATCTCAAAAAGGGTCTTTTGATCGATGAGGTCGGCAGAGATATTTTTCTGGCTGATGCGCTCGTTCTGATCATAATAAACATTACCGATCAGACCGTGCTGGTCAGGATAGGTACCGGTCATCAACGATGTATGAGCATTACAAGTATGAGAAGGATAGATTGTCTGGCCGTCCAGATCATAAGTGGCGTATTGCAGAAGCTGATAGAGACTGGAATCCTGATCTAAGTAGTTAAGGTATCTGGATGCAAATCCGTCCAGCACAATCAAAATCACGCGATCGCTGCTGCCGAACTCATCCAGACCGTTATCTTCCATCGTGATAGCCGGACGCCCGCCGCATGAAGCCAACAGGCAGACCAGCATTAACAGCACTCCCAGATACATGGACATGGTCAGTTTTTTCATGATATGCATGCATCCTCTCCTGGCTCCAGCGGCCTCCGGTTTTGTCGGCTGGCAAAACCGGATCAAAACCGGAGGTAACGTTCTTTCACGCGCTGGAGACACAACTTACTGTTATTCGGCCGGGCCGTTAGTTTAGGAACAATATAAGCCTATATGCGATAAATGACTTTAATTAGTTTCGGTTCTATCTGCGGTTATGGCCAATAACGAAGATTTTATTTAACAAACTCAACAGTTACTACATACCAGCTCCATTGTGACGGTTTATACAGCTCTTCCAGATCAGGATACTGGTTATAGGGGAATATCATTTTTACGGGACCGCCTTCGCCGGCCGGGATCTTTTCGCCATCCTGAGAATTGGCGATATAGATAGGATAGTTCAGAGCATCCGCGGCATTGATTTCAACAGTCATCTTATCTTTGGCGATAACCTTGATAGTCGTGCAATCCTCAGCGCCGGCTTTGGTCATTAAATCGCTGAGCTTGATGCCGGCGAACAGAGCATCTTTGCGGAGATTGGCTTCCGTGACTTCCAATTCAAATTTCATATCCGCGAAGTCTTTTTCGGTCAGCGCAACTTCGGTGGTGTCATTAACCAAGGTTACCAAAGTTGGTAGTACTACTTCTGCTTCTGCTGCTTCTTCTTTTTTTGCGCCGCAGCCCGCCAGGGCTATGAGCGCCACCATCATAATCATAATGGCCAGAAAATAAGTTCTCTTTTTCATTCCAAAATTACCCTCCCCATTATTTAGACATACTTTTTAGGCCTATATTGTTCCGCTCCAGAATATGGCGAGTTAGTTTGGCTGCAATCTCCTTGAAATCAAGATTATTAATGCGTTCGATCTCCGCAACAATCTCAAAATTGAGATTGCCAGACCCATAGTAAGCGCCAGCCAACGCGCCTACCATTGCCCCGATGGTATCTGTATCACCTCCCATATTGACGCCAGTCTCAATAATCTTCATGATATTTCCGGGCTGCGATTTGGAGAACAGTGCCATGACTACCGGCACTATTTCGTAAGTCTGCAGACCAGCTCCAATATAGTCGTAAAGAATCTGGGCACACTCCGCTAAATCCCCGGTTTTTCCCAGCAGCGATATCGCCAGTTCTATGCGCTTATGCAGAGACGGTCCAATTAGCATGTTCCCCCGGCGTTCGCCTTCTTTGGCCCCGTATATGGCCGCCTCCAGAACCCTTTCCGGAGTACTGTCCTCCAGCATCGCAGTGGCGATGGCAGCGGCCATTGCAGTGGCACCGGCGATGGCCAGATTGGTATTATGCGTCGGAATGCTCATGATTTCAGCATCATCAATGGCCTTCCGGATATTGCCGGGATTGACCAAGCCCAAAGCGGGTACCCGCATGGCAGCGCCAATTGTCGCTCCGTATTTCCCCGCCTGATGTGGCGCAGTGCCAGCCAGTAATGCCTTAATCGCTTTGGCCGAACTGGGACCCAAATAGCTCTTGTTGAAGACATCTTTTTGCTTGGCCCAATTGACAATGGCGGCCACCGCTACGTCAAGATTAAAGGTACGAAACTTGAGGATCTCATCGATGATCTGCAGCGTCAGCTCAGTGTCGTCGGTAATCATACCGAACCCCAAATCTTTGTGGATATGATCAGCGGAAGGTGCTACCAGTCTATCAACATATCCGAAGTTTTTACGGATCTCTTCCGGTGTCATAAATTCGGTCGGCATCCCCATACTGTCGCCCAGAGCCAGTCCGCAGAGACACCCATAGACCTTGTCATACAAAATGTCTTTTGCTATCATAATGCATGTTCCTATCCTATAAATTTGCTGACTTCGCTTGACCTTGGCATCGCAGTTCTGGCTCCCATTTTGGTAACCGTGCAGGCAGCGCAGGCATTACCTAATTTGAGACTCTGTTCTGCTGTAAGGCCCGAAAAAACCCCTTTGATAAATCCGGCCGTAAACGAATCCCCGGCACCGGTGCTATCGATCGCCTGCACTTTGAAGGCGTCAGCAAAGTAGCGGCACTCACCGGAATAAAAGCCGGATCCCAGCGTACCCTCAGTAACAATCAAGTTACGCACGCCGTAATTCAGCAACTCCTGGATCGCTGGCTCTTTTTGATCTTTGCCTGCCAGGAGCTTTAGTTCCGGAAGATTGACCAGCAGGTAATCGCAATTCGCAACCAGAAGACCGATGCGCTCCAGGCCCAGACTGCAGAACAATCCGCCTGGACTATAGAAAATGGGGGTCCCGCATTGCCGCGCGCGGCGAACTGCCGCCGGAGCCACATTTTCCAGGACTTCTCCGATATAAATTCCGTCAAAGCCGGGGAAGTCCACCTGATTGATTTCATCATCCCGCTCATACAGCGCCGTTCCGCCCAAGGAATAGATGACGCGCTCGCCCTGACTGTTTACGGCAATAAAGGTTTGCGCTGAAGACGCCTCTTTTTCAATGATTAAGTAGGATGTATCTACGCCTTCCCTGTCAAAATCCTCTTTGATTATGAAGCCTTCCGTATCTCCGCCCGCTTTGCCCAGAAATGATGCCTCCAGGCCCAGACGCTTAAGGCCTACCGCAACATTAGCGGTTGATCCCCCCGGGTACTTGTCGATCGATTGCGGGAAGACGATTTCATCAGCCGCCGGGAACTGTTCAACTTTGACGATAGTATCAACGGCTGCCGCTCCCAGGACTGCGATTCTCGCCATGATAGCCACACCCCACATCCAGTTTTAATAAACCCAATTTATAAACCTATAAAACCCCATACCCTAGTGTATAAGCATAGATTAAGAGCACCAGTGCCACCAGCAACAGGTAATTGGTGAGACGGTCCCGTAGCGAGTATTGCATCGGCTTGATAAACTTGTTCTTTGTTTTGGCGCCAAAAGCCCGCGCTTCCATAGACAGGGCAATTTGATCCCCGGTCTCCAGAGAGTTGCTAAGCAGGGGCGTGACGATCGGAATCAGCTTGCGCACGCGCTCAATGAGTTTCCCTTTATCCAATTCCATCCCGCGGGTTTTCTGGGCATCCAGCAGATGCCTGATCTGCTTCTGAATAATGGGAATGAACCGCCAAGCGGTTGAGAAGATAAAGACAAACTGCCGCGAAGCAAAACGCAGCCGCGAGATCATCTGAATAAAATCCGATGGTGATACGGTATAACCCAGAATGGCCACCGCCAGAACAACCATATAAATCTTCATGCTGGCAGCCAGGCCGTATAACAGACCGCCCAGATTAAAACCGAGCCGCTCACCGGGCAGGAGATAAAATAGAATGACCTCTTTATAATGCGAGTGTAACAGCGACGTATCCAGAGAAAAGGCCTGGATTATCATGATAAATATCACTGGAATGATAATGATCTTGAAGAACCACTTGATTTGACTCCAGGGAAATTTGGCAACTTTGCCCAAGATGACCAAGAGCCCCAGCATCACGCCGCAATAAAGCGGATGTGTCCAGAGAATCGACGCCACGATCACCAGTAACGTACCGAGCAGCAAAACCTTGGGACTGGTTTTATGCAGATATGTGTCTCTCTTTCTGTAATCTACCAGCATTGCTTTTCCTCCCATCAAGTAACAGCTTGTCATTTGGTAGGCGCATGTTCTGAGCAGCTATGACAGGCTGCTACCCCACCATCTCCCGGAATACTTGGTAGAACTCGTCCACGGAAATGATATCATCGGGCATGAAGGCAATGTTTTGTGCGATATAGGTAATGTCAGTCGGCCGCAAATAGGCTTCCTTCAATTTGTCCCGCCTGGTGAAGATTTCTTTGGGGGTTCCGTCCAAGATCAGCTCACCCTGTGACATAACCAACACCCGGTTGCAGTATCTGGTCACAATCTCCATGTTATGGGTGATAATAATGATGGTTTTGCCTTTCTGATTCAATTTCCTGAGCAAATCCATAATCCATAACGTTTCGCGCCAATCCTGGCCAGTGGTCGGTTCATCCACAATCACAACGTCCGGTTCCATGGTGATAATCGATCCCATTGCCAGACGCTGACGCTCGCCCTTACTCAGGTACTTCGGCCAGACTTCGCGGTATTTGTGAAGGCCGATATCCTGCAATACCTCTTCCACGATGCCGTCGGTATATTCAGACCCCTTATTGAGATTGCGCGGACCAAAGCGCAGTTCGTCTTCAACACTGTCGGTAAAGATTTGCTCGTCGGGATTTTGGAAAACATAACCGACCTCTCTGGACAACTCCGCCACGCTACGGTCGGCGATCGCTCTGCCATTGACCGTGATGGCACCCGCATCAGGCTTCAACAATCCAATAATATGACGCGCCAGCGTGGTCTTCCCGGCACCATTCTGACCAATAATGGCCACAAACTCGCCTTTGTTAATGGTCAGATTGACGTCCTTCAGGTCATCGTGATCGCCCAGATAGGAATGACGCAAATGTGATACTTCAATAATGGGCTCACGCATGGGCTCACGGCCATCGCCAGCGGCGGCTGCCTGCTTGACAGCTGGGGCTGGGGCGGCAGCTGCGGCCGGGGTTTTGGGTTGGAATCCGCTACAGGCCTCAATTACCTGCGCCGGAGTCAGTAACACCTTGTCAATATAATGATCCTCTTTGAGCCTCAAGCTCAGTTCAATGGACTGGGGAATTTCCAGCCCGAGCTCTTGGAGCTTCCCAACCTGTGAAAAGACTTCTTCCACAGATCCCTGCAGATAAACCTGGCCTTTGTTCATCACGATGACCTTGTCGGCATGTTTGACGATTTCGCTCATTTCATGCTCAACCAGGACAATCGTGATGCCATATTGCTTGTTAATGTCCTTCACAATTGAAAATACCCGTTCTTTGCCTATGGGATCAAGCATTGAAGTAGGTTCGTCGAAAACGATAATCTTGGGCAGCATGGCGTAGACCCCACCGATACTGACACTCTGCTTTTGCCCGCCGGATAGCTCAAACGGCTTGCGGTCTTTCAATTCGCCAATCTTCAGATCGGTATAGCTGCGCTCGACCCGCCGCATAACTTCCTCATAGCTTAACCCCAGGTTGGCCGGGCCGAATGCCAGGTCTTCCTCAACTGTCATCCCGAAAAGCTGTGTATCAGGATCCTGAAAAACCAGGCCAATCTTGGAAGCCATTTGATAAACCGGAGTCTTGCTGGCATCCAGTCCGTCAACTGTGATCGTACCGGTCAAATCGCCCTTAATAAAATTGGGAATAACTCCGTTAAGGGTTTCACACAGGGTCGTTTTCCCGGCCCCGGTCGGTCCGGTGATCACCACAAATTCACCTTCGTTGATGGTGATATTGACTCCCTTGAGGACTTTACGTTTGGTCTTTTCATAATTAAAATTCACATCTTGCAGGCTGATAATGGCACCCATATTTTCACCCCATCCTTAGCATCTGAAAACATCTGAAAACGGCGATGGCCTTAAATGCTGATTACCGCCTTAATCGTTTCCTGCCGCAGAGACATCGCAAAGGCCTCTTCGATGCTCTTGAGTTCAATAACGTTAGTGACAATTTTGCCAAGCGAAATGCTATGTGATTGCAATAATCTGGCGGCCATCTTAAAGTCGTTCGGGGCAAAACCGAAACTGCCGATCAACCGCACTTCCTTATAATGAATACTGTTAGGATCAATATTGATGCGGGTATCGCTGGCCAATCCGCCGAAAATGTTGATCGTCGTACCGTTGCCCGCATAATTAAATGCCTCTTCCACTGCCTGCGGAGTCCCGATCGCGACCACGATATCGGTCAGCCCATCTGCGCCAGTCTGCCCGTCGATCCATTGCCGGAGATCAGTCTGCTTGGGATTGGCCACATGGGCACCCAATTCCCGGGCGACTGCCAGCCTTTGCTCATTGAAATCCGTCACCAGTACCTGATTGGCACCAAATTTCTTTAGTATTTCGGCGTGTATCAGGCCCATCGGTCCCGCGCCCATCACTAATACGTTGTTACCAGGCTTAAAGCCCAGCTTTCGGACAGAATTCAGGACACAAGCCACGGGCTCGGCTAAAGAAAGCTCCACCATGTTACAATCATCGCTCAGGACTACCATGCCCTTTTCGGCAACTGTTTTGGGAATCGTAATGTACTCACAAAAAGTACCGCTACTAATGCCGTCTTTGTGATTGCAGAGTTCATAGAGTTCATTACGGCAATCCGTACAGTTATGGCAAGGTACGTAAGGAGCGCAGGTGATTTTGCTCCCAATCAGGCTTTGATCGGCTTCGGTTCCTGCGTCAATGATCACGCCGCTGAATTCATGTCCCAGGATGCATGGTGGCGGAAAAAAGCGGTGTCCTTGTTTAAAGGTCTTAAGATCGGTTCCGCATAGTCCGCTATACATCACCTTGACCAGATATTCATTCTTTTGAGGCTGTGGGTCCGGAACATCCGTAAGCTCAATTTTCCCGGGTCCCTGATACATGGCTGCTTTCATCAGGATCGGCCCTCCCCGTGTACGATGTTAACAATGTCTGCGACTGTCCTGGCCGGATCATCTGATTGGAAAATATTGCGGCCGATGGCGACCCCGGAAGCCCCTTCATGCATGGCCTTGCCGATATAGTCGTAGATGCCGCAATCTTTAGGACCGCCTGCCATTACAACCGGTACTGGACAATTGGTTACGATCTCGTGATAATTCTTGGGTGTATAGTAAGTCTTGATCACGTCGGCACCATGTTCATAGCCCAGGCGGACACAGAGATCAATCAGGTCGGGATCGTATGAATTGTCGAAGTCCGCAGGTAAGAGTTCAGCGACCAGCACCAGACCATAGCGCAGACACTCTTCTCTTAACTGCTGCATGATCTCGAACATCCTGGGTTCCCGCTCATGCCCGACAAAAATCATATTACAGACGGCATCCGCACCTAGCATATTGGCTTCACCAACACTGGCGGTCAAGGTATGCAGGCCATCGGATTTGCTGGCTTTGCTGCATCCCCCGGTAACACGCATAATCAGTCCGGCCTTACCGGCGAAAAGATCATACGTTGCTCTGGCAAATCCCGGCGTCATGATGAGGGCATCCGCGCCACCCTTGATGATCTGTTGTACAATCGCACGCGGTTTTTCGATGCCTCTCACCGTTCCGGCAAACGCCCCAAAATCGAGTGCAGAAATCACAGATTTGTGATCGTCCCTAAAAATCCGCTGCATGCGGATCGCCTTTCCTATCATAAACAGCCCTCCAGTTACATTTGGCATGTCATAATGTTATAACATGTTTTGTTAAAAAATGATGTGCCATATGATGTGCCAT
>ENA-UOOM01001750-UOOM01001750.1-fermentation-metagenome-genome-assembly--contig:-NODE-1750-length-19900-cov-9.856639_pt1 | contig 19900 bp, 27 predicted proteins | sample MGYA00245781_ERZ724031 | MGnify/ENA primary metagenome ERZ724031 (study PRJEB28704, sample SAMN03018317) | fermentation metagenome | biome: anthropogenic terrestrial biome; feature: soil; material... | reverse complement strand
ATATGAGAACCCAACCGATCAGCAAGGATCATCGAGTACAAAAACGGGCTAAAATTCAGCGGGAAACCATTATTACTCCGATATTGGCGGAGAAATATAAGAGGGAGAAGGGGAAAGATGAACACTAAACCAATACCCACTGAGGAACAGGAACAATTAGCATTAGCCGACTTACTTAATCAACTTAAACTAACCTGGTTTCATCCCGCTAATGAAGGCATGAGAAAACCACAATATGCCGCCAAACAAAAGCGATTAGGATTGAAAGCAGGAATCCCGGATGTAATTATTTTGGATACACCGCCAAAATTTCCGGAAGCAAGAGGCGCGGTAATCGAGTTAAAAAGGCAAAAGGGCGGTAGATTGTCAAACGATCAGCGGGTATGGTTGCAGTTGTTCCAGCTTTACAAGTGGAAAGCGGCGGTTTGCAACGGGATAGATGAGGCGATAGAACAGTTGCGAGAATGGGGTTACATGAAATAAGGAGGTCTAAAATGAGGGAAATTAAGTTTAGAGGCAAACAGATTTATACAGGTGAATGGGTGTATGGTTATTTTTGTTTTAATGGTTGGATAGGTAAACAAAAACATTACATCATGCCAGAATATGCTTCTGCGTTTTATGGAATTGAAGTAGCCCCAGAAACAATCGGCCAATTTACCAACCTCCACGACAAAAACGGGAAAGAGATTTATGAGGGAGACATTGTTAAAGATAAACTTAGCAAAAAACTTGAAGTTTTCTGGAAAGAATGGGGATTTGGCGGCTGGTGGCTTGGCGAAAGAGACGAAGAAGGCGAACTTCGGGTAATAAAAAGCATTGATTTAACAGATGTTGAAATTATCGGCAACATCCACGACCAAAAGGCGGAGGTGGAGCATGAATACTGAAATAATCAAAAATTTTATTAATATCGTCTGCAAGTATTCGCCTAAATGCTTTATCAACCACAGATTAGAGTTAATCATTGAACCAGTAAACAATATCTATTTTTGCTTAGATGGTGTTGAAACCGACCTAGACTTGAAGTGTGAGGTGCTTGCTTGGCTATCGAGACCGAGCTGCAAAGGAGTAAGCTACCTTCGGCAAAAACTGATAAGGTCTATTGTGAATGAGTATTTAGGTACTGAATTCACCGCCAATCAAATGATGGAGATTTATACCTACTTGGGAAACGATTGTAACCGAAATAAAACCATCGATTTTATTAAATCTAATTATGATTTAGCAGCATTGAAAGAAAAGGCGGAGGTGGAAGGATGAGAGATCTAACTGAGATAAAAATAATTCAGCGAATTGTGGTTGATAAATGCATTGCTAAGGAAATTAAATGGCTAAACCGCAAAGGAGTTAGGACTGAAGGAAGTTGTTGTGGACATGGTTTAGAGCCTCCAAGCGCCATCATCCGAGCCGGTTGTTTTAAAAAGGCTGTTAAGTTAGGATACGAAACCGAGTTTTCAACAGACATAGGAGAGTATGAAATTAAGCTAAAGAGTAAATGCAAGTGTGGAGGTATCCAATGAACGAATATTCCATCCCGGCAATTGAGCGATTGTTAAGGAATTATCCGTCTATTAACGAGGACATAGACCGATTACAAAAGGAATTGCAATGGAATATTAAATTAAAAGAAGAATTAGGGGAATCGTTATCGTTGGGGGCGCTTGCTCCAAAAGAAATACCGATTGAAACCCAGGGATCTGATCCTGTTTTTAATGCCATGCAAATAATCGAAAAAATACAAAAAGAGATTGACCGGCTTTGGAAACAAATAACAACATTATACGACAATCAATTAACAGTCAAGGCTTTGTTAATGAAATTAACCAGGAATGAAAAGCACGTAATCGAGGCGCGATACTTTCACAGACCCCCGGTCACGTGGGGGAAGATAGCGCGTGAGTTGTGTTATGACAAGCGGTCCTGCCACAGGTTTAAAATGGAAGCGTTAAAAAAAATGGCCTCTCAGTTTTGAGAGGCTTTCATTTTTTCATAGTCCAGGATTTCCTCCCGGACCATCGCCCGAAACCATTCGGCTCTTGATGTATATCCATATTCGGCAATGATTTTATCTAGCTTTTCGAGTTGCGGCTTGTCGAGCCAAAAGAGGACTTTTTGTTGGTCGGTATGATTTTTGTCGCTCATGATTAGGACTCCTTCTCGTTTAAAAATTTATGTTCCACGTCACCGAGGATTTCAAAAATATCACCCTCAATTTTGTCCTTGTCCTCGTCGTTTTGATCCGAGAATGTAATTTTGTCACTAGGCCGACAGGCGAATACTACCTCAATTCCAATGTTATAATCGTTGGCGCTGAGGTATTCCTGGACCGCCGAAATAACTTCTTGTTTTAGTTCTTCTTCGCGGTCTTTGGTCATGGATTTCCATTCTGAGCAATCAGTTCCGATTATGATGGTTACATATGGTCTTTCGTTTAACATTGCAATCACTCCTATTTCGTTTTTCGTTTCGCCGGGAATTATCCGGCTCATCAGTCCCGCTTTACGGGAGACGGTGGCCCCGGAGGGCCTTATTAATTTTACATTAATCTCCATAATTACCTTGTGTGTTGCAGCTAACACATACACCGTATTTAAGAGCTTCAGGGAGAAAGTATCTACCGCAACCATCACACTTTTTACCGATTTCTTTTAAAATTTCTTGTCTTTCCGCTTTAAGCCCGGTTAATACTGCGTCAGATTTTGTTGATTTAGCTTCTTCTCTGATTTCCTGTAGTCTCTTGCGAAGGATTTCGTTTCTATTCATTTTCTTATCCCCTTTCGTTTGGGTAAGTTCCCCTTACCTCTTGATTACATTATACACCCGTACGGGTAGAAAGTAAATAGGACTAGAGACCTATTTTTAAAAAAGCCTCATTTAAATGCTCTTAAGGTTTTAAGGTATTCCTTAACTTTGACGTATTCTTCATCTGTCATTCTGATTGTTTTACTTGGCATTGCGCCGGTTTTAGGTCGACCGGCTCCTGGACGGCGTCCGCCCCAGGATGATTCTTTAATTACGTTTTCTTCACCGTTAAATATCAGGTTTTTATTGGTTACCGTTTTTAATTGCTCTAATGTAGCAAAAATTTCATCGAACGCCATTCCGTCACAATTAGTGGTACCCGTTTCCCTAATTCTTTCGAGATGTCCTTGAAACGTTTTCATTTTTTGTTCTCCTTTAACTATTAAAAATATTATGGAGTGTGTAAATAAAACCTTCATTTTTAAAGCATTTTGGATCGGCGTTTTCGATTACGTTTTTAACTTCCGCAATTATCATCTGGTTATTTTCTTCGGTGCTTTGTGTAAGCTTTGATTTAATAATTTCCATTGTTGCGTTGGCTTTTTGGGTTCCACTTTTTAATATTGGGAGTATGTGTCTCATGCTTTCCATTGTTACTTCGTTTACCATTTCTTGTCTAGTCATTTTTTATATCCCCTTTCGTTTGAGGTTTTCCTTACCTCTTGATTAAAGTATATCACGTTTCAAATATAAAAGCAATACTTTTTTCAAAAATAGGTCTTTAGTCCTATAAAAGTTGTCACCTTTTGTCACATTGTTTTGTGGTATAGTAAAACCATAGAGAGGTATCAAGAGTATCTCGACCGGAGCGGAAAACCGGGAAACAACCGTGAAAAAAGCCCCGACAAGGGGCTTTAGTTATTTACTAGGGTCTAAAACAATCAGGGTTAAGTACTTAGGCCCACGACTATTACACTCACTCTAGGTGAACTTAGGCTCCTTTGACATAGCATAGACCCGGATGAGATAGACCCTATATTGGAGATGGTTAATAGTGATTAAAAAAATAATTATTAATCATCAAGGCAAAAGATATTTATTAATTTATAAAAATAATCAAGTTGTTATTAAGAGAAAGCTGGAGGCAAAGAATGAAAGTTAAAGAGTTGATTGAAATTTTATTTTATGCTTTTAACCCTGATGCTTTGAGAAGAAAAATGTTATTTATTGCATTGAAAAACTATAAACCGCAGAACATTACTTAAAGAAGGTGGGGAAGATGGCAGGTAGACCTTCGAGTTATAAACCGGAATACACAGAACAAACATATAAGCTCTGTCTGCTAGGTGCAACCGATAAAGACCTAGCAGATTTTTTTGATGTTCAAGAGTCGACCATTAACAACTGGAAGAAGAAATATCCAGAATTTTTAGAGTCCATAAAAAAGGGAAAGGAAATCGCTGATTCAAATGTCGCCGATAGACTTTATCAAAGAGCCTTGGGTTATGAGCATGAAGATTTATACTTAACTCAGTTTCAAGGCGAAGTGTTGTCAAAAAAGATTATCAAGCGGTATCCACCCGACCCAACAGCAGCCATATTTTGGCTTAAAAATCGACAATCAAAAAAATGGCGTGACAAACAAGAAATAGAAGTTACAGATAACACCGACCGAGCCGAAAGAATAAGGAAAGCGCGGGAGAGGGTTAGAAATGCAGAAACCAGAACAGGAAATAACCCAAGAAGAACAAGAACTAATAAATGATATAGCTAAATTTGAACTCGATCCTTACGGTTATGTTTTATACGTGTATCCGTGGGGCGAGGGAATATTAAAAGAACACAAAGGCCCGGACGAATGGCAAACCAAAGTATTAAAAGATATTGGAGAGAAACTTCAAAAAGGAGTTAAAACAAATTTTGCAGATGTCATTCGTGAAGCAGTCGCTTCTGGGCATGGAGTTGGGAAATCCGCCTTAGTTTCTTGGCTTGTTAATTGGGCTATGGATACCCATGAAAATACGCGCGGAGTTATAACCGCCAACACCGATACGCAATTAAGAACAAAGACATGGCCGGAAGTTCAAAAATGGTCTCGTCTTCGTATAACTGAACATTGGACTACCGTGACGGCTACTGCTATTTATTCAAACATTTCCGGATATGAAAGCACATGGAGAATTGATGCAATCCCTTGGAGTAAAGAAAAACCAGAGGCGTTTGCGGGACTACACAATAAAGGTAATCGAATTTTAGAAATATTTGATGAAGCGTCAACAGTCGAAGATTGTATTTGGGAAGTCACAGAAGGAGCATTAACCGACTCTAATACTCAGATAATCTGGTGTGTTTTTGGAAACCCAACACGAAACACCGGGCGATTTCGCGAATGTTGGAAAAAATTCAGACACCTTTGGAAATGTTGGGAAGTTGACAGCCGAACTGCCAAGATGTCTAATAAAAAACTAATTCAAGAGTGGATCAATACTTACGGAATAGATTCCGACTTTGTTAAAGTTCGTGTCCGTGGTATGTTCCCTTCCCAGTCGATGAAACAGTTCATATCATCCGAAGATGTTGATCTGGCGTATGGGAAACATCTTAGAGTAGACCAATACAATTTTGCTCCAAAGATTATTTCGGTTGAGCCGGCCTGGGAGGGTGACGACAACCTTGAAATAGGTATGAGGCAAGGATTGGCTTTTAAAATCCTTCGAACCATACCCAAAAACGACAATGATATTGAGATTGCAAACATTATATCCCGCTACGAGGACGAAGAACAGGCCGATGCGGTTGTGATTGACGGCGGTTATGGTACTGGAATAGTTAGCGCCGGTCGGGCAATGGGAAGAAACTGGCTTATCATTTGGTATTCCGGCAAATCTCCCGATCCTGGTTATCTCAACATGAGGGCTTACATGTGGGGGAAGATGAAGGAGTGGCTTAAATCCGGGGGAGCTATTCCGGAGATGCAACAGCTTTATGATGATCTAATTGGTCCCGAAACCGTTCCGAGGATGGATGGCAAAATTCAACTCGAAGCCAAAAAAGATATGAAAGCGCGGGGGATTCCCTCCCCGAACAAAGGCGATTGTTTAGCTCAGACATTCGCTTTTAATATTCAAAAAAAGAACAGGAACGCGGGACCGGGTGGTCTAGAATTTTGTAACAACGGTCAAAAATATACTCCGTTTAAACGCTAATTGGAGGCATATATGAAGCTATCTCCGTTAACCGAAGCTGATAAACCCCTAATTAATAAATGGCTTCAAGATCCAGCAATTCAATATTATTTAATTACCGAAAAAATTAATCCTGCTTTAGATATTTTATCATATGGGATTTGGTCAAATAATGAATTAATTGGTTGGATTAATCTACAAAATATTGATTATGAAAACTCTAAAGCAGAGTACGGAATGGCGTTGCCTGGGAAAAAACCCATTAGAGTTGCTTTTAGAGCAACGATTGAAATTTTAAAGATTGCTTTCTATGAATTAGGGCTAAACCGTGTTTATGCTCGTCCATTACAAAGTAATTTGCGAAAAGACGGAATGGATCAGCGAGAAAGATTTGGTTTTATTCGTGAGGGTATTGAAAGACAATCAGTTAAACGGGTAGATGTTTATGAAGATGTTGTTATCTTTTCGATTTTAAAAGAAGAATTTGAAAGAAGGTGGGGTAATGCCAGCAATCCCTTATATTATGGCGGCGGCGGCAGCGTCTAGTGCTTACGAAGCGCACGAGACCAGAAAAGATCAAGAAAGAGCAATCAGAGATCAAGAAGCGGCAGCGGCCAAGGCGGAGCAAGAAGCAACAGCGGCGGCAGAAAAGAAACGACGAGAGAACTTAATGCGCCACGGGATAATGTCAACCATAAAAACATCACCATTGGGCGCGTCGGGGCAAGCACAAACGGCTAAAAAAACACTTTTAGGACAGTAGGTGAGACCGATGCAAGGCATGGACCGCAAACCATTTGAACGAACCTTTGATTCGTTGAAAGCCGAGTTCGACAAATGGAAACCAACATTTTTAGAGCTATCGCAATACATAGACCCCGAAAGGGGTTTTTTTGATGGACAAACCCCAAACAATCCAAAAGGGATTGACTATAAGATACTTTTGGATTCAACTCCAACAAAAGCAGCCCAAACCTTAGCGGCAGGAATGCGCGGAGGTTTAACCTCTCCCGCCTTGCCTTGGTTTAAGTTGGGAGTATCAGATCCGGATCTTTCGGAATTTGAAGCTGTCAGAATGTATCTGGACCGGGTACAGCAGATTCTGTTTGCGATATTTGCCAAGTCAAACTTTTATGACATGATTTATTCGGTTTACGAGGAATTAGGCGTTTTTAATACGGCGGCTGCAATTATCGAAGAAGATATGAAAACCGTTATTCGTGGCAGATGTTTTACTGCCGGAGAATATTTCCTTGGAACCGGACCGGATGGCAGGGTTAATTCAATCGCCAGAATGTTGAGTATGAACGCCTTGCAAATGGTTAGAAAGTTTGGTGAGGAAAACGTTAGCAACGATGTTAAACAGGCGTACAAAAGAAACGATTTTGAGACCTCATTTAAAGTAAATCACCTAATCGAGGAAAACGATGACCGAATACCGGGCAGAAAAGGATTTCTGAATATGCCTTATCGTTCGGTATATTGGCAATCCGGTAGCACGGCAGATACCTATTTAAGAATAGGCGGTTATGAAGAATTCCCGGTTATCGCTCCCCGGTGGAACGTCATTGCAAACGATATTTACGGAAAAAACGGGCCGGGAAGATTGGCGCTTGGCGATTCCAAAGAACTACAGGAAGCGGAACGACAATACATGGAAGCTTGGGACAAGGTCGTTAATCCGCCGGTGCAGAAACCGCCTACACTTACCAGCAACACAGTTAATCACTTGCCGGGTGGGGTCACGGTGTACGGCGATACCGAAAACCAAACCATCAAACCGTTATATCAAATCAATCCACAACTCGAAGTGGCACAAATGAGAGTTCAAGAACTGGAAGGGAGAATCAAGGAAGCATTTTTTACAGACTTATTCTTGATGCTTCAATCGACCGCCGATGACCCAAGGAAAACAGCGACGGAGATTATAGAGCTGAAACAAGAAAAAATGCAGATCCTTGGACCAGTGCTTGAAAGGCTGTTTACCGAAGCGTTGAATCCAGCAATTGAAAGAACATTTAATATTGCTAATCGTGCTGGGTTGCTACCAGAACCGCCAGATGAAATCCAAGGTATGGAGATGAAAGTTGAATTCATTTCAATTCTTGCCCAGGCTCAAAAGGCGGCTGGAATCACAACTATTCAACAGACGGCTACCTATGTTGCTTCATTAGCGCCGATATTCCCGGAAATTGTGGACAAGTTCGACGCCGACGAATCGGTAGATCAGATTGCAAACATGAACGGGACACCGCCGAAGGTTGTTCGGAGTGATGATGATGTCGCAAAGATTCGTCAACAGCGACAACAACAGCAGGCGGCAATGGCCCAGATGGAAACCATGGGAGCGGCAGCGCAAAGCGCCAAGGTACTTTCCGAAACCGATTTAGGTAACGATAACGCCTTAACCGCTTTGTTAGGGGGTGGTGGCTGATTGTGAAACCACTTTCCGAGGAAGTAATTAAAAAGCAGCAAGAACGAGATAAAAAACGAATAGAGCGCAGGAAAAATGACCTTCGGAAGATTCTATCAATTCCCGAAGGTCGGCGCTTTTTTTGGGAACTGTTAACAAAAGCCGGTGTGTTTCGTACTTCGTTCACTGGAACAAGCACTACTTACTTTAACGAAGGTAAACGCGAGATAGGCTTGCAACTACTTGCGGAACTAATGGAAGTCAAGCCTGAAGCATTTACCCAAATGCAACGGGAATATAAGAGCTTACAAAAGGAAGAAAATAAGGAGGTTTAATCATGTCCGAAACTTTACTTAGCCAACAGGTTAACACCGAAACGGCTACAGAGGAAACCAAAGAAACTCAGTCAACCGAGGAGTCAACAACCGAGCAATCCACGGAAACCAAAACCGAGGAGACCAAAGTTGAAGAGTCCAAGGAAGAAAAGACCGAGGAAAAGAAAGACGAAAAACCCGAAGGCGCTCCTGAAAAATACGAGCTAACCGTTCCTGAAGGATTGACTCTCAATGAGGCCGGACTGGAAAAAGTATCGGGCTTATTTAAGGAGCTTAACTTGACGAACGAACAGGCTCAACAGCTAGTGAATGCCGAAGGGGAATACATCAAAGATATGGTTCAAAAACAAAACGAAGCATGGCAACAAACAGTAGACGGCTGGAAAGAAGACACTACTAAGGAGTTCGGGACCAAACTCCAAGAGGAACTTTCCAACGTTGCAAGAGTGTTTAACCAATTCGCTACTCCGGAGGAAGCACAGGCTTTAAAAGAGGATCTAGAATGGTCCGGACTAGGCAACAAAACAGAATGGGTGAGGTTTTTAAGTAAAATCGGAAAACAACTAGCAGAGGATAAACTGGTTGAAGCTCCACCAGCTCAACCGAAAAAATCAATTGCAGAAGTTTTATATCCCAATAATCCCTAAACAGGGATTTTTTTATTATCAAAAATCGAAAGGAATGATTATAAATGGCTGAATTGAATGATATGTACCCAACCCTATTGGATATTGCAAAACGAAAAGATCCTAACGGCAAAGTTGATAAAATAGCCGAAATGATGACTCAGACCAACGAAATCCTTTTGGATATGCCTTTTTATGAGGGAAACTTGGAAACCGGGCATAAGTCAACCATCAGAACCGGGCTACCTTCCGGAACCTGGAGAAAATTATATGGTGGAGTATTACCGGGGAAATCAACCACCACCCAAGTAACCGACACTTGCGGTATGCTGGAAAACTATGCGGAAATTGATAAAGATTTAGCAGAACTAAACGGAAACGCCGGAGCGTTTCGCGCTAGCGAGGACCGGGCATTCATCGAAGGTATGAATCAACAGATGGCTGAGACTCTGATTTACGGCGACACCGACGCCAACCCAGAAAGATTTTTGGGATTAGCTCCAAGATATAACGCGCTTTCAACTGATGAAACCAACATCGGATTTAATGTTATTAACGGTGGAGGTTCAGACTCCGACAATACCAGCTTATGGCTTGTCGTTTGGGGTCCCGACACCGCTTTTGGAATTTACCCCAAAAACTCTAAGGCCGGGTTACAACATAAGGATCTAGGCGAACAAACCAAAACTCTTTCCGATGGTTCAATGTACCAAGTGCTACGCGCTCATTACCAGTGGAAGAATGGTTTGGTAGTAAAAGATTGGCGGTATATCGTTCGCATCGCCAACCTCGATAAATCAAACATGGATACCGCCGGAGAAGCCTCCGATAGCTCTCCAAACCTGATTAATCGCATGATTGACGCTATCGAGCGGATTCCTAACTTCGGCATGGGCAAAGCGGTATTTTACGGCAATCGTTACGCTAAATCCTGTTTGCGGAAACAGTTGAAAAACTGCGCCGAACTCAACCTGGAAGATGTAATGGGAGCCGGTGGAATCGTTCGGAAAGAATTAACCTTCGGCGGTATTCCGATTCGCAGGGTTGATCAGATTTTAAATAATGAATCGGCTGTATCTTAAGGGGGCGGGTGAAAATGGCAACTAATAAAAACATACTAAATTTAAGCTTGTCCGCCATGAAGATCGCTTTACAGCAATGGATGGGAAGCCACAAACATGACGGGACCGATTCGACCGCCGTTGAAGTTGGAACCGTTGCAGATAATGCGATAATAGCCGCCAAAATAGCGGCGAACGCAGTAGAAACAGCTAAGATTAAAGACGCAAACGTGACTGCCGCCAAACTCGCAACCAATGCCGTTGAAACCTTAAAGATAAAAGATGTCAATGTGACATTGGCCAAAATAGCTACAACTGGAAAAACCCATATTCTCAGCTATCAAGTTGAGGACTTGGCGGCTAATGCAGACATTGTAGATCGGGTTATCTTTGAGGCCCCTACCGGAATTGATGTAACTTTAGTAAGCGCAAATATCATCCCACAAGGTAACGCGGCCGGGATTGATGACTCTAATAAGTGTGTAGTTAAACTTTCGGATGGCACTAATACCATTGTCGAAGCAACTTATGATGCTTCCCCGACGTTTCCGGCGGCGGCGGCGGCAACCAGCTTGGGAACGTTGGATGCCACTTATAAAGCATTGGCTGCTGGAGAGAAGTTGTATTTATCCGTTACTAATGGCACAACCGCCAATCCTCCCGGCTTTATGCTTCAAGTAGTTTATACCGTGGCAGATGCCCAATAAAAATTGAGAGGTGAATTATAATGATTATTGATAAACTGTTAGAATTTTCAACCGCCCAGGCTTTAACCGCGACCGCCGCTTCCGAAGATACCGTTGACACCTTGGCGGCTGGTAGTGCATATGGAAATGAGCTTTGGTTAGTCGTTAGAGTTGGGACTGCGTTGAATTCAACCGAAGACGATGCAACATTAACCATTAGCTTACAATCCGATTCGGCTTCTGATTTCTCAACAGAATCAACCTTAAAAACCCATGTTTCGTCCGGGGCTATCGCTGAGGCTTCCTGCACTGGCAACACTATCGTTTGGAAAACCAGGGTTCCTCCGGGATTGCAACGTTATTTAAGATTATACTACACTGTAGGAACTCACAATTTTATCAGTGGAACCATTGACGCTTTCCTAACTCCCGATGTTCCGATTGGGTTTTAAGGAGGCTAATAATGGATATTAGAGCGAAATATAGGTCTTATGGATTCCGAAAGAAATTTTGGGAAACCGGAGAGATAGCTCGAAACGTAACCGAAGAAGAATTTAAAATGCCCGAAATGAAACATTTTGAACCGGTTGGCGGGGGTAAAATCCCCGTCCTGGTTACCGATGAAAAACCAGTCAGCTTGAAAGAAGTTGGCGATCAAAATGATTTGCTTTTAAAAACCAACAAAGAACTAAAAGCCTTATTGGACGGCAAGGGGATTCAATATCCTCCGACCGCTAATAAAGCAATGTTAATCGAATTACTAACTGGGGGCGGCGAATAGTCGCCCCTTTCCCTTTAGGGAGGGATCGAGATGGCTTCAGTAATTGACATTTGTAATATGGCATTATCCAGGCTTGGCTGTACTAAAATTACCTCTATCGATGAGGAAAGCACAACCGCGAAAGCCTGTAAGATTGAATTTGAACCTACCAGGGATTCTATTTTAAGAGATTATCCCTGGAATTTTGCAACCAAGATTGAATCATTGGCGCGGCTGAACAACGAAGAATATTTCGGCTGGGAATATGTTTATAGTTACCCAAAAAGCTGTTTATTTGATAGAAAGATATTTAACGAAGCGACTTATAACAGCGTTGATAAACAACCGTATAGGATCATTAGCTCCAATATTAACAGCAAACTCTTAATCCTTTGCAACCTCGATGATGCCTTTATGGAATATACGGCAAAGGTAGTAGATACAACCCTTTTTGATGCTTCGTTTGTCGATGCTTTCTCCTGGAAACTAGCGGCCAATTTAGCCAAACCCTTGACCGGTAACGCAGAATTGGCGATTAACCTTATGAAAACCTATTACCAAGTAATAGACAAGGCGGCGGTCAATAATGCTTCCGAAGTCTATGAAAAACCTAAAAGAAAATCAAGCCTCTTTGATTCCAGAGGATAAGGAGGGGTAATCATGGCCATACACGCAATGCAGCCTAGCTTTACAGGCGGTGAGTTCGCCCCGTCCTTATATTACCGTACCGATTTACAAAAATATGCGACTGGTTGCAAAACTTTAAAAAATTTTATTGTTCATCCCCACGGCGGCGCGTCTAATAGGCCAGGTCTGGAGTTTATAAATGAGATTAAAGACAGCACTAAAAAAGCGCGTTTAACACCCTTTGAATTTTCCATCGAGCAAGCCTATGTTATCGAATTCGGTAATAAATATTGCCGGTTTTATATGAACGGCGGGCAGATAGTGTCGGGCGGAAACCCGTACGAAATTCAAACCCCATATTCCGAAGCTGATTTACCGTTATTAAAATATACTCAATCGGCGGATGTTTTATATTTAGTTCATCCTAATTATCCTCCGAAAACTTTAACAAGGACCGGTCATACTAATTGGACCTTGGCGGACTTTGATTTTAAATACGGTCCGTATATGCGATATAACGCAGGGACAACAACTATTACCTTAAGCGCGACGAGCGGGGATGTTACATTGACCGCCTCTGCTGCGTTGTTTAACTCCGGGCATGTCGGATCGTGGTGGAAGGTTAGAAATGGGAACATTAAAATAACTGCCGTATCCAGTTCAACCAGCGCTACCGGTACTGTTTACGGGGATGAAGTTTCGGAAATCGCCGCTACTGACGAATGGGCAGAAGGGGCTTGGTCTACTTATCGCGGCTGGCCGTCCTGCGTGATGTTTTGTCAAGACAGGTTAGTTTTTGCTTCTACCAAAACAGATCCGCATGGGTGGTGGATGAGTGAAACCGGGAATTATACTAGCTTTATCAGGCATACCGATTTAGAGGACACCGATGGGATAAGCGGCTATTTGACTTCCAGGAAGGTTAACGCTATCCGAAATATCGTTGATTTGGGTGATATGTTGGCCTTGACCGAAGGTTCGGAATGGCACATTGGGCCGGGTTCGGGTGATGGGATTATTAAACCAACTTCTATAAAACAGGTATGCGAAGGACATTCTGGAAGTTCAACGGTTGGCCCGGTATTGGTTAAAAACCGGGCTGTTTACGTTCAGCCAATGGGAACCATCCTACAAGACATCGGGTATTCGTTTGAAAACGATGGTTTTACCGGTGACGATTTAACCCTATTTGCAAGCCATTTATTCCGGGGTTGTACCGTGGTTGACATGGCATACCAGCAGGAGCCTGATTCTATTATTTGGATTATTCGAAGCGATGGAAAAGCCGTGGCCATGACTTACTTACGAGAACAACAGATCCTAGGTTGTACTCCGCAGGAAACCGATGGGGAATTTGAATCGGTTTGTACTATTCCCGGCGATGGCTATAATGAAGTTTGGTTTATCGTTAAACGCGGCGACAAGCGATATATTGAACGATTACCTCAGCGTCTTCCTTCGACCGATCCGGCGGACTGCACTTTTATGGATAGCTGGTTAAAGTATGAGGGCGAAGCGGCAACAACCATTTCCGGGCTTGACCACTTGGAAGGGAAAGAAGTAGCTGTTTTGGCGGATGGGTTTGTTATAAAGGGTTTAACAGTCGAAAATGGGGCGATTGCTTTAACCAATGCCGCCGAAAAGGTTATAATCGGCTTGCCTTATGTTTGTGACTTCGAAACCCTAAATGTTGATTTTAATACCGATCAAGGAACTATCCAATCAAAAAACATTAAGATTTCAAAGGTAACATTTATTTTTGAAAATACCCGGGGCGGCTATATCGGACCGAATTTTGAAAACACGACCGAGTTAATCCAAAGGTCAACCCAACCGAGCGGGACGCCGATTGACCTTTATTCGGGGGATTATGAGCAATATCTAGATAGCGGTTACAGTAAAGGCGGTCGTGTTTGTTACCGGCAGGTTGATCCGTTACCGGTTACGATTTTAGCGATAATTCCGGAGGTAACAGTAGGTGGCTAATAACGCAATCTCGATTCGGGAATCAACTCCCGATGATATAACATCTCTTTCCTCCTCACTTCGGGAACCGGATAGATTAGAGGTTTTAGCGAGCGGCTCAACTCCTTTTGAGGCGTTAAATCAATCTTATAAAGCTTCTACTATCCGGCTTTCCCTCCTTTTTAACGATAAAGTTATTGGTATGTTTGGAATTGCTCCAAAAGCTCTTTTAGGTGAAAGGGCGGTTATTTGGTTGTTGACCGCGCCGGAAGTCGAGCAAATAAAATTTACCTTTGTAAAGTTAAGTAAAATGTATGTCAAGCTATTTTTGGAACGATACCCGATTCTAGAAAATTGGGTTGACGGCAGATACACCCAGGCTGTTAAATGGCTTGAAATATTAGGTGCTGAATTTGATTTGGCGCAAACTTTAAACGGGGTTGAATTTCATCATTTCACGATTAGGAGGCGTTGAAAATGGGTGGGTTTATGAATGCTATGTCCGGCGCTGGAACTGCCGCCTCCGGCATGAATTGGGGAATGGGATTAGAATCCCTTGGCGGTTTTTTCAATGCCTATTCACAATATCAGCAGGGACTTATGGAACAAGATATGTATAACTTCCAAGCTGATCAGATATTAAAACAGGGCGAATCCGAAGCGGAAGCAGTTAGGCGCAGAGGTAATAAACTTATGGCTTCTCAGCGCGCGGCGATGGCGGCAAGCGGGATGAGTTTGGATTCGGTTACTGCCGATGATATTACTTACACCACGGCGCGGGATATTTCCCTGGATGAACTGACGATTAAATATAATGCTCAATTAGAGGCGTTGCAATCCAGACAAGCCGGGAAGAACGCGAAACGAGCAGGGAGGACCCAGGGGCTTACTTCGTTGGTTGGAACCGCTACGCAGGTGAAGGATAGCTGGGACCAATGGAAGAAAACAAGCCAAGGGAAAAAGACTTACAAGACAATGTAAGAGGTTAACGCCTAAACGAGGTGATATTATGCAAGTACCAACCTATGAACGCCAAGTAACGCATAGAGCAGTTAGACCGAATCCTGAAGCCTTTGGGGTAGGTGTCGCCCAAGCGGGGCAACAAGCGGCGCAGATGACTTCCGGTATTGGTCAACTCATGCAAAAACGGGCCATTGAGATTCAACAGGAAAAAGATACTCAGCAGGTTTTGGAAGCTGAAACCCAAATGAGAAAAGAGATTAACGATTTATTACATAGCCAGGAAATGGATGAAAACGGGCGTCCGGTCGGAATCCTGCAAAGGACTTTAGCTAATGCCGATGGAGCGACTAAAGACTTCGAGGAAAAGGTTGAACAGATCCGGCAGAAGTATTCCGGAATGTTCGGCAAGAGCGAGAATCAAACCAATCAATTTAATCAGTTATATAAAAATGCGTATGATTCAACTTTAAATATGGTTGTAAGGCATGAAGCGGCGCAGGGCAGGGAGAGTAGAAAACAGACGGTTAACGACAACCTCAATCAGTTAATATCCGATGCCGCAGCTAATCCCGATGCCATTATTGATATTATCGCAAACGGAAAAGCGAAGGTTCATGTGTCGGGGAGCTTTGAAGGCGAAACGCCGGAAAGCATTAAATACCAACAACAGATATATGCTGGGGCCGCGACCATGAAGGCGGTTGATGTTTTACTCCAAAATGGGGATCACAGAAAGGCCCAAGAAGTATTTGATAAAGTCAAAAAGGAACTTCCGGGCGATGTCAAAGAAAAGATTCAAACCGCCATTCAAGAGGAGGCCTTTATTGACGAATTAAACGGGGTTTATTCGGAGCTTCAAACGGAAATTAAGCCTTTAGCCGATGGTTCGCCGGATTTCGCCAAGATAGAGGAACAGGTTAAAAAGAAATACACCAGCGAAAAAGGGGAAAAAGCGTGGAATTATATAAAGGGTAAGTTCGGCGAAGATGAGCGGATGAGGCTTCAACGGCAGGAGGCGAAAGACCGATCTTTCACTAATGAGGTTATCGCGTTTAAGAATGGCGGCGGCGGCTATACTGCGGCTTTGAAGTATGCTAAAAAGTATGGATATGACACTACTGATACCTATGCCAAAGAAGAATATATCAGGCGGCTTTACGGAGTGAGCGGAGGACCCGGTGGGTCAAATCAATCTCAACCTTCTTCCTATATTCAGCTTTGGGAAGGAATAAGAACCGGGGCGGTCAATAGGCAGCATATTGATGAAGCGTTTAACAACGGGTTACTTTCTCAAAGTGATTGGGAAAGCCTTAGAAAAGATTGGTTTAATGATAAACTCACCGGAATAAAAGAAGAAGATCAACAAATAGCAGCATACATTAATTTAAAAGCCAATGAACTTTACGGAAAACGGGAAGAAGATAAAAACACCTTTAAGCATTTAATGCTCCAAAAAACAAAGGGCAAGGGAATCGAAGAAGCGACCGCAATTATTGACCAAGGAGTAACCAAAACCGGCGGTTGGTTTTTTGGTCTTGGCGCTAAAGAAAACTGGAAACAGGAATTTAAACAACAGGACGCGGATAATCTTAAATGGGGAAAGTATTATGCTTCTCTTGGTGGCCGGGATGTGGTTTACAGCATCGGGGCAAGCCTTGCCTACGTTCAAGGAAAAAGGAGTTTCAATGAGATTGATATAGATAACTTTATCAAACACATCGGCGGAGAAGAAGCGTTAAAGCCGGATTCGCCGCAAATGAAGGCGATTCGGCTTTTGATTAAACAGGGCGAATTTGTAACCCCAACTAATGTAAACGATGTAATCAAATATTACGGGAACGACATCCCGTTTTGAGGTGAAACCAAATGGCGCTAGATTTTTTAACCGACAAAAAAGAGGAACAGGGGAAAGGGCCGGTATTTTCACCAAGTACAAGTCTGCCATTTTTAAGCGACCAAAAACCCGGTCTTGTCGATGTTTATAACGGTGTTATGGATGCGGACCCGGTTAAAACTGCAAAGGTGATCAGCTTTGCCCGAAAACTCGATGAGCCGGAAGTCTTTGTCGAAAAGAACCTGCCGGAGATCGAAAAATCGGCTAATTCTCCCACTATGCAATATTGGGCGCAATTTGAACAGGAGAACCCGATCACCGCTTCTTATTTATCGAATCCGGCGAACATGGCGGCGGCGAAGGATGTTGTCGATGAACTAGGCTTTTTTGAAAAGTTAATCAACAGCGCTAAAACTGGCTTCCAATCCGGAGAAATGAACGTCGAATATTCCCGGTTGGGTTGGCAGCAGTTAATGGGAACTCTTAGAACCGGGCAAAGATCTTTAGAGGGTGAACAACGATTAAAAGAACTTGAAAAGGCTATGCAGGGAGTTAACCGTCCTAAAGGTTTTGCTCCTTTTTACTATGCTAGCGAACAATTGCCTAATATGCTTTTGATGGCCGAAAAAGGCGGTTATTTGGCTGCCGGCGGCGGCGTATTAGGTGGGTTGGTGGCTTTGGCCGCGGGACAAATGGGGCCGCAAGCGTTGATTCCGGAAGAAGCTGTAACCGTACCGGCTGGAGTAGCCGGGGGGATACAGTTAGGAGCGAAATTAGGCGGCAGAATCGGGGTAGCCGAAGCCGGGGCAATCCTAGAAGGCGGCGCGGCATTCCGGGAGTTTATCAACATCAAAGATGCTAATGGGAATCCTATCAATCCTCAATTAGCGGCAGAGGCAGCTCTGGCGGTCGGTCTAATTAATGCCGGTCTAGAATATGCCTCTATGAATTTATTGCTTAAAACTATTCCTGGCGGCTCAAAAATCCTTGATTTTATGGGTAAAGAAGAAATTAAAAAGCTGGCTAAAAAACAGACTGGCAAGACCGTTTTAATTCAGGGCGTGAAACGTTACCTTCAAAGTATCGCTGGTGAAGTTGGAACCGAGATCGCCCAGGAAGCAGTTACCGCCGGGGGAGGACAATTATTACAAGGGGAAGTAGACCTAGGAGAAATAGCGGGGCAGTCTATGCAGGTTATTAATCCTACCATTCAGTCTACTATGTTATTTGGTTTACCCGGTCTTGGCGCTCATACCATACAAGGAATGCAGAACGTCCAACAAGCCCAGGTTGATGCAGAAGTTTATAAAGCCATCGGAGAAGCGGCGGCCAACTCTCAATATCTTGAACGACTTCCGGAGGGTTGGCGGGAATTAGTCGAAGCCAACACCAAAGACGGCAAGCTAGAAAACATTTATATTGACACCGAAAATCTAATGACTTTCTTCCAGGAAGCTAATCCAGACATACCGGCAGAACAATCCTTGCAGATAGTAGCGGAGGAACTGGGTATTGGGGAACAACTTCAAGAGGCTATTGATACTAACAAACCTTTGCGAATCCCTTATGCCGTATGGCTTGAAAAGGTTGTTAAAACCCCGCTTTATAAGCAAATGGAACAGCATATTAAATTTAGCGAAGAAGGATTGACTCTATTTCAAGCCCAGGAAGAAGAAAAGCGCGTTGGTGAGATGATCGCCGAAGAGCAGAAACGGGCGGAGAAGTATATTAAGTCCAATGAATCCTTACAGATTGGTTATGATACGGTTTACAACGACATCAAGGAAAAACTAATCGCAGCCGGTCGCCCGAAGGTTGAAGCGGAGGCCGGGGCTAAGTTGTGGGCTAGTCGTTCCGTTGCCGAATCGGTTCGGAGGAATATTAATCCGGTTGAATGGTACATGGGGCAAAACAAGCCGGAAGTTAGAACGGAAGAATTTAAGCAACAAGAAGGAACTTTCAGCCAAGCGGCGAATATTGAGGGCATGGAAAACACGGAAGAATTCAAAAAGTGGTTTGAAGGGTCTGAAGTGGTTGACGAAAAAGGTCAACCGTTAATAGTTTACCATGGAACTAATGTTGATTTTGAAATGTTTAAAAATTTTCAACATTTTGGAACCAAAGAAGCCGCTAATGAACGTTTGGAAAATCTTGAAGGAAAAAACAAACGCCTTATTCCGGTAATTTTAAATATAAAAAATCCGCTTGAGGTTGATGATTTAGGGCTAGTATCTCCTTTCGACATAGCACATGATTTAAACAAATTTGGGCAGGCGAACATTGACGAAAAACAAATGCTTGAGTCATGGGTTGATACTCTTGACAACGAAGAACTGGCTTCCGTGGCGAAAAACATTGGTTATATAGATCCGTTTTCAGCCACTAAAGATGAAGTTAAAACCGATATGGTTGAATACTTAGAACAAGAAATGATTAGCACTATTAACGATTTAGCTTATGGCGGCGACATCAGAGACACCAATAAAGCAATGGGCAATTTAACGCAAGCAACCGAAATGCTAATCTCAGAATTGGAGTCGGAAGGGTATGACGGACTAAAGTATAAAAACAAATTTGAAGATAAAGGAAGTTGGTCATACGTCGCCTTTCGTCCAGACCAAATCAAAATCATCCCCGAATCTTCGGGGTCGAAAAAAAAATCAGGACTAAACGAGAACCCAGGTGAAAACCAGGGTTCTA
>ENA-UOOM01001746-UOOM01001746.1-fermentation-metagenome-genome-assembly--contig:-NODE-1746-length-19918-cov-8.629361_pt1 | contig 19918 bp, 15 predicted proteins | sample MGYA00245781_ERZ724031 | MGnify/ENA primary metagenome ERZ724031 (study PRJEB28704, sample SAMN03018317) | fermentation metagenome | biome: anthropogenic terrestrial biome; feature: soil; material... | reverse complement strand
AATATTCCGCTGATTTCACAGCTTGCCAGCGGTCATATTCACAGCAATTCCATATGCAGTCCCACATCACTTACCATGATTTTAAAATTCCACGGCAAGGATGTAAATCTTGACCGGGTTACAAGAGGAACTTTGGATTCAGGAAACGAGGCATACGGGAACTGGCCCCAAAATGCTGCATTTGCCGGAGAGCAGGGAATGAGAGCGTACACTAAGAAATGCAAGAGCATAAATCCCGTAAAAAACTTCATCAGTAAGGGTATTCCGGTGGTTGCATCTGTTGTATCACAGGAAAAGGAAGCATTGGAAGGTGCCAACTCCGCATTTCCTCACGGTCATTTGATGGTTGTCGCAGGATTTGAAATTAAGGACGGAATTGAATACATAGTGGTAAATGACCCGGCTGCAAATTCTGATGCGGAAGTAAGAAAGTATTACAAGCTGAACCAATGGGTTAATGTTTGGAGACACTATATTTATGCAGTAACAAAGCAATAAAACTTAACATTGAACAAGTTAAGAACTGTGTCATTCTGAAGGCTTGCCTGAAGAATACAGCGTCAAAATGATATAAATAGGGTTTATCAATAGTTAGGGGATTAATTCATAAAAGAACTAATCCCCTAAGTGTTTTTATTATAAATTTATTTCCATCAAATATGATGCTAATTCTGTGTCTCCGCTATAGTGTGCCTTTGCCTGGACTAACAAATCATTCAAATCACCGAAGTGAGGCAGGTGTGTCAGAATAAGCTTTTTAACATTTGCATTTTCCGCAAGCATTCCTGCTTGGGAACTGTTTAAATGTCCTGTTTTTGTACCGTCCATATCAGCATAAAAGCTGCATTCGCAAATCAATAAATCGGAACCGTCAAAAAATTCTGTCAAATTTTTAAAATAAGAAGTATCCGAAGTAAATGAAAATATTTTATCGCCGCATCTTATTTTTACACTGTATGCTTCCACAGGGTGGACATTTTTAATAAAGCTTATTTCAAAAGGTCCAAGGACTATATTGCTGTCGGCATTAAAGCTTACTCCATAAGTGTAATCTTCCCATTTAAGCAGCTTGAAAAACTCTCCCTCCGGCGCATAAATCGGAAGGGGCTTATTGATTTCGCCTAACTGTGTTTTTATTTGCCTTGCATATTGCAATGGACCTATATCGCAGCAATGGTCATAATGGTAATGTGTTATTAATGCGGCATCAATATATTTAATATCCGTAACTTTTTGCAGGGAGTTTACAACTCCGCTGCCGCATTCCAGCAAAAGCTTATAATTATCATGTTCTATTAAATACCCCGAGGTTGCTTCTCCTGCCTTTGGGAATCCTCCCCAATGACCGATTATTGTTATTTTCATAAAGCCTCCTATGCATTTATGAACTGTGAATTGTATAATCCGGCATAGATACCTTTTTTATCTAAAAGCTCCTGATGTCTTCCTTTTTCCTGTATTCCCTTGTCTGTCAATATAATAATTTCATCTGCATTTTTAATAGTTGATAATCTGTGTGCCACAACAACCGTAGTACGTCCCTTTGATAATTCCTCCAAGGATTTTTGTATCAGCAGCTCCGTAGCATTATCAAGAGCTGAGGTTGCTTCATCCAATATTAGTATGGGCGGATTTTTAAGGAATACTCTTGCTATTGAAATTCTTTGCTTCTGTCCCCCGGATAACTTAACTCCTCTTTCTCCCACATATGTGTCATAGCCCTCGGGCAAAGACATTATTAAATCGTGGATGTTAGCTTTTTTTGCTGCTTCATAAACTTCTTCTTTTGTTGCATCATATCTTCCGCATTGAATATTTTCGAAAATTGTTCCTGTAAACAGGAATACATCCTGCTGCACAATTCCTATATTCTTTCTGAGGGATCTGCGTGTGAATCCTCTGATATCTATGTTGTCAATAGAAATACTTCCGTCCTCTATTTCGTAAAAGCGGGGTATTAAGTGGCAAAGGGTAGTTTTGCCGCCTCCCGAAGGTCCTACAAAAGCAACTGTCTTGCCTGCATCTATATCAATGGTTATGTCTTTTAATATTTCATTATTATTATCATAAGCGAAGGTTACATTATTGAAATTTATGTCGCCCTTTACAGTATAAATATCCTTGGCGCCGGGGTCGTCTCTTTCTATTTCTTTATCCATTATTTCAACAAATCGTTTAAATCCAGAGGTTCCTGATTGATACTGTTCAACAAAGTTTATCAGCTTTCTTATGGGGTTTAAAAAGTTGCCTATATACAGTAAAAATGCGGCAAAGTCGCCGAAATTAATCCAGCCCTTAAAAAAGAATATGCCGCCGGCGCTTAAAACCACAATATTTAAAAAGTCAATTATAAATGATGAGCCCACATGAAATTCTGCCATTACTTTATATGCCTTTTCTCTTGCTGTCTGAAATTTGCTGTTATTTTTAATAAACTTTTCAATTTCATTATCCCTGTTGTTGAATGCCTTGGAAACTCTTATACCTGATATACTGTTTTCAATGGTTGCATTAACTTCGCCTATTGTAACTCTCGTTTCCAAGAATGTTTCTTCCATTCTTACTCTGAGCTTCATTGCTACAAATATTAATAATGGAATTATGGAAAATACAATGAGGGCAAGGGGCAGGTTGATTGTACTCAATAAAATAAAGGAGCCCACAAGCATTACTGCAGATATGAACAAGTCTTCCGGTCCGTGATGAGCAAGCTCTGAAATATCCATTAAATCATTTATAATTCTGGATGAAAGGCTTCCGGTTTTATTTTCATCGAAAAATACAAAGGGCAGGTCCTGAAGATGTTCAAATATATCTTTTCTCATGTTCGCCTGCATCATTACACCCATAATATGACCGTAGTATGTGATGTAATAATTAAGTCCTACCTTAATTATATATATAATACCTAAAATAATCAGCCATGTAATCATAAGCCGGAACTCTTGGTCGGGAACATATATATTAATGATGTTTCTTGTTATCATAGGATAAAACAAATCACATACTGCCACTATAAAGGCACAAATCATATCGGTAATAAATATCTTTTTTACCGGTTTGTAATATGATATAAATTTTTTAAGCATATTTTACTCCTGTCTGTTTTTAAATTTTGAATAAATAAGTGAAATTGCCGCATAAAGCACGATTGAAGCTAAATCAAGAATTAATATAAGTATGAATTTCAAATCTACAAAGTAGCATGTTAATGCAATTACAACAAGTAAAATCACCATAGCAATGTTGACGGCTCTAAAAGGTTTGATTTTGAAATTCTTTTCAAATAGGATTCCTACACTGACAGAATGAAGAATTAGTCCGATTAATATTGCAGAAACAGCATATCCGGTGTTTTGTGCCGCACAACCCTCTGAAAATAAAAAAATACCTGCTGCTAATAACGCATAATAAAACCACTTTTTTTCCCGTAATTCTTTTTGCTTTTGTTTACGTATTTCGTACATATTTCACCTCAATTTCTATTTATGTAATAATATCATTATTTGCTTTGTTTTTCAACGGTGAAATTAGTAAACAATATTGACTAATCATTGTACATAAAGTAAAATCAAATATGCATAAATGTAAAATTACACCAACAAATTTCAATATCAGATGAGACAATTGCACTGAAATAGAGCAAATTGGCTGAAATGCAAAATGAATGGGAATTATATCAATGAGAAGAATTATATCAACAGTATTGTGCGCTGTATTGCTTATGACAATGCTTGCAGCCTGCGGGAAAACTCAGAAGCTCTCCGCCGCAGAATTTTTAGACTTAGGAGAGAAATATCTTGCCGAGCTTAACTATGAGCAGGCGATTGTGCAATTTTTAGGTGTCATTGAGGTTGAGCCTAAGAACGTTCGCGCTTACCTCGGCGGAGCTGATGCATATCTGCATTTGGACAAGCAGGCTGATGCCGTTAATTTGCTTACCGGGGGGGTTGAAGCTACAGACAGCCAGAATCTTAAAAATGCTTTAACCGGAGTGGAGAAATCATTAATTGAAGGTTACATTGCCATTGCGGAAGCATATGAAGCAGAGGGATGGGCAGATAAGGCATTGGAAATATTACAGCGTGTATATGAAGAAACGGGCGACGAGGTTATAGGGAGAAAATTAGGCATTGTAGAAGCAAGCAAGATTGAGTTCCGCGATGATTACATTATCCAATGGAAGGATGTGGAGTTTGAACGTTTAATCCGCCAATACCTTGGCAAGGAAAGCGGAGATATTCACTACGATGACGTAAAGCTCATCGAAGATATTGAAATATGGGGAAATGTAATCGGAGGGCAAGGTGATGCAGATACTGATTCTTCTTGGTCTTCAGTTATAACATGGTATGCGGTGGATTCTTTTGGATTGCAAAATGGAGGCGAAAGTGCAAAGAATGGCGCAATCCGAACATTGGAAGATATAGAGCACTTTACAAGCCTGAAACGGCTTACAGTATGCCACCAAACTAACTTAGACATTGCTGCCCTTGGGGAAACAGAGAGCAGCGAATGTTTGCAGAGACTTGAAGAGCTTACACTTGTAAGTAATAATATCAACGATATATCAGTAGTTTCAAATCTTATTGCACTAAAAACATTAAATCTCAGCTATAACAGCATTAAAGACATTTCTCCTATTTCGCTGCTGATTGAGCTGACCAGCATTGATATTGACGGCAGCGGCGAATTATCGTCAATTGATGAGCTTCGCGGATTAAGAAAGCTGACAAACGCAAGTATTTCAAATTTTACTTCCGCTGATTTGAGAATCTTTCTTGCAATGCCGGAATTAAGCTCTCTTCATCTAATGAATCTTGGGTCGGCTGATTATAGCATTTTACCACAGCTTTCAAAGTTGGATTATCTGGAAATATCCTGCGATGATTCAAACTTTCAATTTATTAAGCAGGCAAAGACGCTGACAAGACTGCGTCTGCACGGACATGGCCATTGGGACAGTGAATCGGGGGATGAAATCGGCGGATTAACCAATATATCGGGAATAGAAGCACTTTCAAACTTAAAAAAATTAGACCTGTTAGCTGTTAATTGCTACGACATTTCGCCTTTATCTTTGCTTAGTGTTGAAAAACTGGAAATTAAGCTTCCGAAGGATTGCGACCTGACGCCGCTAAAGAGTATGTCAAATCTTAAAACGGTGATAGTGGGTGACAACAGTTACGACCCCGAATTATCAGAAGAGGAAAGTATGCTAAAAAAAGTAAAAGCCCTGCTTCCTGATGTTGAAGTAAAAACAGACAAGTATTGATAATGATACTGCGCGGGCAATGCTTCCTGTGTAAGTGCGCAAATCAAAGGTAATTCGTTGTATTAAATAAAATGGATTTGATAAAAGGAAGGACCTATAGAACAAATACTCTATTGACATTTCAATTAAAATGTGTTAAACATGAAAAAGGAAGAGGGATACACCTTTCAAGGCTATATTTGCAATTTAAGAAATACCGGCTTATGAAAGATGCTTTCGCATCAAAAGAGTGCCTTTGGAAAGGAATGTTCCGCACAGATAATAATATGTTTTTCAAGCCTTATTACAGATACGGAAGATCTGATTATAAAAGTTGAAAAAGGGTATATTATTATTTGAGTTTTCAGTAAAAGATATTTTAACGAAATTTTATTCACTGAGAGGAAGAACGAAATGAAAAAACTTGAGAAAATTTTTGTAATGCTTTTAATTGTAATGCTGATTTCAGCATGCTCAAATCAAAGCACACCTGATGCAGCAGATGTTAAGACCGATTTAACCATGGGCTACACTACGGAGCCGGAAGGTCTTGACCCTCACAGAACTGCTGCAGCCTCCACATTTTCTGTAACAAACAATATTTATGACACATTGGTCGGTGTAACGCCGCAATGGACAACTGAGCCCAGACTTGCAAAGGATTGGGTTATTTCTGATGACGGAATGGAAATTACATTCGCATTAAGGGATGATGTTTATTTTCATAACGGAAGACAGATGACGGCAAAGGACGTGGAGTATTCTTTTAACAGATTGAAGGACGCTGAAAGCCCAAGGGCGAGAGATTATGAAAATATTGTTAAAATTGAAGTTTTAGATGATTACAATATAAAATTTACAACCGCATCATTGGATGTGGAGCTTTTAAAAAGCTTTGTTTATCCGTGGGCAGCCATAGTGCCTGAAGAAGAGGCTGCAAACTTAAAGACGAAGCCTGTGGGAACCGGTGCTTTTACCTTGAAGGAATGGGTTCCTCAGCAACATTTGATTTTACAAAGAAATGATAATTATTACGGAAGCGAAGTAAAGCTTCAAACGGTTAAGCTGGTTTTAATACCTGATGCCACAAGCATGATGGCAGGCTTCCAGGTTGGTGACCTTGATATTATTCCGCTAACAGGTGATCAGGTTACAATGGTTGAAGGAAATGAAAATTACAGAATAATTTCAGAGCCTATGAATGCTGTGCAAATTATGTCCTTAAACACAAAAAATGAATTTCTTTCCAACGAGAAAGTAAGACAGGCAATGGCAATGGCGATTAATAAGGATGAGGTTATTGAAGCATCAGTGTTTGGATACGGTGCTAAAATAGGCTCCCACCTGCCTCCTACATCGCCGGATTATTATGATGCCAATAATATTATAGAGTACAATCCTGAAAAGGCAAAGGAACTTTTGAAGGAAGCAGGGTATGAAAACGGATTTTCAATCAATATGTCACTTCCTAAGAATTATCAGCTGCATGTTGATGCAGGACAGGTAATTGCAGACCAGCTGGGGAAAATAGGTATTAATGTGAATATTCAGCTGATTGAATGGGGAACCTGGTTAAGCGAAGTATACGGAGCAAAGAATTTTGATTCAACTGTTGTGGGACATACGGGGAGGCTTGATTCCTATGCATTTTTATCGAGATATAAATCAGACAGCAATGATTATATCAGCTTAACTACCGGCGAAGTTGATGAACTTTTAGAAAATGCTCTTAAGGAATTGGATGAAAATAAAAGAAAAGAAATTTATAAAGATATACAGGTTATTTTAGCAAATAAGCTTCCTGCTATATATTTGCAAACCCCTCATACAATGCTTGCATTGCAGAAAAATGTTGAAGGAATGAAAATATTCCCCATAGACTTTTATGATTTCAAGGATGTGTATTTTGCTAAGTAGACAGCTGTAGTTTCCTTATCAGAGGTGATATATGTTAAGTTACATTTTACATAGATTTAAAAGTTCAATAGTTGTTTTGTTTGTAGTGTCAATTATTACGTTTTTTGTATTAATGATAATACCGGGCAACCCTGCACAGCTTATATTGGGTACGGATGCTACTCCTGAAATGATTGAGGACCTGCATGCTGCCATGGGACTTGACAAGCCTCTGTATCAGCAATATTTAGGCTGGCTTTTGAATCTGTTGAAGCTGAATATGGGAAAATCCTATGTTTACGGAGAATCCGTCAGGACTTTAATAACAAAAAGCCTGCCCGTGACTATTTCTATATCGATTTTTGCTATGGCCATGGCAGTTTTTATTGCATTCTTTTTTGGAATGATTTCAGCAATCAAGAGAAACAGTATAATAGATTATTTTTCAAGAAGTATCATGCAGCTCGGAGCAGCCATCCCTTCCTTCTGGATAGGGATGGTTTTTATTGTTTATTTTGGAGTAAGGCTTAAAATATTTCCTGTTTCGGGTTTCGTTCCGATTGAACAAAGCTTTGTCAGATTTATAAAAAGTATCTTTTTGCCTTCTGTTGTTTTGGCAATCGGAGAAGTGGGAACACTTTTAAGAATTATCAGAAGTTCCATGCTTGATTCACTGAAACAGGATTATATGGATATGGCAAAAGTAAAAGGACTTAGTGCCGGCAAAATATATATAAAATATGCGTTAAGAGGCGCACTGACAGCCCCCTTGACAATAATAGGAATGCAGTTTGCCAAGCTTGCGGGAGGGACGGTTGTGGTTGAAACGATATTTGCTCTGCCCGGTCTCGGAAGATTGGTTCTTACAGCTGTAGAGCACAGAGATATTGTGCTTTTGCAGGGACTTGTAATGTTTATTACATCGACGGTAATCTTCATTACATTAATCGTTGATATTTTAGTTATGTTTTTAAATCCACGGATTAAGTCCTTTCATCAGGGGGAATAATGAGAAAGAATGTTAGCTTGATTATAGGAATTGTATTAGTTTTGATTATCATAGCCGTTTGGATGCTGTCATTTGTTTTGATGCCTTATAATCCAAATGAAATGAATATACCAAATAAATTTTTAAAACCTGATTTTAGCTCGGAGCATATTTTAGGAACGGACAATTTCGGCAGGGATATTTTAAGCCGCATAATGTACGGTTCAAGGAATGTGCTGTTGGTTGGAATCGGCTCCGTTACATTGGGAACGGTGATTGGAATTTTCTTGGGAGCTGTCGCTTCAATGTTCAAGCGCTTTGCCAATACAATTATTATGCGTATTATGGACGGACTGATGGCATTCCCGGGAATACTTCTTGCAATGATGCTGGTAACTGTAGTGGAAAGAGGAATTCAGGGCTCCATTATAGCCATAAGCATTTTTATGGTGCCTGTATTTTCAAGACTTGTGTATTCAATGATTTTAGATACTGAAGATCTTTTATTTATAAAGGCTGCAAAAAGCTATGGAAGCTCAAAAATTCAAATATTTTTCAGGCATTATATTCCGGCAATGCTTCCTAAATTAATAACGCAGTTCAGCTCAGCCATAGGCTCTGCGGTTATGATTGAAACATCTCTTTCATTTTTGGGGCTTGGAATTCAGCCTCCTTTTGCCAGCTGGGGCTTGATGCTCAGTGAATCAAGACAGTTTTTTTTAATATATCCGTACTTGGCGGTTGCACCGGGAATTGCAATAATAATCACTGTGCTTGGATTTAACCTTATAGGAGACGGACTGAACGATATTCTTATTAGCAGGAGGAGTCAAAATGAGTGATACTGTTGTGCTTAATAATCTTCATATAAAAGACGGTGAAAATACATTGGTCAACAAGACTTCTCTGATAATTGAACAGGGAGAAATTTTCGGGCTGGTTGGAGAATCAGGCTCGGGTAAAACTCTGACGGCAAAGGCAATTATTGATTTGCTTCCCGAGGGGCTGAATTATACTGCTGATGAAATAATCACGGCAGGAAAGAATATGCTGTCTGCGTCACCGGAAGCAAAAAGAGAACACATAGGTAAAAATGTCGGTTATATTCCTCAAAATACAGTATTTTATCTTCATCCTATGATTAAAATCAAAGATCAAATAGGTGACGGATATATTTATCATATGCATAAAAATAAGAAGGAAGCTTTGGAAAAAGCAGAAGCTCTGCTAAAAAAAGTGGGGTTTGAAAATCCTATAACGGTGCTTAATTATTATCCATGGCAATTGAGCGGAGGAATGCGGCAGAGGTGCAATATCGCCATGGCATTGATGAATGATCCTAAGCTTATAATTGCAGATGAGCCTACAACTGCTTTGGACAGCACCGTTCAAAGACAGGTTATGGAATTGTTCAGAACAATTAATAAAGAATTGAAAATATCAATACTTTTAATTTCTCACGACTTGGGACTGGTAAGGCATTACAGTCACAGCCTTGCCGTAATGTACGCCGGTCAGATTGTGGAATCCGGTTATTCAAAGACTGTTTTCCGCAATCCTAAGCATCCTTACACACGACTTTTGATTAAAATAATCCCTTCCTTAAAAATCAAAAAGAGTGAACCGTTAGCCGAGATACCAGGCTTTGTGCAGGAAAAGGGAAGGGATATCAAGGGATGTCTCTTTATTGAAAGATGTCCGAAGGCTATGGATATATGCAAAGAATATGTTGCGGAGCATATGGATGATATGCAGGATCACTGTTACAGATGCAATTTAGAATAGAGGGCAAGGCAATATGGCAAATAAGGCTGTAATTTCAGCAGTAAATATAAGAAAAGAATATGTGACGAAAAAGCATTTTATTACAGGTAAGATAAAAGAAAAATATGTTGCGGTAAAAGGTGCAAGCTTTGAGATAGAAGAGGGAAAGACCATAGGAATTGTGGGTGAGTCGGGAAGCGGAAAATCCACAATCGGTGAAATAGTGGGAGGCCTTCAAGAGCCTACATATGGAAATGTTTTTTATTACGGCAAAAATATTAAGGATTTATCGGAAGAAGAATATCGGAATTATAGAAAAAGCGTGCAGTTTATTTTTCAGGACCCGAAAGGTTCCATGGACCCCAACTATAAAATTTCCGATATATTATCCATGCCCTTATTAACAACTGATATTGCAAAGAATAAAAAGGAAGCCGGAAAAATAATTGATAAAATGCTTATAAGAGCAGGTCTTGATTTAAGCATAAAAAATAAATATCCTGCCGAAATAAGCGGAGGACAGTGTCAGAGAGCGGCAATAGCGAGGGCATTGATTGTTAATCCCAAATTAATAATCTGCGATGAGCCTGTTTCAGCTTTGGATGTTTCCATTCAGGCACAGATACTTAATTTGTTAAGAGAACTTCAGAAGGAATTAAATATTTCATATATATTTATATCTCATGATATCGGAGTAGTAAATTATATGTCTGATACAATTTTAGTCATGAACAACGGAACGATTGTTGAAAGCGGAGAAGCTAAAAATGTTCTCTTGAACCCGAAAGAAAAATACACCAAAAAACTTATAGAAAGCGCTTTTTTGGAATAATAGGGGAACGGTAGCAGAGCTATAGGAGAACAGCTGTGTCGTTTTGAGGGCGCAGCCCGTGTCATTCTGAGCCGAAGGCGAAAGAATCTCATGTTTGGCAAATACATACGAGAAGGTATTATATGGAAGTTACATTGAAAGAAAATGAAAAAATAGAAGATTTGCAGTGCAAGGGTTTAAAAGTCATTCAAAATAAGAAATGGTTTTGTTTTGGAATGGATGCTGTACTTTTGACAAATTACTGCGATATAAAGAATAATTCCAAGGTTGTTGACTTAGGTACCGGCACCGGAATAATACCGATACTGTTAAGCGGCAAAAGGAATTTTTCAAAGGCATACGGGCTGGAAATTCAGCCTGAAGTTGCGGAAATGGCGGAAAGAAGCGTAAAATTAAATGACCTGCGGGAAAAAATAGAGATATTGAATGTTGACTTGAAAAATGCATTGGATTATTTGGAGGCAAATTCTTTTGATGCAGTAATTTCAAACCCCCCGTATAAGCTTTATAACAGCGGAATAATAAACCCGGAGGATAAAAAAGCAATTTCGAGACATGAAATCAAGTCCACCCTTGAGGATGTTGTATCGATTGCTTCACAACTGTTGAAGCAATACGGCAGATTCTACATGGTTCACAGACCTGACAGATTGGCGGATATAATGTGTATGCTTAGAAAATATCGTTTAGAGCCGAAGCAAATACGTTTTGTTCATCCAAGAGCGGCGGCAAAACCGAATATGATTTTAATCCGTGCATCTAAAAACGGTAATCCCGAATTGAAATTTGATCCGCCTCTTTATATTTATGGTGATGACGGCAATTATACCGAGGATGTGTATGAGATTTACGGAATGAATAAAAAATAAAACCTGAGCAGGTTTTATTTTTAAATTTTAGTAATTTTAGGAGCTTACATTCTTTTGGCTGCGTCATATGCTAATTCCGAGCGCAGACATTCGGCAGGCAGCATCGTAAGCTGAAAGCACAAAGGGCTGCCTTTCATTTTTTTAGAAGCATAGCTTAATCCGTTAGTCTTTTCATCCAATAATGGATTGTCAATTTGTTGGGGGTCTCCCAACAATATAACCTTTGTGCCCTTTCCTACTCTTGTTACTATTCCCTTAACTTGTTTCGGAGTGAGATTCTGCGCTTCATCAATTATTAAATAAGTGTATGTAATAGAGCGTCCTCTTATAAAGTTCATGGCTTCCGATGCCAAAACACCGCGGTCACCGTCATCATTCTTAAGCTTGTCCAATTCCTCTAACACCGCAACCGGAAGGACAACCTTATTGTCTTCAAATGATTGGAGTGCGTATGGTGATTGAATTAACACGTTTGTATCAAGAACATAAGTTTTTTTCATAGAAAACCTCCAAAATTATTATATTTTGAGTTCCTGCATAAATTTTACAACAATAATATGTAAAAAGAATATGCTAAATGTAAAAAAGTATTCAGTAAGTCTGAATACTATAGGTTATTGATAATATTTATAATTTGTCACCCTTTTTTACATTTATTTTATCGATAGGATGTACGGCAGGACCTTCTAAGATATTTCCTTTTATATCGAATCTGGAACCGTGACATGGGCAATCCCATGTTCTTTCAGCTTCATTAAACGAAAGAGCACATTTTAAATGCGAGCATACAGGATTGATGCAGAAGTATTCTCCGGCTTCATTTTTATACACACCGACTTTTTCTCCGCCGTAGTTTACTATTTTCCCTTCTCCCGGCTTAACATCAGATACTTCTTCCGTGTCCGATGTTAATCTGTTTAAAAATCCTAAAGCAATACTTTTCACTGAAGATACAAATTCTTTTGACGATTGAACCGGAGTAAACCTTGAAGGGTTAAATACACCCGAATAATCATCCTCCATGCAAAGTATTTTGTTTTTTAGAATTAAAGCCGCTGCCGCGGAGTGGGTCATACCCCATTTCTTAAATCCTGTAGCTACGTATAAGTTTTCTATACTATCCGAGTATCTGCCTATGTATGGAATTTTATCGTATGTCATGCAGTCCTGAGCAGACCATTTTGACACTATTTCCGCATTTTTAAAATTGCTGTTAAGAAACCGTTCCAATTCATTATATGATTCATTTTCATCATCCTTTTCGCCGGCGCGGTGGCTGCCTCCTGCAAGGATCAGTAAATTTTCATTGTCAGAAAAATGATATCTCATGGAATAAACAGGGTCATTAACATTTATATACATACCTTCAAAGGGTTCTTCATTGGTTTTAGCAGCAATGACATATGCTTTTTCCTGATAAAGCCTTAAAAAGTAAAGACCGAAGCTGTTGTCGAAAGGGTAGTGAGATGCAGCTATAACCTTATCCGCATGAATTGTTCCCTTTTCGGTATCCACATCAATATGCTCATCGTGCGGTCTGATGTCCAATGCTCTTACATTTTCATATATTTCACAGTTGCTTTCTTTTAAAATATTGTAAATACTGTATAAATATTTTAACGGATTGAACTGACCTTGATTTCTTATTCCTACTGCTCCGTATGCTTTGTTGGGAAGAGGAACCGTATCCGAATAAAACCCGTCTATTTTTAGCTTTTCATATGCTTTTAATTCTTTTTTTAAGCTTTCTACTTCATCCATGGAGGAAGCATATACATATGCCGTCTGCTCCTTGTAATCACACTGAATGTTGTTTTCTGCGATAATTTTCTTTATTAATTTTAATCCTTCTTCATTTGCTTTTAAATATTGTTTTGCTTCTTCCAAACTGAAGTTGTTTATTAAATTGTCATAAAACAAATCATGCTGAACAGTGATTTTTGCCGTAGTGTAACCCGTTGTACCGTATCCTGCCCTTTCGGCTTCAATAATTCCTATGTTCAGCCCGCAGTCCTTTAATAAATATGCGGTTGTGAGACCGGTAATTCCCGCTCCTATTATTAAAATATCAAATTTTTTATCATTTAAATCAATATTTTTACATGTGGTTTTTTTTATGCTCTCTGCCGTATCATGCCAGTATGAATGCTTTGGATATTCCATATTATTCCTCCGTTTTAGGTCATTGTTATGAATAGCCGCCGAGGGTAAAGACTGTAAACATTAACAATAGTTCTGCCATCGTTTTACTACTCTATTATTGTTTATTGTTTCATAAAAATTTCAATTTATTCAGAGAGGCAGGACTATGAAATTTATTCCTTGACTTTACCCGTTATTTCATATATCATAATACAGAATAAAAACAATATTAAAAACAGTGATTGGAACAGTAATTGCAGTGGGATTCAAAGAGATGTAATCATATGGTGAGAGATTACAAGTCTGAATGCAACGAAGATCATCCAGGAGTTTAATTTCTGAAGCCGCCAGTAAGAAATTACGTATAAATGCGTTAAATTTTCGAGAGACATATATTTTAGTGTATTTATATGTAATTTGGGTGGTACCGCGGATTTCGTCCCATGTCGTAAGACATGGGACTTTTGTATGACCTAACCGCATTTTTTAAACGCGTGAATTCCCCTGCGTATGCCCTGCAAGCTTTAAAGTTGATTAAAAACAAAATATATACTAGATAATAGGAGGAAAAAAATGAAGCAATTTAAAGATATTTCAAAAGCTGATTATAAACAAAACGAGCAAGAAATATCCAAGTATTGGGATGAAATAGACTTGCTTAAACAAAGTGTTGAAACAAGAAAAGATAAAGAGCCCTTTATATTTTATGAAGGACCGCCGACAGCTAACGGAAGACCCGGAATCCATCATGTAATAGCAAGGACATTAAAGGATTCCGTATGCAGGTTTAAAACAATGGAAGGATACAAGGTCAACAGAAAAGCCGGCTGGGATACTCATGGTCTGCCTGTTGAAATTGAAGTTGAAAAACAATTAGGCTTAAATGATAAAACGGACATTGAGCAATACGGCATTGATAAATTTAATGAGAAATGCCGTCATTCGGTATTTGCCTATGAAGCTCAGTGGCGTGAAATGACAAAAAGGATGGCATACTTAATAGATATGGACGATCCTTATGTAACCTTGGAGAATGATTATATCGAAACAGAGTGGTGGATACTTGACAATATGTTCAAGGACGGAATGATGTACGAAGGGCATAAAATTCTGCCATACTGTCCAAGGTGCGGAACAGGTCTTGCGTCTCACGAAGTGGCTCAGGGCTATGAAGAAATAAAGACGGTAACCGCATATGCAAAGTTTAAGAAGAAAGATGAAGATGCATACTTCATAGCTTGGACAACAACACCATGGACTTTGCTATCCAATGTTACCTTGACCATACATCCGGATGTTGATTATGTAAAAATAAGAACAAAGGATAAAGAAACGGTAAAAGGCGAGGTTTACATTCTTGCAAAAGCTTTGGCAGCTAAGGTTTTAAACGAAGAATTTGAAGTTTTGGAAGAAATGAAGGGCAGAGATTTAGAGTTTGTTGAATATGAACAGCTTATGCCTTTTGTTGAAGTACCTTCAGGAAAGAAAGCATTCTATGTAACCCTTGCCGACTATGTAACAATTGAAGACGGTACGGGAATAGTTCATACTGCGCCTGCTTTCGGCGAAGATGACTACAATACCGGTAAAAGATACAATTTACCCGTATTAAACCCTGTTGACGACACGGGAAGATTCAGAGGAACACCTTGGTCGGAAATGTTTGTAATGGATGCTGACCAGCCGATATTAAAATGGCTGAAGGAAAACAACAAGCTGTTCAAGAAGGAACCTGTTCTTCACAACTATCCTCACTGCTGGAGATGCCATACACCGCTGCTGTACTATGCAAGACCAAGCTGGTACATTGAAATGACTAAATTAAAAGATATATTGATTGATAATAACAACAGTGTTGAATGGTATCCGGAATTTGTGGGTGAAAAGCGTTTTGGAAACTGGCTTGAAAACTTAAATGACTGGGCTATTTCAAGAAGCCGTTACTGGGGTACACCGCTGCCTCTATGGAGATGTGAGTGCGGTCATGTGGAAAGTATAGGCTCGAGAAAAGAATTAGTTGAAAAGGCAGTTGAAGATATAGATGAATCAATTGAGCTTCACAGACCATATGTTGATGATGTTCATATTGTCTGCCCTGAATGCGGCAAGCATATGACAAGAGTAAAAGATGTTATCGACTGCTGGTTTGACTCCGGTGCAATGCCTTATGCACAATGGCATTATCCATTTGAAAACAAAGAAAAATTTGATAAATTGTTCCCTGCGGACTTTATCTGTGAAGGAATTGACCAGACAAGAGGATGGTTCTATTCTTTAATAGCTATTTCAACATATGTTATGAAGAAATCTCCGTACAAGAGAGTATTGGTAAATGACCTGATTCTTGATAAATACGGTAAGAAAATGTCCAAATCAAGAGGAAACACTGTTGACCCCTTCGAGATGTTTGATAAATACGGTGCGGACGCATTGAGATGGTATTTGCTCTATGTATCGCCGGCATGGTCGCCCACCCGTTTTGACGAAGACGGATTGAAAGAAGTGTTAAGCAAGTATTTCGGAACAGTTAAAAATGTTTATACATTCTTTGCATTGTATGCAAATACCGATTCAATAGATCCGAGTGAATTTTTTGTTGAATATGAAAACAGACCTGAGCTTGACAGATGGATTATCTCAAAATTCAATAATTTAGTTAAGTATGTAAGAGAAAGCATGAACGTTTATGACCATAACAAGTCTGTAAGAGCAATTCAGAATTTTGTTAACGAAGATTTGTCCAACTGGTACATCAGACGTTCCAGAAGAAGATTCTGGGCAACGGAGCTTACAGAAGATAAAAAGGCCGTTTACAATACAACATATGAAATATTGGTTGGGATTTCTCAATTGACAGCTCCCTTTGCTCCATTCTTGGCAGAGGAAATCTACAGGAACTTAACAGGAAATATATCGGTGCACCTAAGCTATTATCCTGAGGTTAATGAAAAATTAATCGATGAAAATGTAGAAAAGAGAATGGACCTTGTTAAGGATCTTGTCAAGCTTGGAAGGGCTTCAAGGGAAAATGCTAAAATTAAGGTTAGGCAGCCAATTCAAAAAATTCACATTGACGGCAAGTACCAGGAATTAATTGAAGACTTGGTTCCGTTAATCATGGAAGAATTAAATGTTAAGAAAGTTGTGTTCGAGCATGATTTAAATGAATTTATGGATTTCTCCCTGAAACCGAACTTTAAGGTTGCAGGACCCATGCTTGGAAGCAATGTAAAAACTTTTGCAAATGTTCTTGCAAAAGCAGATGCATTATCGATTATAACAAAGGTTCAGTCAGGCGAAAAATATGAGTTGGATATAAATGGTCAAGTCATTGAGCTTGATGACCAATTGCTTGATATTAGAATTTCTGCAAAGGAAGGCTATGATGTTTCCACAGGATTCAATTTATTTACAATAATTGATACTAATCTGACAGAGGAATTGATAAATGAAGGATATGCCCGTGAATTCATATCAAAGGTACAGCAAATGAGAAAGAATAACGGATATGAAATGATGGACAGAATAAAAATACTTTATGAAAGCTCACCGGAAATTGATGAGGCTGTAAATAAATATGAAGATTTTATCAAGAAGGAAACATTGGCGGATATGATAGCCGTATCAGGGGAAGAAGGTATGGAAGCTCAAAACTTGAACGGCATTGATACGGGAATGAAGCTGGAAAAAATAAATAAATAACAGAAATTATCAAATAACGGTATGAATATACCATACCGTTAAAATTGGAAAGGGGACACACCTCTGCAATAAGATATTCTTTGCGGGCAGGGGAATGTCCCCAATTACTTTGGCAAAGGTTGTTAAGAATAAATAAATATTGTTATATTTTTGATTTTAAAGTATAATGTACAAAAGTCATAATAATTAAAATCGGAGGGTAGTGCAGTGAAAAATATTATATTAATAATGGGAGTTTTGGTTTTTATATTTATAATTGCAGCAACCTACCTTATCCCTCAGGAAGTACCTATGATAAATATAGATGAAAGTATAAATATGTATATAGTTGCGGACCCTCATTTAATGTCGGAAAAGATGACCGATGACAGTGATACATTCAATAATTATTTGAGCACAGTTGACAGAATGATGAAGTATACAGGTTTTTTTCTTGATGTTATAGAAGATGAGGTTAAAAGAAACCGGCCTGATATTGTTGTTTATCCGGGCGATTTAACAAATAACGGCTCAAAGGTTAACCATCAGGAGTTCGAAAAGCATTTAAAAAGAGTAAAAGCTACGGGAGCAAAGGTTTATGTAGTTCCCGGAAATCATGATATCGGCAACGAAAAGGCGCTATACTTCAGGAGTGACAAATTACACTTAACTGAGAGTATAACATATGATGAGTTTTCTAAAATTTATGACGACTACGGATATAAGGATGCCGTATCAAAAGACGAAAATACACTCAGCTACTTGGTTAAGCCATACCAAAATTTGTGGCTGTTAATGCTTGATACCACAAAGGACTACCCGGAACCGGGCGGTTATTTAAACCGAGATACGTTAAAATGGATTGTGACCTGTTCGGATATGGCTAAAGAAGAAAATGCGGAAATTGTAGTCGTGATGCACCACAATTTGCTTGACCACAGTGAAATTATCTGGGAAGACTATACATTGGATAACAATACCAGCGTAATCAATACATTGCATGAATGCGACATACAGGTAGTTTTGTCGGGACATATTCATATCCAAGATATTAAATCACATACATCCGTAAAAACAGGCAACACAATATATGATATTGCTACAAGCGCCTTGCCGGTATTTGCTCATCAGTACGGGCAGCTGACGTATTCTCCCTCAAGAGGGTATGATTATGAAACAATAAAGCCGGATATTGAAAAGTATGCCTTGGATAATAAAATTGAAGATGAGAATTTACTTTCATTTAATGAATATTCCGAGAAATTTTTTATTGATAATTTATGCAGAAAACATAAAGAAAGCATCGAGCTGCTTGATATTTCCGATGAACAGAAAGAGGAAGTGTTTAAAACAGTGACCGAAATGAATAAAAAATACTTTTCAGGATACAGAAACGAAGCATTGGAGAAACTCATAGAAACCGAGGGGTTTAAAATTGTTGAAGGTTTAGATGAATGCTTCATACAAGAATATATTATGGGAATGATAAAGGACCAAAATGCAGACAACAATAAAATTCACATTCCCGTAAACAATTAAGAATGCATAATTTTTAAAATTTCTTTAGTTAATTTGTAATCTACCTGACCCGGTGCGGATTTGTCTTTATGAGAAGCATAGGTCATGCAGGAACCAAATAATTCACAAGATATTCTTGATATGATTCCTAAAGGTCCCATGGCAATAGCTATAAAAGGACCTTTTTTTTCTTTCTTCAGTTTAAGCGAAGCAGAAAGAAGAGTCAGAACATCTTCTTCGGAATTTGGCATTACTGCAATTTTGGCTATATCTCCACAGTTTATCATTTTATTTAGTATAGTTATGATTTCTTCAGCGGAAGGAGTTTTCAGGAAATCATGGCTTGACAATATTGTTTTAACCTGATTTTTTCCCGCTAAGTCAATTGTATGATTTATTTCTTCAGGTTGAGAAAAAAACTCAATATCTATCATATCAGCCAATTTGCCTTCAATAACACTATTGTTCAGTTCAAAATAATAATCGGCAGTTATTTCGGAAGCTCCTCCTTCTTTTTTTGTTCTTAATGTAAACAGAAGAGGTTTATGATATAATTTTCTGATTTTTTCAAGCAAGCTTATAACCTTAAACCGGTCCCGGGCGAATTCGAAATAATCAGCTCTGAGTTCAGCTAAGTCAATATCCGTATTATTTAGTTCATTAAAATTATCGAGGATTTCACTTTCTGAAATGCAGGTTACCGGCACACATATTTTAGGCAAACTATCATTGAAAACAACATTTTTGACCTGTACGTTTTTCATCGGAGTTTCTCCTTTTCCATATTATATTATTCATTATATAATAAAGTTAAGAGAAAATAAACAGCATTTTATACAGAGGTAAGCAATGTCAACAATGAAAACATTGTCATAAATAATGTTGGAATTGCAGTATTTTCAATTGACAATGCGTCGCCTATCATAATATAATAGTGTAAATTAGGCGAAATATATCAAATTGCTGATTCTAAA
>ENA-UOOM01001743-UOOM01001743.1-fermentation-metagenome-genome-assembly--contig:-NODE-1743-length-19938-cov-12.536841_pt1 | contig 19938 bp, 17 predicted proteins | sample MGYA00245781_ERZ724031 | MGnify/ENA primary metagenome ERZ724031 (study PRJEB28704, sample SAMN03018317) | fermentation metagenome | biome: anthropogenic terrestrial biome; feature: soil... | reverse complement strand
GACGGGGGCTTTGGACACGGAGGTTGCATGGACATCGGGGCAAAGTTACGGGCATTGCGCATCGCGCTCAACCTGACGCAGGAAGAGCTGGCCGACCGCGCGGAGCTGAGCAAGGGCTTCATCTCTCAGGTGGAGCGCAACCTCACCTCGCCCTCCATTGCCACGCTGACCGATTTGCTGGAGTGCCTGGGCAGCAGCCTGAACGCCTTTTTTGCCGAGACCGCCAGCGAGAAGCTGGTCTTTTCCCGCGACGACCACTTCGTCAAGGAGGACGCCGACGGCCTGCGCGGGCGCATCACCTGGCTGGTGCCCAACGCGCAGAAAAACCGCATGGAGCCCATGCTGGTGGAGCTGGGCCCCGGTGGCCGCACCCACGAAATCCCGCCGCACGATGGCGAGGAGGTGGGCTATGTACTAAGCGGCAGCGTGCAGCTGGTCACCGGCATTAAGCGGCACAAGGTATCCGCGGGGGAGAGCTTTAGCCTGCAGCCCCGCGAACCCCACTACCTCCTCAACCCCGGCAAGCGAAGCGCCACCATCCTTTGGGTATCCACCCCGCCATCATTCTGATTCTGGAGGCTGACATGCAGGAACAACCGCGGCTGATTACGCTGGAGAATGTATCCAAGGAATACGACGGCACCGTCGTGCTGACCGATATCAACCTATATGTGCGCAAGAACGAGTTTCTTACCTTGCTGGGCCCCAGCGGCTGCGGCAAGACCACTACGCTGCGCATCATCGGCGGCTTTGAGGTGCCCACCAGCGGCAAGGTCATCTTCGGCGGCAAGGATATCACCAACCTGCCGCCCTACAAGCGGCCGGTCAACACGGTGTTCCAGAAGTACGCGCTGTTTCCGCACCTGAATGTGTTTGACAACGTGGCCTTCGGCATGAATGTGGCCAAGCGCCCCAAGGACGAAATCGCCAGCCGCGTGCAGAAGATGCTGGACCTGGTCAACCTCAGCGAGTATGGCAAGCGCCGGGTGGAATCCCTCTCCGGCGGGCAGCAGCAGCGCGTGGCCATCGCCCGCGCTTTGGTCAACGAGCCCGAGGTATTGCTGCTGGATGAGCCGCTGGCTGCCTTAGACCTCAAGCTGCGCAAGGGCATGCAGCTGGAGCTCAAGCGCATGCAGCAGCGCCTGGGCATCACCTTCATCTTTGTCACCCACGACCAGGAGGAGGCGCTGACGATGTCCGACACCATCGTCGTCATGCGCGAGGGCCGCATCGAGCAGATTGGCCCGCCCAAGCACATCTACGATGAGCCGCGCTCGGCCTATGTGGCCAACTTCATCGGCGAGAGCAACATCATCCGCGGCCGCATGGTGCGCGACGAGCTGGTCAATTTCTGCGGCACCAACTTCACCTGCGTGGACTTCGGCTTCCCCAAGGACGCGCCGGTGGACGTGCTGATTCGGCCCGAGGATATGCTGATTGTGGGCGAGGACGTGGGCCAGATTGTGGGCACCGTGAAAAGCGTGCTGTTCAAGGGCGTGCACTACGAGATGATCATCGACGCCGGCGGGTTCACCTGGAAGGTGCACTCTACCAGCATGCAGCCCGAAGGCTCCCGCGTGGGGCTGTCGGTGGTGCCCTTCAACATCCACATCATGCGTCCGATGGAGGAGGCCGTGGCCAATGACTGATATGCGCGTACCGGCCTGGGGCTGGTGGCTGATGGGGCTTGGCCTGGCGGGCTTTGTCGCCATGCTGGTCATCACCATCCGCCGCAACCGCGGCGTGCGGCGCTCGCTGTACGCCTGGCCCTACACCCTGTGGATGGTGGTATTTACCGTGCTGCCGCTGATACTGATTGCGTACTACGCCTTCACGGACAAGGCGGGCAGCTTCACGCTGGAGAACTTCGCCAATTTCTGGGACAGCAACCGCGCCATGAAGAACGACCTGGTGCGCCAGGGCTTTGACCCGGTTGCGCTGGGCATGGGGGCGCGCGGCACGGTCAACGTGGGCACGCTGGTATACTCCCTGTGGATGGCGTTTTTGTGCACGGCGATATCGCTGGTGCTGGGCTACCCCGCCGCGCACATCATGGCGGATCGGGAGTTTAAGCTGGGCGCCACCATCGTGGTGCTGTTCATCATCCCCATGTGGATGAACTTCCTGCTGCGCACCATCGCCTGGATGTCGCTGCTGGAGGACAATGGCCTCATCAACACCCTTTTGCAGGGCATGGGGCTGCCCAAGCTGCGCCTGATGTACAACTCTCAGGCCGTGCTGCTGGGCATGGTGTACAACTACCTGCCCTTCATGGTGTTCCCCATCTACAACTCGCTCAGCCGGCAGGACCCGCGCCTGTCCGAGGCTGCGATGGACCTGGGCGCCAACAAGTGGACCACTTTCCTGCGCGTCACCTTCCCCATCAGCATGCCGGGCATCGTGTCGGGCATCACGATGGTGTTTATGCCCTCGGTTACAACCTTCTTTATCCCGCGCGTGTTGGGCGGCGGCAATACCGAGATGTTCGGCGACTTGATTGAGCGCACCTTCCTCACCGCCGACGACTGGAATGTGGGCAGCGCGCTGAGCCTGATTATGATGGTGCTGATTTTGCTCAGCCTGGGCTTGCTGCGCAAGGTTGACCCCGAAGGGGAAGGGGGGAGCCTGATCTGATGAAAGCCATCAAGCGCACCTACCTGGCCCTGATATTGCTCTTCTTGTACGTGCCCATCGCGGTGCTCATCGTGCAGAGCTTCAACGCCGGCATCAGCCGCGCCAAGTGGGAGGGCTTTTCCCTGCGCTGGTATCAGGAGCTGATCCAGAGCCCGTCCATCATGCAGGCGCTCTACGTCACGGTGACCATCGCGCTGCTGGCGGCAGCCTTCTCCACCATTTTAGGCACGCTGGCCGCCATCGGCATCCACGCCATGCGCAAGCGTCCGCAGGCCGCCATGATGACCATGACCAACATCCCCATGACCATGCCCGACATCGTGACCGGTATCTCGCTGATGCTGCTGTTTATCTTCACCAAGGTGGAGCGGGGCTACTTCACCATGCTGCTGGCGCACATCACCTTCAACACCCCCTACGTGGTGCTGTCGGTGCTGCCCAAGCTCAAGGAGATGAACAAGTTCAGCTACGAGGCGGCGCTGGACCTGGGGGCCACCCCCGGCTACGCGCTGCGCCGGGTCATTCTGCCCGCCATCCGCCCCGGCGTCATCACCGGCGCCATGCTGGCCTTCACCCTGTCGCTGGACGACTTCACCATCAGCTACTTCACCACCAGCCCGCTGGTGCAGAACCTGTCCACCCTCATCTACTCCGAGGCCCGCAAGGGCATCAAACCCACCATGAACGCGCTGAGTGCGCTGATGTTCGTGGCCTTGCTGATCCTGCTGCTGGTTATCAACCGGCGCACCGCGGACAGCAAGTGACCCCAAACAAACAATACAGGAGGTACCCCGCATTGAAAAAACTGCTCGTTGTGTTGCTCGCCGCAGTCCTGCTGCTGCCGCAGCTGCCCGCCCGGGCCGAAGGCGTGGTCAACGTCTTCAACTGGGAGGACTATATCAACCCCAAGGCCATCGCGCTGTTTGAAGAGGAGACCGGCATCAAGGTCAACTACATGCGCTTCACCACCAACGAGGACATGATGGTCCAGGTGCGCAGCAACCCTGCCGCCTTTGACGTGCTGTTCCCGTCCGACTATGTGATTGAGCGCCTCATCAAGGAAGACCTGCTGATGGAGATTGACTTCGCCCAGGTGCCCAACGCGGAGCACACGGTGGAGTGGCTCAAAAACCCCAGTTACGACCCGGACCACAAGTTCTCCGTCCCCTATATGTGGGGCACGGTGGGCATTCTGTACGATACCACCCGCGTGACCGAGCCCATCGACAGCTGGAAGGTGCTGTTTGAGGATACCTACAAGGGCGAGGTGTTCATGCTGGACAGCATCCGCGACAGCCTGGGCATCACCCTCAAGTACCTGGGCTACTCCATGAACACCCGTGACCCCGCCCAGCTGCAGCAGGCCACCCAGCTGCTCGTCAAGCAGAAGGAGGACGGCATTGTCAAGGCCTATCAGGTGGACGAGACCAAGGACAAGATGGTCGCCGGCGAGGGCATCCTGGGCCTGATGTGGTCGGGGGACGCGCAGTACGCCATCAACCTCAACGACAAACTGGCCTACGTGGTGCCCAAGGAGGGCTCCAACGTGTGGGTGGATGGCATGGTCATCCCCAAGGCCGCCAAGAACCCCGAGAACGCCATGAAGTTCATCGACTTCATGTGCCGCCCGGACATCGCCCAGATGAACACCGAGTACATCGAGTACTCCAGCCCCAACCAGGCCGCCATCGACCTGATGGGCGAGGAGTACCTCAACAACCCCAACCTCAACCCGCCCCAGGAAGTCATCGACGGCAGCGAGTTCTTCAGCGACATCCAGGACTTCATCACCATCTACAACACCCTGTGGGCGCAGGTGAAGAACGCGAAGTAATTCTCCTGAACTCGCGCCCGAACGCTTCGACGGGCTGGTCTTTTTCCGCCTCCGCTTTGCCTCTCTCGGTCAGCGTAGCGCCGCTACGCCTCCCTCATTCGGCTGCGCGGAGCCGCAAAAATCCTTCGCCCCTCATCGCGTTCCGTCGCTCTTTCAGGAGGCAGCTCAGTACTTAGGTACAAACAGTGCGGCCGTTCCAATCGGAACGGCCGCTTAGCTGTATGCTTTCGTATATGTTAATCCATTCTGGAGTAGTTCGGCGCTTCCTTGGTGATGAAGATGTCGTGGGGGTGGCTCTCGATGAGGCCGGCGGAGGTGATGCGGATGAACTCGGCGTCGCGCTTGAGCGCGTCGATGGAGGGGGTGCCGCAGTAGCCCATGGCGCTGCGCAGGCCGCCCATCAGCTGGAACACCGTGTCGCTCAGCGGGCCCTTGAAGGGCACGCGGCCCTCCACGCCTTCGGGCACCAATTTCTTGGCGTCCTCCTGGAAGTAGCGGTCGGAGCTGCCGTGCGCCTGCTCCATCGCGCCCAGGGAGCCCATGCCGCGGTACACCTTGAAGCTGCGGCCCTGGTAGATTTCGGTCTGGCCGGGGCTCTCCTCGGTGCCGGCCAGCAGGCTGCCCAGCATCACGGCCGAGGCGCCCGCGCCAATGGCCTTGGCGATGTCGCCCGAATACTTGATGCCGCCGTCGGCGATGATGTTGATGCCGTGCTTGGCGGCCTCCTCGGCGCAGTCGTTGACAGCGGTAATCTGGGGCACGCCGATGCCGCTGACCACCCGCGTGGTGCAGATGGAGCCCGGCCCGATGCCCACCTTGATGCAGTCGGCACCGGCGGCAATCAGGTCGCGGGTGGCGGCGGCGGTAGCCACATTGCCCGCAAACAGCGTGACATCCGGGTACAGGCGGCGGATTTGCTCCACCGCCTTGATGACGCCCGCGCTGTGGCCGTGGGCGGTGTCAATGGAGATGATGTCCACCTTGGCGGCGACCAGTGCGCGCACGCGGTCCATCATATCCTGGGATACCCCCACCGCGGCCGCGCACAGCAACCGGCCGTTGGAATCCTTGGCGCTGTTGGGGTACTTGATGGTCTTCTCAATGTCCTTGATGGTAATCAGGCCGCGCAGGTGGAAATCCTTGTCCACAATGGGCAGCTTCTCAATGCGGTGGGCGGCCAGCAGGGTCTTTGCCTCCTGCAGGGTGGTGCCCTCGGGCGCTGTCACCAGGTTGCGGCTGGTCATCACCTCGCCGATGGCGCGGCTGTCGTCCTCTTCAAAGCGCAGGTCGCGGTTGGTGAGGATGCCCACCAGCTTGTTGTTGGCATCGGTAATCGGCACGCCGGAAATGTGGTAGCGGGCCATCAGCGCCTTGGCGTCGGCAATCAGGTGGTGGGGGGACAGGTAGAAGGGGTCGGTGATCACGCCATGCTCGCTGCGCTTCACCTTGTCCACCTGGGCCGCCTGCTCTTCCATGCTCATGTTTTTGTGGATCACGCCCACGCCGCCCTCGCGCGCCATGGCAATGCCCATGCGCGCGTCGGTCACGGTGTCCATCGCGGCCGAAATCAGCGGGATGCTCAGCCGAATCTTGGGCGTCAGCTGCACCGAGAGGTCTACCTCCTTGGGCAATAGCTCGCTGCGGCGCGGCACCAGCAGCACGTCGTCAAAGGTAAGGCCTTCGCGGATGGATGGATTCAGCATGTCAAACCTCCTGATTGGGGTAGTTGGGTGTGCGCTGGCGGCGGATGGCCGCCAGGCAGTTGAACGCGTAAAACACCAGCGCGATCAGGGTCAGCCCGATGCCGACCCAGAGCACGTACAGGTGAATGGTCGCGGCAAAGCGCGCCCGGAAAAAGCAGAGGATGAGGCCGATGACCACCACGAACTGCGCCACCTTGCCGATGGGCTTGGCGTAGACCACCACCTTGTAGTGCAGCATCAGCGCGCCGCCGATAATCATCAGCACCTCTTTGAGCAGCAAAATGACCAAAATGACAACCGGCACCGCACCCTTGATGACCAAAGACAGCATCACGCTAATGACCATCAGCTTGTCGGCCAGCGGGTCAAACAGCTTGCCCCAGTCGGTCACCTGGTTGTAGGTGCGGGCGATGTAGCCGTCCAGCAGGTCGGTCAGCGAGGCCGCTACAAATACAACCAATGCCCAGACCTCATCGTGTCCGGACATCATCAGCACCCAATATACGGGAATCAGCAGCAGGCGAAGCAAGGTCAGCGCGTTGGGCACATTCCAGAACCTCTGACCACCCTGTTGCATCGCCACAACTCCTTTCAAAGTGAGTGCATTATAGCACCTTGCCCCGCCCCTTACAAGGAAAGAACCGCCCTGTCGGCAAATTTCAAACTCATGCGCCGCGTGCATACCGGGGCATGTTTGCGCCTTGTGCAACCACGCACAAAAGTGCTATGATAGACCCACAAAAACAATAGAAGCGGGGGAAGAACCCATGAAGAAGACGACCTATACACTGGCGGCGCTGCTGGTGATTTGCCTGGTGGGGCTTGGCTTGCTTCTGGCCAGCCGTCTGGGGGATCATCGCCAAATGCAGACATTGAACCAGCGCGTGGACGAATTGACCGTGGCCTTAGACGGCCTGCAAAAGGAAAAGGCCGTCTGGGAGCAGGAGAAGACGCGCGTGGCGCAGAGCCTGGGCTCGGTGCGCGGCGTGCTGGTGAAGACGCTGGTAGACCTGGAGGAGGTATCAGCCCAGATTGGGCTGCCGCTGCCCACCGTGGCGCCGCCGGCACCCAGCGAAAAGCCGCAGGAGGCCACCGCCGCCCCCACGGATAAACCCACCCCCACCGCAAAGCCCACCGCCAGCCCCGCGCCCGAGGCAACCAAGGCCCCGGCCACCGAGGTGCCAGATAAAGGCGCTACGGCGGCACCCAAGGTCAGCCCCACGCCGGGGGTGCCCACGGTGACGCCCAAATAGAACACACAAATGCAATAAAGAGCGCATCGGCTTACCGATGCGCTCCTTTTATCCTTGTATTTATTTTATTCCACGGTGCCCGCGCTGTCGTCCGGGGCCGCCTGGATGGTCACGGCGAAGCCGCCGTTGTCATCCGCGTCCACCGTCAGCGTGCTGCCGGGGGCAGCCGCGCCCATCACCAGCGTGCGGGCGACCAGCGTCTCAATCTTGCTTTGCAGCAGGCGCTTCATAGGCCGCGCGCCGTAGACCGGGTCGTACCCTAAGGCCATCATCCGGTCGATGGCGGCCTCGGTCAGCGTCAGGCTGAGGCCCTGGTGGGCCAGCCTGCCCTCCAGGCGCTTGAGCAGCAGGCCGATAATCTGGCGCACCTGCCCGCGCTGCAAGGGGGTGAAGAACACGGTCTCATCCACGCGGTTCAAGAACTCCGGCTTGAAGTGGGTGCGCAGCAGGCCTTGCACCTGTGCCTTGGCCGACTCCAGCAGATGCCCTTCGGCGTCGATGCCGTCCAGGATCTGGGCGCTGCCCAGGTTGCTGGTCATGATGAGGATGGTGTTCTTGAAGTCCACCGTGCGGCCCTGGCTGTCGGTGGCGCGGCCATCGTCCAGGATTTGCAGCAGCACGTTGAACACGTCCGGGTGTGCCTTCTCCATCTCGTCAAACAGCACCACGCTGTAGGGATGGCGGCGCACGGCCTCGGTCAGCTGGCCGCCTTCCTCATAGCCCACATAGCCCGGCGGGGCGCCAATCAGGCGGCTGACGGAGAATTTCTCCATGTATTCCGTCATGTCAATGCGGATGAGGTTACGCTCATCGTCAAACAGGCTTTCAGCCAGCGCCTTGGCCAGCTCCGTCTTGCCCACGCCGGTGGGGCCAAGGAACAGGAAGCTGCCGATGGGGCGGCTTTCGTCCGAGATGCCCGCGCGCGAGCGCAATATGGCGTCGGACACCAGCTGCACGGCCTCATCCTGGCCGATGACCCGCCGGTGCAGCTCCTCAGGCAGGCGCAGCAGTTTCTCGCGGTCGGATTCCATCAGCTTGTTGACCGGGATGCCGGTCCAACGGCCTACGATGCGGGCGATTTCCTCTTCGGTCACCTTGTCGCGCACCATGCCGCTGAGTTTCTCCGGGTCCTGCTGGCTTTCGGCCTCGGCCAATTGCTGTTGCAGGCGGGGCAGCTCGCCGTACTTGAGTTCGGCGGCGCGGTTGAGGTCATAGTCGCGCTCTGCCTGGGTAATCTGCGCGCCCACCTGCTCCATTTCCTCGCGCAGGCGCTGCACTTTGCCCACCTCGTTTTTCTCGTTCTCCCAGCGGGCCTTCATCTGGCTGAACTCGCCGCGCAGCTCGGACAATTCCTCCTGCAGCAGCGCCAGCCTGCCCTGGGATGCCTTGTCGGTCTCCTTTTTGAGGGCGGCCTCCTCGATTTCCATCTGCATGATGCGGCGGCGGCGCTCGTCCAGCTCCTGCGGCAGGCTGTCCATCTCGGTGCGGATCATGGCGCAGGCCTCATCCACCAGGTCGATGGCCTTGTCGGGCAAAAAGCGGTCGCTGATATAGCGGTGCGACAGGGTGGCGGCGGCAATCAAGGCATTGTCCTGAATTTTGACGCCGTGGAATACCTCGTAGCGCTCGCGAAGGCCGCGCAGGATGGAGATGGTGTCCTCCACCGTGGGCTCCTCCACCATCACGGGTTGGAAGCGGCGCTCCAGCGCCGCGTCCTTCTCGATGTACTTGCGGTACTCGTCCAGGGTGGTGGCGCCGATGCAGTGCAGCTCGCCGCGCGCCAGCATGGGCTTGAGCAGATTGCCCGCGTCCATGCTGCCCTCGGTTTTGCCGGCGCCCACAATGGTGTGCAGCTCGTCAATAAACAACAGCACGCGGCCCTCGGCCTGCTTCACCTCGGCCAATACGGCCTTGAGGCGCTCCTCAAACTCACCGCGGAACTTGGCACCCGCGATTAAGGCGCCCATGTCCAGCGATACCACGCGCCGGTCGCGCAGGTTGTCGGGCACGTCGCCGGCCACGATGCGTTGGGCCAGCCCCTCGGCGATGGCGGTCTTGCCCACGCCGGGCTCACCAATCAGCACCGGGTTGTTCTTGGTCTTCCGGCTTAAAATACGCACCACGTCGCGGATTTCGGCGTCGCGGCCAATCACGGGGTCCAGCTTTTGCTTCTGCGCCAGGTCGGTCAAATCGGTGCCGTACTTTTGCAGCGCCTCGTAGGTGTCCTCCGGGTTGTCGCTGGTCACGCGGGTCGCGCCGCGCACGGTGTTAAGCGCGGCCAAAAAATCAGCCTCGCGGATATCAAAGCGCTGCAGCAGCGCCTTAACCGCGCGGTCGGGCGCCGCCATCAGGCCCAGGAACAGGTGCTCCACCGACAGGTACTCGTCGCGCATGCGTTCGGCGGCCTTGGCGGCCTGCTGCAGGGCGCGGTCCATCTCCTGGGATACGTAGGTCTTGCCCTGCTCACGGGATTGGCCGTGCACGCGGGGCAGTTTTTCTATCTCTTGCATCGCCGCGGCAGCCATCTGCCCGGCGTCCTTGTTCATTTTGATCAGCAGTTGGGGGATCAGCCCTTCCTGCTGCTCCATCAGGGCGTACAGCAGGTGGCTTTGTTCCAATGTCTGCTGGCCGTATTCGGTGGCCAGCGCCTGCGCGCGCTGAATGGCTTCCATGCTCTTTTGCGTGTACTGGTTCTGATTCATCCTTCATCCTCCTCAGGCCATCGAAAACTGACCTTCTTTGACCTTCATTTATTATAGCACGCTGGCGCCGCATGTCAACAGCTTTGGGAGGATGTTTGGTCTTTTGTTTTTGCTTGTACCGCCTTATCGCGGGCAGGCGAACTGTGGGCCTATTGCCTGCGTCCGTCTGGGGGCACAACGCCGGAGCGTTTTTCCTTGTCCATCAATATGTTCACCCCATTGATGAGGAGATACAGGGCAACCACCAGAGAGCCCACGGTATCCATCCTATCCGCAACCGGGGAACCGGGGAACAGCAGGATGGACATCAGCGCCGCCGTCACGCACAGGTCCACCAGGGACTTGGCGCGGTACAGCCTGCTCTGTACCGCCAGGATGGCGTTGGGCGTTTCCCTGTTGAGCCTCGTGTACCGATACCAGAACCAGGTATTGGTGATAACGCCCAGCACAGCGATGACCAGCCCCGGAATGACATTGCCCTTGTCACCAGAGTTTGAGAGGATAGCCACCAGCACCATGGCGGCACCGCTCAGGCACATGGACAGCCCCACACCCAATGTGGCGTAGCGCTCCAGCGTATCCTTTTGACGCGGGGCTTCACCCTCCCCGCGGTGCAGCACCCGGAATACCAGCCAGGAGACAATCAAGGCCGCCAGTTCCGCCGTGCGGCGGATAAAGTCCGCCAGCTGCGTGGAGGACTTGCCAACCAGCAACCCAAAGCCCACAACAAGCGGGCCGGGTGCGCTGAGCAGCACGGACATCAACAGGGTGCGCTCGCCGGGTGTTTTTTTCAAAGCGGCACCCCTTCCCAAAGCAGCGTCAGGGGGATGATCACCGCCGCCGCGGCCATGGGGCAGGTCAGGGTATCAAAGCCGCCCAGGGTGTACAGCTCAACGGTGGCACTGACCGCTGCCGTGACGACCGCGATGACAAAGCACTGCTGCCAGGTCAGGCCGCCCCGAACAAGCATGATGAGAAACACCGCCAGGAAGGAGAGGGCAAACATCGTCAGCGAGCCCTCCAGGCTTTTGCGGCCTTCAATCATCTTGCCTTCCAGCCGGTGCCGGCCAAAGCGCTTGCCCACCAGCGCGGCTGCCGCGTCCCCAAAGCCCCAGGCCGCGATGCACGCCGCCGCCAGCAGCCTGTCGCCCAGCCATCCCCAGCAAATGCTGATGATGACCGCGAACATGAGGAAAACCAGCATCAGGCTCCGTTTGATTTCCCCGTCTTTGCGCTGGGTCAGAAACTCCGAATACCCCTCCAGCCGCTCACCCCAGGCCAACAATGGGTAGACCGTGATGGCAAACACCATCGCCGCCAGCGCGGATAGCCACCAGGTGGGGAAGGCATACAGAAACACCGGCAAAGAGAAAAGCAGTATCCCGTGCAGTGTCTTGCGGAACATCTCCCGGGGCATGTTGAACATCGCGCGGATAACAAGCGCGATGGTGGCGGCCGCAACGAAATAAACCAACAGCAGGCCAAAGCCCTTCAGAAAGTCGGCCATCATGATTCGGCCCTCCCGCAGGCAAGGTTTTTGTGTACATGGGTTAACAGGCGGGATGCCTGCACAAAGTCCTCCTCGGGGATGTCCCGTTGGATGAGGCGAAACACATTTTCGTAGACCGCCAGCACCTGCTTGCTAATGTCCATGCCCTCCTGTGTCAGCCGCACCAGGTAGGCCCGCGCGTCTTGACGGTTTTTTTCCCTGATGACCATTCCTTTATCAACCAGTGAATCCACCGTCCGGGAGACGGCGGCCTTGCCGATGCTCAGCCGCTCGCACAACGCTTCCTGCGACAGGCCGGTTGCCTCGCCAATCAGGTGATAGATGATGTCGCCCGCCGCGCTGGTCAGGCCCAGTTGGCTCAATTGCTCGTTGATGGTGTGCCTGGCCATGGTCAATAGACCGCGAAGCAGTTTCCAAAACGCCAGCATGGATAGCATGAAAGACCCTCCCTGATGGATATTCAACAAGGATACTGCCAAATGGTTGATATGTCAACCATTTAGGCGGGCTTGTGGGCAGGAACAGCCTGTCTTCTGGCACATCACAGGCATGGAGCACCAGACGCAAGACGGGACAGAGCAACGCGTGTATCAACCCCTATTCAGCGGCGAGTTCGACGGAAGCCCCCTCCACAAACCACTGGCCGTGTGAATACCACAATTCGCGCTCCTGACCGCTGATGCGGCACAGATATCGCACCCCTTCGCCGCCCGCCCTGCGGGCAACACCGGGCCGCACATCCAGCACCCGGTAGCCCCCTATCAGAAAACCATCCACTTGTCCCACTTCACCCACTGGCGCCCATGGAATGACTGGATGAATGAGGCAAAGTGGGTTCCCCAAATGCGTATATTTCTTTCTGTAGGGATACCAACATAGAGAATTTCTTTGTGAAGTGGGATAAGTGGGTCAAGTGGGTGAAAAACACACAGGGGGACAGAAGATAGATTGCGGTGCGTCCACAGCACATGATTCATTTTAATGGTGATAAATGTTTGGGGCCACGATTGGAGCATTTCAAAATAGCGGCTGATTCCGCATGGCATCGCGGATTAGCCGAAAAACACAGAATACGCAGACAGGACAAGGTGTGGCAGATCGGCCGGTGGCCGATGGGGAGAGTGTTTGAAATGATCGGACGCGCCGATGCGAAACAACAAGGGGGCTAAGCGGGGGATAGTAAGTAGTCTAGTACGTTGAGCTGATGAATGCCGTCCTCGGCCATCGGCAATTCATCCAGCGTAAGGATATACTTTGGATAATTGTCTTTTACAGCTTTTAGCGGCGCGATTTCCCTTTTGAAGGTGCTTGGGTCCAGGATGCTTGCCGCCACTTGATAATACCGCCGGTCACTCCCCTTGGAGGCGATGAAGTCAATCTCCATATCGCCCACTTTGCCAATCTGCACCTGGAAGCCCCGGCGCAGGAGTTCCAGATAGATGATGTTTTCCAGCACATGCCCGATATTGGCCGCGGCTTCGCCAAGCAGCATCCTGCGCAGCCCAAGGTCCACAAGGTAGTATTTTTCCAGAGACTTCAGGTGCTGCTTTCCCTTGATGTTATATCGCCCTGCCTTATACAGAATGAAAGACTCCTGGAGTGCGTTGATGTAGTTTTCAACCGTGACAGAGTTGGTTTTTCGTCCATCAGAGGTCAGACTGTCCGCAATTTTCTTGCTGGATACAATACTGCCCACATTATCAAACAGAAAGCCCGCCACGCTTTCTAACACAGCGACATCGCTGATGCCTTTTCTGGCCACGATATCCTTGAGCAGAACTGTATGATAAATGCCCAGCAGGTAGTCGCGCCACACCTCCTCATCCTCCAGTGTGGCCGCGAACGGAAATCCCCCTCTGCGGAAATATGCGGCCCAGGCGTCCCGTCTGTCACCGCCCACCAGGGCATGATATTCCGCGAAGGAGAGCGGCAACATGCTCACTTCAACGTAACGGCCTGAGAGAAGGGTGGCCAGTTCACCCGAGAGCAGGCTGGCATTGGATCCTGTCAGATATACATCCACATTGGGCTGGATGTACAGGCTGTCAACTGCCTTTTGAAACTGCGGTACATTCTGCACTTCATCCAGAAAAACATAGGTCATCTCCCCAGGTGTTAGGCGTGACAGCAGATGATTGTATAGCGCCTCGTATTCGAGGAGCGGATTGTTGGCTATATCCTCAAAATTGATGGATACGATTTGCCGGGCATCAACGCCGGATTGCAGAAGTTCCTCCTGGAATTGCAGAAGAAGCGTTGATTTTCCGCAACGCCGGACCCCTGTTATCACCTTGATGATTTGCATGTCCCGTGTCTTTCGAAGCTTCTCCAGATACTGATGCCTTCTGACCAATTAGGCCACCTCCTGTCGGCAGCAGTGTATCATAAAAACGTCGCAATATCAAAAGTTTTTAAACTTCACCTTAAAAACTTTCAAAAATCGGAAGTTTTTAAAGTGTACTATAAAAATTGCTTTACGCCTCGGGTTCCAGTTGACCGTCATGACGCCTGTTGTGTGGCGCGGTGCTTTGTGGCGAAAACTTTCACGTTGCACCGTCGTGCTGTATATGCTGGTAGGCGGTGTAGCCGCACCCGCTATGTCCCCTGCGCCGTCCGGCCTCAACCAGTATGCTGCTTTTAACCTCTTGCCGCGCCCGACATACCACTTGCGCCTTTCAACCGTGCCCCGTCATCCCTCTCCCGCCACCCCGTTTCTTCTTGCCAGAGCCTGCCTGTTATGATATGCTTTTCGCGTTCGAGGTGAATGCGGTGAACATGAAATGGTCACAGAAAAGCAAGCGGTTTCAGAGCATTGTGCTGCTGATGCTGTTTGCCTTTTTTCTGTACCGCATCGATCTGTTTTACGGGCTGCTGACCAGCTTTCTGGGCATCGTGTCGGCGTTTATCTTTGGCCTGCTGCTGGCCTTGATTATCAACCTGCCGCTGCGCTTTTTGGAGCGCAGCCTGCGCTTTTTGGACAGGTACCCCATCTGGCTGCGCATCAGGCGGGCGGTGTGCCTCACCCTCAGCGTGGTGTTTGTGCTGGCGGTGGTGGTGTTGATTCTGGTGGTCATCATCCCCGAGGTGGTGGTGGCGGTGGAGACACTGATTCGCCGCATCCCGGATGTGCTGACCCAGCTGGAGGAGTGGCTGACCGGCTATAACACCAACCTGCGCCAGCTGCTGGGCGTGAAGGGCACGGACGAGACGAGCATCCGCGACTTTGTGGAGCGCGCGGGCAACTTCATGCTGGGCGGGCTGACCTATTCATCCAGCGTGGTGTTTACGGCGGCGCAGCTGGTCATCAACCTGGTGGTGGGGCTGGTGTTTGCCATCTACCTGCTGTTCTCCAAGGAGCGCATCCGCGGCCAGATCCGCACGCTGCTTACCGCCTACCTGTCGGAGAAGAACAGTCGGGGCGCCATCCGCGTGGTGACGATGACCATCGATACCTACTCCCGCTTCCTGGGCGGCCAGGTGTTGCAATCGCTGGTATCGGCGGCGCTGATTTGGGTGTTCATGCTGCTGTTCGGCTTCCCCTACCCGGTGCTGGTGGCGCTGATTACGTTTATCTGCGCCTTCATCCCCATCTTTGGCCCGTACATCGCGGGGCTGCTGGGCGCGGTGCTGGTGTTTACGGTGTCGCCGGGACAGGCGCCGTGGTTTTTGCTGATGTACTTCATCGTGCAGCAGCTGGAGGGCAGCCTCATCTACCCGCGCATATTGTCCAACGCCATCGACATCCCCTCTATCTGGGTGCTGGTGGCGGTGACGGTGGGCGGCGGCATCATGGGCATCGCCGGCATGCTGCTGTTTATCCCGCTGTTCGCGGTGATCTACCGCCTGCTGGCGGAGGACGCCAGGCGCCGCCTGGCCCTCAAACAGCCGAGGAACGCGGATGGCTGAGATAAGCTTCCGTCACGCCACCAAGGCATTTGACGAGGATAATGGCCTGTTTGACCTGTCCATCGAGGTGGAGCAGGGGCAGGCCTTTGGCTTGCTGGGGCCGGCAGGGGCGGGCAAATCCACCGCGCTGAGCCTGCTGATGGGCTTCATCCGCCCCGATGATGGCGAGGTGAGCATCCGCGGGATGGATTGCTTTTCAAAGCGGCACGTGCTGATGCAGGACATCGGCTTTGTGCCGCGCGACGCGCGCCTGCCCGCGCGCACCACGGGCGACCGGTTTATCCGCCTTATGAGCGCCGCGCGCGGCGATACCTACCGCAAGCGCATGCAGAAGCTGATGGAGCGGCTGGACCTCAACCCCCTGGGCGACTGGGCCTACATGGCGCCGGACGACCGGCGCAAGGTGGTGCTGCTGCTGGGGTTTTTAAACGACCCGAAGATTCTGCTGCTGGATGAGCCCTGCGCGGGGCTGGACCCCAATGCCCGAAACGCCGTGCTCGACCTCATTGAGGAGGAGCGCCAGGCCGGCAAGACCATCTTCATGACCTCCCACGTGTTTGAGGAGGTGCAGCGCTGCTGCGACCGGGTTGGCATCATCCGAGGCGGCCGGTTGGTCACGGTGCAGCCCGCCCGCGCGCTGACCTATACCCGGCAGAAGGTGTACCACATCACGTTTGAGGATATCAGCCAGGCCGCCGCCTTTGCCCAGGAGTGGGAGACCGGGGTGGAGCTGCTGCGCAACCGGGTGATTGTGGCCGTGCCGGCCAGCCCCCAGGTGCTGCTCAAGACCCTGACCAAGTACACGGTGCTGGACTTGGTGGGCGGGCGCGAGGAGCTGGAGAGCAGCTTCCTGCGCGCGTTCGGGGGGGACTTGGTATGATGAGCCGCATGCTGTTCGCCTTTCAACTCAGAAAGCAGCTGACCATCACGCTGCTGTTTTCGGCGATGGCGTCGCTGCTGTCGGTGGGGGCAGTGCTGCTGTACGAGGAGCCGCATATCCTGGCGCTGGCCGATGCCCGCGCGCAGTCGCCCGCTGTGTTCACCCTGTTTGGCGTGGGCGGCAGCGCCTCGCTGCTGGCGCACCTGGGCGCGCTGCTGCACGGCTTTTTGCTGCCTGCGCTGGGCACGGTGCTGGCCGCGGTATTGGCCGCCCGGCTGATGGCGGCGCAGGTGGCCACGGGGGAGATGACCTACTGGCTGGCCATGCCCCGGCGGCGCGGCACGCATGTGCTCACCCAGTGGGCGGTGCTGTTGGCATGCATGGCCATCTTCACGGTGATACCGGCGCTGGCGGCGGCGGTGGCCGCGCTGGTGCTGCAGCCCGGCGCCCTGCAGCCGCTGTGGCTGGCGCAATTGCACCTGGGGCTGTTTTTGCTGTACGCGGCGATTGGCAGCCTGTGCCTGATGCTCAGCTGCGGCATGGATGAGGGCAGGCGCGCCAGGCGGGCCGGGCTGCTGCTGTGCGGATTGCTGCTGGTCATCGGCCTGGTCAGCCGCCTGCGCGAGGTGCCTGGCTTTGTGCGCTACCTCAGCTTTTATTCGCTGTTTGACGTGCCGGCCCTGACGGCTGGCAGGCCGGAGGCGGCGCTGCTGGTGCTGCCTGCCCTGGCCGTACTCTTTTTGCTGGTCGGCATGCGGTGGTTTTCGGGGCGGGATTTGCCCCTGTAAGAGGATAATATTTGTGGAGGCATATACATGAAAAAACTGTTTATCAGCGCGGACATCGAGGGCACCTGCGGCATCACCAACTGGAACGAGACCGAGAAGAACCACGCCGACTGGCGTTACTTTGCCGACCAGATGACCCGCGAGGTGGCCGCCGCCTGTGAGGGCGCCCACGACAGTGGCTACGACCAGGTGCTGGTGAAGGACGCGCACGACAGTGCCCGCAACATCGACCCGCGCGGCCTGCCTCGCTACGCGCAGATTATCCGCGGCTGGGGCGGCCACCCCTACAGCATGATGCTGGGGCTGGACGGCAGCTTTGACGGCGCGGTGATGACCGGCTACCACAACGCCGCGGGCCGTGATACCAACCCCCTGGCCCACACCATGACCACGCAGCTGGCGCGGCTGATCATCAACGGCGAATACGCAAGCGAGCTCATGCTCAACGCCATGATTGCGGCCTATGAGGGCGTGCCCGTCTACGCCGTCACGGGGGACAAAGGCCTGTGCGACTGGATGAAGGAAAAGAGCCCCAACACCGTGGTGGTGCCCGTCAACGAGGGCATGGGCGGCGCGGTGCGCTCCATCCACCCGGAGGAGGCGCTGCGCCAAATCCGCGAGGCCGTGCGCGAGGGCGTCAAGCGCCCCAAGGCCGATTGCCTGTTCCCGCTGCCCAAGCACTTTGAGGTGGAGATTGTGCACAAGGAGCACATCAAGACGCGGCGCAGCAGCTTTTACCCCGGCATGGAGGTGGTGGACGAGCACACGCTGCGCTTCCGCCATGACGACTATTTCGAAGTGCTGCGCATGATGCATTTCTGCCTGTAATCCTCAACGCAAACCTGAACGCTTTGATGGGTAGGTCTTTTCGCGTCTCCGCTTTGCCCTTCTCGCTCAACGTAGCGCCGCTACGTATCGCTCTTTCGGCTTCGCGGAGCCATCGAACATCCTCTCCCCATCCGTGCGTTCAGGTGTTCGTTCAGGATTGGGACGGCTTGATTTGGTATACACAACCTGACAGCCGGGCGCGCGCGTGCGCCCCGCTGGGCCAATGACAGAAGGGAGACCGACATGTCCATATTCCCCATCGGCATCATCCTGGAATCCCTGCGGCTGCCCACCCCCAAGGCGCTGGACGCCATCCGCGACATGGGCGTGGAGGGCCTGCAGGTATACGCCACCCACGGCGAGCTGTCGCCCAAGAAGCTGCCGCCCGCAGGCCGGGCAGAGTTTCTGCGCATGGTGAAGGACCGTGGGCTGACCATCTCGGCGGTGTGCGGCGACCTGGGCCATGGCTTTGGCGACCCGAAGAAAAACCCGCAGCTGATTGACGACTCCAAGCGCATCCTGGACCTGGCCAAGGAGTGGGAGACCGACATCGTTACCACCCACATCGGCGTGGTGCCAAGCGACGCAAAGCACCCCCGCTACGCCATCATGCAGCAGGCCTGCGGCGAGCTGGCCGCCTACGCCGACAGCATGGGCGCACACTTCGCGGTGGAGACGGGGCCGGAGACCGCGCAGACGCTGTGCGGCTTCCTGGATTCGCTCCACTCCACCGGCGTTGCCGTCAACCTGGACCCGGCCAACCTGGTCATGGTGACCGGCGACGACCCGGTGCGCGCGGTGCACACGCTTAAGAAATACATCGTGCACACCCACGCCAAGGATGGCCGCAAGCTGTTTGACAAGGACCCGGAGCTCATCTACGGCATCGCCTTTGAAGACGCGGTGACCGACGCCGCCTTCATCGAGCTGCCCCTGGGCGAGGGCGACGTGCCCTTTAACCGCTACCTGCAGGCGCTGCGGGATATCGGCTACAAGGGCTTCCTGACCATCGAGCGCGAGGTGGGCGACCAGCCCGTGCGCGATATCGAGGCCGCCGTGCGCTACCTGCGCGAGCGGTTTGCGGAGGCGGCCAAATGAAAATCGGCGTCAGCAGCTACAGCTTTGCCAAGTACATGAGCCAGACCAAGGCCAACTACCTGGACGTGTGCAATATCGCCCGGCGCATGGGCTATGACGGCATCGAGTTTATCGACCTCAACCTGGACGTGCAGCAGGCCGACAGCCCGGAGGCCCTGGCCCGCGAAATTCGCGCGCATTGCGAGGCGATTGGCCTGACCATCATCGCCTATACCGTGGGCGCCGACTTCCTCAACCGCGGGCCCGAGGAAATTGCGCGCGTGAAGCGGCAGGTGGACATCGCCAAGCTGCTGGGCGCGGGCGTGCTGCGCCACGACGCCGCCTGGTCCCTGCCCGAGGGGGTGGACTGGCGCATGGCGGTGGACAAAATCAAGGGCCCCATCCGCGAGGTAGCCGAGTACGCGCAGGGGCTGGGCATCCGCACCTGCACTGAGAACCATGGCTACATCCTGCAGGATGCCCACCGGGTGGAGACGCTGATCCGCGCGGTGGATCACCCCAACTACGGCTGGCTGATTGACATGGGCAACTTCCTGTGCGCGGACGAACCGGCGGTGCACGCGGTGCCCATCGCGGCGCCCTACGCCGTGCATGTGCACGCCAAGGATTTTCTCTACCAGCCGCCTTGGGCCCGCGACCCGGGCGAGGGGTGGTTTAAAAGCCGCAGCGGCGGCTACCTGCGCGGCACGGTGGCCGGCCACGGCGTGGTGCCCATCGCCTGGTGTGTGGACAGGCTGCGCGAGGCCGGGTACGACGGCTGGCTGTCCTACGAGTTTGAGGGCATGGAGGAATGCCTGCCCGC
>ENA-UOOM01001742-UOOM01001742.1-fermentation-metagenome-genome-assembly--contig:-NODE-1742-length-19940-cov-46.366206_pt1 | contig 19940 bp, 20 predicted proteins | sample MGYA00245781_ERZ724031 | MGnify/ENA primary metagenome ERZ724031 (study PRJEB28704, sample SAMN03018317) | fermentation metagenome | biome: anthropogenic terrestrial biome; feature: soil... | reverse complement strand
CCTTTGACTTGAGTCTTATGATTATTTAATTTCTATATAATTTTATATTAAATTAGCTTCCTTAAGCAGTTCTGCGACCCAAGTTTTCTTAATTTTCCTGAGCCCCGTTCTTACTGCTAATTTTTCAGGCAGTTTCATATCCTGATCAGCTAACTTTCTCTTGTCAGACATGTAATACATTGCACGGAGAAGCTGACGGATATCATAAATTGAATCCCAAACTTCTGGAACACCTCGATCAACGTTAAGCAAAGTATAAACTGATTCCATCGCGGTTCTAACGGAATATTCAGTCGTAAAGACAGTATCCCTTGTTGGACTTTCAGCAAAATTACCGATAAAGGCTAAATTAACTGAACCCTTTGGTACAACTGCAGGACGGTCACCGTCATGACGGGGCATGAAGTAACTCGTTATATACGGCATATAAACAGGAACTGTGTTCATATTCTCTTCAGAGGACATTTCTACAATTTCACTTTCAGGAACACCCAGATGATATAACAATTCTTCAGCAATCTCTTGACCAGTACAATCAACAATTCTCTTTTTTATGTAATTACCCTCAGTATCTGAGTAAAGTGCATAAATCCAAACAACAATCTCATCAGGATTCTGACTTGGAAAATGCGGTTGCCTGTGAATGGTGAAGCTTAACATCCAGTTAGAATCGGTAATTGTTATGATACCACCAGTATTAACCTTACCATCATAAAGGCTGCGCTTGGTTAGGCGTTCAAAGTACGGAGCAAGCTTCTTATTTTTCAGCGTTGTCGTAGCAGAAACAAACCAACTGCGATCCGGGATGTTTTCACAGAAGACCTCTGGATGACCAAATTCAGAATCTTGCTTTGCCAAGTTTTCCCATAGTTTCCAAGAGCTCCCCTTAGCATAGGTAATTGGAGCCGGAGTATTTTGATTACCATAAGTTGAACTTTCAGTAATTGAACCATTTGTCACAAAGACAATATCATCCCGGGTTAAAGGAATTTTTCTTTGTTTACCCTTATGTTCAATGATGATCTTTTGGGCAATTTTCTCTTTACCCTCATGATCAACAATAATATTTTCAACATGAGTATTCTTTTCAAATTTAACGCCGTAATCCTTTAAATACTTAAGTACAGGCTTAACCATCGAGTCGTATTGATCATATTTATTAAATTTCAAAGCAGAAAAGTCAGGCAAACCATCAATATGGTGGATAAAGCGCATGCAGTAACGGCGCATCTCAGCCAATGAATGCCACTTTTCAAAAGCAAACATAGTTGACCAGTAAGTCCAGAAATTTGTCTTAAAAAATTCTGGCGAAAAGTATTCCTCAATCGTCTTTCCTTGAATTTCTTCTTCCGGCGTCATAATCAACTTAATAATTTCTTTAGCAGCTGGCCCTAGTTGATAAAGGCCATCACTTGCAACTTCGTTACCTCGTTGGTGAATCAAGCGGCAATTTGACGAATTTGGATCCTCTTTATCAAGCCAATAATACTCATCTAAATATGAAGCTCCTGGAATTCTAAGCGAAGGGATTGAACGGTACATATCCCACAAACATTCAAAGTGATTCTCCATTTCACGTCCGCCACGAACAACAAAACCCGCATGTGGTCGTTTCGTGCCGTCTAACGATCCACCAGCAACATCTAATTCTTCTAAAATATGGATTTTATCTCCGACCATCTTAGCATCCCTAACTAAGAAAACAGCCGCTGCTAAACCAGCTAACCCACTACCAATAATATAAGCAGATTTTTTATCTACGCCTTCTGGCTTCTTCGCATCAGCAAAAGCCTCATAGTTACCATTTGAATAATACATTCAAGTTTCCTCTTCCTATATAAGTATAGCTTTATTTCTATACCTTTAATTTTAGTAAAAGCGTTTCCAAAATTCAATACCTTTATTTTAACAGAAAATAAAACGGAATAACCTTAACTCTCAAGATTATTCCATAATAACTGCATGTCTTCGGGGTCAGAGATTTTAACCCTTACATTTCTGCCTTCGGCAAAAGGATCTGGAAAGGCTAAATAAAAGCAATTTAAGGCTTGGTGTGGGAACTTATCTCCTATGCCGTATAATTTATCGCCAAAAAGCGGGTGACCAATATACTGCATGTGTACCCTAATTTGGTGAGTTCTACCAGTATACAGGCGTAATTCTACTAAGCTTGCTCTCTTTTTCTGCTTCAAAACCTTATAAGTAGTCTTAGCTTTTTTACCATTCATTAAAACGTTGCGTTTAACTCCTTTACCTTTTTTGCCAATTGGAAGTTCAATTACTCCAGTTAAATTATGATCGCTAAAATTCCCATGAACAATGGCATGATACTTTTTAACAAAATCATCTTTACCAAGTTTACTGAAACGGGCGTGTGCTACTGCATTTTTACCAATTAAAACCAAGCCAGACGTATTTCTATCTAACCTGGTTATCACGTGCGGTTTTAAATCTATTTCTTTTTTCTGCTTAAAATAACCCATCAACCGGTTAACCAGGGCATCATCATCTTCATATCGCGAAGGAATGGATAAAACACCGGCAGGTTTATTAACAATCAGATAGTTTTTCTTTTCCTGAACAATATTTACCGGTGCATTTGAAGGACTTAACCACGGATTTTTCTTTTCTTCACCCGTAAGAAAAAGCACCTCATCCCCAACCTGTAAATGGTAACTTGTGTACCGCCTCTTATGATTCACTAAAATCATGCCGTCACGATTTTTAGCATTATTGATTGCTCGCTTAGAAAAACCATTCTTTAACAAAAAAGAGCCCAATTTCTTGGGACCTTTTTCGGCAACATGTAATTTAAACAGGGTCATCTTTATCACCGATAAATGCATTCTGAACCCGAGACCAAAAATGATGGTGGCCAAAACGATCAAAGTTAATTACTTTATTAGAAATACGGTAAATAATTTTTTTAGCATTACGCACATCTAACCTGCTGCCATCAATTGTCATCACAAAATGATCGACGTTAGGTACAATCGTAATCCATTGATCTGGTGCTATCACAATTGGTGAAGACAAAGACCTAAATACCCGGTTATTAATCGAAGCAATTTCGGTCATCTGTAGAGCCTTCAAACGGGGATGAATTACTGCCCCACCTAGTGACTTATTATAGGCAGTAGATCCAGTCGGTGTTGATACACATAAACCGTCACCCCGAAAGTTCTCAAACAATTGGTCATTAATATAAACGTCAGCTTCAAGTGTGTGCGAAACCCGCTTAACAGCTGATTCATTCAAAGCCAAATACCTTTTTTTATCCCCAGACTCAGTAATAAGATTTGCCTCAAGCAATGGGTACTTAGCTGATTCCGGCTCACGCAAAAATAAAGCATCAACCATTTTATCCACATCATAGCTGCGCCAATCTGTGTAAAAGCCTAAATGCCCGGTGTGTACACCAATAAAACGAATGGAGCTTACCTGATTAATGTAGCGGTGAAAGGCATTAATCAAAGTGCCATCACCGCCTACAGTAATCACTACGTCAGGATATTTTGCATCAAAGACAACATTTTTCTTTTGCAAAAGCTTCTTTAAGTGAGCGACAACTTTTAGTGTCTCCTCATTGTTATTATGAGCAATCGTTATTCTCATGATTTTTCCTTGCCCTTATTTTTGGTAAAAATTTTCTGTGCTTCCTGAACTTCATCCTTAATCAAAGACATTTCTTCATCAAGTTTATATGCAGCTTCCGCCGTCGATTTTAGTCTTTTAGAAATATCTTCAGGATACGAGCCCTTATATTTATAATTCAGGGTATGCTCAACTGTTGCCCAGAAATTCATAGCCAAAGTTCTAATCTGAATCTCAGCTAAAAGTTTTTTAGGACCTTCTGGCAAATAAACTGTATAGGAAATAACCATATGGTAAGAACGGTAACCCGATGGTTTCGCATTCTTAACATAATCACGTTCTTCCACAACTTCCATATCTTCGCGAGCATGGATAAGGTCGACAACCTTGTAGATATCATCCACAAATTGACAAACAATCCGTACGCCGGCAATATCCTGCATATCAGTCTCGATAACCTCAGGACTAATTACCCGCCGTGTCATCTTTTCTTTAATTGAATCCACTGTTTTAACGCGTCCAACTACAAATTCAATTGGTGAATGCTCACCCTTAGTTAAAAAGCTTTGTCTAAGGGAACGAAACTTTACTTTTAATTCACGTACGGTCTCATTGTAAGGCCATAAAAAATTATCCCAATCTATGTTCATACGAAAAAAATCCCTTTTCTAAACAATCATTCTAAGTTTAACATATAATAAAAATAAGGAATGGAGTAATACAAAATGTCAAAAGATCGTGAAATTGAAGCTAAAACTATTTTAGCCAAAAATGTTTACCAAAAGATAAGTAAAGCATTTCCAATTAAAGAGGATTTTCAGCAAGCTAACTATTACTTTGATACAGACGATAACTTATTAAAGAAGCACAATATTGGCTGTCGTATCCGTATCTTTTCCGACCACGCCGAGCAAACATTAAAAGTTCCCGATCCGCGGCCCGTCCAAAAAAAGTTTCATGAAGTCATAGAGATCAATGATAAATTAAAACTTGAAGAAGCAAATTCATTAATAAAAAAAGCCCAAACAAACGATTACTTTATCTTTCAAGGAAACATTGGACAATATTTATCGAAACATTTTGCTGATAAACAAAAGAAGCTACGTTTACAAACTTGGAGCAAGACTCATCGTATCCTTGCAAACGGGCCAGAAAATTGTGAGTTAACTTTTGATGCCACTTCATATCCTGATGGATTTGAAGATTACGAATTTGAAATTGAAAATACCAATCCTACTTTAATCAAAAAGATTTTAATTCAACTTGAGAAAAAGTACGGTTTTAAGCAGACAGCAAACAACACTAACCAAAACAAAATTGCCCGTGCGTATAATCACCGCAGTAAAAATTGAAGCATATTCTTTGTTTCTAAATTTGTTGTTTGCTAAAGTAAAATTCGATCCGTTAAACAACATAGGAGTTTTTGATTATGTTTGAAATTTTCTTTTTTATTAATCCAGTTGGCATTTATTGCTATGATACAGAAAAATTAATTAGAAGCACAATTACTGAGCTAGATATTGATGCCTGTTACCATTTCATTCCGATCGTTACCATCAACGTAATTAAAAAAGATATTTTACAACGGAAAAAAGACGGGCAAAAAATTATTGATATCAACAATTATACGATGGCTGCTTATAATGCATTGAAGGATTATCATGCAATCAAACTTGCTTATGGAAATAAAAAAGCCCGCTCCTATGTTTTTAACTTACAGAGGAAAATAAATAAGAATTTTAATGTTTACTCTTCCGACTTACCAAGAAAAGTAGCAAAAGAACTAAATCTAAATGTTAAAAATATCAAACAAATTAAAAATAGTAATTATGTTATCGATTCAATTGATCAAGATAAAAAATTAGCTAAAAAATCCAAGATCAGAAGCATTCCAACTACCGTTGTTTTTAATGAAAATGATAATTACAGTGGCGTTCTATTTGAAGGGACAGCTACTCGCCACGGTTTAATTAAATTATTTGCACCTAAACAAGATAATCATGCTTTAGGTAACTTTTTTAAACCTAAGAATCATTTGCGCTTAATTTAAGTAAATAATCGGTTGCGGTATCTAAACTGCCGATTTCACGAAAATGCTTAAACACAGAAGATGACAGATCATCGATTGTCATTTTTTGTTCATAGAGTAACTTAGCAATTCTGATTCCTTTGATACTTTTCTGCCTAATTTGTAATTGTAAATACTGCTTCTGTTTAACTGGGTTAATATGATAGTGGTGAAGAATTGGTTTAAATTTCCAGAAATTTTGGATACCAACTTCATCTAACGAAAAATTTATTTGCTGATAATGAACTTTATTAGTTAACGGCTCTAATAAAATATTATATTTTAAACGCAAAATTTGTTTAATTGGATCAATTTCTAAATAATACTCACGCCACAGTTGATTTCTACGAAAGAAAATCAATTGTGTTTTTTTTTTATTTTTTGTCGTAAAAAATGGCGTTTTCCTACTATCCAAATATCTTTAACATTTTCTTTTTTATATAAAGCATGCCGGTGATTATATTCAGCCTTACTTAAGGGTGCACATTGAATTTCAAATGCTAAATTTGATGATGCTAAAATGTCTGCTCGTATTTGCCCAGCAGCTAAAGGAACCTCTACTTGCGCATTAAAACCCGCTGCAGTCAAAGCTGCTTTCAAAGCCATCTTAGAAGAATGATGTTCTTCCTTCTCACCCATAAAATTTCCGTAATGATTCAAATGTTTAAAAAAGGCTGATTTTTGTTGAGAAACAATTAGGATCACCCTCTTTTTACAATGTGGGCAATAATAGTGTTGGCCATTTAATTGCTTTTTATTATTTCTAACCAAGTATGCTTCATTAACTGCTAATACTAATTTTTTATTTAACATAGCTGCGTACAAAATAATTCACCCGTTATTAAGTACGCAAAAAAAGACGAGATTTACTCGTCTTTTTCTTTTTATCAAACTATTTAATTATTTACGTTTAGCATTGCTAAAGTAATAACGTAAATGCCCCAATGCATTATTTGCAAGCAAACATTTACCGGTTTGCTTGACCTGATTCATTGCACTTTGATCAATCTTAATACCGTATTCATTAGCAATTGCCCAAGCATCGGCTGGTTTCATTTCAGCAAAATCATCATTCATAAAAGCTAATTCCAAGAAATATTTACCACGCTCATAATATAAGCTCGAGGCAAGGTCACTAACTCGTAAATTATCAGCAAGTTCAGTTAAAGCATCGAGGTCATCAAAGTAATATGATTGTCCCTTTTGAAATTTCCAAAAAGATTTTTCTGACTGCTTTGAAGCAAACGAATTCGTTTTTGTATCCTCAGGATCCATTTCCGCGTTGACGTCATCAGCAGGATTAAGGTCGAAGAAACTTCTCCTTGGATCATCTTTTTCTGACTTTTGCTTACTTGGATTCATCAACTGTGAAAGATTGTTGCGTTTATTATTAGCTGTCACTTTAGTAATTAATAAATCAAGGCCGCCATTATTAGGCATAACTTGAAAAGTGACCGGTGCGTTTTTTGTAAATGTATGATCAGTATCAACTTCATCTAAAATCGAATAAAAGAAGTGTTGAATCTTATTCTTATCTCCTAATAAATCCAGAACTTTAAGACCACGTTGGGCCAATTCTTCCTTATTTATTCTGACACGAATAGTATTCTCATCAATATGATTAACTTGCACGAGTTTTCACCCCCATTAATAAGACCTTCTATATATTGTAGCTTACTTTGAAGATAAAATAAAAGCGCTAGCTTTAAAACTAACGCCTTTATTAGAAATTATAAATCAGCGATCTTCTGTGCTTCTTCAAGTTCTAAACGACGAACTTTACGAGGTAAGAAGCGACGAATTTCATCTTCGTTATATCCTACCTGAAGCCTACGGTCATCCATAATAATTGGTCTTCTTAATAAGCTTGGATTCTTTTCTACCAAATCAAGTAACTGATCAATTGATAAGTCATCTAAATTAACTTTCAATTGTTGAAAAGCTCTTGAGCGTGTAGAAATAATCTCCTCAGTACCATTTTCAGTCATCCGTAATATTTGGATAAGTTCCTCTTTAGTTAGAGGTTCTGAAAAAATATTTCTTTCTTTAAATGGAATATTATGCTTCTTTAACCATGCTTTAGCCTTACGGCATGAGGTACAACTTGGGGATACATATAATTCTACCATATATTTCACGCTCCTTAGACAATACTACTTTTCTGTTGTGCAATTTATATTGTAACACATTACTTTCTTTTTGTAAGTAGTATTTCATATTTAATTGATTGTTTTAATAATAAAGGTAAAACATGAATAATTTATGAAGTTTTCACCAAGAAATTCTAAAGAAAATAAAAATGCACATTAACAGTGGTTAATGCACATTTTATATTTATTTAAAAAACTATTTACTAAGTTTCTTCATTAAATTATCAACCAATTCCTTGTTTTCTTCAGCCGTTTCTGAAACATAACAAGCCTTATTAGCTAATTCTTTAAGATCCTTAGTATTAAACTTCTTCATTAAGCTTCTGATACGTAAGACTGAAGTTGCGCTCATTGAATATTCATCAAGTCCCATTGAAAGTAAAATTGGAAACATGGTGTTATCACCGGCAGCTTCACCACACATACCACACCAAATACCGTTCTTATGAGCAGAGTCAATTGTGTGCTTAATCAAACGAAGTATTGATGGGTTAGCTGGCTGATAGAGGTATGATACATTATCATTACCACGATCAGCAGCCATAGTATACTGAATCAAATCATTCGTACCAATTGAGAAGAAGTCAACTTCCTTAGCAAATTGATCAGCTAAAACAGCAGCGGCTGGGACTTCAATCATCATACCGATTTGTAAGTCTTTGCCAACTTTAACACCTTTTTTAACTAACTTATCCTTTTCGTCAAATAAAATTGACTTAGCTTCACGTAATTCCTTCAACGTACCGATCATTGGGAACATAATTCCCAACTTACCGTAAGCAGAAGCACGAAGTAAAGCTCTTAATTGGGTACGGAAAATCTTTTGGTTCTTAAGTGAAAGTCTAATAGCACGAACACCTAAGAATGGGTTCATTTCTTTTGGTAAATCCCAGTAATCGAGGTGCTTATCTCCACCGATATCCATGGTTCTAATGATAACCTGTTTACCATTCATACCTTCGATAACTTTCTTATAAGCTTCGAATTGTTGGTCTTCCGTTGGAAAATCAGATGAATCCATGTATAAGAATTCTGTTCTGTACAAACCAATAGCTTCAGCACCATTGTCATGAACACCCTTCATATCGTTGGGAGTACCAATGTTAGCTGCAATAGTAAATTTCTTACCATCGGCAGTGACAGATGGTTCGTTCTTCAGTTTCTTCCATTCAGCTTTTTGCTTAAGGAAGTCAGACCCCTTTTGCTTATAATCGGTTACCTGGCTATCACTTGGATCAACTACAGCGTCACCGTTCAAACCATCAACAATAAGTGTCTGGCCATTCTTAACGCTCTTAGTAATTGATTCAGTACCAACGACAGCTGGTATTTCAAGAGAACGAGCCATAATAGCTGAGTGGGCAGTACGACCACCAACATCAGTTACAAAACCTTTAACATATTTCTTGCTCAGCTGTGCAGTGTCACTGGGAGTTAAGTCGTGTGCAACGACAATAACTTCGTGATCAATGGAAGCAGGATTTGGTAATTGTTTACCAAGTAAATGAGCCATAATACGTTTTGAAACATCACGTACATCAGCAGCACGTTGTTGCATATAAGTATTATCGGTCATTCCTTCAAAAATTTTAATAAATTTTTGAGAAGTTTCATCAAGTGCAGCTTCACTATTTATCTTTTGGTCTTTGATTTCTTTTTCAATGGCACCAGTAAATTCTGGGTCACTCAAAATCATCAAGTGAGCTTCAAAAACCTGGGCTTCATCTTTACCTAAGCTCTTCTTTGCAGTATCACGAATCTTCTTAACTTCTTCAGTTGATTCTTTAATTGCTTTCTTATAGCGAGCAAGTTCAGCATCAACATCTGAGATAGAAGTTTTGGAGAATGAAAGATCAGGTTCTACCAAAAGATAGGCTGAAGCAACAGCAACACCGTCACTAGCAGCAATCCCTTTTAAAGTCTTGGTCATTATTCAGCTAAACCTTCCTTTTTCATTGTGTCAGCAATAGCGTCTAAAGCATCTTTTTCGTCGTCACCGTCAGCGGTGATAGTGATATCAGCATTCTTGCCAACACCGAGTGACATAACACCCATGATTGACTTTAAGTTAACTGATTTACCATTGTATTCCAAATTAATATCTGAGCCAAACTTAGAAGCTGCTTGTACTAAAAGTGTAGCTGGACGTGCATGAATACCTGTTTCTGCAATGATGTGAAAATTGCGTTTTTCCATTATAAATATCTCCTTTAAAACTAAACTGGTAATAAATACCTATTCAGGTATTAGATTATCATTTTTTTACGGTTTAGACAACTTGAATGTAACAGTTTACATTATTTAATCTTCTGACTTCGCGCGCGTATAGATAATTTTACCACCACGTAAAGCTCGCCCTGCTATATTTTGCCTTTTACCGTAGCTTCTTAATGCCTTTTGAAAATCAAAAGCGTCTTTCGGACTAACTTCATATTTTTCAAGTTCACCACTGGCTAACTGATCAAGAATTTTTTGATAATCCAAAATATATCACCACACTCAAAATTTTTATGCCTACCTTATATAGGTCCTATACATAGGTCCTATTTATTTTAGCACATTTACTTTGTAAATTACCTCTACTTTATTTTTCCTTACAAAAAATAAGTTTTTAGTGTTTAGCACTTGACTATAGAGAGTGCTAATTATATACTCTAGTAAAGTGTTAACGGGAAAGGCGGTAATATAATATGCTTTGTCAAAATTGTCACAAACGGCCTGCCTCTATCCACCTTTTTGCGAAGGTGAATGGCCAAAGCCGTGAAGTTGATTTATGCCAACACTGTTACCAAAAATTAAAAGAACAACAAGGAAATACTAATATGAATAATGATAATAACGAATTTTTCGGTGACTTCGACGATTTGTTTAATAGTTTAAACGGAAATAATCGTGGTGCCGCTAACAATATGAATCAAGGACAAGGCCCAGAAATGCAAATGGGTGGTGGAAATGGTAATAACGGAAATAATGGCCGTTCATTACTTAACCAATACGGTACTGATCTGACCGCACTTGCCAAAGAGGGCAAGATCGACCCAGTTATTGGACGTGATAAAGAAATTGCCCGTGTAATTGAAATTTTAAACAGGAGAACAAAGAACAATCCTGTCTTAATTGGTGAAGCCGGAGTTGGTAAAACGGCCGTGGTTGAAGGCTTAGCTCAACAAATCGTTGATGGTTCTGTTCCAGCTAAACTGCAAGATAAGAAGATTATCTCCCTAAATATGGTTTCAATGGTTCAAGGGACCGGAATCCGCGGTCAATTTGAGCAACGAATGGAGCAATTAATTAAGGAATTGCAGAGTAGAAAAGATGTCATCCTCTTCATCGACGAAATTCATGAAATTGTCGGTGCAGGTAATGCTGAAGGTGGTATGGATGCCGGAAACATCATTAAACCAGCTTTAGCACGTGGTGACCTGCAATTAATCGGTGCCACTACTATTAAGGAATACCGAGAAATTGAAAAAGATTCGGCTCTTGCTCGTCGTTTCCAACCAATAGAAGTTAAAGAACCAAGTATTAAACAGACTATCCGCATCCTAAAAGGTATTCAAAAGCGCTACGAAGATTACCACCACGTTCACTATACTGATGGTGCAATCGAGGCTGCTGCTAAATTATCCGCACGTTACATTCAAGATAGATTCTTACCAGATAAGGCAATTGATCTGCTTGATGAGGCTGGTTCAAGAATGAATTTAACTATCCCTTACGTCGATAAAGATAAAATGGAAGAAAGAATAACTGCGGCTCAAAAATTAAAACAAGAAGCTTTAAAGAGTGAAGATTACGAAAAAGCTGCTTACTACCGTGACCAAATTGAAAAATATAACAAGATGAAAGATCAAAAGATTGATCCAGATAAATCTCCTGTTATTACAAGCAAGATCATGAATAAGATTGTCGAGGAAAAGACTGGTATTCCTGTTGGGGATATTCAAAAACAAGAAGAAAACCAGTTACAAAACTTGGCACCTGCACTTAAAGCACACGTAATCGGCCAAGATAAGGCTGTCGACAAAGTTGCCCGTGCAATTCGACGTAACAGAATAGGTTTTAACAAGTCAGGCCGGCCAATTGGTTCCTTCCTCTTCGTTGGACCTACCGGTGTCGGTAAAACTGAATTGGCTAAGCAATTAGCTAAGCAAATGTTTGGTTCTGAAAACGCAATGATTCGTTTTGATATGTCTGAATATATGGAACCTTATTCTGTATCTAAGTTAATTGGCTCAGCTCCAGGTTATGTTGGTTACGAAGAAGCTGGACAATTAACCGAAAAAGTACGGCATAACCCATACAGTTTGATTTTACTTGATGAAATTGAAAAAGCTGATCCAGCCGTAATGAATCTATTTCTACAAATCTTAGATGATGGGCGTTTAACAGATTCACAGGGCAGAACAGTTTCCTTTAAGGATACAATCATCATTATGACTTCAAATGCTGGTCAAGGAATTAAGAATGCTAGCGTTGGATTCGCAGCTGAGAATAGTGACAAGAAGAGCTCTGCAAGAGGTTCAATGAGCCAATTCTTTAAGCCGGAATTCTTAAACAGATTAGATGAAGTCATCGAGTTCAATCCACTAACTAAGGATGACTTGGTCAAGATTGTTAACTTAATGTTGCAAGATACAAACAATATGATTAAGGATCAGGGATTACATATCGATGTTACTGATGCGGCTAAGAAGAAATTAGTTAATGACGGCTATAATCCTGCAATGGGTGCTCGTCCACTTCGTCGGACTATCCAAGAAGAAATTGAAGATAAAGTAGCTGACTTTAAGCTTGATCATCCAAATAGCAAGAACTTATTAGCTGACGTGAAGGATAATAAGATGGTTATCAGCGATAATGATACTGCTACTGATTCAAAGGATGATGCTACCGAGGAGAAGTAAACACTTATCTTACTTCTACACATGATTGCTGTAACTGCCAGCAATCATGTTTTTTTATCACATAATTAGGGTTATACTAAATTAAAAAGGTAAAGCTAACAGAAACGGGTGAAATCCATGCACTTAATAGATGTAACCAACAGTTACGCAAAATTGGTTCAAAGCCAACTCAACACTACAGATGCTAATTACGTTAAGGTTTACTCTTTAGGAAATACTTCAGTTATTTACACGGAGAGTAATACTGCTATCGGAATCGCATTAGAAAATCATGACCGCCGGGTTCGTAAAGAAGAAGTCGATTTTGTCATTAAACGACTCATTAAAGGTACGGATACTTCTTATACATTAACGGTCGATAAAAGTCGTCATGTTATTGAAATTCATGTTGATAAGTAAGTTAATAAAAAATATGACTGGAATTAAAATTCCAGTCATATTTTTTTCATAATTTTTCAGTTAATTTAACTTTAGGATACTTTTCGTGGAAAAAGCGTTCAGCAAACTGGTTTTCAAATAAGAACAACGGATTACCATAACGATCTTTAACTAACAAGTTTCTGCTATTAGACATTGCTGGATCCAATTGACCCGGATCAATCCAACGAGCAACCCGGTGACCTAAACTGGTCATCTCAACGTCAGAATTATATTCATTTTTCATTCTAAATTTAAAGACTTCAAATTGAAGTTGTCCCACAGCTCCAAGAATATATTCATTAGTTTGATAATTGCGGTAGAGCTGAATTGCACCTTCTTGTACTAGCTGCTTCATCCCCTTATGAAATGATTTCTGCTTCATTACGTTCTTGGCGGTAACGCGCACAAATAATTCAGGTGTAAATTCCGGAAGCGGTGGATAAACCACCTTACGCTTACCTGCATAAATACTATCGCCAATTTGAAAATTACCGGTATCGTACAGACCAACAATATCTCCAGCCACGGCATCAGAAACCTGAACACGTTCACTCGACATAAACTCAGTCGCATTATTCAAACGGATTGGTTTTCCTGTTCGAGCAAGCGTCACATCAAGCCCTTTTTTAAATTCACCACTTCCAACACGCACAAAGGCAATCCGATCACGGTGGTGGGGATTCATATTTGCCTGAATTTTAAAGACAAAACCAGAAAATTCTGGATCCTCAGGGCTTAATTCTTCATCGCCATTAACTGTATGGCTTTCTGGAGACGGTGCCAAATTAACAAAACTGTTCAAGAAAGTTTCAACACCAAAATTAGTTAGAGCTGAGCCAAAAAATACTGGCGTTTGATCGCCTAAAGCAATTTTATTTAAATCAAATTTATTACCAGCACCCTTGATCAGATCCACTTCGTCTAAGGTTTCCTTAAATTGTGGATCCTTACTGAGCGGTTCACTATCAGGCAATTTACCATTTTTATCAAGTGGCAGAAAACGGTCTTTACCATTCTTACGGTAAAGTTCAACCCGATTGTTGGCTATATCATAAAGACCCTTTAATGTTTGACCAGAACCAATTGGCCAATCCATTGCAACACCTTCAATGCCAAGCAAGTCTTCAAGATCGGCAATCAGATCTAGTGGTGGTCGACCGTCACGGTCAAGCTTATTCATAAAAGTAAAAATGGGAATGCCACGTTGTTTAACAACCTTAAATAGTTTTTTAGTTTGTGGTTCAATCCCTTTAGCTGAATCAATTACCATGACAGCTGAATCAACCGCCATAAGCGTTCGGTACGTATCTTCTGAAAAGTCCTGGTGCCCAGGCGTATCCAAAATATTAATTCGTTTACCCTGGTATTCAAACTGCATAACAGAACTAGTTACAGAAATACCACGCTTTTTTTCAATTTCCATCCAATCACTAGTTGCATAATGTCCAGTTTTACGAGCTTTAACTGTACCTGCACTTCGGATCACCCCACCAAACAGAAGCATTTGTTCAGTGATCGTAGTTTTACCAGCATCTGGGTGAGAAATAATCGCAAACGTCCTTCTCTTTTTTACTTTATCTAAAAGTCCTTTATCCATTAATTTTCTTGTTCTTCTTCCTTATTTAAATTTTTAGGAATTGTCAATAAAACGGTAAGTAGCCTTGAACCCATTATTCTTTTAGTGGTCAAAATCATTCCATTATCAAGTTTAACGCATAATTTTTCCCCTTTAGTCGGAATTACACCTAATTTAGTAATTACGTAACCAGCTACAGTATCAACGTTTTCCATTTCAATATTGGTACCAAATTGTTCATTAAAATCATCGAGGGGCATTTTACCATAAACAATGTATTTGTTTGGACCAACTTGATTAAACAAAACCTCAGCTTGGTCTACCTCATCATCAATGTCACCTACAATTTCTTCAAGCAAATCTTCAATTGTAGCAAGGCCAACAACCCCACCATATTCATCGGTCAAAATTGCTAGTTGCTGCTGAGTATTCTGCATTTCAACTAGTAAATCATTTAACGTAGTAGTTTCGGGAGCAAAAAGTGGCTTACTCATGACATCTGTATAGTCTAACTTATCAAAACCAATTTGTTTTGCTTTCCGCAAAATTGACCTAATATGAATAATTCCAATAACTTTATCTTTATCATTTTGGTAAACAGGAATACGCGAATAAGGTTCATGTAAAATTTCATCAAGATTATCTTGAAAGTCATCACTTGCATTAATCATAAAGGCGTCAGTACGAGGTACCATTACTTCATGCACCATTTTATCTTGAAAATCCAGAACCCCATCTAACATAGAAAATTCCGTATTATCAATTTTCTTCTGCTTATACAGATCATTAATTTCTCGTTTTAAGTGGTCCTTGTTTTCATCTTCATCACTATCAGAAAATTTGTTTTTTAATTTGTTAAATAAATTTCCAGGGACAGGGTCACTACTCATAATGCCTTTCTCTCTTTTCTATATTAATTCAAATAACAGTATTATATCATGAGCCAACTTGATATGGTAAAATAGCACATAAGAAAAGAGGTTCAAACTAATGAAAAAAAGTCATATTCTTCTTGTTTTTACATTTTTATTATTGATTCCGTATATTTGCAGTTTAATAATTATTGGAATCGGTTATGACGCACTAGTTTTACACTCTGCTGATCTATTCAGGACCATAATTGGTGCCGCAGTCGGATCAGTAATCATGTTTGCCATCAAAGCAACAATTCAGCGCCCAGTTGATTTACTCGCCGTGGAAACTAATGACGGCTTCCTCAAACAGCTGCTCCGCTTTTTCAGCATTCGACGGCGTTATATTTTGCTGATTGCAAACGTAATTTTAGATTTCATTCTTTGCTTCCTCGCAACTATTGCGGTGCGAGAGCTACTCACATTAGATCAAATCGTTGGTAAGTCTGTCGGCTTCGTTATGTTAATCATGTTTATTTCAACTTGTCTTGGAGCTTACGTTGAATATGACAATTTATCAATCGATCCTAAACAACATTAAAAATATTAAAGAAATAAAAATTATTTACTGGCCTCTACATATAAAGTTTGGGTCAGTTTTTTTGTATCCAAATTAAGTGTCTGTAAAACATATGGCGTAGGACTGTCACCAACATTTTCGTAAACTTTTACACCACGAGTAGCTAGTTTCTTTAGAAATTTAGGTAGAACCGCATTCAAAGGCATATTAAAAAAGGCGAGTGTTTGATCAGCAGAACTTTCTTCAGCCACCTTTGCCTTAGGCAATTGGTACTTCATAAGGCCAGATGGAATATTTTTTACTTTATTTGTCAATACACCATACCAATACATAAAATTATCTGGACCAAAAACAATCATATTGGTCCGTTGAGTTTGCAAATTATTATCTTTCAAAAATTTTTGAAAGACCGGATCATTCTCCATTTTCATATTACATGCAGTATAAGAACGTTGCTTGTCCATCATTGTATCTGGAAACGGTCGTCCCACAAAAGTTACAGCTTCTTGTATTCTATCCATCTTTATTCCTTTCAATATTCAGACAATTCATCTAATGGAATAATATCACCATCTAGAAAGGCATTAATTTCACTGGATGAAAATCCGTGCGTAAACAAATAATTTCTAATTTTAGATTTTCTTTTGCGATCATCAAAGCGGCGAAAACGTTTATAAGCTTTAATTCCCTGTTTTTTCAATGCTTCCATTTGCTCGTCTTCATCAGCGTGTAAATCCATTGCTTCAATTATCATATCAGAAACATTAGAATCAAAACCATGGGTTAACAACTTCGTTTTCATTTTACGCTTAAGTTCACGTTCAGATAATTTACCAACCTTATGTGCCATCGATTTTAGAACTCGCTGACCCACACTAACCCAATCTTCATCAGCTACATTTTCAAGTTCAACTTGAGAAATTTCGGGATCTACCCCCTTTTGGGTTAACTTACGTTGAAGGCTTCTAGAACCGTCAGTACCGACACGCAAGTCGTTTTTAATAAACAATTGGACATATTTATGGTCATCTAAATAACCCATTTTTTTCAATTCTTCAACAGCATCATTAGCCGATTCATCTGAAATATGGTGTTTCTTGAGATACTGCAAAATTTCAAAAATAGTTCTGGGCTGATAATTTAAGTAACGAGCAGCTAAATCAGTTGCTCTGGCACCATCATCATAGTGCTTAATTTCAGTAATTTTTTCATCAGTTAGTTTTCGCCCCTTTAAAAGGACAAATTTTGCAACCGTCTGCTCACTAGCTGAAAAAGCATATTTACCGTCTAAGAAAATATTATACCGGCCCGGTTTTTTCTGGGCACTAATTTTTGAAATAATTGGCATCACTTTTACCTCGTATTCTATATATTATCCATGCTAGCAAATTTTTACTTTTCTTGCTAAGAACTTTTCTTAGGGAGTACAATTAACTATCAATAACGGTTAGTTTTTAGTAGAAAGAAAAATTATGAGAAGAAATTTTAGACATAATAATCATAAAGAAAAAGACGTAATTATTACCATAAAACGTTTAGGTATCAATGGTGAAGGAATCGGCTACTATAAAAAGAAGATCATTTTTATTCCGGGTGCACTTCCCGATGAAGTAGTTGTGGCCCAAATCATTAAAGATTACCCTCACTACATCCAAGCCGAACTTGTTCGAATTAAAGAAAAAAGCCCTGACCGGGTTACTTTTCCTAAAGATGTTCCACCTGAAGTTGGTGGATTAGAACTAGCTCACCTAAGCTACAAAAAGCAGCTTGAGTTTAAAAAGAATAACGTTTTAGAGGCACTTAAGAAATACCATCCCCGTGGCTATGCAAAATACAAGGTGAAGAATACTATACCAGCTCCAAATGAATGGCATTACCGCAATAAGGCACAATACCAAATTGAAAGAGATCACGGTAAAACTAAATTGGGCTTGTTTGCTCCTCATTCGCACAAGCTCTTTGATCTTCCAATAATGCCTACTCAAAGTAAGGATACGCAAAAAATTGAACGTACAGTCAAGGCTTTGATTGAGAAACTACACGTACCGGTTGCAAATTATTACCGCCACTTCTCAGGGATTAAAACGATAGTGGTTCGACAATCTGAAGCAAGCAAAGAAATACAGGTTACCTTGATTACGGTTGGGCACGAAGTTAAAAACCTACTTACATTAAGTCAAGAATTATCAAAACTTCCTAATGTTGTTAGTATTTATCAAAACGAAACCGATTGGCGTAACCCACAAGTCTGGGGAAACAAAACTGAAAAATTAGGCGGTAAAAATCAAATTACCGAAGAAATTTTAGGTAAAAAATTTGCCTTGTCTCCTCGAGCATTTTTCCAGTTAAACCCAGTCCAAACAGTTAACCTTTATTCTGAAGCAATCAAATTTTTAGATTTAACCCCAGACCAAACTTTAATCGACGCATATAGCGGTGTGGGTACTTTAGGCATTATTGCAGCTGATCAGGTTAAACAAGTCGTTGGAATTGAAACCATTCCAGAAGCAGTTGCAGATGCTAAGCACAACGTGGAACTGAACCACGTTAAGAACGCAGATTACTTCCAAGGTAACGTTGAAAAAGTATTGCCACAGCTTCAAGAGCAAGGATTGCCAGTTGATGCATTAATTGTTGATCCACCAAGAACAGGTCTTGCCAAAGGTTTAATCAAAACTTTGCTTCGCACCAAACCGAAGACTTTTGTTTACATTTCTTGTAACCCATCAACTTTAGCACAAGATTTGGTACTCTTAACCGAAAGCTATAATGTCCGTTTAATTGAAAACATAGACATGCTGCCACAAACGGCACGTTGCGAGTGTATCGTTAAACTAACCTTAAGAAAATAAAAAATTACATATAAAAAACAGTTGCCAGACATATCGTCTTTGGACAACTGTTTTTTTCATAAGTGGATAAGGTAGTTTATCAATTGATCATTACGATTTAAGAAATCATCATTAATGTAACAATGATCTTTCGTAACCAACATTAACATTCACTTGTTCGGGTCTTTACATAAAACGTAACTTTTTACAAATTGGAACCTTGTAGGTAGTCGGCAATTAAAGATTGGGACCTTCTAATTATCCGACACTTCTATCTATTAGATAATCTTCCAACAATAATACAATTCTGGAGATAAAAACTTACTTATACTTACTTATATTGTTAACTTTATTTCTACCTCTTCCACACTTTTATCATAGCAATATGTGTAACCGCTTGCAAGTATTTATTATTCTTTTAGTGGACATATTTATTTAAGAAATTACGAACATGTTTTGTATACGCTTGGGGATAATTAGCATAAGAAGCAGCATGCGGGGCCTTTTTGGCAATCCACAATTCTTTCTTACCCTTCGTAGCCTCATAATTTGTGTACACCATTCTGGTAGGAACAAATTTATCTCTTCCTCCATGAATGAAAAGCATCGGACGGTGATTCCTATGCAACTGATTTACACTTGAACCATCTTTTAAGTAGTAACCAACTTTAATTCGATTAATCCCACTCAATATTTCAACTAAAGGAAAACGAGGGAAGGCCGGCATATGATACAGTACCTTGGCTTCATGCTCAATTTCATCCTTAACATCGGTATAACCGCAATCTTCTATAATTGCTTTTACCTGCTTAGGCAAATTTAAACCACTCGTCATCATTGCTGTAGCAGCACCCATACTGACTCCGAAAAGCACAACTTTTTGTTTTTTACCTTCTTTAGTTAACAATTTATTAGTCCACTTTTTAACGTCACACCTTTCAGGCCAGCCATAACCAATATATT
>ENA-UOOM01001739-UOOM01001739.1-fermentation-metagenome-genome-assembly--contig:-NODE-1739-length-19950-cov-4.380648_pt1 | contig 19950 bp, 14 predicted proteins | sample MGYA00245781_ERZ724031 | MGnify/ENA primary metagenome ERZ724031 (study PRJEB28704, sample SAMN03018317) | fermentation metagenome | biome: anthropogenic terrestrial biome; feature: soil; material... | reverse complement strand
TATAAGCAAGTTTACTGACGCCGTAGACGACTTGCCCGAACTTTCGGCGGTACTGCCGAGGTCGTCCACCGCGTCGCGCAAGTCGTCTACGGCGTCAGTAAACTTGCTTATATGGTTTGAAAGCGCGTGCATGTCGTTGCCCGACTCCGTTATGGTCTTGTTAAGCGCGTTTATGTCGGCGTTTACGTCATTTATAGCGTCCTGCCCTTTTTTAAGATGCGGCACAAGGTCGGCAAGTTCTTTTGAAGTATCCGCGAGGTCGGCAATGGCCGCGTCGGCGTTTTTGTAAACGCTCCCTTTGCCGTCCGAGATGCTTTTGCGGGCTTCGTCAGCGGCGTTAAGCCCGGACTTAAGCCCGGTTATGCCGCCTGTCATGCCGGCAAGGGTATCCAAAACCGAATCGGCGCTGTCGTGTATGGCGTCAAGGGAGTCTTTGACAGTGTCTTTGTCGCTTTTAAGCTCCTTTATGTCGCTGAAGTCGCTCAGCGTGCCCGGCTGCATCATCATAACTATGCCGGTTGTATCAAACGACTTCGTGCCTATGCGTATTGTAAAGTCCTCTTCTTCGCCGGGCACGGTCGCGAAGATGACCGCCTTGTACTCACCGAGCGTCTGTACCTGCGCGCCCGGAGCTTCCAGGCTGTATGTATCTTTCATTTTGAAAGCCGTGCCTACCTCAAGCAGCATGTTGTTTTTCATGTAGTCCGAGGCGTTAGTGTTCGGCGTGGCCTTAACGGTTATTTCCACCAGGCCTGAAGCACCCGCGAGCTTGTCGGCTTTTGCCGGCGCGCCGTTCAGCTTGTAAGAAACGTCAAACGACCATGGCAGAGTAAGGTTTGTGTCAGACGGTGTGTACTGGCAGTAAAAGTCCTGCAGGCCAGACGGCAGGTTCCACGTTACCGTGTCGCCTGAAACAGCCGGCTTTACCTCGTTTGACATGTTCAGTATATCGCCGTATGAACCGTGGTCTACAACCTGCCGGTTACCGTTCAGGCTGTAACGCTTAACAACGTTTATATCTTCCGTTTTTCCGTAGTAGTCAAGGCTGACATATGCCGTCTCATCAGCTGAAACGGCAGGCGCGGCAGCTCCCGCAGTAACAGGCGCCGCCGAGGCCAGCATTGCCGCGGCAAGAAAAACCGATAAGCATTTATCTGCTTTTTTCATAACTCCGTTGCCTCCCAGATTTATATAAGTAAAAGTAATGACACGCCTGCCGGAAAACTAAATCCGGTTTAAGCGGCGCTCCCTCTTTGCAAGCAGTTTCGCTTTTTTCTCTGCACCAATGCGCCGCATTTTGGCAATGTGCTTAGTTATGGGCTTGTCAAACAGATAAAGCAGCGACGGCAGGACCGTAACGACAAGCAGGAAGCTAAGTATAGTCCCCCTGCCTATAAGGTGGCCTATGTCGGCTATCGCGCCTATGGATGAAGTGTTGTAGAGCGTATAGCCGACAAGGGTAAGTATCGTAGCCGACGTCAGCAGCGGCTCCGTAGTGTTCGCTATGGCCGTTATGGTAGCTTCCTTGCGCTCCATGCCTGACCTGTAGTCAAGGTAATTGTTAGTTAAAAGTATGGCGTAGTCGACCGTGGCGCCGAGCTGTATGCAGCTGACGACCATATACCCGACGAACATAAGCTTGTTGCCGACAAGGTACGGGAACATCATATTGATAAACACGGCTATTTCTATCGGCACCAGCAGCAAAACCGCCAGCAGCACAGAGTGGAACGCTAACATGATGACGAGCGCTACGCTTAAGATAGATATGGCGTCAACGAGTTCGTAGTCGCTCGTTATAGTATCCTTAATATCCTGCGCGAACGTCGTGCTGCCTACAACGTGCGAGCCTGACGGATAGTACTTTTGCACAGTCTGCTGTATTTGGTCGGAGGTTTTAAAAGCCAGCTGGCTTTCGTCCTTAGTGCGCACATAAACGAGTATGCGCGCATAGTCCTTAGTGTGCAGAAGCTCCGTGAGGTTTTTCGGGAGTATGCTTTCAGGGATACCCTCCGGCACCGTGTTGGCGTAAGACGTCACGCTTTTAGTAATGCTCATGTCTTCCAGTGCCTGCGAAAGCTGCCGCTCTTTCACGGTTGAAGTGTTCGGCACTATGACAAGCAGCAGGTTGCTGCGGCCAAACTGCTTGTTTATTGCCTGTTCGTCTTCATAGACTTTAGTACCAGGGCTTGCGCCTAACGAGGACGAGCCGTAAGTGAAGTCGTTCAGGCCCTTGCCTACGAACGCGGGCACCGCTATGAGCAGGGCAAGCGCGAGCGTAACGTAACGCGACTTGAAAGAACCCCTCGCAAAGCGGTTCATCGGAGGGATAAGCGGCTTATGGGACGTTTTTTCTATAAGGTTTGCCCACCGCAGGACAAGCGCCGGCATTAAGAACAAAACCGTAAGGACGCTCGTCGCGATGCCTTTGGCAAGGCATATGCCAAGGTCAAAGCCTATGGAAAACTTCATAAGCGCAAGGGCAATAAACCCAAAGAAAGTCGCGAGGCCGCACGCCAGGATTGATTTGGCGGAGTGGCGCACGGCGTTAGTAACGGCCTCTGTAAGGTCAAGCCCGCTCTTGCGTTCGTTGTTGAACGCGCTGATGAAGAAGATTGAGTAGTCCATGGCTACGGCAAGCTGCAGCACCGCCGCGACGCTCGACGTTATGAACGAAACTTCTCCAAGGAAAATATTGGACCCCATGTTTATTATTATCGCTATTGCCATTACCAGCATAAACAAAACCGGCAGGAACCATGACGTGGTGGTAAGGAACAAAATTATGACTATGATTACCACTACAATGGCGGTCGCGTTCTTCATTTCGCTGTTAAGGTTTTCATTAAGTGACTTCGCGACGATGGCCGAACCGGTAATATGTACCTTGTCACCGGCAATCTGTTTTATCTGGTCAAGCGCTTTGGACGTCAGTTTGGCGGAGTCGCCTTCTTTAAATACTATGTCCATAACGGAATGGCCCGATTTATAATAATCCTTAATATCCTTTTCCTTAATGAAAGTGTTTGCCTGGAAAGCGGGGTTGACTGTGTCGCACCACGCGACGGAGTCAACGCCGTCTATGGCTTCAATACGGTTCTTGTAATTTTCCGCCTGGTAAAACGTAACGTCGTCTATCATTACGCGTGCGGTTCCGGGGTAGCCGAACTCCTTTTTCATTACCGTAAGCCCCTGCTCAGACTTTGTTGTCGACGGCAGGTACTTAGTAAGGTCGTAGTTGACGCCGACAAGCGGGTAGCAGAACGCGCTTATAACGGTAAGTACTACAAAAAAGATTTCTATGCCTTTACGCTGGCGGATAATAAAATCGACAATGCTGAACGAATGTTTTTTATGTTTTGCAGGTTCCATTTTCATACCCCCTTTTACAGCCGGCCGCCGGTCTTTTTACACCGACAGTATTTTATCTATGGAATCGTAGAGGTCCCCTTTTACTTCTTCGAACCGGTATGGAAACTCCAACGCTATGGTGTTGTAGCAGACAGAGCAGATAAGGCTTGTTATGATGAACAGTTTGCGGTGGGCGCCTTCAGCGCTGCCGCTGGTGCGCACGTAGCTGCTTATGAACTGTTCACGGGCAAAAACCATCTCCTCACAGTCCATCAGCCTGTGGTAAAGGTTTATGGAAAGGTTAGCGTGGATAAGCTCGAGGAATTTCTTATCATTTACAAAAAAGTCGATAAGGTAATTCGCTATGAAAATCACGCTCTGCCTGAAATCGTTCCGGTCGACGAGCGCGTCCTGTTTAAGAGCCTCAAGCGCTCCGTTCAGCAGGGAGGACGTCTTGCGGATAATGACCTTGTCTACAAGGTCGGATTTGTCCTTGAAATAAAGGTAAAAGGTTCCTTTGGCTACGCCGGCGTTTTTTACAATGTCGTCCACTATGGTGTTGTGCACTCCGTTTGCGGTCAAAAGGTCATACGCGGCATTATAAAGTTTTGTAAGCTTCTGTTTTTTCTTTTCTATCAATTTTCCGCTCATCAGGCACACTTCCTTAAAAGACTGAATGTCACATTGCAAATAGCAGTATATATACAAAATGACTGTTAGTCAATATTTAAAACGGCATTTTCTTCTTTTCCAGCGTTTGGTACAATTATTTCGCGGCTTGCCGATATGATTTGTTGAAAGAGGATATTACTATTGCATGCCCAGTATTTCCTATAAATGTTTTCGTATCCCATACGTCCCCGCGGAAATATTTCCCGCGCGCGTTTATGCCGCCCTTACGTCACGCGGGCGCTGTTTTACGCGGGCATAAAAAAAGCACGGGAAAAATATTTCCCCGCGCTTTGTGCGTATTAGCCGAGCCTTAAGCGGCAAATCCCTTACCGCTCAAATGCCGTACTCTATAACCGCCGTTTTTCCGGCTTTCACTTCGCCGTAAGAAAATGAAACATCCTTTACGGCATCCATATTTGTAATTATACACGGGGTTACGGGGTTATACCCTTCTCCGCGTATGAAGTCTATATCTACATCCATGAGGACGTCGCCCGCACGGACATGCTGCCCGTTTTCCACATGGCATGTAAAGCCTTTGCCCTTCAGTTTAACAGTGTCTATGCCGAGGTGGATAATAATTTCCGCGCCGCCGTCGCTTTCCATGCAGACGGCGTGGAGCGTTTCCGCAACCTGGACAACCGTCCCGTCAACCGGCGCCACAACCTTGCCGCCCGACGGTTCTATGCCAACGCCGTCGCCGAGCACTTTGCCTGAAAACACGGCGTCAGGCACCTCGGTTATGGGTACCGATTTGCCCGTCATAGGCGCTAAAACAACTTTTTTGCCTTTGTTTTTCTGAAAAAATCTCATTTTTATCCCTTTTCAAATTAAAGCGTTAGTTATATGTTTGCCTCACAGAACGACCGCAGCTTCTCCGCGTCGGAAACCTCGTCAGGCCCTTCTGCCGTAACGGTAATGACGTCGCCCCCGCACGCGCCCAGGCCCATAACAGAAAAAAGGTGCTTTGCGTTTACAGGCCCGGCACCGGCCTTTGAAACGCTCACTTCAGAGCCGCACTGCTGCGCACACCTTACGAACAGGCCCGCGGGCCTTGCGTGCAGGCCGTTAGGGTCTTTTATTTTATGCTCAAACCTGTGCAATCCAAAGCATCCTCTCTGTTTTAATTTACTATGAATATATGCTCAGCCGCCGCCGTTTTCCGCGAACCTGCAGACAAGGTACTCGAACAGTGCCATAACATTAGGGTAAAAGTAATTAGGGTTTATGTTCCTGTCGTCAAACTTGTTGCTGTCGCGGATCATAAAATTGATATATGAATTTTCCGCAATGGTGTTTGCCTCGTCGCCGGTAAATGAAATCACTTTAATACCGCTTTTTGCCGCCATCTTAGCCGCTTTTGCCACTTCGTAAGTTTCACCCGTGCGCGAAACGAAAAAAGCTATCTTCGCGTTAAGGCTGTTGTTTTCATACAGTTCGAAAGAGTCGGTCTGCACGCACGTGTACCCCAGCACGAGCAGCTTGCGCACCATATACTGAACAATGGGCTGCGAAAAACCTATACCGTCTGCGTAAACCGTTGCGCCCAAATTTTCCCTCATAAGTTTGACAAAGGATACGATTTTTTCCTGCGTAACTTCCGCCAGCGCATAGTCTATGTCAACCATCTTGCGGGTCTTCTTCAGCTTTGTCTTATGCTCGGCCGTATCCCTAAGGGAAAAATTAATCCTGTACGCCATATCGGTGTACCCCTTGTAGCCGAGCTTCTGAGCCAGCCGTATTACCGTCGTAGGCGACGTATAATGCATTTTCGCGATTTTACGGACGTTAAGGTCAAGGGCAACGTCTGGATTATCAAGAATATACTGAAGTATTTCCTGTTCGGTACATGAAAGTTTATATTTGTCAACAAGCTTGTATATATCAAAATCCATTATTGCTGCCCTTACCTCTAAACAACAACTTGTGTTTTCCGCAGAATCAGTGCAGTTCAGGCCAGTAGCCCTTATTCGCCTTTATCATATCGTCAAGTATCTTTTTAGCCGTAACAGCGGAAGGTACCGTCTTGTTCATAGTAAACGCCATAAGCGCCTTCTCGTAAGAATGTTCCGCCGCGGCTTCGCACACGAGCTGCTCGCACGCGTTCTGCTGCTCTATAAGCCCTTTGTAAAACGCCGGTATTTTTCCTACGCGTACAGGTTCCGGCCCGCGCGAAGTGATGTACGACGGTACTTCCACCATGGCATCGTCCGGCAGGTTCTCAACCGCGCCGTCGTTTTTAACCATGACAAGGTACCTCTTTTTAAGGTCGTAGGCAAGGCTCATGGCGACGTCGACGATAAATTCCCCGTGTATGTCGTTAAACTGCTCAAGGTCTATCTTACCGGTTTTCTCATACTCATCCGCTGTGTCGAATATATGCTTTTCCCTGCCGTTTATGACTTCGTTTGCACGCGTGTAGTTTTTGTCCTCATGCGCAACTATATACTCGCTTAAAAGGTAATACTGGAAATACGTGTTTGGGAGGTACTCGGGGAACATATTTATTATATCCTTCGAGTTTTTGAACGTAGCCGCCCATGAAGGCTCTATTTTTTTAAGCTGTTCTTCCGGCAGCGGAGGCATGTAGCCGTGCTCTTTCACATAACTTTTAAGTTCTTCCGTCCTGTCGATGCCGTTAACGCGTACGTGTGTGAACCAGCCGAAATGGTTAAGGCCGAAATAGTCCACCTCAAGTTCCTTAAAGCTGCAGCCGAGTATGCGCGCCATAAGTTCCATGATGGCTACCGGCATATCGCAGATATTGAGTATACGCGCTTCAGGGCGCATTGCCTTCATAGCCTTTGCAACAATGGCCGCGGGGTTTGAGTAGTTTACTATCCAGTAGTCTTTGCTGGCGTATTTTTCGCAGTAGTCTATCATCTCGGCCATGGGGTAAATCGTGCGCAGGCCGTAGGCAAGCCCGCCGGGGCCGCATGTTTCCTGGCCTACGACGTTATACTTAAGCGGTATCTTTTCATCCTGCTCACGCATTTTATACAGCCCTACGCGCATCTGCGCAAAGATAAAGTCAGCTCCGGCAAACGCTTTTTCAGGGTCCGTAGTAAAAACGAGCTTAAGCGAAGGGTCCATTGCCTTCACTATCTGCCTTACTATAATGCCAACTTTATCCTGGCGCTCACCGTTGTTGTCATAAAGGCAAAGCTCGTGCAGCTTAAACTCTTCTTTTTTGTTAAGCAGGTTGGTGATGATGCCTGGCGTATACGTGCTTCCTCCGCCGACAATGACAAGTTTAAATGTTTTCATAGTACTTGCTCCTTTTATATTATAAACTAAATGTAAGTTAAGTTCAATCTTGCGCCGCAAAAATCGCATATCTGCGGCGGGAAAGCCTGACAGCCGCTCTTTACCCTTCCGTATTGCCGAGCGCGTCGTCTACGGCTGTGCGCACCTTATTGACTGAAACCCCGTAGATTATCTGCACTATATTGCCGTCGTGCACAACTCCCGAAGAACCTGTCCCTTTAAACACGGCGTCGTTTACTTTGGATGGGTCCTTTACGCTTACGCGCAGCCGCGTAAAGCAGCTTTCGGTTGTAAGTATATTATCTTTGCCTCCGAGGCCCTCTATTATAATCATGGCCTTTTCGCTGTCCGGCGCGCCGGCCTTCTTAGAAAACGGCTTCTTTACAGCTGCAGTTTCGGGACCTTCGGCCGCCGTTTCTTCGCGGCCGAGCGTTTTCATATTGAATTTAATTATCATAAATTTAAATACGAAATAGCACACCGCGGCTTCCACCAGGCCAAGGAGTACAAACACTGGCCAGCCAGTTTTAGATATTCCCAAGGGGATATTGTATACACAGAAATCTATAAATCCCGTATATGCGCACACGTGGCATCCCGCAAGGTACGCAAACATCTGGAAAAGCCCGTCTATAACGGAATAAATCACCCAAAGCAGCGGAGCGGTAAAAACGAAAGTGAACTCCACAGGTTCGGTTATGCCTACTAAAAACGATGTCACGGCGCCAGGTACAAGGGCGCCTTTGACTTCTTCTTTTTTGTTTTTGTTTGCGCAGTGTATTATGGCAAAAGTACCGCCTATAAGCCCGAACATCTTAACCATGCCGAACATAAGGTACTTGCACGAAGGGTCGAGTGAAGTGATGGACGGGTCGGACATCTGCGCAAGGAAAATTGGGAGCGCGCCCGCAACGCTCTGCCCGCCGACAGAGACCTGCCCGCCGAGAGGCGAGTACAAAAACGGCGTCCATACAAGGTGGTGAAGCCCCGTAGGTATGAGCACACGGTTAAGGAACCCGTAAATAAAGACGCCCAAAGGCCCCGACTTGCCCATGAAGTTTGAAAGTGCCGATATGCCGCCGGCTATGGCAGGCCAAACGTAAGCCGCCAGTATGGACACGGCGCATACTAAACCCGAAGAAACAAGGAAAACAAATTTAGTGTTGCCAAATATGGCAAGCGCCCCGCTGAACTCCTTGTCGCAGTACCTGTTGTGTACCCACGCGACAAGCAGGCCAAGTATAATGCCGATAAAAACGCCCATGTCGGTAATGTGGAACCCAAGGTAAACCGTCTGCCCGGTACCGTAAAGGTCGGCAGCCGTGTCACCCTTTATCACCTTGCCTGCAAGCTGCAGGAAAGTGCTGTTCGCACTAAGGAATATAAGGTAAGACATAAGCGAGACAAGAGCCGCCTCTGCCTTTTTCTTCTTTGCAAGGCCGAACGAAAGGCCGACGCAGAATATTATGCTGAGGTTTGTAATAATAGTCGAAACCGTCGAATAAATGAACTGGCCGGCCATATAGACCGCGCTGCCTTTTGGGACAAAAGACGGGTTGGACATGACGGCCGACAAAGCCATCAGCAGGCCTACGATTGGCAAAAACAGGATTGGTACTATGAGAGCCCTTGAAAAACTCTGCAAACCTTTTGAAGCACCTTTTTTCATGTTACTTACTCCTCATCACATATAAAAAAATTATTGCGTGTTGCGTATGCAATTATAACAAAAAGCATGACATATTAAAACATATTTTGTAAAATAAGTAACATGTTTATAAAAACTGTAACATGTTTACACGTGCGGATACTTTTAAACGCGCCTCACGGCAGTTAACAAAGCAAGACGTAAAAGGCAGTTGGGGCAGTGCATCCGGCCGGCTAAACACGTAAAGCGCCGCCACGCGGCAAAAAACGGCGCCCGTGCAGATAAAACCCGCACAGGCGCCGTTTAAGGGAGAATATGAAGTATTAAATTAAAGGCTAATCGAAGTCGGTAATGCGGTCTGATATGTTTTTATAACGGAACTTTGCCATTTCGTTAAGCTTTACGACTTCTTCTTCCGTTCCGGTAAACGGGCAGCGTATGCAGTAATATTCCTTTTTTTCTTTATCGTAAAACATATCTATATCAAGGTCGCGCATAAAGCATGACGGGCAGCGGTAATTCAGTCTGCCTTTTCCAGCCTGAGCCATGACGTCACCTCCCCGCCGTTTTTTAAAGTGCCCCTGAGCCCGAGTGTGAACATAGGCGAAAAAGCATAGCCCTCATGCGCATAGCTGCTGCAGCCGCGCGTCCCCGGCAGCACGCTTGCCTTTGTATTTACGGGCGTTATAACGGCTTCGGCCGACGTGCCGTTTGCCGAGCATACCTCCCTGTCCCTGTAGGCGTAAACCATCTCTTCCGTTTTTTCGCCGCGGGTAATGAGCTTTATGCCGTTCATGTCCTCAGGGTACTCCGTTGTACCGTAGCACGCCGTCATGTACTCGTCGAAGCCGATTTCGCATAACGGGTCGCTCATTTCAAGCACCCTCCGTGTTATTTTTATTTCGGAGCTTCCTTCTTTAAACGTAAATACCGACTGTATCTTCACCTTAATGCCGCTTAACTCTATTTCGACCGGGTCGAGCGTCAGTATACGGCAGCCTTCTTCCTCTGAAAACCCCGCCTTTGTCCTGCAAAGGCAGAGGTCCGCTTCTTCGCCTTTGTATGTGAATTTACAGCTTTTTATAGTGCCTTTTCCCGCGTAATGCGTGAAGTAGCCCGCCCTGTACATTGACTGTATCAAAAAAGGATAAGACGCGTCATATACATTGCCGGTGCCTATGCCGACAGGCCGCCTTACTTTTGCCGCGTATGGCCTGAGGTCAACTATAGCGCCTCCCTGGTTCATGTCTACGCAAGTACGCATATACGGGTCGGCGTACCAAAAGAGCTGTTTTTGAGAACCGTACAGTATGTCTTTCCAAAGTGCGCATTCAGGCTGCTTGTACGTATGGCAGGAACGGTAAAAATCAGCGAACTCGCTCATTGTCATGTCCTGCAGCTCCCCGCGGTCACGCAGGCCGGCATAGTAAGCCATGCAGTCCCTGTAGCTTTTAACCAAAAGCTCGTACGGCGCTTCCCAGCGCCCTTTTTTGTTCATCCATCCCGGGCCGACAAACATCATGTTGTAAGCGTACCCGCGGTTGTACTTTTTAAGCGAACGGTACTGGTCTATAAGGTTGTAAAGGTACGGGAACCTGCCGTCTTTATATATCATTCCGCGCAAAACGTTTTGGGGGTGCGTGCCGAAGTTCGAACCGTTGCCGTCAAAGCACGCGAGCAGGTCGCGGGAAATATGCGGCACGGCAACGATGCCGCTGTCTTCGTTTTCGTCCGCAGCGGGGGCATGGGTGTTCTGCTTTGAAGGTATCCACGGGTTCCACGGGCCTCCGTCAAGGAAAGTGTACCATGAGTTGTTGCACGTATGGTAAGCCTTAGGGCCCTCCTCCCAGCAGGTGGCAACAGCGCACTTAACCATGGGGTACTGCCGCTTTATGTAGCCTATGAGGTCGGCGTCCATGTAGTACGAGCCTGTCGAAAGAGGGTAAAACCCGAACCGCTCGTGAAATTTGCCGAAAACATCGTCAACTACGGCTTTCTTATCATCCATGGAAAACATCCATATGCAGAAATCATGCGTTTTATACTTTTCGCGGAACTCTTTGCACGGCAGGCCCAAAAGTGTAAGCGAAATTTCGTCGCCGTATTTTTCATGGTGTTCCTTGGCAATGGAAACGGCCTCGTCGTTAAAAAGGCTCGAGTACGTCATCTGTATCGTGGTTTTAAACCCGTTTTCGTGGGCAATCTGCTGCTGCAGCTTAAAAATGTCGAGGGACTCCTTATATATTCCGCTTTCTGAAGCCCCGCCGTCTCCCTTGCCGGCCGCATTCTGCGCGTACTCCGGCACCATTTCAGGCCTGTGCAGGATATTTAAAATAAATTTATCCATAATATATCTCCAGCTAAATAAAATTTTGCATATAAAAATGCGGCTGCATCAGCGCTTTAAACGCGGCGCAATCGAAAACCTGAACTTAAAGCGCGTTTCACTAAACCTGTACTTGTCTATGAGCTTAGGGCCGCAGCTGTTTGAGCCTATGCCGTTCTGCCTGTAGTCTATGCAGAGTACGGTGTACCCGGACTCCTCAAGCTCGAAATTATGTTTTTTACCTGTAAGCTCTTCCTGCGTGTACGGCGAAACGTTAAAACTGAAAGGCTTTTCGGAAACCGTTTCAAGCATTACGTTTGTGTTTTCCACCGCGGCGTATTCGCAGCCGAAGTGCGAACCGTTTTCCTGCGGCCTTATGTAGTCGACGTGCTGTGACTTAACGTCCGACTCAAAAAGCCCCATGTACGAAGCCCTGTGCTTATCAGCATAGCTTTCGTATGGTCCCATGCCGAAGTACTTAACTCCGCCAAAGCCCCTGTCAAGGAAAAAGCGTACCCCAAAGCGCGGCAGGTCGGGCATCTCAGGATCTTTTTCAGCGCTTAAAGACACAGACACCTTCCCCTGTGCATTTACCGAAAACTCGGCTTTTACGTGCAGTATAGGCTGGATATACAAGGGCGTAAGCGACAAGCTGAAGGCCACCGAAACCGCCCCGTCCGCCTGAAGCACGTTTGTTCCGTAAACTTTAACCTTGGCCCTGTCGTAGCCGGCGTCTTCCCACTCCTTTTTTATGTACATATCGTTGTCTATGGGTGCGCGCCATATATTGTACTCAGCGGGTTTTTTCAGTACATCCGAACCGCAGAATTCCATTTTTGTTAAGTTACCCTGTACTTTGGAAAACTCATATTTGAAGCATCCGCCGTTTATTGTTACGGACGTGCCGTTCTCCGTAAAACCTACAGTCCCGTCACTCCCGCTGCGCATCCCGCCACCGCCAGGCAAAGAAAATTTTCCCTTTACGGGAAGCTCGAACTGGTCGAAACCAAGTTCGTCGCCAGCTTTACGGAAATCCGAGTCATATTTAAGCGTATAGATAAACCTTATGAAGCATCTCCCGCTTTCGGGCAGCGCATACTTTAACGTTATATCCTTTTCGCCGTGCGGTGCTATGTCCGGCACCGCCGCTTCGGCAGAGCTGACTTTTTCACCGTTACGTGTTATTTCAAAGCGTATATTCAAAAAATCCTTCGCGTTGGTAAAGTCGAGGCAGTTGACGGCGGTAAATATCCCGTTTACGGCGTCTTTCATTTTCATGCGCATAGGCCGTATAACGTTTTTATACTCCAAAAGGCTTAAAGACGGCGTCCTGTCCGGAAGCACAAGCCCGTCAACGCAGAAATTCCCCGCGTTCGGGAAGTCTCCGAAGTCACCGCCGTAAAGGAAGCGCTTCCTGCCGTCTTCTGTTTCCCCGTCATATACGGCCTGGTCGCACCACTCCCATACAAGGCCGCCCATGAAGCTTTTATATTTATATATCCTTTCAAAATAATCTTCCAAATCCCCTGGGCCGTTCCCCATGGCGTGGCAAACCTCGCACTCTATGAACGGTTTTTTCACAGGCTTTCCGCAGTATTCGTCCGCTTCGTCCACAGACGCGTACATCCTGCTGTAAACGTCCAAGACGGAAGTGTCGTTGTCAGCGCCGGGGTAAGGGTATATGCTGCTCTCATACTGCAGCGGGCGCGACTTGTCGTACCCTTTTACCCATTTGCCTGCGCGCACAAAATTATCACCGTAACCCGATTCGTTTCCCAGCGACCACATTATTACACACGGCCTGTTTTTGTCGCGTATTACGCAACGCTGCACCCGGCGCAGTATCGCGTCCGAAAAGAGCGGGTCAGCCGCAAGGTTGCCTATGGAATAGTCTTTAGGTTTATATTGGCTTGCGCCGCCGTGGGCTTCTACGTCCGCTTCCGCTATGACGTAAAAGCCGTACCTGTCGCACATCTGCGTAAACAGCGGCGAGTTAGGGTAGTGGCTCGTGCGTACGGCGTTTATATTGTGCCTCTTCATAAGCGAAAGGTCGCGCAGCATCTGCCCCGTACTCTGCGTATAGCCTGTAACGGGGTCATTGTCGTGCCTGTTGACGCCCTTTATCTTTACCGGCCGGCCGTTAACGCGGAACACGCCGTCTTTTATATCTATTTGCCTGAAGCCTACACTCTCGTATATAACTTCGCCGCAGGACTTTAAAACCAAAGTATAAAGGTAAGGCCTTTCTGCGTTCCAAAGTTCGGGCTTGTCAACTTCAATTTTTATTTCACCGTCAGGGGCGCTGCCGCAGGCTACGGTTGTTTCACCGTCTTTAAGCGCGTACTCAACGCTGCACGGCTCTTTAAGAAAAGAGCAGACAACGCTTAGCTCGGCCTTGCCGAAGTCCTGTGCAAAGCTCTGTGAAACAAAATAGTCCCTTATATGGTTCTGCGGGCGGTAAAGTATGTAGACGTCCCTGAAAATGCCGGACATGCGCAGCTTATCCTGGTCCTCAAGGTATGTGCCGTCACACCACTTCATAACAAGTACGCAAAGAGTATTTTCTCCTTGGCGCAGATATCCGGTTACGTCGTACTCGCATGTGGAATGTGATATCTTGCTGAAACCTACGGGTTTGCCGTTAAGCCATACGTACGCGCACGAGTCAACGCCCTCAAAATTAAGATATTTTTCCGCCGCGGCTTTTTCCCCTGAAACGATGAATTTCTTCACATACGCGCCGCACGGGTTTTGGAACGGTACATACGGCGGGTCATACGGCACAGGGTACTGCGTGTTCGTATACTGGTGGCTGTCAAACCCTTTGCACTGCCACACTGACGGCACGTCGATATCGTCAAAGCCCTCACAGTTAAAGCTTTCTTCCGTAAACGCTCCATCGACTTCTTCAATATTGCCGTAAAGCTTAAACTTCCAGTGCCCGTTAAGCAGCTGCAGTTCATCCGAAGCTTCCCTGCCTTTGCCGGCAGCGGCGGCATTTTCCGGAAAAGGCACGAAATACGCCCTGTCAGGCATGGCGCTGACGCTTGTTATACCAGGCTTTTCATAATAATTTTCTACTTTCATATTGCACGCCTCCATACATTTAAATTTATCCTTTGACAGCGCCGCTGAGCATTCCCCTTATAAAATTCTTTTGGAATATAAGGAAGAAAATAAGCACCGGAAGCAGTGTTATGACGGCGCCAACCATAATAGCGCCGTAATTTATGACATTTCCGGGCGCCACAAGCATTGCAAGCGAAAGCGGGAGCGTATAGCTTTTCGGCTTGTTAAGCACTATAAGAGGCCACATATAGTTGCCCCACTGCTGTACAAACGCGAGTATGCCGAGCGAGGCAAACGCGGGCTTCATCGTAGGCACGACTATACGGAAAAAAGTACGCACTTCACCGGCGCCGTCTATCCTGGCCGAGTCTATGAGGTCGTTGGGGAACTGCTCGAAGCTCTGCCGCATGAGGAAGACCCCAAACATTGAAGCAAGGCTCGGCAGGATTATGGCCCATGGCGAATTAACCCACTTCATTTTGGTCATTTGTATATAAAGCGGCACCATGGTAACCTGCGGAGGTATCATCATGGTAATAAGGCAGACGAAAAACAGCGTCTTGTTCCCTTTAAATTTATATTTTGCGAACCCGTAACCGGCCATGGAGTCGAGTACAAGGGTAAGCGCTGTAAAAACGGCGGTAATGAGCACGCTGTTAAGCAGGTTTGAGCCTATGGGCACGCTTTCCCTCAGCTGCCTTAGGTTCTGCGTAAAATAGTTCGTCGGTATAAACGTGTAGTCAAGGTTAAAAATCTGCGCGTTTGAGTGGGTGGCGGCTATGAAAGTCCAAACGAAAGGAAAAAGCGAAATAAGCGAAACGATTATTAGTATTATGTATATCACTATTTTTGTACCCGTCCGTTTCATTTTTCATTCCTCCTTTGTAATGCGGAACTGCAGTAAAGTTATAAGCGCTACTATAATAGCAAGTATGTACGACCCTGCCGAAGCGACGCCGAAGTTAAAGTTTTTGAAGCCCATTTTGTAGAGGTAAAGGACGACGGTAAGCGTAGAGTTTGCCGGTCCGCCCGAAGTCAGCAGCTGCGGCTCAGTAAAGAGCTGGAGCGTGCCGTTAATGGAGTTGAACACGGAAAAGATTATCACCGGCTTAAGCTGCGGTATGGTTATCTTCCAAAACTTCACAAACGCGTTGGCTCCGTCAATGGATGCGGCCTCGTAAAGCTCCTCAGGTATATTTTGCAGCCCTGAAAGCATTATGATGCTGTTGTAACCCGTCCACCGCCACGTTAGCGCTATAATTATCATAGCCATCGCAAAAGGCCCGCTTGAGAACCACTTTTGGGCGCTGCCTCCGCACATTTGCAGCACGTTGTTTATAAAGCCGCCGTTTTCACTGAAAAGAAGCGAAAAAACTATGGTGTAGCTTACCGAGTCTATAAGCACCGGCATAAACGTAACCATGCGGAAAAAGCCTTTTAGCTTTATAAGCGCCGAATTAAGCAGGTTGCCTAATATCAGCGCCAAAATAGTCATTATAGGCACCTGTATTATAAATATAATCAGTGTGTTAAAAAGAGACTGGTAAAAAGTAGGCTCTGTAAAAAGGTACGCATAGTTTTTTATATTGACAAACGTTGTATGGCCGCCGCGGTACTTGCAGAAGCTGAGTACAAAAGAGTACAGTATGGGGTAAACCATAAAAATAAGGAAATTTATAAGAAACGGCCCTATAAAAATAATAGGTGCCAGCCTTTTTTGCGTTTTATATTTCAATCGTTGCCACCTCCTGAACGGGAAAATTCTCATAAAAACCGTACCGTATACGGCGGATATATACAAAAATCCCCTCCCGTTTTGCAAACGGCCTCAAATAAAACCAGCCCCGGGAGGGGATAAACCAAAAACCTTCAATGCCTCAGCGCTGGGCATCTAAATCACAATCACTCGTTGTCGACAGCCTTCTGCGCTGTGGATGTCGCGTCTGACAAAGCCGTCTTTATGTCTTTGTCCTGCGTAAATATATTGCCTACAGCAGTTTTAAGCGCATTGTTCACATCAGTAAAATAAGGGCCGAAAGATACTTCCTTTATATCGCTCGAAAGTTTTGAAAACGTAGCCCCAACGGAAACGCCGAAGTATTCGTCCGTAGTTTTATACTCGTCGTCATCGTACGAAGGCTTGTAAGACGTGAAAAGCTTGCCCGTGTCAAGGTTTATCTTGTTGCCTTCGCTTGTCATAAGCGAAAACTTGACAAACGCCTTCGCAAGGTCGGCGTTCTGTGTTTCGGAAGAAACCGCCAGGACCGAACCGCCGAGGTTGGCCTGCGTACTGCCTCCGTCTTCAAAAGCCGGCAGCGTCGCTATGCCCCACTTGCCCTTTTGGTCAGCGTTTGAGCTTTGAAGCGTGCCCGCGTACCAAACAGCGTAAGGTATGGTCGCTACCTGGTCGTTTTCCGTAGCCTTAATCCTGTCGTCCCATTCGTTTGCGAGGTTTATGGTAATGCCCGCGTCCTTCATTTTTTTAAGCAGTTCCATTGCTTTTACCATCTCGTCTGAGTCGAGTTTTACTTTACCGCTTTCATCATAATACTGTCCGCCCAGCTGGTTAAGGAGCATCATGGTGATGTCGTCAGACGATGAACCGCCGTAGTCGAAGCCGAGCATTTTCGTTTTTCCGCCGGTAGCTTTAACTATTTTTTTACCGGCCTCTATGTAATCGTCATATGTTTTTATGGAACTTACGTCCACTCCGGCCTTTTCAAAAATATCTTTTCTGTAATAAAGCGCGCACGGGCCGACGTCCCACGGCACAGCGTAGTACTTGTCGTCTACGGTGACAAGTGAAAGCGCAAACGAGTCGAAATTGTCTTTTTCAGGTTCGACTAAGTCCGTCAAATCCATCCACGCGTCCGGATATTTGTTTTTAAAGCTCAAAAGGTCGCGGTTCTGCAGCTGTACGACGTCCGGCACGTCTGTGTTGGCAGCAAGCTGCGAGTACAGCTTAGTGTAGTTGCTGTCTACCTTTTGTACCGTTACGGTCGTGCCCGGGTTTTCTTTCATAAACGCTTTTGCTTCCTATGAAAGCGCGTCCGCGGCGTCGTTCCAGCCGGCTACGGTTATGCTGCCGGAAAGTTTTGCTTCGGATGAGGCGGCGCTCGACTCGCCGGTGCTTTCGCCGGAGGCCGCCGACGAAGTTTCACCGCCGCTGCTCCCTGAACACCCCGCCATTGCCGTCATAAGCATGGCGGCGGCTAAAACCGTACAGCCTAATTTTTTTAAATTTTTCAACATACTCGCTCCTTTTTTAATTAATTGTAACAGTTTTGCACGCCAATCCTTAATTTCCGGGTATTCGCCGGAATATTTAGTAAAAAATTAAATTAAATATCTGCAAAACTTTTACTGAATATAGTATACTAATAGCTGTTTTATTTGTCAACTCTTTTAGTAATATTTTATAAACAGTGTTTCAAAAAGTGACTATTTATGAACAATGCTAAGATTATTTTATATATTTTTACAATTAATATATTTCTTGCATGAACACGCGCACTCTCTTAAAGTAAAGTTTAGTAAAATATTTTACTAAAAGCGCCTTGAACTATGCGCCTCCTTAAAGTATAATAAGTTTAAAGTTTAGATTTTTATAAAGGATGGAAAATATGGCGACGTTAAAAGAAATAGCCGACAAGGTAGGGGTATCCGTCACAACTGTTTCACGCGTGCTAAACAACGACGCGCATATCTCCGTAAACGGCGAAACACGCAGACTGATTTTTGAAACCGCAGATAATCTGCATTATAAGAAAAAAGTCATATACCCCGTTATTGACAACATAGCTTTTTTATACTGGATATCGGACGAGGAAGAACTGTACAACATATATTTTAAGTCCATACGCCTCGAACTCGAAAAACAGGCAAAACAAAATAATATAAATATAGTCCGGTACAAAAAGCGCGACGGGATAAAAAACATAAGCCCTAAAACGAAAGCTTTTATAGCCGTAGGCAGGTTTACCGAAAAAGAGCTTGGAGAGTTGAGCGGGATTACGCCAATCGGCATATTTATAGACACTTCGCCCGACGAAAGCCGCTTTGACTGCGTGCGCCCGAACCTGAGGTCAATGGTTTACCAGATAGTCGACTTTTTCGTCTCGCAGGGGCAGACGAAAATAGGGCTTATAAGCGGATGCGACTACGACACCGACAGCGGCAGGCCTAAGATGGATATCCGTGAAGAAGCCTTCAGGAGCCGCATGTCGGGCTACGGCCTCTTTAACGAGGACTACGTTTTCATAGGTAAATCTTTTTCCGTCAGTGAAGGCTACCGTTTAGCTATGGAGGCTATGGACAAGCTAAAGGACGGCGTGCCTGCCGCTTTCTGCGTAGGCAGCGACCCGTTCGCCATAGGGGCTTTGCAGGCGTTTAACGAGCGCGGCTGGGCCATACCGCAGCGCGTCGGCTTTTTCAGCATAAACGACATAGGCATAGCAAAGTATGTGTCGCCGCCGCTCACCACGTTCCACATAGACGTTTCACTGCTGTGTTCTTCTGCTCTGCAGCTTTTGCGTGAGAGGATAACCATGAAGCGCCGTGTGACAAAGAGCGTCTATATAAACGGTGAAATCGTGTTCCGTAAAAGCTGCTTATAGTACACGGCCGCCGGCTCCAAGCAAAGCGTTTACTTACAAAGCGGGTCAGGCGCTGCGTAACTGCTTTCCGCAGCCGCGCACCGTCCGGCCCGCTGTTTTCTTATGCATTTTATATTATAAAAAACCGCGGCGCTGTTTTTTAGCAGGCGCAGTGGCACTTGTATATTATATGTAAATACATATTGTTACATATTAATCAAGTTGATACTTGCCAACAGTTATTTTATCGTTTATAATGAATATATTGTAAATAATTTAACATAAATTCATATATCTAACTTAAAACGGAGGAATAACTATGAAAAATGTCGCAAGAGCCGAAATGCTTGCAAAGGCAAAGAGCGGCGCAAAGACTTCAAAAGGATATATGCGTGTAACGTCGTTTCTCGACAGCGGCAGTTTTTGCGAGCTGGACGCCCTTGCGGCATCCGGCGGCGGATATGCTGAAGCGGTAGCCGGCTACGGCACGGCAGACGGCTGCCCTGTCTGTGTTTTTGCTCAGAGCAGTGATGTCGCCGGCGGCGCCATGTCAAAAGCACAGGCTTCAAAACTGCAGAAGCTGTACAGGTTCGCCGTTAAAAAGGGCATCCCTGTAGTAGGCTTTTTTGACTCGGAGGGCGCCCGTGTAAACGAAAGCTCAGACATTCTCAAAGCTTACGGCGACATACTCCTCGACGCAAACAGGCTTTCGGGGGTCGTGCCGCAGATAGCAGTGATCTTAGGCCCGTGCACAGGCACGGCCGCTATGATAGCGGCAGGCGCGGATATAGTCATCATGTCCGCAAAAGGCGAACTTACCGTAAGCACAGGCGGTGAAAGCGGCAAACCTGAAGAAGCTGCAAAACGCGGCATTGCGCACATAACGGTCGAAACCGAAGAGCAGGCTATGGACTCAGCGCGCAGGCTTATCTCCGTACTTCCGTCAAACAACCTCGAGCCAGCCCCAGACACGGAACCTGCCGAACCTGAGCTTGCACCCGAAAATATGCCTGATTTGTCCG
>ENA-UOOM01001737-UOOM01001737.1-fermentation-metagenome-genome-assembly--contig:-NODE-1737-length-19962-cov-3.026121_pt1 | contig 19962 bp, 17 predicted proteins | sample MGYA00245781_ERZ724031 | MGnify/ENA primary metagenome ERZ724031 (study PRJEB28704, sample SAMN03018317) | fermentation metagenome | biome: anthropogenic terrestrial biome; feature: soil; material... | reverse complement strand
GCCGTGTTCGACGGAGTCGGCGCCCGACCGGATCGATCGGCTGGCCCCTTCGCCGCCGTAGGCGTGGACGCCCACCTTCAGGCCCAGGTCGTGGGCCTCCCGGACGGCCGCTTCGATCTCTCCCTCCGTGTACTGGGGGTCGTAGGGTGTGCCGCCCCCGGAGACGACGCCCGAGACCATGAGCTTGATGTAGTCCGCCCCGCGCTTGGCCTCCTCCCGTACGGCCTTTCGGAGGTTCTCCGCGCCGTCGACCTCGCGGCAGACGGCCCACTTCGTGAACCCCGTCCGGGCGATCCGGTGCCCCGGGACGATCAGGTCGGGCCCCTGGAAGAGCTTCGCCCGGAGCGCCCGCTTGATGGCGAAGTTGACCGCCCCCCTGGACCCCGCATCCCGGACCGTCGTCACCCCTTTGTCCAGCAGCTCTCCGCAGACCGCCGCCGCCCGCAGGGCGAAGACGACGCCCACGTCCTCGTCCGGGACGGGGGCCGTGACGGAGTCCAGCGTCAGGTGGTCGTGGCAGTCGAACAGCCCGGGGAGGACGACGTAGTCCTTCCACGAGAGCAGCGTTCCGTCCGTCGGCGGGAGCACGTGCCCTTCCCGGATGTCATGGATCCGTCCGCCGTCCAGCACGACGGTGGACGGGCCGGTGCCCCCCGTCCAGTCCGGCGTCCGGATTCCTCCGCAGTGAATGAATGTGGTCACGGTCATCGGCTCCTTGCCGTCCGTCGCGAACGGGTACGCGAGGCCGCGGTCACCATGCCGCCACGCAACCGTCGGTACGGGACTCCGTGGCCCCGCCGAGGGTCCCCTCGGGCGTGTTCCAGATGATCTCTCCCCGGCCGAAGGAGCCGGAGTCGAGCTCGAACTTCACGGCGTGCCCCCGCCGATGGAGGCTCTGGGCGATGGCCGGGCAGAAGCCGGGCTCCACGGAGACGTCCATGCCGCCCATCCACTGCCAGCGCGGGGCGTCGATGGCCTGCTGGGGGTTCATGTGGAAGTCCACGGTGTTCATGATCACCTGCACGTGCCCCTGGGGCTGCATGAAGCCGCCCATGACGCCGAAGGGGCCCACGGGCCGCCCGTCCTTCGTGAGAAAGCCCGGAATGATGGTGTTGTAGGGGCGCTTGCCCGGTTCGAGCATGTTCGGATGGCCCTGGACGAGGGAGAAGCAGTACCCCCTGTTGTTCAGCGCGATGCCCGTCTCGGGCACGACCACGCCGGAGCCGAAGCCCATGTAGTTGCTCTGGATGTAGGAGATCATGGTCCCCTCGCCGTCGGCGGCGCAGAGGTAGACCGTCCCGCCGGGCAGAGGATTCCCCGCGTTTCTGGGTTCGGCCGAGGCGCCGATCTGCGCCCGTCTGGCGTCGGCGTAGGCGGCGCTCAGAAGCCCCTCGACGGGGACGTCGTGGAAGCGCGTGTCCGCCACGTACCGTCTGGCGTCGGCGAAGCCCATCTTGATGGCCTCGATCTGCCGGTGGATCGTCTCGGGGTCGTCGTGGGACGGGAAGTCGAAGCCCCGGAGGAGGGAGAGGGCGATGAGGGCGATGATTCCCTGCCCGTTGGGGGGGATCTCCCAGACCCTGTACCCCTTGTAGTCCACGCCGATGGGGTCCACCCATTCGGGAGCGAAGGAGGCGAGGTCCTCCGGCGCGAAGTAGCCGCCCGTCTTTCCGGCGGCGGCGACGATCTTCTCGGCGATTGCCCCGCGGTAGAACTGCTCGGCGTCGCTGTCGCCGATCAGCTCGAGGGTCCGAGCGTGGGGCTCGGACGTGAAGACCTCGCCGGCCCGGGGAGTGCGCCCCGTGGGGGCGAAGGTGTCGAACCAGGCCTTGAACTCGTCGCCCCGCTCCTTCGAGTATTTTTTGAAGGCCAGGTCCCAGAAGTGCGCCGTGGTGACGGAGACGGCGTGCCCGTCGCGCGCGAGGTGCACTGCGGGGGCGAGGTTCTCCCTCAGGGACAGCCGCCCCGCCTTCTTTGTGAGCTCCGCCCACGCCGCCGGGGCGCCCGGGACGGTGGTCGGGGCCCAGCCGCCGACGGGGAGGGTCCCCTGCGACGTCCACCCCTTTTTCTCCGCCACGTCCATGGAGAGGGCCTTCGGGATGGGGCCGCTGGAGTTGAGCCCCCGGAGCTTGCCGTCCTTCCAGAGGATGGCGAAGGCGTCGCTGCCGATGCCGTTCGCCGTCGGTTCGACCACCGTCAGGGCCGCTGCCGTGGCCACGATGGCGTCCACGGCGTTGCCGCCCTTTTTCAGCACCTCGAGCCCGGCCTGGGCGGCGAGGGGGTGGGAGGCGCAGACCATGCCCCGGGAGGCGTAGGTCATGGTCCTTCGCGACGGGTAGGGGTAGTAGTGGGGATCATACTGAACGGGCATATCAATTCCTCCTTCGTTATGGGACTTTGTGGCAGGCAACGGAGTGTCCTCCGCCCCGGTCGGTCAGGGGCGGCTCCTGCTGCGAGCAGATGTCCATCGTCCACGGGCACCGCGTGTGGAACCGGCACCCCGTGGGCGGGTTGATGGGGCTCGGGACGCCGCCCGAGAGGATGAAGCGCTCCCGTTTTCTGTTGAGCTTCGGGATGGGGACAGCCGCCAAGAGGGCCTGGGAGTAGGGGTGCAGCGTGTTTCTGAAGAGGTCCAGGGACGGGGCGGACTCGACGATCTTTCCGAGGTACATGACGGCGATCCGGTCGCTGATGTGCTTCACCACGGAGAGATCGTGGGAGACGAAGAGGTAGGTGAGCTTCATGGTCTCCTGCAGCTCTTGCAGGAGATTCAGAATCTGAGACTGAATGGAGACGTCCAGCGCCGACACGGGCTCGTCGCACACGATGAAGCTGGGCGAAAGGGACAGCGCCCGCGCTATGCCCACCCGCTGGCGACGCCCTCCGTCCAGCTCGTGAGGGTACTTGTAGTAGAGCCTCGGGCTCAGGCCCACCTTCTCCATGAGCGCGTCCACGGTCTCCTCCCGCTCTTTTCTTCCCATGCCGAAGATCTCCAGGGGTTTGCCGATGGTCTCCCCGATGCTTTTGCGAGGATCGATGGAGGAGAAGGGGTCCTGGAAGATGATCTGCATCTCCTTGCGGAGGCCGTGAAGTTCCTGCTTGTCCATGGAGGCCATGTCGCGCCCCCGGTAGAGGATCCGCCCCGAGGTCGGCTCGATGAGGCGGATGAGCAACCGCCCCGTCGTGGACTTTCCGCACCCCGATTCGCCGACGAGGCCGAGGGTCTCCCCTTCGTCGATGGTGAAGGAGACGTCGTCCACGGCGTGAACATTCCCCGCCGCCACCGGGAAGTACTTCCTGAGATTTTCGACCACGATGAGTTCAGGCACGTCGTTCACCTCCGCCGAAGAGATGGCACAGCACCCTGTGTCCGTTGTCCTCGCAGGCCTCCGGAACGACCTGCCGGCAGACCTCCATACACTGGGGGCACCTCGGATGGAAGGGGCACCCTTTCGGAAGGTCCAGCGGCTCCGGCATCAGCCCTTCGATGGGGTGGATCGTCGAGGACTCCTCCTCGATATCGGGGATGCACCGGAACAACCCGAGGGTATAGGGGTGCATCGCGTTCCCGAAGATCTGATCGAGGGATCCCATCTCCACGATGCGCCCGGCATACATGACGGCCACATCGTCGCAGACCTCGCCGACGACGCCGAGGTCGTGGGTGATCATGATCATGGCGGTGGCGAACTCCTCCTTCAGGCTCCTCATGAGCTCGAGCACCTGGGCCTGGATGGTCACGTCCAGCGCCGTCGTCGGCTCGTCGGCGATGATGAGCCTGGGGTTGCACGCCAGGGCCATGGCGATGACCACCCTCTGGCGCATGCCGCCGCTGAATTCGTGGGGGTACTCCCGGTACCGGGCGCCGGGGATCTGCACCTTTTCCAGCATCTCCGCCGCCTTCCTCTCCGCCTCGGCCTCCGAGAGGTTCTGGTGCGCGACGAGCGCCTCGGAGATCTGAAGCCCCACGGAGAGGACGGGGTTCAGGGAGGTCATGGGGTCCTGAAAGATCATGGAGATGCGGTTACCGCGGATTTTTTTCATGTCCTTTTCCGGCAGGGTGAGCAGGTCCTGCCCCGCGAAGGTGACTCTGCCCCGTTGGATGATGCCGGGGGGCGACGGGACAAGCCCCATTATGGAGAGCGCGGTGGTCGTCTTCCCCGCGCCGCTCTCGCCCACCAGGCCGAGGGTCTTCCCCCTGTCGAGGGCGAAGTCGACTCCGTTCACGGCGGCGACGGTTCCCTCGTAGGTCTTGTAGATCACGTTGAGATCCTTGATTTCCAACAGCGTGTCCTTCATGTCAACCTCGCGGCCTATTGGCGGAGCTTGGGGTCCAGGGAGTCCCTGAGCCCGTCGCCGAAGATGTTCAGGGCGAGGACGACGATGGAGATGGCCACGCCCGGGAAGAAGGTCAGATAGGGAGCATTGCGCAGAAACTGTCTGCCGGAGCTCAGCATGGAGCCCCACTCCGCGGTGGGAGGCTGGATGCCCAGCCCGAGGAAGGAGAGGGTCGCCGCCGCAAGGATGGCCTGGGCCACGCCGAGGGTGCTCTGGACGATGATGGGCGCCATGCAGTTCGGCAGGATGTTCTCGAGGATGATCCTGGTGTCGCTGGCTCCGATGGCCTTTGCGGCCTCCACGAACTCCTGTCCGCGGACGGTGAGGGTGGAGGCCCGGACGACCCGGGCGTACCGGGGCAACTGGCTGATCCCAACGGCGATCATGAGGTTCAGGAGGCTCGTCCCGAGCGCTCCGACGATGGCGATGGCGAGGATGATCTGCGGAATTGCCAGCAGCACGTCCATGCACCGCATGATGAAGTTGTCGAGGCGTCCGCCGTAGTATCCGCCGACGGCGCCCAGGATGCCCCCGAAGACGGCGCCGATCCCCACGGCTATGAAGCCCACGTAGAGGGAAATTCTGCTGCCGTAGATGACGCGGCTGAACATGTCGCGCCCGAAGTTGTCCGTCCCCATGAGGTGTTCGGCGGATGGCGGCTGGAGCCGGATCTTGATGTTCGTCTGGTTCGGGTCGTAGGGCGCGATGAGGGGGGCGAAGACGGCCACGAAGAGCAGCAGGATCACCACGGTCATGCCCGCCACGGCCGCCTTGTTCCGGCGCAGCCGCCTCCATACCTCCCACCACGGACTTCGTCTTTTTTCCCTAAGCGCGCCGCCGCTCCCCGAGGAGGCCGGCACGGTCTTTTCATTCATGGTCATGGATGGACGGTCCTCCTTTCGTCACTTCGCGGAGCGGTACTGGGCCTTGATCCGGGGGTCGAGCACCGCGTAGAGCAGGTCCACAAGAAGATTCACTATGCCGACGCACAGGGCGAAGAAGAGTACGCCGCCCTGCACCACGGGGTAGTCCTGGGCACGGATGGCGTCGACGATGAGACGCCCCAGTCCGGGGATGGAGAAGATGGTCTCCGTGATGACCACGCCGCCCAGGGAGTGTCCGAAATAGATGCCCGCGATGGTGACCACGGGGATCATGACGTTTGTCAGGATGTGGCGGGTGAGAACGAGGCGGTCGGAGATGCCCTTGGCACGGGCGGTCCGGACGTAGTCCTGCCGGATGACCTCCAGCATGCTCGACCGCGTCATCCGTGCGATGACGGCCATGGTCTGGATGCCGAGGACGATGGTGGGCATGATCAGGTTCTTCCACGAGTCGAACCCGGAAGACGGAAGGATCGGTATGGTGATGGAGAGAAGCAGCATGAGCATAAGGCCGACCCAGAAGTTCGGAATGGAGAAGCCGACGAGCGCAAAGAAGCTGCACAGGGCGTCCACCCAGGTGTTCTGTTTGAGGGCGGCGAGGACGCCGAGCGGAAGCCCGACGGTGATGGCAAAGAGCATGCCGAGAGACGCCAAGGTCAACGTGGCGGGGAAGCGCTCCAGGATCTCCTCGAGCACCGGCGCGTTGCTCTTGATGGAGCGTCCCAGGTCCCCTTTCAGAGCGTTGGTGAGAAAAATCCAATACTGGACGTAGAGGGGCTTCGTGAGCCCCAGCTGTTCTCTGAGCTTGCCGATGTCCTCCTGCGTGGCGCTGGGGCCGAGCATGACCTCGGCGGGGTCCCCGGGCGCGAGGTGGACGATGGCGAAGATCACGATGGATACCCCGAGAAGGACGGGGATCAGGAATATCAGACGTTTCGTAAAGTATCGAAGCATCGGCGGAAACCTCCGGAATGTGGCCGGGGCTGCCGGTCAGGGCAGGCCTCCGGCCACGAGATGGATGGCCCCTATTCGGACAGCGTGACGGTGTAGAGGGGGCTGATCATGTTCGGGTACAGCTTGAACCCCTGCACTTTTTTCGAGGAGGCGCCGAGCAGCTCCTGGCTGATCATGAACACCAGCGGGCACTCCTCGGTAATGAGCTCCTGGACCTCGGCGTAGACCTTTTTCCGCGCGTCCTGGTCGAGGGTCGCCGTGCCCTTATCGAGCAGCGCGTCAATGCCCTCGCTCTTATAGCGGAATCTGTTGGAGGAGCCGATATTGGCGGAGTGGTAGACGGGTGTCATTCCGCCGTCCGCGTCGCCGGTGCCCGTCCATCCGAGCATGAAGGCGCCGCCGATGCCCTTCGCCGAAGTGGAGAGGAGGGCGCTCCACTCCATGAGCTCGATGTTCGCCCGGATGCCGACCTCGGCCAGATAGGCCTGAATCAGCTCGGCCGCGCTGCGCCGTTCGGTGCGGTTATCGGAGTAGATGGTCATGTCGAACCCGTCGGCGTACCCCGCCTGCTTGAGAAGCTCTTTCGCCTTCACGGGGTCGTAGGGGTAGACGGCGGTCCTCGTCGGGTCGAAGCCCCAGATCACGGGAGAGAGAGGCCCTCTGGACGGCGCGGCGAACCCGAAGTATACGGCGTCGACGATGGCCTGCTTGTCCACGGCATAGTTCATCGCCTGGCGCACGAGCTTGTCCCCGAAGGGTTTCACCTCGGTGTTCAGCCCCATGTACAGGGTGGACATGGCCGGGACCTTGTACGTCAGGTACTTGTCGTTCTTCTCGATGTTGGCGAACTCCTGGTAGGGGAAGTTGCCAGGGATAAGGTCCACGCCGCCGGACTCGAGCTCGATGAGACGGGTGGCGTCCTCGGGGATGCCCCGGTAGATCACTCTGTCCAGAACGGCCGGGCCCCGGAAGTACTCCGGGTTCTTCTCGAGCGTCACCTTGTCGCCGCGGGACCACTCGACGAACTTGAAGGGGCCCGTCCCCACGGCGGCCTTGCTGCCGTAATCGGCTCCGCTCGCCGAGACGGCTTTCTCGTTCAGGATGGACGTCTCGTATCGGGTGAGGCTCATGAGCATGGGGGCGAAGGGCCGCTTCGTGACGATCTTCACCGTGTAATCATCGGGAGCTTCCACCGACTGGACCTCCTTGAGATGGGTCGCGCCCGGCGATGCCGTCTCGGGGTTTCGGATGCGCTCGATGGAGTACTTTACGTCCTTCGCCGTGAAGGGCTCCCCGTTGTGGAAGGTGATCCCTTTGCGGAGGTGGAAAATCCACGTGAGATCGTCGGGGTTCTCCCAGCTCTCGGCCAGGTCGGGCACGATCTCCATGTTTTCGTTCACCTGGACCAGATTGCTGTAGATCTGCCGAATGACGTTGGCGGAGTAGATATCGCTCACTTTGTGGGGATCGAGGCTCGAGATGTCCGCCACCTGGGCGAGGCGAATCTCGGCGGCAAAGGCGGGAACGCTCATCGCCGCGACCAAAAGAAGCGCGCACAGTACGGGACGGAAGACCTTCATACTCTTTCACACCCTTTCATCTGTGTGGTCCGTGGACCGTGTACCTCCGGCGAACGCCGGAGGAGAATTCACTCCCTGTCCCTACGCGGGGGAGAGAAGACGAAGCGCCGTAGAGGACGCCGCCGTAATCACCTCCCCGTTATCAGGGTGGACGATGACGTCGTCCTCGATACGGACGCCGCCCAACTCCTCCACGTAAATTCCCGGCTCCACCGTCACGACGGCGCCGACGGGGAGCTTCCGGTCGTTCAGACGATTGACGACGGGCAGTTCATGAAGCTCCAGGCCTATCCCGTGGCCGGTGGAGTGGGTGAAGCAGTCGCCCCACCCCTTCGACGCTATATAGTCTCTGGCCGCCGCGTCGACCTCCCGGCCGGTGGCGTTCGCCGAGACGGCCGCGATCGCCCTTCTTCTGGCTTCATCGACGATGTGGTACAGCTCGATGAGCCTGGAATCCACATCTCCGATCCCCACCGTCCTGGTGATGTCGGAATAGTAACCGTTCAGGACCGCGCCGAAGTCCATAGTGACGAAATCCCCGCACTGAAGGACCCTGTCGGTGAACACCCCGTGGGGTCGGGCCCCTCTCGGGCCCGAGGCCACGACGAAGTTCCCCTTGGCCATCTGCTGAGCCCCTCGTCTCCGGATCTCATACACGAGGTCCGCGGCGATCTCGGCCTCGGACCTGCCGGGGCGTATCGCCGGAAGAAAGGCTTCGAAGGCCTCGGCGGCAATGCGCGCGGAGCGTCGGAGCTGTTCCTGCTCCTCCGGGTCCTTCACGGCTCTGAGGCGGCGCGGGAGGTCCGCGGTCCCGACGACGGTTTTGACGACTTTTTCCAGCGCTCGCCCCTGGAGGAGGCTGAGCCGATCGTCCTCCACGGCGATGGTCTGTACGCCGAGTTCGGCCAGGGCCTGTCCGACGGCCGGCCAGGGGTCCCTGTCCTCCATGCGGACAAGGGGGAAGGCGGACTGCTCTTCCGCCTGCAGAAAGTACCGCGAGTCGGTGACAAGACGGCCGCCCTCTCTCCCGAGGACGAGGATCGCGAACGAACCGGTGAACCCGGAAAAATACTGTATCGACGCCGCGTTGTTCGATTCACTGGAGGCGAGAAAGAACCCGTCGGCGCCCAGAGCTTCGAGCTCTTCGCTCATACGTTCGGCGCGGCGTGAGTACATCGGCGAGATATCCCTCATCTATTTCCTCTCCCTGTTCGGCAGATTATGGGCAGCTCCGTCGCGTTGCGCGTGCTCTTCACAACCCGAGTAGCGCCCCGGCGGCGGCTCCGGCGACGATGAAGAGCGCGGGGTGGATCTTGGTATGGATCATGAGCAGCAGGGTAACGGCCGCGATGGCTCCTGTGGCGACCCCCGTGATGGAGCCGAAGGACATGTCGTAGGCGGCGTAGGCGAGGAGGGCGACCACCACCGGCCGGAGCCCTTTCAGCATGCTCTTGACCCTGGGGTTGTCCTTGACCCGGGCGACGAAGCGAAGCAGAAGAAGAAGGGCGACGACGCTCGGAAGGACGATGGCAATGGTCGCGACCAGGGCGCCCAGAGGTCCCGCCACCTCGTAACCGACCACAGTGGACATCTTCGTCGCCACGGGTCCGGGGAGGGCGTTTCCTATGGCAAGGGCGTCCATGAAGTCCGGCAGCGCCATCCAGTTCCGGAGGTTGACCACCTCTTCCTTGATGAGGGGGACCATGGAGGGGCCTCCGCCGTAGCCGACGCACCCGATCTTCACAAAGGAGATGAACAGCTCGAGGAGTATTTCCATCTTCTCTCTCCTAGAGCTTCAGGAGCACGCCGGTCACGGCGCCCAGGACGATGATCAGGGCGGGGTGAAGAGGAGTGAAGATCATCAGAAGAAAGGCGATGATGCCGATCGCCCAGGTGATACGGCTCTTCAGGGCGCTGGGCGCCATGTCCCAGGACGCGTAGGCGAGCATGGCCACGACGACGGGGCGCAGCCCGCGCAGCATGCTCGTCACCACGGGGTTGTCCTTCACGAGGGCCACGAAGCCCAGGAGGACGATAAGAGCCAGAGCGCTCGGCAGCGCGATTCCGAGCATCGCCGTCCACGCCCCTGCCCAGCCGGCCTTTTCGTATCCGATGGCCGCCGACATTTTTGTGATGATGGGGCCGGGAAGGGCGTTGCCAAGGGCGAGGGCGTCTATGAAGTCGTCCGTCCCCACCCAGCCCTTTCGCTCCACCACCTCCGCCTTGAGGAGGGGGATCATGGACGGGCCGCCGCCGTAGGCGACGCAGCCGATTTTAAGAAACGAGACGAGAAGGGCAGATAGATCTTTCAGCACGGTGTCTCCTCCTTACCGAATGAAGTCGTCAGTGTACTCGGAAGACCATACGCGATGGCGTCCCTATTGTCACCCTGTCACCGCTTCCCCCGAAACGCGGACCGTTTGCCGGCGAGCGCCGGTTTCCGAACCGGTTCGAGGCCCTCCTGCATCTCCGGTGGACTCCCGTATAAGGAGCTTCCCGGGAAGGGTGATGCGCTGGGGCCCATCCGGCCGTTCATATCCGTCGTGGATACGCCGCATCAGCAGCTCGGCCACGTACACCCCCAGATCGAACGCCGGGACCTCGTTACAGGTCAGGTTGGGACGAATGAGATCGTCAAATTCGCCGAGGGAGTCGAAACATGCGAGCATGCAGTCCTCCGGGATCAGGATGTTCTTGTCCTTGCAATATCTCAGCACACCGGAGGCGAGCGTGTTCGAGGCGATGTACACGGCGTCCGGCCTCGTTCCGCTCTCCATGATCTCGCCCATGCATCGGTAGGCGTCCTCAGTCGATGGGTGACAGTACAGAATCCTCTGCCTGTCCCATGGGATCGACGCCCGCTCCAGCGCCCGGTGGAACCCCTTAACCTGAGGACTGTCGTTGATGAGATCCGCCCGTCTGCAGATGACCGAGATCGTTCTGCACCCCCTGTCGATCAGGTGCTCCGTCACATTGTAGCTGTCATTCTCGAAGTCGAACCCCACGTAGTCCGCCTGGACTCCCGGCACGTGCCGGTCCAGAAAGAGCAGGGGGATCCCCCGGTCGATGATCTCCTGAAGAGGTTCGCGATCCTTGGAGGAGGGGGCGAGGATCATCCCGTCGATCTGCTTTTGCATCAGGATGTCGAGGTAGCGCCGCTCCTTTTCCTCGGAGAACTCCGTATTCCCGATGAGAAGGTTGTATCTGTTCCCGAAGCTGACGTTCTCGATGCCTTTGATGGTCAGCGCCGACATGGGGCTCGAGATGTTGCCGAGGAGCACGGCGATATTGCCGGTCTTCCTCGTCTGGAGGCTCTTTGCGATCTGGTTCGGGCGATACTTCAGGTTTTCGATCGCCCGGGTGATCTGCTGCCGCGCGTAGCTTCCCACAGGAGCCGACCCGTTGAGAAAACGGGAAACGGTCATCGCCGAAACTCCGGCCTCCCGGGCGACATCGTGCAGATTCGGGCTTTTCCGCATGGCTTCCTCCCACCTTTGCTGCAGAGGATGGTCTCCGCGCCTCAGAAGAACAGCATCTTCCATGTTAACGTTAACATAATATTTTAAACTTATTATATCATGCTTTCTGCCCTTGCTCTATGTTCTGCCGGGTCGGGTAAAAAACACCGCGGCGCGGAGTGCGGCGCTCACCTCGAACACGCCGGGGAAGGGACGATGGGGGCACGGTGCTGTACCGTCCGACGTCAACAGGGACCGTGCCCCCATCATCCCGGTCTTCATCCGTCCGACGCTGTCCGGGCCGGATATTGTTCTCCGGTGCGCCGGGAGGGCGTTACTTCTCCGGCAGGTCCTCCCCCTTCAGAAAGCGGTCGAACCAGTCGGTGATCTTCCTGAGCCGGGTGAGCCGGGGCCGGGGGCGTCCGGTCCGGCTGAGCTCGTGGTTCTCGCCCTTGAAGACGCAGAGGGCGGTCTCCACGCCGTGGAGCTTGAGGGCGGTGAAGAACTGGTAGGCCTGGGAGACCTCGCACCGGTGGTCCTCGTCGGAGTGGATCAGGAGGGTGGGTGTCGTGACCTTGGGGGCGTACCGGAGGGGCGACTGGCGCCATACCTCCTCGGGGTCCGTCCAGATGTCCGTGCCGTTCTGGTCGGGCACGAAGGTGTACCCGATGTCGGAGATGCAGGACATGGAGCCCCAGTTGGCGATGCCCCGCTGGGAGACGGCCGCCTTGAAGCGGTCCGTGTGACCGACGATCCAGTTCGTCATGAAGCCGCCGTAGGAGCCCCCGGTGACGCCCATCCTGTCCTTGTCCACGAAGGGCAGGGAGACGGCCAGGTCGACGAAGGCCATGAGGTCGTCGTAGTCCACGGTGCCGTACTTGCCCCGGACGTCGTCGAAGACGCTGCCCCGTCCGTCGCTGCCCCTCGGGTTGCAGAAGAGGACGGCGTACCCCTGGGCGGCCCAGTACTGCATCTCGTGGAAGAAGACGTTGCCGTAGGCGAACTTCGGCCCGCCGTGGACGTTCAGGATCGTCGGGGCCCGCTCTCCCTCCTGCAGGCCGATGGGCCGCATGAACCACCCGTCCACGGGAAGGTCCGTGCCGTTTTGGACGACGACGTGCTCGGGACGGGCGAGAAGACACTCCTCGGAGAGCCAGTCGTTGAAGTGGGTGAGCCGCCGCTCGCCCTCCTCATCCACGAGGTAGAGCTCCTGAAGCTGAAGGCCCTGCATCCCCACCACGGCCGCCCGGCCTTGGCCGACGGTCCAGTCGTCCACCGTCGAGAGCGTCCTGGTGAACCGTTCGATCCGTCCGTCCGTCGTGACGGTATAGAGCGAGGACCGGAAGCCGTCGGTGGCCACGAAGAAGGCTCGCTCCCCATCGGTCCGAAAGCCCATGTCGGGACTCGCATTGCCGAAGCGGCAGTCGGACATGACGGTGTTGCGGAGCCCCCGGTCGAAGTCCGGCGTGATACAGCGTCGCCCGGTGTCCCGGAGGATGTGGAACTTCATGTCCTCGCAGACGCCCTTCCGCTTCATGTCCGTGCCCGTGACGAGGACTTCGCCGCCGAGCCACCCCGCCCACCGGCAGGTGAAGTCCTTGCCCGGAAGGATGGTCTGTGCCGGAGCGCCGTCGAGCCCCATCTCGAGAAGGGTGTTGAACCGCCTCTTCACGTCCCGGAAGACCGGCCCCCAGACGAGGACGCTCGCTCCGTCGTCGGAGAGGGTGTAGTTCGACACGTCCATGTCTTCGGGGGAGAGCAGCTGTTCGTCCCCTTCCGGAGTGCACAGGAACAGCCCGGTCCTCTTCTGCGCCGTGAAGCCCTTCCCGTTGGTGGAGAAAGGGATCTGGTCGAAGAGATACATGTCCGCCTCGTAGGGGTTGTCCACAGGGGGTTCGTGCACGCCCAGAGCCAGGAAACGCCCGTCGGCCAGGGCCGTGAAGGCCGAGGCGGAGCGGGGGAGAGTGCAGTAGGGGAGGGACTCGCCGCCCGAGATGTCCAGGACGTACAGGTTCGTCCCCGACCCCTTCGTCTCGCCCCGGCCGCTGGAGAAGAGAATGCGGCCATCGGGCAGCCAGCAGAACGCCTTCTCCTTCCCCGAGGCGGTGAGCTGCCGGAGCGATCCGCCGTCCTGCGCGGCGAGCCAGATGTCTGTCCGATAGGCGTTCTCCTCCAGGTTCCCCTGGTGGACGAGGAAGGCGATGGACCTCCCGTCGGGGGAGAACGCGGGGGCGGAGAGGTAGCGGTACTTCATCAGATCGTCGAGGGCTACCGGTCGTTTCACTGGGTTCAGACTCCTTTTCGTTGAGATGGGCGGGGCGCCTACCCTCCGCCGATGATGGGGAAGACGGCCACGGTGTCTCCGTCCCGGAGGGGTGTTTCGAGCCCTCCGGTGTTCGCCGTGTGTCGTCCGTTGACGAGCACGATCACACGGTCTGACAGCGCCGTCCCCGTCTCGTCAAGGAGCTCGCGCCGGAATTCATCGCCATAGCGCTCGCAGAGACGGGACAGAAGGTCGCCGAGGGACCGCTCGTCCTGGACGGTCGTCTCCCTCTCCTTCGTGAAGTCCCGGATGGTCGCGAAAAACAGAACGGATATCATGACCCAATACTAGCCCAATTTCTCCCTTCGCGCCACGGCACACCCTCGCCGCACCATGTATAATTTGTACGATGGAGGTGATGCCATGGGCTGGTTCGAGACGGTCGCCGCCAAGGCGGAGACGAGGGGCGGGTGGTCCGTGATCCCCTTTCGCACGCTCCGGAGAGCCGCCGCCGAGGAGGGGCTGTCGGCCGCCGAGGCGGAGATCCGCTGCCTGGAGATGGGGTACGTCCCGTCGCGGTACATCCGCACCGTGGGGATCATCGGCCTTGCAGGACAGATCCGCCTGCTCCGGTCCTCCGTCGCCGTCGTCGGATGCGGCGGCCTGGGCGGGCTCGTCGCCGAACTGCTCGCCCGCGCCGGCGTCGGACGGCTCGTCCTGGTGGACAGCGACGTCTTCGACGACAGCAACCTGAACCGTCAGGTCCTCTCCACCGAGGACACCATCGGAATCTCCAAGGCCAAGGCCGCCGCCCGCCGGGTCGTCGAGATCAACGGAGCTGTGGAGGCCGAGGAGCGGCAGTGCCGCTTCGACCCCTTCACCGCCGAGAGCGTGCTCTACGAGGTGGACGCCGCGGAGGACTGCTTGGACAACCTTCCGTCCAGGAGGACCCTGTTGGCGGAGTGCGCCGAGCGGGGCATCCCGGTGATCTCGGGGGCCGTGGCGGGGTTCTGGGGGCAGGGGACGGGCTTCTCCCCCGACGACCCCGACGGAGCGCACTTCTACGCCGGGACGACGGACTCGGGCGTCGAGGAGGAGGCGGGCACGCCGCCCTTCACCCCGGCGGCCGTGGCGGCCCTTCAGTGCGCCGAGACGATCAAGCTCCTCACCGACACGGGGCGGCTCCTGCGGGGCGAGATGCTCTGGCTCGACCTCGGAGAGGGGGAGTTCTCGCGCCTCCGGCGAAGCTGACCCCGATGGGGGGCCCTTCTTCGCGGGAACAGGGACTCAAAGTGCACAATAGGCATTTCCCGCGATTTTTTCCCGGAAAGGTGTGGTACACTCTTTTCGTTTTGCGAAATTCACTCAGGGAGGACGTTATGAGATGACCCGTCTACAGAAATCAACAGGAGCACTGGTTGCAATCCTTCTCTTGGCCGCCGCGGCCGCCGGGGTGGCCGAGACGAAGGCCCCCGCGTCGAAGGACGTGACGCCCGAAGCGGCCCAGAAGCAGGTCCAGGATGGCGAGAAGGTCATGGCGAAGGTCGACGGCACGGAGATCAAACTGAAGGATGTCCGGGAGATCATCGCCCAGCTCGACCCCCAAAGGGCCGCCATGTACGACAACGAGATGGGCTACCGCGCCGTCCTTGAAGAGATGATCAGCCTCGAGGTCTTCGCGCGTCGCGGCGAGGAGCTGGGGGTCGAGAAGGACCCCGACTTCGTCAAGAGCATGGAGGGCATCCGGAAGGAGCTGCTCCGCCGGTTCGCCGTGGACAAGACGCTCAAGGACGTGACGGTGACCGACCAGGAGGTCAAGGAGTACTACGACAAGAACAAGGACCGCTTCACGACGCCCGAGTCCGTCCGGGCCAGCCATATCCTCGTGAGCGATGATGTGGAGATGAAGAAGGTCCAGGACGAGCTGAAGGGCGGCATGTCCTTCGAGGACGCGGCGAAGAAATACTCCACCTGCCCGTCCAAGGAGAAGGGCGGCGACCTCGGGTACTTCTCCAAGGGACAGATGGTCGCCGAGTTTGAGCAGGCTGCCTTCGCCATGAAGCCCGGCGAGACGTCCACGGAGCCCGTGAAGACACAGTTCGGCCTGCACCTCATCAAGGTCGTCGAGAAGAAGGAGGCCTCCGTGCGCTCCTTGGACGAGGTGAAGGATCAGATAAAGGAGACGGTCCTCACCGAGAAACAGGGCAAGCTCTACCAGGATGAGCTGGCCAAGCTCCGGGAGAAGTACAAGGTGGAGATCGTGGAGGAGAAGAAGCCCGAACCCGCGGCCGACGCCAAACCCGCCTCGGGCGACGTCCAGCCCGAGAAGAAGGAGCCGGCGGCGAAGTAGAGATTGCAAGTATTCGAAGGGGATGCGACGGGGAGGTCCGGGAGCCGGACCTCCCTTTTTCGTCGCTCTATGGTAGGATATACCCGAGGAAAAGGAGGAATTACCGTGTCATCCGTCGATCATCCCGGGAACCGTGCCCCATGGATATAGTGGGCCTGCTCCTCATATTTTTCGCCCGCATCGTCGATGTGAGCTGCAGCACCACCCGCATCCTCTTTCTCGTCCGGGGCCGGCGGGTTATAGCGGCCTGCATCGGTTTCTTCGAGATCATGATCTACATCGTCGTCCTCGGCCGCGTCATGGGCGGCGGTCGAGAGATGAGCTTCATCCAGCTCGTCTTCTACTGCGGAGGGTTCTCCATGGGGACGTACGTCGGCTCCCTCCTCGAGGAGCGCCTCATGAACGCCTATGTTCTTCTGGACCTCATCATGGAGCGGAACGCTGAGACCAAGGCGATGATCGACCGGATCCGGAGCGACGGCTACGGCGCCACGGTGCTGCACGGCAGAGGCAGGGACGGCATCCGGTACGTGGTGAAGATCATCTGCCGGAGGAGCGATATTCCGGTGATCACCTCCCACGTGGAGAACAAGGCCTTCATCTGCATCAGCGAGGTGAAGGGCATCACGGGAGGTTTTTTCCAGCTGCACACCAAGAAGTAGCATCTTCTCAGAGAAGGAAGGGACAATACATCATGAACGACGAGTATGTGATCCCCCCCATGGACGGAGAGGGGCAGGACGTGGAGTTCGCCGCCGATCCCGAGAAGGAGGCGCTCATCCAGCAGACGATTCGTCTCGAGAAGGACGCCGCCCGGTGGAAACGGGAGAAGACGGCCCTCCGGGATATGGAACGCCGGTACCTTGCCCTCGTGGACGTCCCCTTTCTCGTCCTCATGATCCTCTGCGACGGCCGGGTGAAGTATCTGAACAGGAAGGGCGAGGAGCTCTTCGGGTTCTCCCTTCGTGAAAAGCCGAAGTTCGATCTTCTGGACTACGTGGCGCCCGGGTACTGCGACAGCGTAGAGCGGTTTCTCGCCCCCGAAGAGGACGCCCCCATGTGGAACAACAGGCTGAGCTTCCCCGTCGTGTCCGTGGACGGCCTTCAGAAGTGGCTCGACTTCGCCGTGACGCCCACTGAGTATCAGGGCGAGCCGGCCCTCCTCGGCGTGGGCTACGAGATCACCGCCCCCTGCAGCACGGCCGTCGTGAAACAGGCCTGCGACGGCTTCACGCTGGAGGATCAGCGGGATGTCCTTCTGTGCGTGCTGGACGACAAGGGCACGCCCATGGAGATGACGGACGGCTTCCGGAGCCTCGCGGCGGACATCTGGGGCAAGATCCCCGAGCGGGGCGTGCCCCTGTCTGTCCTCTTCCCGGACGACGTGCGGAGCGACGCCTTCCGGTTCGCCGTGGAGAAGGCCCTCGCCGGCGAACGCACCGAGGTGGGCCACGAGGCCAAGGGGCGTTTCTTCTCCATGGCCCTCTCGCCCCTCTATGACGGCGCGGGCGCCGTGACGGGGGCGACCCTCGCCCTCTCGGACAAGACGGAGGAGCGACGCCTTGAAAGAGCCATCCGATCGGGCGAGGAGGCCATCCGCCGCCTGATCGCCGTCGTGCCCCAGCCCATGGCCGTCTTCGCCGCGGACCGAGGCGTGCTTCTCGAGTGCAACGGCCCCTTCCTCACCCGCATAGGCAGCTCCCGGGACGACGTGACGGGCAAGCGCGCCGACGAGCTCCTGCCCGCCCTGAGCGAGGAGTGGGCGAACGTGGTGTCGACGACGCAGGCCGAGGGCATCCTCCGGGACTTCGCCGTGAAGGCCGGGGAGGAGAGCTTCACCGTGACTACGGGGTGCGTCGACATGGCGGCCGGCAGAGGGATCGTCGTCGTCCTTCAGGACGCCGCCCAGAAGAGGAACGCCGCCGGGGAGGACCGGCGGGGCGCGGACACGGACCCGCTGCTCGGCATCCCGAGCCGCAAGGGCTTCGAGCAGATCATCGCCACCGAGACGGAGCGCGCGCGCCGCTACCGCGGCAGCCTGGCCCTCATCCTCCTCGACGTGGACCGTTTCAAGTCCATGAAGGAGGCCCTCGGGCAGGAGGTGGCGGAGAAGATGCTCAAGGAGCTCCGCGCCACCGTCAAGAGCCGCGTCCGGTCCACGGACTTCCTCGGGCGGTGGGGGGAGGACCAGTTCGCCATCCTCACGCCCATGAGCGGATACCTCGCCCATCAGACGGCGGACAAGATCCGCGACATGATCCGCCACTACCAGTTCATCCCCGACCGGATCGTCACGTGCAGCTTCGGCGTCTGCGAGTTCCGGAAGGGCATGACGGACGAGGAGTTCGTGCAGAAGACGGAGGACGTCCTCGCCGAGGCGAAGCGGGCAGGAGGAAACAAGGTCGTCCTGTCCCCGCTCATGTCCTAGTCGGCGCACAGGGCATCCATGGTCTACGACGTCATCATAGTGGGGGCGGGCCCGGCCGGGATATTCGCGGCCATGGAGCTCGTCCGGCATGGAAAGTCAGTCCTCATAGCCGACAAAGGCAAGCTCGTCGAGGAGCGGCAGTGCCCCATCACCAACGGACGGAGCTCCGTCTGCGTAAACTGCGACTCCTGCAGCGTGGTCTCGGGGTGGGGCGGCGCCGGATCGGCTTCGGACGGAAAGCTGACCCTGACCACCGGATTCGGGGGGAACCTTGAGGAGAACATAGGAGAAATCGCCCTCGAGGAACTCATCGAGATGGTGGACCGCATGTTCGTGGAGTACGGCGCCGACCCCAAGTTCTACGAACCGGGAAGCGACGTGACCTCGGCGACCATCCGCAAGGCCGCGAGCGTCGGGCTCAAGATACTGCCCGCCCGCATCCGCCATATCGGGACCGACGCCTCCCGCAAGGTCCTCAACAATATGTACGAGGACCTCAAGCAGCAGTGCGACATCCGCATGAACACGACCGTGGAGGACCTAGTGATCGAGAACGGCCGGGCTGTCGGCGTGCGATTGGCCGACGGCGCCGTCCTCCGCGCCGGGCACGTCATCGTCGCCCCGGGACGAGAGGGCGCGCCGTGGCTCGACACCCTCGTGACGAAGCTGAACATCCCCATCGCCTCCATGCCCGTGGACATAGGCATCCGCGTGGAGGTGCCGGACAGCATCTGCGAAGATCTCACGAAGCACTTCTACGAGGTCAAGTGCCTCTACAACACGCCCACCTTCGACGACCGGTGCCGCACCTTCTGCATGAACCCGTCGGGTTTCGTGGTGCACGAGTACAACAAGGCCCACGACCTGGTCACGGTGAACGGGCACAGCCTCAAGACCGTCAAGTCGAAGAACACGAACTTCGCCATCCTCGTGACGAAGAACTTCACCCAGCCATTCACCGACCCCATCGGCTACGCAACCCACATCGCAAAGCTGGCCAACATGCTCGCCGGGGGCGGCATCCTGCTTCAACGCCTCGGAGATCTCCGGGACGGACGGCGGTCCACCTGGTCCCGCATCGAACGGGGCATGATCATCCCCACGGCGAAGGCCGAGCCGGGCGACCTGAGCCTCGTTCTGCCCCACCGGTACCTCACGGACATCGTGGAGTTCCTGGACGCCCTGAACGCCATCATGCCCGGGGTGAACCAGAACGACACGCTGCTCTACGGCGTGGAGATCAAGCTCTACTCACTGCGTCTGAAGCTCGGCGAGGGGCTCCGGGTGCCCGTGATCGACGGGCTCCATATGGCCGGCGACGGGGCCGGCGTGAGCCGGGGGATCATTCAGGCAGCGGCCAGCGGCGTCGTGGCGGCCCGGGCCATCCTGGGCGAACCGCTCGTGACGGCCCGGGAATAGAACCGATGATCATCAAGAAGACGCCCGAGGACTTCGTGGTGCGGGAGGTGCTGCAGGCTCCCCCCCGGACGCAGGAGGGGCCCTTCCGGCTGTTTCTGCTCGAGAAGAGGGGCTGGAACACCAGGGACGCCATGAAGGCCCTGGCGGACAGGACGAAGGTCCCTCTGCGGGAGATCCGCGCCGCGGGACAGAAGGACAAAAACGCCCGGACGGCCCAGTACCTGTCCGTCCCCGCCCGCTTCGACCTCACCTGTTCGGGCGACGGCTTCTCCGTCTCCTTCGCCGGGT
>ENA-UOOM01001736-UOOM01001736.1-fermentation-metagenome-genome-assembly--contig:-NODE-1736-length-19962-cov-5.146381_pt1 | contig 19962 bp, 15 predicted proteins | sample MGYA00245781_ERZ724031 | MGnify/ENA primary metagenome ERZ724031 (study PRJEB28704, sample SAMN03018317) | fermentation metagenome | biome: anthropogenic terrestrial biome; feature: soil; material... | reverse complement strand
ATTTATTTGTCTTATTTGTCATTTTTTACTTGACAATTCATAGTTGGTCTCCTCCATCTTTAAATATTAATTTTTAAAATTTAAATTCTTTATCAAAATCTTTCTTTTCTGTAATTAATGATACAGTTACCCCAACCAATAATGCCCAGAAAGCAGATCCAATGCTTAAAACAGTTATATTACTTACACCAACTGCAAATGCAAAAAATGATCCAAGTTTGAAAAAGCCTGTACTAAATCCATATTTGAAGCAATTCATTAATACATTAATCATAGCTAGTCCTGCTAATATATTTACTAATGGTAATGGTATACCTTTAATGAAGCCCATTGCAAAACTTGAAATTAAACCAAAAGATATAAAAAATATTCCATTTGCAAATGCCGCCCCATAACGTCCAGCCTTGTCTTCACCTGCCTCTGATGATGAACAAATAGCTGTCATGGGACCTGCTATATTAGCATTATGACCTCCAAACAAACCTGCAAAAACCCCACCAAAACCGCTAATTAATGTCATTGCGTTCATAGGTACTTTATAGCCCTGGCCTCTTGTAATTCCTATAGCCTGTGCATTATCAGCTCCAACAATGAGAGCGGCAAGCGGAATCGAAACAGCTAAAATAGATGTTACACTAAAAACGGGAGATACTATTTGTGGTGCTATATATCTTATGTCAAAAGATTCCGGATTAAATCCCCCAGTTACAACCATAACTGCAACTCCAAATAATAAGGCTCCTAATATTGGCGAAATCTTTCTAGATACTTTTTGAATAAAAAAGAATCCTACTAATGCAGCTCCGCATACAATTGGTGATGCTACAGTAGATGTTACAATGCCCGTAGCAAATCTAAGCATAACACCGGATGTCATGCCCATTACTATAGGAAGAGGTAAAAATTTCATTACCCTACCAATAAGACCTGTAACACCTAGTATCAAAACAAGTATACCTGCTACTATAAATGCTCCCACAGCCTCATTAAAAGAAAAGCCAACTATGGATGTTGCCAACATAGAAACACCTGAGATTGAGCATCCTCCGACAATGGGCATTTTATAATATAATGACATAGTAAGACTTATTAATCCACTGAAAAAGTAAATTCCAAATAACCATGAGATGGTTTGTTCAGTTGTGTAACCTGCCCCAGCACTCGTATTGATAATTAAAATTGCGGGTCCGGTACAGCCAAACACTGCTGCAACGAATCCAGCTGTTATAGTTTTAGAATTTAGATTTTTCTTTAAATCTCTTAATCCTGAGGAAAATCCAGGTCCTTTTTCTAAAAGTCTCTTTTTTGAGATACTGTTCATTATAAGCTCCTTAAAAATTCTTTACTTTAGTCTTCTACATAATTTCAACAGTATCAAATTTTAATTTATAAAATAGAAGTCGAGTATTTTCTACCCGACCTTATAACTTAACTATTTGCAGGTTCTTTATCAAAATCGTTTTTTTCTGAAATTAATGATACAATAACTCCAACTACTAGAGCCCAGAAAGCAGATCCGATACTTAAAACAGTTATACCACTAGCACCTACTGCTAAGGCAAAGAAGGCTCCAAGTCTAAAATCACCTGTTCCAAATGCATCCTTGAATGAGTTAATCAATACATTAATCATTGCAAGTCCAGCTAAGACATTTACTAATGGTAATGGAATACCTTTTATGAAGCCCATTGCATAACTTGCAACTAAACCAAAGGACATGAAAAACACTCCATTAGTAACTGCTGCTGCATAACGTCCAGATTTGTCTTCACCTGCTTCTGATGATGAACAAATTGCTGTCATAGGACCTGCTATATTAGCATTATGTGCTCCTACTAAACCTGAGAAAATTCCACCAAATCCACTTATTACTGTCATTGCATTTACAGGAGCCTTATAGCCCTGACCTCTCATAACTCCAATAGCCTGTGCATTTTCAGCACCAACTACCAAGGCAGCAAGTGGAACGGCAACAGATAAAAATGCTGCTACGCTAAATGAAGGAACTACTATTTGTGGTGCTACGAATCTCATGTCAAAGGATTCAGGATTGAATCCACCAGTTGCTATCATGGCAGCTACTCCAAATAACAGAGCTCCAAGTATAGGCGAGAATTTCTTAGCAAATTTTCGAACTAGGAAGAAGCCCACTACAGCAGACCCACATATAATCGGCGAAGCGATAGTTGAAGTTACAATACTTGTACCAAACCTTAACATAACTCCAGCTATCATACCCATAACAATTGGAAGAGGCAAAAACTTCATAACTTTTCCTATAAGACCTGTTACACCTAACATGAGAACTATTACCCCTGCCATAACAAACGCTCCTCCAGCTTCATTAAAGGAAAAACCCATTAATGATGTTGCAAGCATAGATGCTCCAGGAATTGAATAAGCACCAACAATTGGCATCTTATAATATAATGCCATAATAAAACTAATTAATCCGCCGAAAAAATAAATCCCGAATAACCAAGAAATAGTTTGTTCAGTCGTAAACCCTACTCCAGTACTTGCATTAATAACTACAAGTGCTGGCCCTGTACAACCAAATACTGCTGCAACAAATCCTGCTGTAATAGTTTTTGTATTTAGGTTTCCCTTTAAATCCTTTAATCCTGCTGCAAATCCAGGACCCTTTTCAATAATTCCTGACCTTTTTGTGTCACTTTTCATAATTTAATTCTCCTTAGATTTTTAATCTTTTAAATTATAAATTAAATATTAATAGCCTTACCCAAAAGCCTTAGTGTCATTCAAAACGCTTAAGGAATTAATAAACGCTTTGAATGACATAAAATATACTACTTGGGTCTATTGATTAATTATTTTAATTTCTCCAAAATTGAAATATCTACACCCCTTTGCTTTAACCATTTAGGAAGCAGAACTTTATCTACTCTTTCACTAACAGCTGGAGCTTTGTCTATTAGCAATCTTGCCATGGATTCACTTACATTTATACCACCCATTGCACCGTCAAATATGATTACTTTATCAGTATCTGTTGTTTGATGTGCAAACTGCATTGCTCCTTCTAATGTTTTAATAGTAGTTGCATAATCCATATATTCTAAGTTCATTGAATCTCTGTCAAACAGATCCCCTTGCTCCTTGCCTACAACAACAGTAGGTATATGTTTTGAGAAGAAGGCTGATGGATATCCTGTCCATGCATAGTTGTGAACACACATTTTGATAGCCGGGTTTAATGGTGGAATGTCTCCTAAAATAGGTTTATCCTGTTTATCATAGAATGCTTCGGTATACCACGTATAAGCCGGAAGAGCATTATTCTCCAAGTCGTAAAGGTCAGTGTTTGCACCAAGGAAGTTTGCATAAATAACTCCTGCTGCAAATACATAAGGTACAGGACATGGGAAGTCAAGTACTGCAATACATTCATCGATATCGCCAAATAATGTCATTATCTTTCCATAACGCTGGCAACCAATAAATGTAGCTCTATCATTTAATGCGTATAGATCATTGTCTGAATCTACCCCTACTATACCATGAGGGCCAACATCCATGAATGATGCGAAAGCAAATTTGCTTTGAACAAATTCTGATTCAAATATTGCTCTTGCAGTAAAGTTAGCAGCACGCGGTCCTAAGTTTTGATGATAAGTACTTCTTGTTTCTATACGAGCATATGACATACCAAATGGTTTAACTGCCTTGTCAACTTGTCTATGAAAGTGAACCTCACGAACGTCTGTGTGATGAGCATGTATTATCCAGTCTGCATCATATATTTTCTTTAATCCATAAAGTGTACCTATTTCAGTTTCTATTGGAATACCTTCATCAATTGGTGCTAGTCCTATTGCTTTGCCTTTTCCAAAATAAGTATCTAATCCATAACGTTTAATGTATTCTTCTGTTTCACGGAATCTCATTCCAACTCCGGCACGAAGACGAACATTTTTACTGCCTGTTCTTTCTTCAACAACATCTTTAATAGCTTTTAACAATTCAGCATATGGTTCTCCACCAAATAATGTAAATCCATGATGTGACGCAAGAATATTTACTGAATCTTCAGGCTTAATCATGCTCATATCAATCTTATACAATGATTCTCTTGCAGCTTTACGAATATTTTCGATAGCATTTCCTTCTGCTGGATAAATTGTATCCGGTAAATCCGGGAATAGGTCTTTAAGCATTACTGATACCATACCCGGTAGTTTAGAAGCACGTGATTTAACAAAAGATGGATCTATTCCATATTGTGATGGTTTTGCTGGTATTGGTGTAATTGGTTTACGTATCATTTATTTACTCCCTTCTTTTTCAGATTCTGTAACTGTATTTACAATTCTATCTAACAACTCATTGTCTTCTTCAAAATAAAAACTTGGATATTTTTCCTTTACTGAATTAGGAAGAGTCCATGATGTAGTAGTTTTTCCATACCACTGCCATCCGCCTTCAACCGGTTTTAATTCAATACCTGCTGCATCAAGCATTCTTAAAACAGTTTGAACACATTCAATTGTACAACCAGTTCTAATGCCTGTCACAGAGGAAATTTTTTCTGGTGTATCTGCACCGTCTAATATAGCTGCGGCAACTTCATCCGCTCTTACACCTGTGCAATAGCAGAGAACTTGCTCAGGGTTGAAATGAGCTTTTTCACAAAGTTCTCTGATTTCTTTATGATCAAATTTAGATACATCCACTCCCACTTTTATTGGAGTTTCACGCATTACCATTTCGATAGCGTAAGTTGGGCAACGATCTGCACAATTCCCGCAAGCTCTACAAGCTTCTGCATCAACAACCGCCTTTTTATTTTCTACTTTAATGGATAATACAGGACAAACTTTAGCACAAATTTTGCATCCGATACACTTATCAACATCCACTTTTGCTAACATTGTTACTTCTTTCATTAAGTATGCCTCCTTTTAATTCTTCATATATTGATATTATCATCTTCATTAGTGATAATAAAATACTGCATCTATTACCATACCTTCTTGTACACCAATGTTTTGCGTTTACCTTTTATTACTCAAATTTAACTGATACACTGCCCATACCTTGGAAACTTACTGTGAATACATCTCCTGATTTAGCTACTTCTGCAGCTGTTACTGCACCTGCCAAAACAACATTTCCTTCTTTTAGTTCAATGTCAAATTCAGAAAGCTTATTTGCTAACCATGCAACTGCTGCTGCTGGATTTCCCCAAACTTCAGCGCCTGTTCCTGAGCTTACAAGCTCACCATTTTTCTCTAGATTCATGCCGATTAATCGCATGTCTATGTTCTCAATCTTAGTCAATCTGCTGCCTAAAACTAGTTTTGCACTAGAGCCATTATCAGCTATGGTATCAACTAACTTAATCTTCCAGTCCTTTATACGGCTATCTACTATCTCAATTGCTGGTACCACATATTCAGTCGCATTGTATACATCTGCTATAGTTATTCCAGGTCCCTTTAATGTTTTATTTAGGCAAAATGCTAATTCACCTTCAACTTTTGGTTGAATAAGTTCATTCATCGGGCAAATGTTTCCTTCTAATAAAAGCATTTTGTCTGTAAGGTGACCATAATCAGGTTCGTTAACTTTTAAAAGATTTTGCATTGCCTTACTAGTTAATCCAACCTTCATTCCTATAACTTTTCCCCCTTCTGCTACCTTTTTTGCTACATTTTGAAGCTGAATTTCATATGAGTCCTCTACAGTCAACTCCGGATTTGCAGCACTTATAGTGTCAATCTGATAGGATCCACGTTCTGCTTTGTAAAGTTCATCTGCTACAATTTTACAATCCATATTATTCCTCCTTTCTAAATGTTGTGATTACTAATGTTCATGGTGATGATCTACATCATGATGAAACTTCTTTGTTGATAATTTCTCTGCTAATGCGTTTGCAATTTTCTGTGCCATCTGTTGTTTATCAAGGTTGTTTTTCAAACAATCTATTAAAACTTTAGATGCAACCTGTACCTCATCATTTGGTCCTGGCATTGAAACAATGAATGTTGGTCCAATTTGTCCTACTGCAATCCTTACACCATCTTTGACATGCCGACCTGTGCCTTGCTTAAACTTTACTATATAAGGAGTTGCCGCTTCAGGGTCAATTTTTAGAACTCCTTCGACAGTTTTGTCCTTATCTTCAGCACCTACACCACCAGTTGTAATTACTATGCCATATGCTCTAGAAATTGCTTCATCAAGCTTGTAAACCATATCGTCTATGTCATCTTCTATAATGTCACCAACAGTTACCTTAAATCCTTCCTTTTCTAATGCTTCCTTTAAAAAGGGAGTGTTTGTATCTTCTATTAGTTTTCCTTTAACTTCAAAGCCAGTAGGAAAAACAATAGCACGTTTTGAAATTTTTTCCTTCATTTCACTAACCATGTTATTAATATTAGTGAGCATTTCTTCTGGGTTTTCCGGGTCTAAACAAATCATTCCTAATATACCATTAGAATGGATATACGTGTCTTCTGTTATATTTACTCCATTTAATTTTGAAAGTGCATCTAACAACACTTTTTCTTTACCTAAGATGTTTTCTTCCGGTATATCTTTTTCTAATATGTCTAGGGTGATGTGTTGGGGACGCACATCAACAACCAAAACCTTGCTTTTCTCAAGTCCTAAAGTATCAGCTACAGTTTCTGCTAACTCTGTAAGGTTTACGCTGTTAAGAGTTACATTATTTACCCATAATTCTGTTTTCTCCAATAGATTTAATCCCATCTTCTTACCTCCCGAGACTTTTAAATCACATCCAATTTCATGTCAAGCAACTCTGCATCAACTATCTCTTTGCCTATACAAAGAACATCTATATCTAAACTCGCAAGCTCTTTTATATCTTCAAATCTTACTCCACTTGCAAAGGCAACTTCTACTTGTTCCCTTACTCCAAATTCATATACAACAGCTAAACAACGATTTAAATCTTCTATATTCCCTGTGTCAACCATCAACAATCCACAACCATTTTCTATTGCCTGTTTTGTTTCTTCTTCTATGGAACCTTCGTGACCTTTTATTTGAACTACTTTTGTTGAATCTTTAATATCTTTAACAGTTTCTAATACCTTGGGTATAGAACCAAGCATTTTTATATAGTTTTTATCTAAATAAATCATGTTGTTGTCAGTTATTCTAAAGGTAGCCCCTCCGGAAAGAACTGCTGTCCTGATTCCATCCTTAATAGCAGGAGGCATCTTCTTCCAAGAACCAGCTGTTATTCTTATTTTCCCCTCAGCAAGCTCTATAGCTTTTTTTGCTGCAGTTGCTATTCCAGAAAACTTAGCAAGAGTTCCAATGATTTTTTCTTCTGCCGTAGCCATCTTCTTAGGAGTAGCAATAACTGTTCCAATTGGTTTACCGTTTTCTATAGAGTCTCCTTCTTCATAAAAAAGTTCAAGAGTCACACCAATTTCTTCTGCTTGTTTATAAGCTTCTGATACTCCTGATAAGCATCCATCTCTTTCTGGTGTTAGAAAAGCCTTAAATTCTTTTTCCATTATATCTTTAAATATAATATCTCTTACATCATACATATTATTTACCTCTGTTTAGTTTTCGTTATTAGCAAACTTCATTCGGTATTGCAGCAATATTTTTGGAGAGGCCCATTTTAGGGCTCTCACCTTTATTATAATTTTAGTGACGATTATTTTTCGTTAAAGAATTTTTCTAATTTAATGTATGTTTTATATCTCTTATCAGCATCCTCTTGAGCTTCAGCGAATAATTCTTCTGCAATTTCCGGATATTTCAATGCTAAGCCAGAGAATCTGACTTGACCATCCAAAAACTCTTTCACAGGTATTGATGGTTCTTTATAATCAAGGCTGAATGGCTTCTCTTCATTAGCGGGATTATAACGGTATAAAGGCCATAATCCACTTTCGACAGCTTTCTTCATCTCACTCTGTGATTGTCCCATACCAGCTTTTATACCATGATTTATGCATGGTGCGTATGCAATAACTATTGATGGACCATCATAATTAGTTGCTTCAGTTATAGCTTTCATCAACTGATTCTTATTTGCTCCCATTGCTACAGAAGCAACATATATATTTTCATAACTTAAGAATATTCTTCCCAAATCTTTCTTTACTGTTTTCTTTCCTCCGTCAGCAAACTTTGCTGATGCACCCAATGGAGTTGCTTTTGAAGATTGTCCGCCTGTATTTGAATATACTTCTGTATCAACTACCAAGATATTGATATCTTCACCCGATGCAAGAACATGATCCAATCCGCCATATCCTATATCGTATGCCCAACCATCTCCTCCATATAACCAAGTAACTTTCTTTCCTATTTGGTCTTTTTCAACTATTATCTTATCTACTAATTGTTTTTCTTCTTCTGAGAATTTAGTAGTTTCTAAAATATTTATTAAGTTTTGTGTTGGCTGATCATTTTCATCAATGCTGTCATATGTGTCTATCCAACTGTTAATTGCTTGTTTTACTTTTTCTTTGTCTGTCATCTTACACAATTCTAATACATTTTGCTTAACACCTGCACGACGATGTTTTATTGCCTTAACTACACCTAATCCGTTTTCAGCTTGATCTTCGAAAAGTGTGCCATAATATGCAGGACCTTTGCCTTCTTTATTGCTAGTATATGCTATTGATGGGAATGCACCTGCCCAAGCTAATGAACATCCTACTCCATTCACCCAGTATAACTTTTCTCCGTATAATTGAGTCAATAATTTTGCGTAAGGTGTTTCTCCACAACCGGCACATGCTCCTGAAAATTCAACAAGTGGTTGATATAACTGACTTCCTTTAACAGTATCTCTCTTGAAGATTCCTGGCTTATCAGATAATGCAAGAGCATAGTTCCAGTTTGTTTCATCGTGGAAGGTTTTGTCAATTGGTTCCATTGTTAAAGCTTTTTCTTTTGCAGGGCATGTATTAGCACAGCTGCCACATCCTGTACAGTCAAGCTTGCTTATTTCGATTCTATATTTATATTCCTTTGCCCCTTGTGCATCTATCATCATAAAGCCATCAGGAGCATTTTGAGCTTCTTTTTCATCAGCTAAGAATGGTCTTATAACTGCATGAGGGCACACAAATGCGCATTGATTACATTGAATACAATTTTCCGGTTTCCAAACAGGAATGTATGTAGCGATTCCTCTTTTATCAACCTTAGATGTTCCTAAAGGATATGTTCCATCTTTGTGTGGCACGAATACTGAAACAGGAATATCATCGCCTCTTTGACGGTCGCAAGGCTCTACAATATTTTTATATAAATCTGATACCTCAGCTGTTTCAACATCCTCATCAACTACATTTTTCCATGATTCCGGGACTTCAACCTTTATTACTAACTCCATGCCAGCATCAATTGCAGCATGATTTTTTGCAACTATTTTTTCACCTTTTCTGGCATAAGTTTTGGTAGCAGCTGCTTTCATAAATTCAACAGCTTTATTTAGTGTTATAATTTCTGTAAGTTTAAAAAATGCTGCCTGCAAAATAAGATTTGTAAATCTACCCAATCCTAAATCTTGAGCAATTGATACTGCATCTATTATATAGAATCTTACATTTCTATTAGCAAGCTCCCTTTTTACACTTGGCGGCAGTTCTTTCTCTAATTCTTCCGGTTTCAAGGTAGTATTTAGCAAGAAAATTCCACCTTCTTTAATTTCATGCAATATATCATATCTGTGAATATATGATTCCACATGACAAGCCAAGAAGTCAGCAGCTTTTACTAAATATGTTGAACGAATAGGGGCCTTAGAAAAGCGAAGGTGACTTTTTGTGATACCATTTGTTTTCTTAGAGTCATATTCAAAGTAAGCTTGTGTATATAATCCGCTAACATCACCAATAATTTTAGCTGAATTTTTATTAGCTCCTACAGTTCCATCTCCGCCTATTCCCCAGAACTTGCAGGAAATAGTGTCTTCAGATTCGGTTATTAACGGTTCTACAACATCTAATGAAAGATTTGTCACATCATCAGTAATACCAATAGTAAATAATTCTTTAGGCTGATCAGATTTCATATTGTCGAAAACAGCTTTAATTTGTGATGGTGTTACGTCTTGTCCAGCCAAACCGTATCGTCCTCCGTATATAATGGGGACATTTTCTCCACCATTGTACGCTGCACATACATCTAAATATACTGCTCCTGCAATTGAACCAGGTTCTTTAGATCGGTCTAATGCAGAAATCTTCTTAACTGTTTTTGGTATTTGATTCAAGAAAAATTTAACATCAAAAGGACGGAACAGATGAATCTGTAAAACACCAACCTTTTCACCCTTTTTATTCAAGTAATCAACTACTTCCTTTGTAGTTTCTGTCGCAGAGCCCATGAGAACAATCATACTGTCAGCATCTTCTGCTCCATAATAATTAAATATATGATAATCTCTTCCAGTAATTTTATTGATTTCACCCATTAAATCTTCAATGATTTTAGGAATCGCATCGTAGTCTAAATTATTTGCTTCCTGGTGTTGGAAGTAAACGTCTGAGCCTTGAACAGTTGTTCTATATAACGGATGTTCCGGGTTCATTGCAATTTGACGATATTCTTTTAAAGCATTTTTATCTAATAAACCTGTGACTTTTTGTAAGTCTATCATCTCTACTGTTTGAATTTCATGGCTTGTTCTAAATCCGTCAAAAAAGTTAATGAATGGAATTCTGGTTTTCACAGTTGTAAGATGAGCTATGGCTGATAAATCCATAACTTCCTGTACACTTCCTGTTGACATCATAGTTACTCCAGTTGCTCTACAACTCATAACATCTTGGTGATCACCAAAAATATTATTAGCATGCTGAGCAACAGAACGAGCTGCAACATGGAATACAGCTGGCATTCTATGTCCAGCCATTATATAAAGATTTGGTATCATCAGCAATAATCCTTGGGATGCCGTAAATGTAGTTGCTAATGCACCTGTTTCAGCAGCTCCATGCACAAATCCGGCAGCTCCACCTTCTGATTGCATCTCAACAAGAGTAACTTGTTGATTAAACATGTTTTTCTTTCCCGCTGCAGACCATTCGTCTACTTTTTCTGCCATAGGCGATGATGGTGTAATTGGAAAAATGCCCGCTACATCAGTGAATTGATAAGCGACATGAGCACAAGCTTCATTACCATCTAAAGTAACCATCTTTTTTTTCTTTTTTTCATCTATCATGATATTCTCCTTATTATTCCTTGCTATATGATTTTCGTTAATAGCGAACATCGTTCGTGTATTTAAGCCTTTTTATGAGAATGAATTATTCATTCTCTACTTAACCACGCTATTTATATAAAATACCCGCTGCGTTCAGAAATCTTTTCTGCGCATAGCTTTACATCCTTGGAAATTTTTTCAATCATGCTATCATTCATCTTTCTGTACGATGCAGATATACTTATAGCCGCTATTGGATATGCCTTGCTGTTAAATATTGGAGCAGCTACACATCTTAATCCTATTTCAATTTCTTCGTCATCTACTGCATATCCTTTGCTTCTAATGATTTGTAATTCTTCAATTAATCTTTCACGTGTTGATATTGTGTTATTAGTGATTTTCTTCAATTGTTTAGTAAATATATATTTATTTAAGTATTCATTATCAATATAAGCAATTATAGATTTCCCTACTCCTGTACAATACATCGGAACTCTTCTCCCAACTTGGGATGATGCTACTTGCATATCATAATTAACTATTTTATCTATATATATAACATCACCCTGATCATGGGTTGCTAAATGTACAGTCATATCGTATTTTTCAGATAATTCCATACAGAATGGTCTTGCTTCAGTTCTTAAATCTATTCGACTATGCACTAAATTGCCAAGTTCAAAAAGTTTAATGCCAAGTCGATACTTCTTAGTTTTTGTGTCCTGCTCTAAATAACCTATCGCTTTCAGTGTATTTACTAAGCCATAGATTGTACTCTTACTTAAATCCATATATTCAGATATTTCTGAAATGCCTAATTCCGAATTATTGCCGGTAAAACATTCTAATATTTCTGCAGCACGCAAAACGGATTGTATCATTACCCCTTCGTTCTTAAGTTTAATCATATTACCTTCCTATCCGTCAATTTACCTATTTTTAATAATGGATAAATTGTATCAAATCGTTTCCAAATTGTCAAGTATTATTTTATTATAGCGAACTCGATTCGTTCATGACGAATTATTTCTTTTTTGGTTATAATTCATTTTTACATTTTACCATCTTATTCTTAATAGCCAAATTATTATTTTTGTAGTTCACTTGACAGTTAGTTTTTATTGATTAGATTTCTTTAAGATGGTAATATTAATAGTAGTAGTAAATTTTAAAGAAGGAAGAGGGAAACCCCTCAAAATTGTATAAAGCACTTGAAAATATGACTTTAGAGGAATGTCCTTAACTATGAAACATGAAAATATTAACATTATACTTATTGTTATTTCTACAATTATTCGGATGTACTAAAGAACCGCAAACACCTAATGATATACCACCAAATGGAATTGTTTCACCCGAAGAAATAACAGAAGAGGAGGATAGAGGCATGTTTTATGAATTTGAAGAAGAAGCTTTAAAGTTAATGGAGAATATGACTATAGAAGAAAAAATAGGACAAATGTTTTTAGCAAGATGCCCAAAAGATGAGAATCTTTCCTCGTATTTATCAATGAAGCCAGGTGGATTTATAATGTTTGGCAGAGACTTTGCAGGCAAAACAAAAGATGAAGTTACAAACAATATTAATTACTATCAGGAAAACAGTGATATCCCCATGATTATAGGGGTTGATGAAGAAGGGGGTACAGTGGTAAGAGTTAGCTCAAATCCTAATATTGCTGCCGAGCGTTTCAAGTCACCTCAAGAATTATTTAGCATAGGCGGATATGAAGAAATAAAAAGAGATACAAGGGAAAAATCAAAGTTATTAAAATCATTGGGTATTAATTTGAATTTAAGCCCTGTTGCTGATGTTTCTACCAATGTAGATGATTTTATTTTTGACAGGTCTTTTGGAAATTCTGCTGAAGAAACAGCCCAATATGTAAAAATTGTTGTAGAAACAGCAAAAGAAAATAACATTAGTTCAACATTAAAACACTTCCCTGGTTATGGAAACAATATAGATACTCATACAGGCTCTGCATATGACGAAAGACCCTATGAAGAATTTTTAAGGAGTGACTTCATACCGTTTAAAGAAGGAATTAATACAGGAGCAGAAAGTATTTTAGTTTCACACAATATTGTGGAATCTATTGATGCAGAAAACCCCGCTTCACTTTCTAAAAAAGTAATTGATATTTTACGAAATGATATGGAATTTACGGGAATAATAATGACTGATGATTTGTCCATGGGAGCCATAACCGAGACCCCTTCACCTGAAGTAATGGCTGTTATAGCAGGCAACGATATGCTCATTGTATCAGACCTTGAAAAATCATATATTGAGCTTTTATCAGCAGTCTCACAGGGAGTTATTTCAGAAGACAGAATAAACGAATCCGTTTTAAGAATAATTAAATGGAAATTGTATTTGACATCCTGAGTGATAGCGAAGGATTACTTCATACACAACTCTCTTAATTTTTCTATAACTTCATAATTTGCAGAAGCTTTGCCAGCCATGTCTGCCTTAAGCAGTTCAAACATGTCATCAAGTCTATTGACACCCACAGCTTCTACAAATTTTTTTATTCCGTTTTCTTTTATAACATTGGCTAATTCCTTTATATAGTGATATCTTATTAATATTTTTACATCCAATATAAAATCATCATCATATCCAAGTCTTTGAAGAATTTTTTCACTCGTCTCTGCTGATCTTATGTGGTGTCCGTAAAAATGTCCTCTTCCTTTTTCATCCACAGTAAAGCAATCAGGCTTGCTTATATCATGCAAAAGGGCTGCCATTCTTAAATTGAGCTTTGGCTTTATTTTATCCAATACAGTCATAGTATGCTCTAAAACATCCTTGTCGTGATAAGGAGTCTGTTGTTCAAATCCTTTAAGTTTTAAAAGCTCAGGAATTATATTTATCATTTCCTCTGTTTCTATTAATTTATATATGCCTACAGAGGGTAGTTCGCTTAACAAAATTTCATTCAAAAATTTTTTATACATATTTCTCCTTTTATGAAACTTTTTATATATCTTTTTCGTCTAATTAAAAATGTATATTAAAAATACCTTATATTGTTTACAATAATACATTAAATTATATTTATATTCAATGATTGAAAAATATATAACTATTTATTTTTCTTACTAAATGGTGTATAATCAATACAAGAGTCAGGAAGGTGATGTAATGAAAAGAACCGTTAAAACACTTTTTTTAGCTATTTTAATTATAGTAACTGTATTTTCGCTTAATGTATACGGCTTATCTTATGATGCAAGCAATCATTTTGAGCTTGAAAATGTTATCATTGAACAAATGAGCAAATATAATCCGGATTTTAATATTAAATATACCGGTTCCTTGGATAATATCAAAGGGATATTACAAGACATGGTAAATAAGGATATTTATATGCAATCCAATATTTCACGAGTTGATTGGGACATATCAGGAACAAAAGCTGTAAGCAACATAAATGTGAAAGTTGGTTATATTTTGACATTAGAAGAAAGAATCAAAGCAGATAGAATAATTGACGGTATTTTGGCTGATATCATAAAACCTTACATGAATAACCATGAAAAGGTAAAAGCAGTACATGACTATATAGTGTTAAACAGCAAATATGATGAAAATAAAATATATTTTTCAGATTATGATTTGCTAACTGAAGGCACATCTGTATGTAACGGGTATGCCCTTTTAACCTACAACATGCTAACCAAGCTTAATATTCCTGTTAAGCTGATTTCTGGTTTAGGATTAGGTGAATCACATATATGGAACATGGTTAAATTAGGTGATTATTGGTTCCACTTAGATACAACATGGGATGACCCCTCACCGGATATAGGCACTATATCATACTCCTATTACATGCTGACGGAAAAAGAAATAATTAAGGATCACACAATTGATGAAACAATTGAAGTTCCAAATTCAACCAAAAAATATTATGATTATTTAAAAGAATTATCCTACGACAAATTATTGGTTGAAACAGGTCTTGATATGTATAATGAGGAAAATTCAGCAAAAGATGAAGCAGAGTTAACTAATATATTAAAGCGCAAAATTTCTTATCATCCTTTAAGAATTTCCGTAAGATTTGACAAGTCAATTTCTCAAGACAGCATAAACAGAGCAATGTCACTTTTGTTAAATAATTCTTATATTTCTCAAATCAGATACAGTCCAATTGTCAATGACAATACAGGAGAATGGCACACTTTAAATTTGTATATTACATATAGAGAGACGCCAGAAAAAATAACATTAGATTTTGCACGAAATGTTTACAACATTGCTACTGAAGTGAAATTTAATGTTTATGCAATCTATGGTAATAAAAAAGTGAATATCACAAATGATGTATTGATTTATCCTTATGATACGAATAAATTAGATATTTCAAATGGAACTTTAAAATTCAAAGAAGCAGGAAACTACAATTTATTATTTGAATTTCAAGGACTTCGTGAAACAGTATCCATTACTGGATTAAATGCAAATGCATTTAGTTATATAACAAATAAAAAGCCTGATAATCCTATTAATGTCAAAGTGTATGATCAATATGTGGATTTCAGTTCAGTCAATCAGTGGCCTTTTATCGAAAATGGCAGGACAATGGTTCCCTTAAGAGCTGTATTTGAAGTTTTAAATTGTGATGTTAAATGGGAAGAATCATCTAAGTCAGCAGTTGTGGAATATGGAACAACAAAAATAATTATTCCAGCAAACTCAACTACTGCTTATGTAAACGGCAAGGCTAATTTCTTGGACGTGCCCGCAAAAATAGAAAATGACCGCATTATGATACCACTTAGATTTGTCAGTGAAGCAATTGAAAAGACAGTTTTTTGGGACGATGCTGATAAAACTGTATTAATATATTAGGAAAATACAAAGAGACAGATTTTTTCTGTCTCTTTATTTTTACTTATTATCTTTTTAATAATTCTACAGCTTTTTTAAGTTGAGTATCTGTTTCATAAAATTCATACCCGTAGCCTTTTGCATCTTCAGGAAGTTTTACTTCAATATCCGGTTCGATTCCTATACCGTGAATGTTTATTCCTGATGGTGTGAAATATTCAGAAACAGTCATTTTAATTCCTTCACCGTCATTTCCGAATCTTTGAACCTTCTGTACTATACCCTTACCGAATGTCTTTGTTCCTATTAAAACTGCTCTTTTGGTATCCTTCATGGCTCCTGCCATTATTTCTGAGGCGCTGGCACTTCCTTCGTTTATTAATAGAACTATCGGAATATTTTCCATATCTGTATCTGATTTAAAATATTCAATTTCTCCGGATTTTGTCTTAGTATATGTTACTATACCATCACCCATAAACAAATCTGATATTTCAACCGTAGAGTTAATCATACCCCCCGGATTATATCGCAAGTCTATAACTAAACTTTTCATACCTTTATTCTTAAGAGTCATGTATGCAGCTTTAAAATCTTTAGCTGTTTGCATATCAAATGTGGTAATTCTGATATATCCTACTTCGTCACCAAGCATTGCATGCTTTATAGTTTTAATTCTTATTTTTTCTCTGTTAACTACTACATCTGACACATCTGGAATTCCTTCTGAATCAACCCTTTGAATAGTCAATGTAACACTTGTTCCCGGTTCACCCTTCATTATCTTAACTGCTGCATCAATTTGATCTGCAGTAAATTCAGTGCCGTTAATACTAATGATTTTATCACCAGTTTTAAGGCCAGCCTTTTCTGCAGGAGTATCCTCAATAGGCGAAACAATCATTATTTTATTATCATCACTGGCAGTTATGTATACTCCGATACCTTCATAAGAGCCTTCTGTATCCTGCATAAGATCTTCAAATTCTTCTTTTGACATATACTGGGTATACGGATCTCCCAATGCCTTTAGTGTTCCTTCTAATGCTCCTTCAAGCATTATATCCTCATCAGCTTCATACAAGAAGTCCCTCTGCGCTATTTGCATAATACTTTCTTGTTTAAAGTACTTATTATACATACTTCTCATTTGACTATATTCATCTTTTGGTAAAAACACCTTTTGTCCTATTTCAACCATAAACACATTACCAAGTGTTAAAGTAAGAAATGCAGTGACAAAAACTACCACAATTATCGTAAGAATATATCTCTTCTTCGATACCATATACTCACTCCCGCAATTAAAGTTAAGCTAAAATTAAACGCTTATATTTATTTATATGCCTTCTTTGTTATTTTATCCTATAAAAATTAATACAACCTTAACATACAACTAAAATTATATCACATATAATTATATATTTGTATTTTTTTTCATCTTTCAAAACCTGAGATCCTTCGCTGCGCTCAGGATGACAAAAGCATTTTTTTCGCTCAGGATGACAAAAGCGTTTTTTTCGCTCAGGATGACAAAGCATTAAACTACTGACTGCTGCATTAAGGCATTATAACCTAATTCAGTTAACTGTGCACCCTTCCTGCCTCTTCTTTTAATAATATATCCTTGATTCTCTAAAAAATCCAATTTACTTCTCACTTGTGACACAGTGATATCATTACCTGATTCTGATAACAGTTTTGATATTTTCTCCCTGCCCGCTGATATATTTTGATTTTGCAATGTATGTATTAAATTTAATATATCAATCAACTCATTGCTAAGTTGCTTTCGTAATTCAATACATTTGGGTATTAATAATGATTCCTCAAAGAACTTTCTATCCGGTAAATCAGACATTGTAAGAATGTTTTTTGTTCTTACGGCAAGCATGTATTGTATGGTGCTTTCTAACTCTCTAACATTTCCAAGCCACTTATGTTTCATAAATTCATCTATAACTGATTGAGATATGCTCACTTCATTTGTTGTGCCAATTCTTAAAAAATATTCAACCAATTCATTAATATCGCTTAGACGCTCCCTTAATGGCGGTAAATACAAATAACCTATTTTCAATCTGTAATATAAATCCGCCCTAAACTGTTTTTCTACAACCATTTTTCTTAAATCTTTATTGGTTGCGGCTATTATTCTAACATCAACCTTTTTAATTGTAGTTCCGCCAAGCATCATTATTTCTTTTTCCTGTAAAACTCTAAGAAGCTTTGTTTGAACCTTTGGCGATACATCCCCTATTTCATCTAAAAATAAAGTTCCTCCATCTGCTAACTCGAATAAGCCAACTTTACCACCCTTTTTAGCCCCTGTAAAAGCACCTTCTTCATACCCAAACAGTTCGCTTTCAATAAGTTCATCCGGTAATGCACTAAAATTAACAGCTAAATATGGTCCGTATTTTCTTATGGAATTTTGATGTATGGCACTTGCAAATAACTCCTTACCGGTACCACTTTCCCCTTCTATTAAAACATTCAAATCCGTATGAGCTAACTTTAAACAGGTTTTTTTTGTTTCAACCATTAATATACCGGAGCCAATTATATTATCTATATTATACTTAGCAACATGCCCTTTAAGCAAATAATCAGTATTGTGAATTTTAGTGTTCCTGTCCTTTGTTCTGTTTGTCGTAACTACGATGTCCTTGCCGTTTGGAGCAATAAATTTAGTTACTTTTACACTTTCACCCATAATGCTAAGAATTTTATTTTCGAATGTATCCTTGCTTAAAAAGTATGTATACAGTTCTTTATCTATTAAGTTTCTTAAATTTTTATTTTCTAACTTTCTATTAGTAAAAAATAGAAGCTTCATTTTTTCGTTTGCGTATTTTATATATCCGTTATCATCATAAACCAAAATACCATTGACCAGGTTATGGATAATATTGTTTAAATAGCCGTTTAACTCGTTTACGTTATTATTTATTTCTGAAACTCTTTTAGATACATTGATTATTTTCTTTAAGTATTTTTGAGTAATGAACGAAGTGTATTTATGATCAATATTAAGTTTGTCCATTATTATATACATTGAATTTATGTTAACTATTCTTGGTCCCAAATCAATTATGTTTGTAACACAGTCTGGAACTTTGCCGGGTTCACCTGGCGTAATTGCAGTTTTCAAGTTTTTATACGCTAATATCCCGGGATAATAGGGATAATATTTTATATGATTTAGACCTAACTCTCTTAAATCATTGATGGAGCTTTCTGTTGTTTCAGGTTCATCATTAACTAGGAGAACCTCTTCATTTACAGGGAGATTTGCTATCTGATCTATATAATCGAAATTAACACTTCTTTCGCACACCACAATATCTTTATATTTATATTTAATATTTAATTCATCCAGATCATTTTTCATTTCTTGGCTGGACACAATAAAAAGATCACAATCAAAATCAGGTATAACTTCTTCTTCCTGAGCATATGCTTCGATTGTGTATTTATCAGGTATGAATTCCTTCAGTTGTTTTAATAAAAAATTCTTAGTATTTAAAGACCCGGCTATAAAGACAATCTTTTTAACCATATTATCACCAACCATTGTTTATATATTATACCATTAATTATATCATAATAAAACAAGAAGTTCCGAGGAATAACCTCGGAACTTTCTTGTTTTATAATTTATTTTCAAACATACCATAAACTAAAGGTTTTTTACTTTGTACCATTATTTTGCCCTTTGCTATAACAGTGTCTACGTTTAACTCTGCATCGAGCAAACATATATCAGCGTCCATGTCGACATTAATTCTACCTTTATTTTTAAGCTTAAGAATTTTTGCAGGGTTGCATGTTATTGCTCTTAGTGCCTTTTCAAGTGGTATGTTTTCTTTGTTTACACAATCCTTTATTGCTTTTATTAAGCAAGTGGATTTTCCAATACCTATAC
>ENA-UOOM01001734-UOOM01001734.1-fermentation-metagenome-genome-assembly--contig:-NODE-1734-length-19975-cov-4.790412_pt1 | contig 19975 bp, 21 predicted proteins | sample MGYA00245781_ERZ724031 | MGnify/ENA primary metagenome ERZ724031 (study PRJEB28704, sample SAMN03018317) | fermentation metagenome | biome: anthropogenic terrestrial biome; feature: soil; material... | reverse complement strand
TTCAGACGTTCCCGAGCGGATTCGAACCGCTGGCCTTCCGCTTAGGAGAGCTCCAACCTATTGTCATTCTCTGTCAATCTGAGGTAAGGTAAACCCATATGGGATACTATTAGAAACTGTTTCCTATTCAATTTGAGTGATTCTGAATACCCCCTCTGTAAAGCTCTGAAAGTTAGCTGATTGTTTGCTCCAGCTAATAATTGGGGAATGCCTTGATATTACCATCGACATCTGTTATATGACCACCATGCTTCGTACGTTCGATCATGGTAAACAGTATTCAATTAAACTTCCTATCGTAAGTACAAGATATTTTCTTGTCTATAAATAATATAATGCATACGAGACGGTTTGTCTATGCGTTTTTGACTGGCAAATTTATAGAATTTTCCAGTAACCATTTTTTCTTGCACCCTCTCGATAGAGTACTTTTTCCCTTGTAAGACCTTTAAAATTCTTTGAATTTTTGATCTTGAAAATCCAGATTTTGTAACCATTTCTTTTTGACGTATTTGTGGATTCGATTTAATTATAGCCATTATTACTGCTTCATCTGAATTTAAAGATTCACTTATTGATTCATTTATTGATTCATTTGAAGCTTTATTTGTATTATTCCGATACATATTCACTCGAAAATCACCATCAAAATCAATAAGTTCTGGATCAGGCAAACCATAGTCTCTGCATTCACGGAATATTCTTGGAATACCGGTTCCCCATTTTTCAATAATCTTCATGTATGCAAATGCATTTGCTATCGCCGGATTTCTCGGTTTGGAGTATCCTTCTATCATTTTTTTGATTGAAACATTATTTAACAGCATTCCTGGTGAAGTAACTTCCAGACGATCATCAAATATTGCTACTTGTATATTTCCAGGCTCCAGATAACTGCGGTGTGCGACAGCATTTGCTATCAGCTCTCGCACACTGTCAGTTGGTAATTCATATACATCCTGACGATAAATGCCATGAATCTGCATTCCCATATTAATTTTTTCCAATACATATTGATAAGCTGCATCTACCTGATTTTGAATTGGACCATTAAATTCTCTTCGGTCTACAAAATATGCTCTGTCTTTTCCTTTAAAAAACCCACACTGTATAATCGGCTGCATCCGCAATTGTCCTGTTAGAAGAGCATATGCATTTGTTGGAAATATCTCTCCCTGAACTTCTGTTAATATTCCCCATGATAATAATGTGTTTTTTGTAATGTCTTTAATTTTTGCTTTTTCACTATCCTGCCACGTGTTCTTGATGGCAGTTTCCTTCATAATACTTCTCATAACTCATGTTAAATCCCGGCACATATTTCCGAAACAGCTCATAGGTATCTTTCCGGTTAGAACCGCAGGTCTTGATACACAACTCATCGGAAATGAAAAAACCGTTCCGCGCCATAAATTTCTTAATTCGTTTCTGATACTCCGGTTCAGAATCAATGATGACTCCATCCATGTCAAAAATAATATGATTTTTCATAATTACTCTTGAGTTTCTTAATTTATGTTTCCTATAATAGCTAATCATACCAGATTCTTTGATTTGATAAAACAAAATTTTTTCAGTAAAAAAAGCAGACAATGAAGTTAAAAATTCATTGTCTGCTACTTGTATTTTTGACATTTTTAAATATCAATGTTTTTAATTATTATTAACAATTTCAATTGCTGCATTCAGCTTTTCTGTCATTTCCGGGCTGATTGCTTCTGCCTTTTCGCTCCAATAATCTTTGAACATTTCTTTCAGCTGCGCTTTCGCATCATCATTGAACTCTGTTACAGTAACGCCTTTTTCTTTTTCAAGAAGATCACAGAAAACTGCTTCATTCTCCTGACTTGCTTTCCACTCTTCAACAAGCATATCATTCATTGCATCTGTCATAATCTGCTGATATTCTTCCGGTAAGCTATTCCAGAAATCCTGATTATAAATAACACTTTCAATAATGGGCTGATGATTGGATTTGCACACATATTTTGCAAAATCGCAGAATCCATAATTATAAATACTTTCTCCTGAAGTCTCTACTGCATTTACTACACCTGTACTCATTGCCGTATAAATATCAGCGAACGGAAGCGGAACTGTACTGAATCCCATCTTATCAAAAGTATCAATGGTAGTCTGAGTAGTAGGAACACGAATTAATACATCCTTACAATCATCCAGAGTTTCAATCGGAGTAGAACTATTGATATAACGGAAATAACACATCAAGTATCCCATCCAGCCTGTGTTTGTATTTGCAAGGGTCTTCTCTTTTAACCAATCTCCGATTTCTCCATCTAATACATCATGTGCATCATCATAGTCCATCATCAGGAACGGGAAAGACAGAATTTCCGCTTCCGGTACATAAGTTTCGTAATATGACAGAGTAATCAATGACATATCATAGACACCACTATCGGTACCCTCCAGTAATTCATCAAAACTTCCAAGTGCACCACCATTCGTGTAATCAAATGTAATCTGGCCATTACTTCTCTCTGTAACATCTTCCATCCACTGTTCCAAGTATTTACTTTCCAGTGCAGTTCCTGACACCGCTGTAGGAAGAACCACTTTTACCGGACCACATCCATCCTTTGTTCCTTTTGATGAATTACCGCACGCTGCCAGACTGACTGACATTGCTGCTGTTAATAATGCCGTTACCACTCTTTTGTTTCTCATTTTTTTCTCCTTTTATGTGATCTGCTAGTTGCAGATGCTTTTCTCTTTTAATATCCCATCAGTTTCGGTAAAAATGTTGCATACGGTGTAGATACACAAAGCAACAAGGTTACTACAATTACACATCCTACAAACGGCAAAATCGGTTTTGAAATTTTACTGATTGGTGTATTCTGTACTCCACTTATCACAAATATGGTTGCTCCAACCGGCGGTGTCAAACCTCCACACATAATTGCCATCATAAAGATAATGGAAAACTGAAGCTGATTAAAGCCCATCTGCTGAATAACCGGAATCAAAATTGGTGTCATCAGCAGAATAATTGCTGTTCCATCAACAAAACATCCAAGAATAATACATACAAGCACAATAAACAGGAACATTCCAATCTGTGAGTGGAGGTTAGCCACACAAAACTGAGCAATCAAAGAAGTAACGCCTTCTCTGGATAACACATAACTGAACATACTGGAAATCGCAATTAGCGCTACCGGACTCGCTGTGGAAATCACAGCCCCTCTCAGTGATTCTACCAAATCTTTTCCATTCAATTTTCTTGTAACCAGCCCATATGCAAGTCCATATACACAAGCTGCAACACCCGCTTCTGTTGCCGTGAAAATTCCAAATAAGATTCCACCGATAATAATCAGAGGCATAACCAGTGCAAAAATGGCCTTTTTAAAAGTCTTCCATACATAGCCGATTCCTCTAAATTTAGTAATTTCAATTCCGTGCTTTTTCGCATAATGATAGCACACCAGCATATATAAAATTCCACAGCTGATTCCAGGTACAAACCCTGCCATAAAAAGTTCACCAATATTTAATCCTGCTGCATTGCAGTATAAAATCATGATGATACTTGGTGGAATGATCGGAGCCAGATTAGCAGAAGATGCCACAACTGCGCAGGCGAACCCTTCATCATATCCACTTTTTTGAAGTGCCGAAAGAAGCATACTTCCAAGAGCTGAACAGTCAGCATTTCCTGAACCAGAAATTCCACCCATCAACATTCCTGCCAGTTCACAGGTAAGTGCAAGTCCTCCCCGAATGTGCCCCACAAGACTGTTCGCAAAGTCTACTATACTCTCCGTAATTCCCGTTCGTTCCATCAGCTGACCTGCAAACATAAAAAACGGAATTGCCATCAGTGCAAAACTATCTGTTGCGGTATACATTTTCTGTGCAATTACCAGTCCCGGAACTCCCTGTGATGCAAAAATCCAGATCGCACTTGAAAGCCCCATACAAAGGTATACCGGTGCTCCTAATATCAGTAATACAATAAAAATGATTAATGCCAGCCAAAGCATACTTATTCACCGCCTTTCTTCAATTTCAATGTTTCTTTCACTCGTTCCACAAACACAAGGAGTGTCAATACAGCTGATATTGGCTGAACAGCATAGAGACAATTCAATGGAACTGCAATCCCGGATGTAAGTCTGCCTCCTGTACGAATGCAAAGTGAAATACTGTAAATAAAGTATAAAACACAGAAAAAGATTGCAAGCAGGTCAAAAACCAACAGCACAATATTATGTAATTTTTCCGGCATCTTTTCCCGTATGAAGTCAAAACTGATCTCACATTTGCGGTAAAACATAATTGGAATTCCCAACATTACAATCCAGATAAAGCAGAATCTGGATGTTTGTTCTGTCCACCCCAATGGGGACGACAAGAAATAACGGAATACAATCTGTAATGTTACGAAAGTAACTGCTATTCCAAGTAGCAGCATACATATGAGTTCTGCTAATTTCATAATGTGATTTATTAATTTTGAAAACATCTAACCCCTCCTTTTATTCTTGAATAAAAAGTGTTGTTTGTATTAAATCTTTATCCGCACTGCTGTTGCCCAAATAAATCTCATATTCCATCGGCTCCAGTTCCCACTTTCTACTAATCGGATTATACCAGCACAGTTTATCCAACGGGCATTCAATCTGTACGCTTCTCTCTTCGCCGGGTTTTAATGTGATTCGTTTAAATCCACGCAATTGTTTTACCGGGCGATCTATTTTTGAATTTTTGCACCCAATGTATAATTGTACTACCTCTGTTCCTTCTCTGTCGCCTGTATTTTTCACCTTACAGGAAGTTATAAGTGACTTCTCTTCCACTTTTGCCAATATATCAGAAAAAGCAAATGTAGTATATGAAAGCCCATATCCATATGGATATAATGGAGCAATTCCTAATTTTTCAAGCCGGGTATAACCATGATAGTATTCATAATATTGATCATCCGCAAACCAGTCTACTTTTGGCAAATCATTCACTGATACTGGAATTACATAAGGCAGTTTACCGCTTGGATTAATATCACCCAAAATCACTTCTGCAATTGCGTTTCCTCCTTCCTGTCCTGGATAATAGGCCATTATTGCCGCTTTTACCTCATTTATCCAGTCAGTCATCATGATCATACCCCCGCCAATCATAACTACCACTGTATTTTCATTGACATCTGATATTTCTTTAATAAGCTTCTTATCCCAGTCATGAAGTCCAAGATTATCCCCTCTGTCACCTCCATCGCTTCCTGTATAATTTTCGCTTTTCTTAGTAGTTACATATTCGCCTTCATCTTTTGGATTATATCCTACTGCCAATACCACCGCTTCTGCTTCAGAAGCAACCTTCCGGGCTCTTTTGAGATCTTCTCCATCATCATATATAATTTCCAAATCTTTATATTGTTTAAATCCATCCAAAATTGTAACTACATACGCCGGTCGTACCCGACTGGACCCATGGTCTCCGGTAATATCAATATCCGCAACCGATCCTATTACCGCTATTTTCTTAACATTTTCCAACGGAAGCAGATCCTCATTTTTTAATAATGTGATTCCTTCCTCAGCACATTTTTTAGAAAGATTCAAATGCTCCTGGCATCCGACTACAGACATATCCTCTTTCTTTTCATTATCTTCAAAGGCCAGCACTGTTCTTAAAATTCTAAGTGCTGCTTCATCTACTACATCTTCCGATACAAATCCATCTTCTACTGCCTTAATCAAGTGTTTTCCATAGTAATGTGTCATCAACATCTCTATGTCCTGTCCACCATTTGCAGCTTCTACTGTGTCAAGAACACCATAGTTAAAATCACTGATTGTAAAGCCATCAAATCCCCACTCTTTTTTCAATACCTGACGCAACAGATATTTATTATGGCCACAACAAACTCCTTTATATCTATTATAAGATGTCATAACACTGGCTGCGCCTGCGTCAATACAATCTTTAAAATGTGGAAGGAAAACTTCCTGCTCTGTTCTTGCATCACAGGAAATATCTACCCGGAATCTGGCATTTTCCATGGAATTAAATGCATAATGTTTTACGCATGCCATAATGTCTTCATCCTGTACGCCTCGCACCAGTGCCGCTCCCATGGCTCCTAATGCAAAGCTTTCCTCTCCATATGTTTCCTGACTTCTTCCCCAACCTGGATGATAAGGAAGATTGACACAAACTCCCGCAAACAGATTTCCTCCATATGCTCTTACTTCACGACCAATTGCATGTCCAATTTCTTCTTCTAATTCCGTATCAAATGTTGCCCCTCGCATCATAGATACCGGAAAACAAGTGCTTTGGTCATTTCCACACACAACTCCTCTTGGCCCATCACAAAATGCCATTGCCGGGACTTCTTTTTCAGGAATTCCGCCCGCCAGATATGGAACAACATTATAATGATTTTTCCCAGTCATCCCATAGGCCAATTTTTTAGGACCCATTTTGTACCAGTCAATATTGCCCCCCATCATCCAGACTTTTTCTTCTAACGTAAGGTTTTTTAATATTTCTTTCGCTTTTTTATCGTATGTAATCCTTTTTTCTTTTGTGCACCTCATGTCTCGCCTTCCTTTCGTGCGCTCGTGCGCTTTACTTTACTTGAGTTTAAAACATATTATTCAAAATGTCAATATTTTTTGCTATATCAAATTCTATTTTGTATATTTTAACAATATTCTCTATTCGTTTTTAGTTATAATTACAGAAATTTTATTTTCACAAAGCTCTCGTGCGCTTTTTTCTTGCTTATTATTTTATCTATGTTAAAATAGACAAGTACAATATTAATTTTAAAGGAGCAATTTATTTCGTGGTAACGATTAAAGAAATCGCCGAAATGGCTGGTGTGTCACGGCGCACAGTAGACAGAATTATTAATCACCGTGGATCCGTAAAACCGGAAACCGAACAAAAAATATTAAAATTAATTAAAGAATTAGGCTACACTCCTAATGCCGCAGGGCGAAGTCTCGCAGCACATAAAAAGAAACTTCAGTTACTGTTTTGTTCAACAAAAGGAATTTATTCGCCCATCTATGCTCCTGTCCGGGAAGGTGCTAAAAAAAAGGCTGCTGAATTAAATGAGTATGGGGTTACTACTACTTTTTTGACCATTGATCGTGACCATCCACTTTCTGAAGCAGAAATTCAAAATATTACCAGTAACTTGAATTATGATGGAATTGCTATTTCCCCCGTTGATATTCCAGGAATACCGGAAATACTGGAAAAAGCATCTGAGCTGAAAATTCCTATGGTATTTTACAATGTAGATTATTCCGCTTACGAAAGATTATGCTTTATTGGATGTAACTATATTAAATCTGGAAAAATTGCCGCCGGTCTGGCTGCGTTTTCCAGTAACGATTGCGGAAAAATCTGTATTTTAACTACAAAAGTCGCCAACAAGCCAAGTTATTCTGACCGTATGCGCGGTTTTATCACAGAATTAGAAGAACGCTATCCCAATATGCAGATACTGGATACCATTCTTCTTGAAGGTGACGCTTTCGACTATTATGAAACCATTAAAAAAACATTAGATCTGCACCCTGATATCAATGTTATTTACCTAGTAAATCCTGGTGATTACAGTGCCTGCTATGCGATCAATAAAGCCATCGGCAAAAGGAAAATCCGCGTCATAACCAATGACTTAATGGCTGAGCAGATTCCCCTTTTGAAAAACGGATTAATTTCTGCAACTGTAGATCAGGAACCACATCGTCAGGGAAGCATCGCTCTTGAAACTCTTTTCAATTACCTTGCCATGGGAACAATGCCCTCTTCTGATATTATTTATACTCATCTTTCCATTCTTATTGGCGAAAGTATGTAAATTAAAATTTCAAATACAAAACCCGAATTTTTATTTTGAATTTCGGGTTTTATTTTATGTATTTCTTTAAATATTGTGAACTTTTCCCCGCCTCCCTTGCATGCCCCACTTTAATACACTATAATAGCAATTTATAACATTATTTTATGAGGTAAATCATGCATTTTATAAATAGATTAAAACGATACTTTCTTGCCTCCGTTCTCTGCGTGAGCATCGTTTTTTCCATGCCTGTCCAGGTGCGCACCAAATCCTCCAAATCCAGTGCACAGAAAGCTGCCGAACAGGCAGCCGCAGCTGCTCTTCAGGCAGAGGTTGATGCACGTTATAACAAAGAAATTGAATCCAACTCCTGGGAAAACTGGCCGGCGGGTCCCCAGGTCTACGCCGAATCTGCCATTGTCATGGAGGCATCCACCGGAACCATTCTCTATGCAAAAGGCATCGATGAGCAGCATTATCCCGCCAGTATCACCAAGATTATGACGGTGCTTCTGGCCCTGGAAAACTGCCAGATGGACGAGGAAGTCACCTTCTCCCACAATGCCGTTTATTCCATTGATTATGGAAGCAGCAGCATCGCCCGTGATGAGGGAGAGGTTCTCACCGTAGAAGAATGTCTTTATGCCATTATGCTGGAATCCGCCAATGAATGCGCCAACGCTATTGCGGAACACATTTCCGGTTCCACAGAAGAATTCGCAAATCTCATGAATCAGCGGGCTACGGAACTGGGATGCACCAATACCCATTTCGCTAATCCCAGCGGTCTTCCCAACGAAGAACACTATACCAGTGCCCACGATATGGCACTCATTACCAGCGAGGCCACAAAACACGAAGAATTCCGCAAAATCAGCGGTACCTCCCGCTATATTTTACGTGCCACTAACAAAAAATCCGAAGAACTGTTGATGAATAATCATCGCTACATGATCTCCGGATATAAAACGTCCAAATATCTGGATCCAACCGTCTTCGCCGGAAAGACCGGATATACCACTGCTGCTCTGAATACCCTTGTCACCTGCGCCACCCGTAACGGCATGGATCTGGTGGTAGTCACTATGAAGAGTCAGGGCACCGCTGAAAAAGGCGTCCCCATTTATCCTGATACCCAGAACCTTCTGAACTACGCGATCGAAAACTTCCAGAAAATAAATATTTCTGAAAATGAAAGCAACTTTACCCTGGGACAAAATCAGCTGTTTGATGCCGGCAACGCTTTATTCGGTGATTCTACGCCATTGATTCAGATGGATACGAACGGCTATGTGGTTCTTCCAGTGACTGCATCTTTCTCCGATGCTTCACCAAACCTGAACTTTAACGACTCCGGTGATAACTTTGATGTGATTGCCACGTTAAGTTATACCTACGCAGGTCAGGCCATCGGTTCCACCAATCTTTATATGACAGAAAATACCAACGCGCAGACCTTCCCCTTCTCTAACACGGAAACCTCCAGTGAAGAAGGAACTGAACAGAATTCCCCGCAGGACAATTCTCAAAAAAAGATTATCAAAATTAATCTCCGTCTGATCCTGTATGGGATTGCTGCAATTATCTTTGTATTAGTCCTTATTTTACTTGGGAAAAAGATTTCGAAGGATTATTCTATCCATTTTGATTTTCTGACAAAATGGAGAAAGAGAGCAGATCGCAACTTTTTCTCCAATAAAAACCGGAAACGATATAAGAGCAGAAAACGATGGAAAAACAATTTCTTTAAAAAATTTAAATAGAAGAGCGGTCATTCCCGCTCTCCTTCATTTGCTTCTTGTACGTGGACCTCTTCTGAGACCGTTCCATCAGCATACCTCACGCGAAGTACTGCCTGGGGCCAGTTGAGGTTCACGATTGCTTTTTTCTGACGTTCTTCTCCTGCCTTATGAATCTCATCTAACAATTCCTTCAGCACTTCCTTCGTCAAATAACCACCCCTCCAATGAAAATCCAGAGTTTTCCCCTTCTTTGCCGCCTGCAGGGAACGTTTATACACATCTTCCACCTTCGTGAATGACAATTTCTTCTCTTTATAATAAAAATGACCGCCATCTGTGCAGGATGGTGCCGGTGCAATCAGCGGTTCATGATCCCGGAAAATATTTTTATCATCCAGGTTGAAGTAATCATATCGAATTTCTTCGTCTCCAAGACTGTTATCAAAGGTCACATCCAGATGATAACAACTTCCGCCGATCTTCACAATATTCCAGGTGTGACGATATTTAATGCCCTTCTCCGGGTTATTGCCACAGATCGCAATAACGTTCCAGACGCCCAGCGCATCCAGAAGCATCTTTACAGATTTTGCAATTCCCTCACAGACACCGACCCCTTGTCCCAATGGTCCGATAATTTCATGAGAATAAGACTTCTTCAGTTTGTCATACCGGACATTTTGGCAGATAAAATCATGGACATACTTTTCCTTCTCCAGCTCTGACATGGATTTCACCGGACGCACCAGCTTCTCCACACGGGATGCCATGGCTTTCTGATGTTCCCGGATTTTCGCTTTTTCAAACAAATACTCCGGCAGGAAAATCAGATTCCCGGAATTCTCATAATACCGGTACTTGAATCCCGTTGCCCAGAAAATCTCCGGATGATCGAGCCTTAATTGAAAGAAAATATTGTAAAGCTCCTCACCGCTCACCCGCGGCATCTGCCACTCATCTGCTAGATTCATGAGGCACTGCTGCATGGCATGATAAACCGCCTGCTGCTGTTTGTTCAGTTTTGTATAGTAATAAGGTTCCATTTATATTTTCCTTTATGAAAACAACTTCAAAATCCGTCCCGCCAGTCTTACTGCCGGTGCGGATAAAATTAAATCCAGCGCCAGCACTGCCATTCCTGCCAACATACAAAGATGATTAATCCAACCTCGGGAAGAACATAATCCCATGCAGTATTCCTTTTTCCAGGGCCAGAACAATTTGACAGATCTCCGGTTCAGAAGATCCAACGCCAGGTGGGATAAAATTCCCACGGCAAAATAAGGGACTGCATCGGGATAAATCACATCCATACAGGCGGTCAGCATTCCTGCTGCCAGAAACGAATGCATAAATGACCGATGGGGTGTATCCCGTCCATAGAGGCAGATCACCAGAAATCCTAAGATTCCTGTTACCAGTCTTGCAATGCTACTGTCCCGCATAAGACGGTTATAGATTCCTACTTGAAATTTATAATCTAGAATCATAACAACTGCAGAGACGGCAACCACTGCAGCCATAATTTTATCCGCTTCCTGATGGACCTGAGACGTACCGGAATCAATATCACTGATCATGCTGTCGATGGCTGCCGCACCGACTCCGGCTACCAACGAGGCCATGGACTGGGGCTGCATGACTGCCAGGCTCAAGGCAGTTCCCACAAAAAAGTGTGTTCTTCCTAGCATAATCTTTTTCTTAAATCCTTTTCGGTCTGCAGGAACAACCAATGCCAAGACCACCCGGTCCAATATGGCAGCCGACACCCAACGACAGTTCATCACATACCACATCCATCCCCGGAAACGCTTCCTGAATCTCTTTCACCCACTCATCAGAAGCTTCTTTGGAAGCACTGCTGGCTGCCAGCAGATACACCTCGCCTTTTTCATTCGTATAAGAATAGATTACATTGAATTTTCCGTTTCGTTCTCTTATTGATGCCATATTATTGCATGCTCCTTTCCAAATCTCTTTGTTCGATCCAGTCTTCAAATTCATCCCGACGGATCCTAACTCGACTGCCAACTTTTATTACTGTGAACTTTCCTTTATCCGCCCACTTGTTGATCATGCTTCTGCTGACCTTTGCCAGATAGAAAGCTTCATCAAAAGTAAGATACTTTATATTTCCATTGCTTCCTCGTATTCCGGTTTGTGATAATTTCTTCCGCCGGAAATTAGCCAGGGCAATATTTTGTTCCTGTGCAAGTTCTTCATAATCATTCGATGGATCCAGTTTATACCGGTCCTGACCTTCCAGGAATTTTTGAAAACTCTCTTTTGTAATCCTTTTCTTTTCTGCAATCACAATGAATTCAAAAAAATGACTATACTTTGGATTATCAAGAATTGTATATACTGCGCTTCTGGTTGTTCCAAGCAGCTGTGCCATCTCAGGCATCGTAATAGTTGCCTCTTCCAGAAGAGCATCTTTCTCTCTGTCTTCCTTTGTTCGATACCGGGACTGGCTTTTATACCAGTTCTGAAAAGATTCTTTTGGTATTCGTTTCCAGTAATCGACAATAACCGCTTCCATTTGATTTTTTTTGAGCAAATCATAAACAAGATAATCATCAACACCCAACAGATCCGCGACTTCCTTAACAGAATAGGACCAGGATTTTAATTCTTTCCCTGGTTCTTCTCCGGTAACTTTATAATATTTAATCTGATTGGCGTACCATTTTTCAAAGCTGGCAATATTGATTCGTATCTTTCCGGCAATCTCTTGTGATTCAAAAACATTTTTATGCACCAGCCAATATCGATCTGTCTTTTTTAATCCCAGCAGCTTTCCCATTTCCGGCACTGTCATCCAGGTCCTCTTTTGTGTTGGACGCCGTTTGTAGGGACTTTCTTCTGAAATCTTCGAAATGATTTCTTCCACATCGTCCGTTTCCGGAACTTCTTTTTGTTTCATAATTGCTGTTGCCATTTATTCTTCACTTCCTGTCTTTTTAGTGTTAGTGTTTTTTTCTTATATCATATCTCAAATCTAGAAAAAAATTTAGGATGTCGATGCAGACAATATCTGCCTGATCAACACCCTGTTTTTTACTGTTCCAAGTTATCGAGCCAGTCATCGAAACTCTTCTTAGAGATGCGATACTTTCCGCCATCCAACTGGATCCACCGGAATTCCTTTTTCTTTAAAAGGTTATAAATAGTAGGTCTGCTGACTTCTAAGATTTCCTGTAACTTCTGAACTGTATAACATCTTTTCTCTGACATTTCTTTATCCTCTTTTCTTTGAAATATGAAAGAAAAATTATCCCTTCATATAACGAAACGCTCAGAGCATGTTTTACAGTGGTCAAAAGCAAATTTTTTTACTTTTTTCCTACGAGTCTTCTTGCGAGTTTTTTAATACCACTCGTAATAAACTCGTAACATTAGATTTTTCAGTAAAGAAAAAGAGCATATGGAATTGAATCCATACACTCTATGATTACTGGAACTTTATTTCATTTTTAATTCAACAAACTTTTGTTTATCTCGTTCTTAAGTTCATCTTTATTCTCGTATGTTCTCACTATCGGAATCGTACTCTGTCTGTTCTACATAATCTGCGGAACAGTCTCGTTTGTACGGATAAAAAAATAAACTGAGCCACGGCTGTTCCAACACGAAATCAGCCGTGGCCTTATTTATATCATTTCACTCTTTTTTGAAATAGAACAACACCACAGCAACAACTCAAATCGACTTAAAATTCCAGACTATTCGCATTCAGCAAGAAATACTTCATTCCCATGATGACAAAACCTTCATCATTTCTCCAAGGCTTTTTGCTGCCATTTACAATGACGATCTTCTTGAAAGAGTCCGGGATATTACGCAGAGAATTGAACTCCTGCGTCTGTTTTTCTTCCGAAGTCATGTCATATGCAACCTGGATATAGTATCTCTGGTTTCCTTGATTCACCACAAAGTCAACCTCCAACTGCTTGCGAACACGTTTGCCCTCTTTATCCTTATCGAAGATATCCACGACACCCACATCAACATTGTAGCCACGGATCAGCAGCTCGTTATAAACAATGTTCTCCATGATATGAGTAGGCTCCTGTTGTCTGAAATTCAGACGTGCATTTCTCAGTCCCAGATCAGTAAAGTAGTATTTCAGATTTGCACCGATATACTTTCTGCCCTTAATATCGTATCGGCTTGCCTTGGAAATCAAAAAGGCATCTGTCAAATGGTCGATATGCTTGGAGATGGTTTTGTTAGCATAAGTCATCTGGCGCTCACTGGCAAAGGTATTGGCAATCTTTGAAGGGTTGGTCGGTGCGCCGATTGCAGATGCAAGCACATCAACCAGAATCCCAATCTCATCCACGTTCTGAATCTTATTTCTTTCAATAACATCCTTCAGATAGACATTTGCAAAGATGTTCTTCAGATAGTCCGCTTTCTGTCGTTCGCTCTGGAAACTTACGATCTGCGGCAATCCTCCGTAGATCATGTAGTCATCCCATGCATCATCATAATCGCCGTCATAGACAGAATAAAACTCTGCAAAGGAGAGAGGGTAGATTCTAATCTCATCACCTCTGCCACGGAATTCGGTCACAATGTCGCTGGACAGGAACTTGGAATTACTTCCGGTGACATACACATCAATATTGCTCATGCGGAGCAGGCTGTTCAGCACTTCCTCAAATCGTGGCATGAACTGCACTTCATCCAAAAGGAGATAATACTTCCCATCGTCTTTCATGGCATCCTTGATGTACTTGAAGCATACCTTGGGATCTCTTAATTCCTCGTTCTCAATACCATCCAATGCAATTTCAATAATATGATCAACATCAACGCCGTTCTCCAGTAAGTATCTCTTAAAGATGGTAAACAGCAAAAAGGATTTGCCACATCTACGAATGCCGGTAATCACCTTTATCATTCCATTATCTTTTCGCTCGATCAGCTGCTGTAGGTAAACGTCTCTTTTAATCTCCATCGTTATACTCCCCATTTCCGTGCATCTGCACACTTTTTAGTAATGAGATTCTATTACAGAACGACCTGAATTTCAATATGTATTCCCATTTTATGTGCATCTACACACTTTTATGTAATGTTGATAAATATATTTTCAGATTTTTTTGATTGCAGTGTTTATAATCGACTACTCCAATCGTTATTATAGGTAAACAACAAAAAGAAGATGGTTCCCATGTTTCATTAAATATGTTCGTTAGTCTTTTACGCAAAGGATTCTATCTCCTCTGCGCCCTAATGCTTTTCGGATTCAGTTCAACAAACTAGAATTGTCTAAAATAGTAAAGCCGTACCGCTTACGATTTTTTCTTTTACTGCTGAAACAGTATCTTTGATTGAATGCGTAGTTGTATCTATAACATTTAATTCATAGATTCCTAAATTGGAAAATTGCTTCCACATTATTTCAACTAATTCAATATTTGTTTCTCTGTCTAACTTTGAGCGTTCGATAGCTCGCTTCATAGTTTCTTCTTTACTTGCCCTTAAAACGATATAGTGTACTTCATAATGCTCTTGAACAATGTTGAGCCACGGTTCTAAAAACCATGGTCCTACAATGCCATCTACAATTACATCATATCCACCACGAGCATATCGCTTCGCAGCTTCTAAAAACGCTTCAATGACAATCAAATTTTGCTCATTTGATTCTGGCAAATGCGGTGGTATTGCCCCTTTACTCAAATAATGATAAAAGTCATCTGTGTGCATATGCACAGACTTTTCCAAATCTGATTCTTTTGCAACAGCAGATGCCGTTGTAGTTTTTCCTGTCCCCGGCGCACCTGTGATTACAATAATTCTACCTTGATTCATCTATATTTTACCTCCACAACTCCCGATTGAGATTTCACCTGTTTTAAGAGATTTAATAACTGTTATATTTTGTTATTAAATTCTCCGCAAACCCTTGAAAACACTGGATTTGTCGCAGGTGAGCTTTCCCTTATTTTTTCCCTTGTGTTATATCGTCCCATCAGTGTTTATGAACTCTGATAAGGGCAAATACAAGGGCACAAGATGTCCGGTGGACATCTGCTCTGTGCCGACCGAAGCGGCAGCGGAGACCAAGAAAATTATATAAAACAGTATAACATAAAATAAAAGTGACATGGTGGACTGATTGAAATGCTTCTTAATTATTTTTGCTACTAATGATTGATTAAATGCTAAGGAGATGGGATACGATGAGAACAATATTTGCAGAATACAATCCACAACGAAACAGCATTGACATTTATACAAATGTTGGCTATATGCTTCGCATTGACTGCTGGGAAGCCGAAAAGGATTTAAAAACCACACCCGGATCAGACTGTGCATTGACTTCACTTGCAGTCGATGAACCACTTGAATATGCGATATTATATCTTGAGGGCAATTTACAGATGTGGGTAGATGCAGAAGATTCATTAGAGTTATAAAATGCAAGCAGCCTGTATGCTTCATTACACACAGGCTGCTTAATCAAATTTATTATAATTGATGAAAAATCGGTTGCATTTTGTCAAAAGTACAAAACTTTTTGAAGCCAAGTGCTTTTAATTCCTGTTTTGTCTCATTAATAAACGTTCCTAGGTGTTCTGGTTTATGGCTGTCGCTTCCGATGGTGAGTATATGCCCACCCAATTCCCAATATAATTTTAAAATATCCCTTGACGGAGTGAGATCAGACAATCCATATCTGTAACTGGAAGTATTTACCTCAATTCCTTTTCCGTCAGCAATTACTGTCTTTAAAATTTTAGTAAGTATCGGCTTCAATTTTTTAAATGAATAAGTACCGGTTTTATCATATCTGGTAATCAGATCCATGTGCCCTAAGACACTGTAATTGTGATAGTTGGCCAATGGCATTTCATCTGGTTCTCCTGGACTACCTTTGCGATAGATCATTTTTCCCGGTTCATCCCAGTCTTTTTTTATGCCATAATCCACATGGTCAGTAAAACAGATTTCATCTAATCCCATTGCAATAGAATCTTGTATTACTTTCTCCATAGCATAATCAGAATCATCACTGAACTCTGTATGAACGTGATAATCAGCTCTCATAATGTACTTTCCTTTCCAACATCTCATGCATATACACCATCAATACAAGCAAAATCAACAAATATAACGGTAATAACCGGATAGATATGTGATTCGCAATTAAGCCAAATAATGGCGGCATCAGACACGTTCCAATATAGGCACTTGCCATCTGCACCCCTATAATTGCCTGTGAACGTTCCGCTCCAAAATGCTCTGGCGTGGAATGGATAATACAGGGATATATCGGTGCACAGCCTAATCCAATCAACGAAAATCCGATTAACGAAACAGCCTGCCCAAATGGAAGAATCATTATGATAATGCCTGTCAGGATAATTGCCTGTCCCATACGAATCATCTGCCTGTCTTTCAGTTTCATGGCAATAAATCCATTGATTCCACGACCAATCGTAATACCAATGCAAAACATACCCGCAAAGGAGGCTGCCGTTTTTGCATCTACACCTTTTGCCAGATTCAAATAGCTGCTTGCCCATAGCATGGTTGTCTGTTCTACGGCACAATAGCAAAAGAAACAGACCATGATTGCCTTTGCACCCGGAATTGCAAGAATTTCTTTCAGCGAAAGTACCTTTTCACTTGTGGCTTCGTCAGATAATGTGTTTTGTTTTTTCCATTTCGGTAGACTAAATATTAGAACTGCTGTAAGCACAATCTGCAATATAGAAATAATTCGATACCCTGTATTCCATGTGGCACCACCAGTGAGTACAGCACCCATAATGTATGGTCCAAGTGTTGCGCCAATTCCCCACATACAATGCAGCCAGCTCATATGTTTGCTAGCATAATGCAGTGCAACGTAGTTATTTAAAGAAGCGTCTACACTGCCAGCACCAAGACCATAAGGAATTGCCCACAAGCACAATAAAATGAAGCTATGGCTGATAGAAAATCCCCACAGAGCCAATGCTGTGATTCCAACACTTACAGCCGTTACCTTACCCGTTCCGAATTTCCTTGTAAGGCGGTCACTTTGTAAGCTGGAAATGATGGTTCCCAATGCAATAATCATGGAAATCATCCCCGCATAGGACACCGGGACCTGAAATTCAGGATACATATTCGGCCATGCCGCACCAAGCAAGGCATCTGGAAGACCAAGGCTGATAAATGAAAGATAAATAATTCCTAATAAAAAGCTCATTTTTCATTCTCCTAATTTTATTATATGCTATAATTATATAGTCGTAAGAATGGGATTTCAATTTTAAAACCGCCAGATACTATAACAAAACAGACAAATCAGGAGAAAGATTATGACTTTACAAAAATGTGGTTTAAACAGAAATAATAAAAATAAAGAACTTCAGCCGCATGGCTCACTGGAATTTCCTTGTGCGGGTTATGAATCAACACATACAAATGCTATCTGTGATTTTATTCCCTGGCACTGGCATGAAGAATTTGAAGTCATTCACATCGTCGAAGGCAGTATGAAACTACAGGTATTATCCGAAACATTCACTATTCATGAAGGAGAAATTGCTGTTATAAATGCGAATGCGTTACATTGTGCATCTGGAGATCCTTATTGTAAACTTCAATCTCTTGTTTTTTCTCCACTTTTAATCACCGGTAATGTCAATTCTGCCTTTGCTTCCAGATATATTCTGCCTTTGATCTCGTGTACACGCTTCTCAGGTATTGTATTAAAAAATAAAAAGGCATCTGCATCAAACTGTTTTTCTATCGCATTTGAGGCGTTAAAAAATGATGCCTTTGCATATGAATTTACTGTCCGAGAACAGCTTGGTCATATTATGCTGGCTACATACTCCGAATTGGAACCTCAACAAACCGAGTCGTGTATTCATCAAAATATAAATTCTGTTCGTGTAGCTGCAATCTTATCTTTTATAGAACAACATTATCCGGAAAATATTACCCTTTCTAATATTGCTGAAATTGTAAATGTCAGTGAAAGAGAAACCCTTCGTTGTTTCAAAAAAATCACAGGAGAATCTCCTATCCAATATCTGTTAAAATACAGATTGATCCAAAGTGCATCTGTACTAACGGAATACCCGGATAAAAACATTTCTATTGTGGCAGAGGAATGTGGTTTTGATTCGCCAGCATACTATACAAAAAAATTTAAAGAATTTTATCTTTGTAGCCCAAGAGAATACAGGCAAGTTCATCAAGCTGTATTTTAAACATATAAAAAAATTGAGAAAACGACAGTTTACATCATCGTTTTCTCAATATCCTATTTATTCCCTAATAATATCCCCGTTCTTTCACATAACATCTGATTCCGATATAAACCATATGTACCAGTAGCAACAACGTAATGAGATTTATAGAAATAACTGATTTTATCCATTCCCCAAAGTAAATTGCAATAGCTGTACTCGTTATCGCCACTATGACACTGAAGATATCCCAGCAATATTTCCGGTAGATTTTTCCAACCTGATAGCCACTCCAAACTATAATCCATCCTGTTAATATGAATAAAATTCCCAGAACAATAGCTACGATCAGCCAGTACATAAGCCCGGAAAGAATGCGGTTAGGTATTCCGCTACTTAACTGTCCGAAAGAATCTGCCTCTATGACAAACTCCCGAAACAAGCTTCCCATTCCTTTTCCTAACGCACCGAAAAAGATGTTACAGTCGTTAAGGAAAACTGGCGAAAGAATAGCGGTAAACAGTGTTGTTGTTATGCTTTATACCTGCCCGAGCTGTGGAAAGACCTTTCGTTTAGACTACTCTACACTCTATCACCAGATGGAAAATCTTATCATGATTTATCTGGTTCCTGAATCAGAAGTAGAAAAGACATATGAAATGTTTTATGGTGAAAATGCTTTGTTTGATTTTCGTACTGAAAAATATTTAGCCCGAATCGTAACGTCACCAAATCAGCTCGTTGAAAAGATACAGATTTTTGATGCAGGTAAAGATGACAGGATAATGGAACTTGTTAAATTACTTGCGACAGATTCTATTCTCAAAAATGATCCTGATAAAGAATTTGATGAACTGCGCTTTGCTGTCGATGCCGACGGAACAAATATTTTTGTAATCATTAATAAGGGTGAGATCACTGGTGCAGTTGACATTGACAATATGTATGAATTTGCTTCTTCACACTGCGGTGATTTTAAGGATCTCCGCGATGATGATGAAATAGTTATCAATAGGGAGTGGATTCTTAACAAACTTGCCGAAGCAGAAAACGAATAGTATATTTGGTGGCTACACCCCCAAGCCCCTGTAGAATCAATAACGCCGGTACTGGATATCAAAATCCCGCACCGGCGTTATTGATTGTAATTATCTTACTTTGATAAAATGATAGATTGTCAGCTCTGCAAACTT